>VAPE01008817.1_pt1 | contig 52923 bp, 32 predicted proteins | sample 3393911 | NCBI WGS metagenome assembly VAPE01 (sample SAMN08290436, study PRJNA428436) | hydrothermal vent metagenome | isolation source: Deep-sea hydrothermal vent chimney | place: Atlantic Ocean: South-mid Altantic Ridge
AGAAATCTTTTTTTACGCGTATCAACAGTAGCTAACAGTCGCAGATATTTTGTTCGTAATCTTTCCATGAAGCAAAGATATAAAATTTAAGGTTACAACCTACAAAACATCATAAATTTTGTAGGTTGTAACATGCAAAATAGCCTTATCCTATTTTAGAAGACCTATTAACCTGAGTTCGATACCGGCAAGGCACGCGAAACATTCGCGCGCCGGTTATGGGGTTTCGGTTTGTTTTGCACTGCCCAAGTCCCGCTTGCCCGCTTGCCCTGCAGGAAGACTTGCACCATGGAGGAGGGGGGATTGCAAATCACGCTGCCCGATAATATTCGGATTACAAATCCGAATGAGCATAAGGATTTGGCTTCGCAATAGATCAATTTGTGAATTAATCAGTCCCCCACCAAGCGAACTTGTTCCTATTATGTAAATACACAAAAAGCAGTAAATGAACAATTTACAATTCTGTGTATAAGGTAGGCTTAATCATTCAGCCGCAGCACCACGAGAAATGCCTGCTGCGGAACTTCCACGTTGCCCACCTGGCGCATACGTTTTTTCCCCTTTTTCTGTTTTTCCAATAATTTCCGCTTACGCGTGATGTCGCCTCCGTAACATTTGGCGGTGACATCCTTACGGACAGCTTTGATGGTTTCACGAGCAATAATTTTGGCGCCAACAGCTGCCTGAACAGCAATATCAAATTGCTGCCGCGGAATCAGGTCTTTAAGTTTAACACAAATTCTGCGCCCGAGACTATAAGCATTGTCCTGATGAATAAGCGTAGAAAGCGCATCCACCGGATCGCCATTAAGCAGAATATCTAACTTTACCAGTTTGGCAGAACGGTAACCGGAGATATGATAATCGAAAGAGGCATAGCCTTTTGAAATACTTTTTAGTTTATCGTAAAAGTCGAATACAATCTCCCCAAGAGGCATATCCACGGTCAACTCCACACGGCTGGTGGTCAGATAAACCTGGTTTTTCAGCTCGCCTCTTTTGTCAAGACAGAGTTTAATAAGCGGGCCAATATAATCTGTACGGGTTATAATTTGCGCCTTGATAAAAGGTTCTTCGATGTGGTCGATATATATTTGTTCGGGAAGTCCGGAAGGATTGTGCACTTCAATTGTTTTCTTTTTGTTGGTAACCACCCTGTACGAGACGTTGGGCATGGTAGTAATCACGCTCATATCGAATTCGCGGTCGAGCCGTTCCTGGATAATTTCCATGTGAAGCAGGCCGAGAAATCCACAGCGGAAACCAAATCCCAGTGCCATGGACGATTCCGGCTCAAACGTCAGGGAGGCATCATTGAGCTGTAATTTCTCTATGGCTGTCCGCAGCTCTTCGTAATCGTCAGCATCGGTAGGATAAATACCGGCAAAAACCATGGGTTTCACCTCTTCAAACCCGCCAATAATAGTAGTGCAGGGATTTTCCACATGGGTAACCGTATCACCTACTTTTACCTCCTTGGAGGTTTTAATTCCGGAGATGATATAGCCTACGTCGCCAGTGTGCAGTACTTTACGGGGTTCCTGTTTCAGCCTCAGCACACCAACTTCGTCTGCATTGTACTCTTTGCCCGTGTTAACAAATTTAACCCGGTCACCTTTTTTTATCTCGCCATTGAATATCCGGAAGTAAGCAATGATACCCCGAAAAGAGTTAAAAACAGAGTCAAAAATCAGTGCCTGCAACGGAGCTTTGGGGTCGCCTTTGGGAGACGGTACATTGCTGACAATAGTCTCCAGAATTTTATCCACGCCATAGCCGGTTTTTCCGCTGGCTTCGATGATGTCTTCATAATCGCATCCCAGCATATCCACAATCTGATCTTTCACCTCATCAGGCATGGCATTGTCCAAATCCATCTTGTTCAGGATTGGAATAATTTCCAAATCATGTTCGATAGCAAGATAAAGATTGGAGATTGTCTGTGCCTGAATACCTTGCGTAGCATCCACCACAAGCAGGGCGCCTTCACAAGCTGCAATGGAACGTGAAACCTCATAAGAAAAGTCCACATGACCGGGGGTATCAATCAGGTTCAGGACATATTTTTTGTTATCCTGTTCGTAGTCCATTTGGATGGCATGACTTTTTATGGTGATGCCCCGCTCCCGTTCCAAATCCATATCGTCCAATACCTGCGCCTGGGCATCGCGTTTTGACACTGTACCGGTAAACTCTAACAGCCTGTCGGCTAACGTGCTCTTACCGTGGTCGATATGGGCAATAATACAAAAATTTCTTATGTTTTCCATGGACGGCAAAAGTACGAAAATATACAACATTACCGGCACAAGCGGGGGCCTGCACTAAAAATGGATAAGGATTAATAATCGGCATGGGCGAACGCCTGAGCCAGTTCTGGTGATAGTAGATTTAAAACCTGAATTCAACCAGGTCGTTTCCTTCCTGGATAGGATAGTGGCCTTTGTAAACATTTCCAAGAAGTCCGTCGATAGCAATTTTGTCTCCAACATGGAAAGTGTCCTTGTTTAACTGACAGAATTTTTTGTCTTCGTGTACAGTTAGTCCGGTACAGTTTACCACTGAGGTTTTACTCAGTCGCACTGCCGTTACAGCGGCATGTGAGGTGGCACCGCCTTTCGCGGTAAGCAAAGCATCTGTCTCGAAAATCATACCAATGTCATCGGGAACAGTATCCGGGCGCAACAGGACAACTGCCTCATCCGGATATTTTTGATGAATAAAAAGAATGTCAGCCATATCAATGGCCACACGTCCGTTGAGTGCACCTCCACCTATACCGATTCCCCTCCCGGAAAGTTTCATTTTGTCAACAGCAGTTTTAAAACGTTTGATGCTTTGGAAAGGAGACATATCCATATCGCGGATTTGCAGAATGTATAAATCTTCCGGGTTTTCCGACTCGAAAGTAAACTCTATCTCCTGCGGATTATAACCCAGATTCTCTGTCAGATCTTCTGCAATGCCATGGAGTCTTTTATATAGCTGAGGATATTTCTCTTCCAGCGAAATCATGTCTTCTCTGTTTCCCAGTTTTTGTGATTTGCTTACGGGGTAAGGTTTTACAAGGCCAGCTACAATATCTTCTCCCTGGCTTTGGAAGGTAAAATCGCCATAGAGATGCACCCCTTGACGGACACTTTTAGGATTTTGTGTAAAGACCACACCGCTGCCGGAGCTGCTCTTCTTGTTACCAAAAATCATCTGCTGTATAATCACGGCAGTACCCCACTCATCAGCAATCTGCAAATGCTCGCGATAGACAATGGCTCGTTTGGAAGACCATGACTCAAAAACAAGATTTACTGTTGTCATCAGTTGCTCAAAGACATTTTCTTCAAAATGAATTCCCGACTTCTTCAGCTTTTGTTTGTATGCATAAGCAATATCGCGCATGATAGCCGGCGCAAAATTTCCCTTCTGATCAATCTTGGTTTTTTCTTTGAAATCGTTCATAATTTCATCAAACTCATCGCGGGTAAGCCCGAAAGCCATGCCCCAGCTTTGCAACAACCGTCGGTAGGAGTCCCATGCCGACCATTCAAATCCGGGTTGCCGGCTCAGGTTTTCCGTAATCTCATCATTCATGCCCACATTCAGAATTGTGTCCATAGCACCGGGCATGGAGATAGCAGTCCCGGAACGAACGGATAGCAGCAGCGGTTTTTTGGGGTTTCCAAATTGTTTATTGGCCGCTCTTTCTACTTTTTTAAGATGCTGCCTGATCATATCATTCATCTCTTTGCGCAACTCGGCATGCCCTACGATGGCAGTATGACGGCGGAAAACCTCAGTAGTAATTACAAAGCCCGGAGGAACAGGAAATCCGGCCATACGTAATATTTTTAAGTGGTAAGCCTTGGAACCGAGAAATACCTGGTTGTCGAGATACGGGTTGGCATGTGCCAGACGGGCAATAATCAAATCCGAATTGTAGGACATCACCTCCTTTATCATTTCGGGTGGCAGGTTATCAGCCATTTCGCGTAATGATTCCAGAATTTTCAACACAAAATTGTCTAATGGTTGCATCAAAAATGCTTCCGCAATCGCATCGCGGTAAAACTCTTCGGATACCTTATTTATGAGTTCATGTCTCTTTTTCTTACTCTTCTTATGTTCTTTATCAAACAGCTGAGGGATGATGATGTTCAGTGGGAATTCATAAGTCTTCAGGAAATATTTTATCAGAGTTTTCTTCACATTGTCGGCCACAAACTGGAAAATATTAATATACTGGTCGAAAGAAAAACTTTGGGATACCAAACTGTATTTCAGCATGAGCAAATTTGAGTTGAAACTCTGGTTGGTAATACCGTCCAGGTCAAGACCTTCTTTGAAATAGTTGAGAATAACGTATATATTGCGCAATGTTTTTCCCGAAATATAGTTCAGGTTGATATTTTCAACTACTTTCTCCATGAGGCGGGTAGCTACTTTCTCCAGCCTGAAGGTAAGACCTAGTGCTTCAAATTTCGGTTCCCGGTACACGCCATACATCGACGGGATACCAATGGCTATGTGGCGTTTATGGTAGATATTTTCCCAACTTTGACTCTGTTTTGGATTGAAGATTATCTCTTTCAAATGGTTCATAAAACCATAAATCAGTTTTAATGAACTTTCAATATCCTCTTTTTCAAGTGCTACCTTTAATTGATTGATCTCTTTATCCGGAATGTAGGAATAACGCTTCAGCAAGTTGATAATATCCACTGTCTCAAAAGAATACTTCTCTTTGAGGAAAGCATACAACGTCCGGATATCGCGCAGACGTTCTATGTCAAGGTCATTTTTGTCCGGAAGTTGGGCAAGGAGAGCATCAAAATCCTGTTCTTCGAGCGACAACACCTCGCGGGGTGAACGCCCGTTAAGACTGCAAAGTTTCCTGACCATTTTATGAACCGGTGCATACCATCGGCTTTTTTTGTCGATAGTGTTGTAAACATTCTGCGGCAGTGCATTCTTCAGGTTTTCCAGATTACCATCATACCAATACTGGAAGATCCGGTAGGTCAGATCAATCAGGGTGTTGTTGCTTTCGGTATGCACCTGCTTACGCAAAAAGTGGATGAGCTTATCCTCGCGATGCGAAATTTCATCCATGGTGGTAGTCACTTTCCGAATTTCACCTTCGGCACCTATTTCATTAAAATAAACCGGAAATATCCTTGTCAGCTGTTTTACTTTTTTATAAAAAGGGGCAATATTTGAATTTAATATTTTGGTGATTTCGCGCTGGAAAAGGTCGGTGTCACTGATAAAAATACCGCCCAGCTTCAGGTTGACAATCAACGCCGAGAGAAGGTTCTCCATTTGCGATTGCGAGTATTCTATCAGCTCAAGCCAAATCCGTATATTTTTTATATGGTTTTCGTTGACGTGAAGTTGCCAGTCTTCGTTCACATAAACCATTCCGGGTGTTTCAAAGCCAAAATGAATCAGCTTGTTTTCCAGATGGGTAACGAGTAACCTTTCGTCAGAGTGGTCGATATCAATTACTTTTTTCCCTACTGTAAGCAAAATATCGAGAACCGCAGAAGTGTGTTTGGCTTTAAGGTCTTCGAGGCGCTGAAACAGTTGATTAATAAAATCCGTAACATCCTCTTCCTCAATTTCTTTCATGGTCTGAACCAGCATCTTGTTGAGTCGCCAAATGAGTCTCTCTTTCTGGTCGTGCATTCCTTGCAGCCTGAGCAGATAGAAAATGAAATAAAATTTCTCAATAAAACTGGGAAAAAGCGTGATGGTATTTGAGAACCGTTCGCCCATCTGGTCAAAATCAGGCATAATATCCACCATCCTCTGCCACTCCTCCATACTCTTCAGTTCGGTGCGCAACTTCCCAAAATAGGGTTTTCCGATTTCCTTTATCAGAATAGATTTGTCGATTTTCAGGGAGTCCATCTTCTGTTCTATCCACTCTTCCACGCGGCTGTCGTCTTCCCAAAAACTGATGATAGCTTCATAAATATTATATGTTAGCTGCAGAGCCATCTCCCTGAAACGGTCGTCCGTTGCAACTTCTTTCATATACCGTTTAAAATAGCGCGAGGCCTCAATGTAGCTTTCCTCGTTTCCCACGAAGCTCCCGTGCAACGTATTACAACAATTCATCAAGGTATTCTGAAAATCTTTTTTCTCTTTATATACCGTCTTTGTAAATTCGAGCAAAGTACGGAGAATGAATGTTTTCTGAGAAGTGCTTACCTGTTTGTCATTGAGTAGATTTCCAAGTAACTTCAAAGGTATCTGAAATGCATTTTCCGGCTCCTGCAGCCCGATATAAAACCAATAATCGGTGATGAGAATCTTCCGCAGCTCCTCGATGACAAATTTTTTATTACTAAAGGGATGCTGGTATTCAATAACGCAATCGTTTGCACGTTTGTGAATTCCGTAGTACTTTTTTGAAAGATTTATAAACCTTTGATAATCAGCAGGTATTTTAATGTTGCGATAACGCGTTTCCGCCAGATTGGCTTCGAGGGCTTTTGAGATGAATTTTTTTTCCATAGCGAGAAAATGTGTCGTAACTTTTCACTTCTTTTATTGGTATTTTTGCATCCTCAATGGACATTTTGACAAATGTAAAGCTTATTATTAAAACTCATTAACGAAAATTAAATTAAAAAAAAACTAAAGCCATGACAAAAATTAAAATTGGTATCAACGGATTTGGGCGCATCGGAAGAAATGTCTTCAAGATTGCCTTTGAAAGAGCGAATATGGAAGTTATCGGTATCAACGATATTACTGATACAAAAACGCTTGCCCATCTGCTGAAGTACGATTCGACACAGGGAAAGTTTAACGGGACTGTTCAGCACGACGAAGGGGCTTTAATTATTAACGGAAAAACTATCCCGATTACTGCTGAACGCTCACCAATAGAAATAAAATGGGCACAAACCCCTGATGTCGTCATCGAATCTACCGGAATTTTCCGTCAGAAGGAGAGCAACAAAGGCGGCTATGGCGACCATTTGAAAAATGGCGCTAAAAAAGTTATTCTCACCGTTCCGGCAAAAGACGAAATTGACAACATGATTGTTCTCGGTGTAAACGACAACGACCTGCGCGATGAAGACGAATGTGTTTCCAACGCCAGCTGTACCACCAACTGCCTTGCTCCCATCGCCAAAGTTCTGAACGACAGGTTTGGCATAGAAAATGCGTTGATGACAACCATTCACTCCTATACTAACGATCAGCGAATTCTGGATGCACCTCATTCCGATTTAAGAAGAGCCCGTTCGGCAGCCGTTTCTCAGATTCCTACCACCACTGGTGCTGCCAAGGCTGTTGGAAAAGTCATTCCCGACCTGGACGGAAAAATAGATGGGATAGCTATCAGAATCCCCACGCCAACAGGTTCGCTGGTTGACCTCGTGGCCAACTTAAAAACGGAAGCTTCCAAAGACGAAATTAATGCAGCAATGAAAGAAGCTGCTGAAGGCCCCATGAAAGGTATTCTGGAGTATTGTGAAGATCCGATTGTTTCGGTTGATGTGATTCACAACGCCCACTCTTCTATTTATGATGCCGAATCATTGATGGTTCAGGGAAAAACGATTAAAGTGTTGTCGTGGTATGATAACGAGTGGGGGTACTCTTCGCGCGTTGTTGACTTGATTGACAAAATGTTGGGCTAATTGTGGTTGGCCCGGCAGCATGCCCGGAATCAGTTTGGCTAAACAATTTTGTTTCTTACAATTAAAGGCTCACTGATTTAAAGCAGAGAATTCTCTTGCCGGACAAAGTAAGATTTCTCATAGGTAATTTAAGTTAATAAATTTGATTGATAAGGGGTTAGTCGCAAGACCAACCCCTTTTTTAGTCCTCAATACCTGTATCTACAATTTTACTCTGACAGGATACTCCGATGGCTTATTAGGCATTTTAATAGCCGGAAAGTCACTGACAGTGGCCTTTGGGATTTGCGAACCGTACTTTTTGTTAATAGCATCAATAAAGTAATTGGCAACCAGTGCATTCCCCTGAGGCGTAAGATGGATGCCATCAAGTGAAAACAATTTGCCTGTGATAAATTTGGTGGTAAAGTGTATGCCATCTTCTGTTATCCCATCCTTATCAATACTTTTCATAATAGCATTAAAATCCACAAAAGCAAGGTTGTACTGCTCGGCCAGGCTACGCATAAGTGCATTATAGTTATCGGTTGCACTTTTGACATTCTGAATTTCACTTTCCGTGAGAATATATTGATCCGGTACCGGTTTTTGTGTTCCCCAGCCGGCACATTTCAAGGAGTCTGTAGGCATTTCCAGAACCACCAGTTCGTCACTTTTCATTTGTCTCATTTTCAAATACGACAGGGTATCAGGCAAGGGTATCGTTGGATCAGAAATAATCATAGGATTGGGACCAACTTTGAAAGAAATCCGGTAAGGCAGGCCCATTGCTTTCATAGCGTTATTGTAAGGCGTATAAGCGGCATTCAGCTGGTCGGCCTGTGCTTGTTTGGTCAGTACGATGGCATTGTACGGAATCGTATTAAAATAAGGGACGGAAGTGATGTCGGGAATATCGGCAATCACGCCTCCACCGGCTATTGATGCAAGATACTTGACCTCGGCTTCCAGACTGGCTTTAAAGCCCACGCCCACAGCTCCATCCATGGGGGTAATGGCCTCTCCCACACCTCCTGAAGCAGCATAGCCAAGCACATCGTTATTGCCTATCCACAAGCTGAAAAAGGTAGGTTTAACTTTAGCAGCATACGTCTCAAGCTTATCTGTAACATTATCAGCTATTCTGGTGAAAAATGGATTTGTTTTAGCAAGATTCGAATTAAACAAATCGGTGACTTTTATCCCTGGAATTCCCAAATTATTATAAGGGCCTACGGCAGCTACCGAGGTGGTCAGGTAAAAATAAAGTGTTGCCTGTGAAGCATCCGGGTTGGCAGAAACCGGGCTAAGGCTGGTGTTTCCCAGACAGTCAGTGGAATAGCCCAAAATTAATTTTGTTCTTAACACAGGAATACCGGAGGAACCTTCAGAAGCCCCTACCCCGTTTTCTGTAGGCATAAGTGGAATTTTAAAACGCCCCTTCATGCCCACTGATTTTAATTGATAGGCCAGTGTATTGGCCCAGCCATACTTTTGCCCGGAGATATATAAGGCACCATCGGCATAACCGGCAGTTAGCGAATTGCCTACCGCAACATAACTGGTGAAATTGGCACTCCCGGCACCGGGGGTATTATTATCCGTATTGGTATTCGGAGTACAGGAAGTCAGAAAAAGAAGTCCTGTAAAAAAGGGGATGTAGAAATATTTTAATATTTTTTTCATGTGTTTATAGTTTTAGATTATTTACTCATTCTGGTTTATAAAATCGGCTGTGACATACTGGTACACGCAGCGTTTGGAATTTAACCACGCAACTAGGGAAAAGGCTCTCCGTTTTTTCGTCTTCTTGTTTTTGAACGACAGAATATCATTATGTTGTAAAATTATATTTTTTTACGGTTTATTTGAAAAAAAGTTTGTTTTTTTTTAACAATGAACCTCAATTTGGAGGGTGCTATTACTGTAACACTTTCTTTTTGTGGTAGTTCACCTTTAAAAACAGAAGGAATATGGATTGTATTATCCGTTTTTCTCAAGAAAGAGTATCTTCCTAACTGACAAATGAGTTAAATTATTGGGAATCAGGCAACAGTCTCTGTCTATGGCCAAATTCAGATTTCTCCTTTCAGCACCTTCCAGGTTAGTTCCGGTTGAAACCCTTTTTGTGCAGCATACTTCACCAGCTTATTTTGGCGGATAAATTCATTATTGGCTTTCACCTCTTTAGAGGATAAGATGGCTTTCAGGGTGTTGATATACTCATCGTCATCAATTTCGCTAAGTCCTATTTGTATAAAGAGATCGGGAATCTGTTTTTGTTTTAGGGCATAATAAATTTTGTTCCTCCCCCATTTGTTGTGTCGCAACTTACCCAGGGCAAAGGCTTTAACAAAACGCTCCTCATTGATATAATTTTCTTCTTTAAGTATTTTGATAATCTCCCCCAGAGTCTCTTCTGTAGCTTTCCACTGAAACAATTTTGTTTTCACATCGAAAATACTACGCTCCTGATAAGCACAGTAGTTACGGGCTTTTTCAAGTAAGTATTCGGGCGGCGGGGTCATGGTTTCTATTTCTAAATTTTGTAGTCGAAAGTACAAAAAAAAATTAAATAATAAGCTTCTGTGACCACGCTGGAAGTTTTTAGGTCTTCAGCAATAAATCCTAATTCCAGGTTTCAAACCGGTATCCCTTTTTGGAATAGTACTCCAAAAACCGTGGTAAGGCATACAGCATATTTTTTTCTGCTTTCAGGCTGTCGTGAAAAACAACAATACTGCCACGGCTGGTTTTGCTTATGGCAATATCAAGGCAATCTTTCTTTGAGGTATCCTCATCAAAATCAAACGTTACTACCGACCACATCACCAGCCGGTAATGTTTTTTCAGATATTTCATTTGCGAAGGCCTGATTTTGCCGTAAGGAGGCCTGAAATAATGAGAACGTACCTGATTATTACAGGCATCGATATCTTTAAAATAAACATCGTCCGGTGTACGCCATCCGTTGATGTGATGATAACTGTGGTTGCCAACCAAATGACCCGCATCCAGTACCTCATGAAAAGTTTTTGGATATTTATGCACATTATTCCCCACACAAAAAAAGCAGGCTTTGGCGTCAAATTGAGAAAGAATATTCAGTACTTTTGGTGTGACCTCCGGATGAGGTCCGTCATCGAAAGTCAGGTAGATTATATCCTCTGTAACCGGCACGTTCCAAAGAAGTTCCGGAAACAGACGATGGACAAATGCCGGCGTTTGAAATTTCATATGATTACAAAGATACGGTCTTAACGGAAACAAAAAACATTAATATATAAAATTAAAATCATGAAACGACTCGTTTTAGTCCGGCATGGCGAAAGCATCTGGAATAAGGAAAACCGTTTTACGGGATGGACAGATGTTCCCCTGTCAGAACAAGGTATTAAAGAAGCAAGAAGAGCAGGGCAAACCCTAAAAAAAGAGGGCTACCAGTTTCGGCTGGCTTACACTTCTTACCTGACCCGCGCCATAAAATCACTCTGGCTGGTGCTGGAAGAGATGGATTTGATGTGGATTGAAGAACGTAAAAACTGGCGGCTCAACGAAAAACATTACGGCAACCTGCAAGGGTTTAACAAAGCTGAAACCGCTAAAAAATTCGGCGATGAAAAAGTGTTGATGTGGCGCCGTAGTTTTGACATTCCGCCCGAACCTTTGACAAACGATGACGAAAGAAATCCCCGCTTTGACTCACGGTATGCCCATCTCACCCCGGAAGAACTCCCTTTGACGGAATCGTTGAAAGAGGTGATTGAGCGTATGTTGCCTTACTGGGAAAGCGAAATCAAACCTTCGTTGAAAGAGCATGGCGATTTGCTGGTGGCTGCTCACGGAAACAGCCTGCGTGCTCTCGTTATGCATCTGAAAGGCATGAGCAAAGAGGAAATCCTGAAATTTAACATTCCAACGGGTATTCCTTATGTGTTTGAATTTGATGACGACATGAATTTCGTCAAAGACTATTTCCTCGGCGACCCCGAAGAGGTGAGAAAGCTGATGGAAAAAGTTGCTAATCAGGCTAAAGGGAAATAAATGTTTTATGTTTTGCGATGGGACGCTTGTCCCATCGCAAAACTTCTATTTTTCCCGGAAGGATTTGAAATCAGGATAGGCCGGGAGAAATATTAAGCCTGTAGAATCTATCTCAAAAGAATAAATTTCCCTTCCCTAATTTCAATCCTATCCACCAATATGGCAAACTGCTTCCGATTCAGGGCTTCAACAACCACATCAGCGAGTTGCAATAGTCCGGGGACATCCTTTTTACCGGAAGTAATATTCTCCCCTTTTACCATAATAAACAGCCCTGGTCTGACAAATTTTCGTAAGCTGTTCGACTCGCAAACAATCCAACTGGCATTTTTTAAACTCTTCAGAATCTGCGGAAAAGTATCTGGTAAAAAAGCATCTTCGGTTTGAATAAACCATGACGCTTGAGCTCCGGCTTTCAAAAATCGCATACTGTCTTTATTTCCGTCTGTCCGCAATTCTTTTTGCAACAAAATTTTCTCTGAAAATCGCTCCACATTATGACCATGAAAACTACTGTTCCCCGGTTTTATATTGGAAATTTTCACTGCGGTAAGCGGTATTTGCGAGCCAAATTTCTCCAACAAATTTTCCATCAAAGTAGTCTTACCGATATTTCTACCCGTGCCACCCACAACCACCCAGTTTGAGAGAAAAATCATTTTGTATCTTCTTGATTATCAATTCACTTACAATAAACGTATATTGTTTACAAATTAACAATATTTTTTACTTTAAAGAACAATGAAAATTAAATAATTGTACATTTGTTGCAATAAATATATACAAAAAAATGGACAAATTATTTAGAAAAGACGCTTTCAATTACCATGCATTGGGGCGTCCCGGGAAGATTGAAGTCATTCCCACAAAACCTTATTCAACCCAACGTGATTTATCATTAGCTTATACGCCTGGCGTTGCAGACCCCTGCCTCGCTATTAAAAAAAACACCGAAGATGTTTATAAATACACTGCCAAGGGTAACCTTGTGGCGGTTATTTCTAACTGCACAGCCGTTTTGGGACTTGGCGACATTGGGCCGGAAGCCGGAAAACCGGTTATGGAAGGCAAAGGCCTTCTCTTTAAAGTTTTTGCCGATGTGGATGTTTTTGATATAGAAATAAATGAAAAAGATCCGGACAAAATTATTGAAGTGGTAAAAGCCATTGCCCCTACCTTTGGTGGTATTAACCTGGAGGACATAAAAGCTCCCGAGTGCTTTTATATTGAAGAGCGGTTAAAAGAGGAACTAAACATTCCGCTTATGCACGACGACCAGCACGGAACAGCTATTATCTCTTCTGCAGGTCTGCTGAATGCGCTTGAAATTATCGGGAAAAAGATTGAAGATCTGAAAATCGTTGTGAGCGGCGCCGGAGCAGCTGCTGTTTCCTGTACGAGGTTATATATCCAACTGGGTGCTAAGCCAGAAAATATCACTATGGTGGATAGCCACGGTGTAATTCACAAAGACCGTACGGACTTGAATGAAATCAAGAAACAGTTTGCTACCGACAGGCCTGTTCACACAATGGAAGAAGCTATTAAAGGAGCAGATATGTTTCTGGGCTTGTCTGTTGCCGGCTTATTGAAGCCGGAGATGCTGAAAACTATGGCCGACAATCCTATTGTGTTTGCTTTGGCTAATCCGGTTCCTGAAATATCCTATGAACTGGCTATGAGTACACGCGATGACGTGCTCATGGCCACTGGTCGTTCCGACTTCCCCAACCAAATTAATAACGTTTTGGGATTCCCTTTTATTTTCAGAGGTGCCCTCGACGTAAGAGCAACAAAAATCAATGAGGAAATGAAACTGGCAGCTGCCAAAGCTTTGGCAGCATTGGCCAAAGAGCCGGTACCCGAAGAAGTAAACATTGCTTTTGGCATCAACAACCTGAAATACGGAAAAGACTATATTATTCCCAAGCCTACCGACCCCCGCTTAATCGAAACTGTCGCCCCTGCAGTGGCCCGCGCAGCCATGGAATCAGGAGTAGCCCGAAATCCAATCCCGGACTGGGAAAAATACAAAGAAGAACTTCGTAAACGTATGGGGCTGACCAGTCCGCTGAAACGTCAAATGAAAGGTGCCTGCCGCAGAGACCCCAAACGTATTCTGTTGGCAGATGCTGAACATTACAATATCCTGAAAGCTGCCGAAATTTTGGTCAACGAGAAACTGGCCATCCCTATCCTCATGGGTAATGAGAAAAAAATTAAAAAAATTATTACCGAGCACGAATTGGAATTACATGATATCAGGATTATCGATCCCCGTTCTGAAGAGAACAAAGCGAAAATGGGCAATTATGTAAAACAGCTCTTTGAGAAAAGAAAACGTCGTGGCATGACTCTGCTCGCAGCCAAAGAATACATGAAGCTGGATAGCTACTACAGCTCTATGCTGGTGGAAAACGGCGAAGCCGATGCTGTTCTTTCAGGTCTTACAAGGAATTATCCGGATACCATTCGTCCGGCTTTGCATGTGATTGGCAGAAGACCCGATGCCCGGATTGTGAGCGGTATTTATGTTGTTATCACCAAAGAAGGCCCTCTGTTCCTCGGCGATTGTACGGTGAACAAAAAGCCTACAACCGAAGATTTGGTGGAAATCACCTTGCAAACAGCCGAAGTTGTCAAACGCTTCAACATGGAACCCAACATTGCCATGCTTTCTTACTCCAATTTTGGTTCGGTGGATGCTGATGACACGGTTAAAGTTCGTGATGCCGTGAAAATATTGCATGAGAAACACCCCGAATTAAGTGTAGATGGTGAAATTCAGGCAAACATCGCTTTGAATCAGGATTTGATGGAAGAGAGTTTCTCTTTCTCCAAGATACTGGGCAAAAGAGTGAACACTCTTATCTTCCCGGATCTATCTTCCGCCAACATTGCTTACAAATTGCTGAATAAAGCAGCTGGTTTTGAAATCATTGGTCCAATTCTGAACGGAATGAACAAGCCGGTTCACGTGCTGCAAATGGGTAGTGGCGTGAACGAAATTGTCAATATGATTATGGTCGCCGTAGTGGATGCCCAGCAATAGTAGTTGACGATTTCTAAAAATAACAGCCTGTCCCTGTGGAAAAATTTCCACAGGGATTTTTTTGTCCCAAATGATGCAGGAATCTGCTTGTGCCTTCCCTGTCTTGCTCTGTTTTCGTCTGTTTCAAAAAATCTTAGTATTTTGCCCTTTAATTATTTAATGGAAGATTAGTATGATGAAGACAATACCCGAGCTTTTTGAAGGCAGCGTAGCGAAATATCCCAACAATGTTCTGGTTTGGGAGAAAGAAAACGGGCAGTACAAAGGCCTTAGTTTTACGGAAATAAAAGAACGTGTTTACCAGTTTGCCACCGGGCTGATGGCAATGGGGGTAGAAAAAGGAGACCGCATCGCCCTGCTTTCCGAAGGAAGTAGCGAGTGGCTCATTTCCGAACTGGCCATTCTTTATCTCGGCGCAATAGATATCCCCTTGTCTGTAAAAATAAACGAGCCTAACGAATTGTCATTCAGGATAAAACATGCCGAATGCCGATGGGTTATTTGTAGCGAACGTCAGGCAGAAAAGATAAGAAATATAAAACAGGATATCCCAAAAGCAAGTACTTTCATCATTATTGGCCGCACCAATACGCTCAACAAAAAAGAAAAAAGCTACCGCGATATTATTGCTAACGGCACAAAACTTCTTCCCGAACGAAAAGAAAAGCTTACACAAACATGGCAATCCGTAAAGCCAGATGACCTTGCTAACATTAGCTACACATCCGGAACCACCGCCGACCCGAAAGGCATTATGCTCACTCACAGGAATTATACTGCCAATGTAGAACAGGCCAATACGCTTATGAATGTTACCGAAGATTTTGTAACCCTGCTGATTTTACCATGGGACCACTCATTTGCCCACACCGTCGGTCTTTATACGCTAATCAGGCAGGGAGCCAGCATGGCCGTGGTGGAGGTGGGAAAAACACTCATGGAAACGCTGCGTAACATCCCCAAAAATATTAAAGAAGTGAAACCCACGTTTCTGTTGAGCGTTCCGGCTCTATCAAAGAATTTTCGCAAAAATATTGAAGCCGGGATTCGTGCCAAAGGTAAAGTTACTGAAAAACTTTTCCGGCAGGCCATGAAAACCGCATACATCTACAATGGCATTGGCTGGGACAAAGGCAAAGGCTGGAGGAAGATTCTCAAACCCATGGTACAGCTTTACGACAAAATTCTGTTTAGCAAAATAAGAGAAGGTTTCGGCGGTAAGTTACAATTTTTTGTGGGTGGCGGTGCCCTGCTCGACATCGACCTGCAACGGTTTTTCTATGCCATAGGAATACCTATTTATCAAGGCTACGGTCTCTCGGAAGCATCGCCTGTTATCTCATCCAATGGAACCGAATTACACAAAATGGGATCCTCCGGCTACCTCGTAAAAAATCTGGAACTGAAAATTTGCGATGAAAAGGGGAACGAATTGCCACAGGGCAAAAAAGGTGAAATCGTTATTCGTGGTGAAAATGTTATGAAAGGTTACTGGAAAAATGAAACAGCTACGGCAGAAGTACTAAAAGATGGATGGCTGCATACCGGCGACATGGGGTTTATGGACGAAGATAAATTTCTATACGTGCTGGGGCGTTTTAAAAGTCTGCTCATTGGAAATGACGGGGAAAAATACAGCCCGGAAGGTATTGAAGAAGCCCTGGTAGAACAGTCACGCTTCATTGAGCAATGCATGCTCTTCAACAACCAGAATGCTTACACCACCAGCCTTATATATCCAAATATTCCTGCCCTGAAAGCGGCCATGGAGGAGCTGGACCTGACAAATGAAAATGCCAATTATGCCCGGATTATACTGGAGCTGATAAAAACAGATGTCGATCAGTTTTTGCCCGGAGGCAAGTACGACAATATGTTTCCCGGGCGATGGCTTCCGGCTGCCGTGGGGATTATGGAAGAACCTTTCACAGAGGAAAACCACATGTTAAATTCAACAATGAAAATGGTGAGAAATCGTGTTGTAGAGCATTACAAAGAGCTGACAGACTACCTTTACAGTGCTGTGGGAAAAGATATTTTGAATGAAAAAAATATGGAGATCATTCAGAAAATGATAAAAAATTAATCGGATTATCTATCGAAAACGGGCATTTGAATCATATCATCATCTCTTCTGATAATTTAGATACCATATAAATTCACAGTCAAACAGAGATTTATCATTTTTTAAGAAAAATTTCTTTGATTAATTTGTAATTTTGAATTCAAAATAATTAGATATTCAAACCTATAAATATCAAAGTCATGAAGAAAGTAACCGTAGTAGGTGCAGGCAGCGTGGGAGCTACTTGTGCTGATGTTTTAGCCCAAAAGAATTTCCTTGACGAAGTTGTATTGATTGATATAAAAGAAGGCTTAGCTGAAGGCAAGGCCCTTGACATCTGGGAAAGTTCGGCCATTAATCATTTTGATACCCGTGTTGTTGGCTCGACCAATGATTACTCAAAAACCGAAGGTTCAGATGTTGTGGTCATCACCTCCGGTATCCCCAGAAAACCGGGTATGTCTCGTGACGATTTGATTTCGACTAATGCCAAAATTGTTAAATCCGTTACTGACAAAGTAATGGCTGCTTCGCCCGACGCCATCATCATCATTATTTCCAATCCTTTGGACGTAATGACTTATGCTGCTCACACTGCTTCCGGGAAACCGGCCAGTAAAGTATTCGGGCAGGCAGGCGTTTTAGACACTGCCCGTTTTCGTGCTTTTATTGCCACCGAGCTGAATGTTTCTCCAATGGATATTCAGGCTTTGCTGCTGGGTGGTCATGGTGACACCATGGTTCCGTTGCCGCGTTATACTACTGTTTCGGGAATTCCCGTAACCGAACTTATTTCAAAGGAAAAACTGGATGCTATTGTTCAGCGCACCAAAAAAGGGGGTGGTGAGATTGTGAACCTCCTGGGAACTTCCGCATGGTATGCCCCGGGAGCTTCTGCTGCTCAAATGGCTGAATCCATCATCCAGAATCAAAACCATATTTTCCCCTGCTGTGTCCGTCTGGACGGTCAATGGGGCGAAAAGGATGTTTACCTTGGCTCTCCTGTTAAACTGGGTCGCAACGGTGTGGAAGAGATTATTGAAATTAAGCTGAACGATGAAGAACTGGCGTTGCTACATGCTTCTTCGCAACATGTGAAAGATGTGATGAAAGTTTACGATGACATGAAACTTTTCTAATAGTATAACTTTTCTATTAACAAAAAGGTGTTCCTGACAGGGGCACCTTTTTTTGTATCTTGTCACCACTAAAAGAAATACTATGAAACGCATCATCATCTTAACCGGTGCAGGAATGAGTGCCGAAAGTGGTATCAGCACTTTTCGCGACAACAACGGGTTGTGGGAAAACCACCGCATTGAGGAGGTAGCTACGCCGGAAGCATGGGAACGAAATCCTGAAATGGTACTGGAGTTTTACAACCAGCGGCGCAAACAGCTTTTCGAAGTTAAACCCAATGCCGGTCATCGCGCCCTCGTGCGGCTTGAAAAGAAATTTGATGTGCAAATTATCACCCAAAATGTGGATGATTTGCATGAGCGAGCTGGTTCCTCAAAAGTACTTCATTTGCATGGTGAACTAAAAAAAGTACGTAGTACCGTTGACCAAAACCTGATTTATGAACTTGACCACTGGGAAATAAAACTCGGCGATAAGTGTGAAAAAGGCTCACAACTTCGTCCACACATCGTTTGGTTTGGCGAGACTGTTCCCATGATTGATAAGGCAACAGAGATGGTAAAAACGTCTGACATTTTCATGGTTATCGGCACTTCCATGGTAGTATATCCTGCTGCCGGATTAATCCATTATGTAGAGTGGGAAATACCTAAATATTATGTGGATCCAAAAGCTTTTTCTGTTCAAGGCATCTCAAATCTAAAAGTACTCCGACAGAAAGCCGGCGAAGCACTACCCGGTTTAGTTGACCGGTTGCTAAAGGAAGGCTAATATTCGATTTTTCTTATTTTTGCCGACTAATCTAAAGAACAAAAAACATGAAGAAGAATGTCATGATAGTCATGAGTTTGCTGGTATTGGTTTTTACCTTTGCCGGATGTTCAAAAAACAGTGCTAAAAAACAAGCAGAAACAGACCATAACCTCATTTTAAATTACGTCTCCTCACACAACCTGAAAGGGGAATTTACCAGCTCCGGACTTTATTACGTCATTCAGGACAGCGGCACTGCAAAACATCCCACACTCAGTTCCAGCCTGAATGTAAATTATAAGGGTTATTTTTTGGATGATAAAATTTTTGACCAGGGAACAGGTGTTAAGTTTCCTCTTTCCGGCGTTATAAAAGGCTGGCAGGAAGGACTTCAGCTCATTGGCGAAGGTGGCAAGATCAAGTTACTCATTCCATCGGCTTTAGGTTACGGCAATACCCAGTCGGGTTCCATTCCTCCTAATTCTGTTTTGGGATTTGATGTTACATTAAATTCATTTTCAAAATAACCGGATTGTTTTGTAAACTATTTTTACATTACCCTCGCTGGTGATAATTTATTTTTTTGCATCTTTGTATTGATGAAATCATTTCCCTTTTTTCGGAAACTACTACAGCTGGCCGGCGTATTGTTTGTGGTGTTGGGCTTATACCGTTGTGCAAATGTTATTGCACCGACCGGAGGGCCTAAAGACGTAACGCCTCCTCAGGTAGTCAAAAGTGTGCCGGCCAACCACAGCGCCAACTTCAAAGGAAAGAAATTCAGTATCACCTTTGATGAATACATAAAATTAGACAAAATTACGCAGCAACTGCTGGTTTCACCACCCATGGCCAATATCCCGGATTTCCGTCTGAAAGGCAAGACTTTATACATCCGCTTTAAGGAGGCTTTAAAGCCCAATACAACTTACTCTATCTTTTTTGGCGATGCTATTCAGGATATCACCGAAGGCAATCCATTGCACAACTACACCTATATTTTTTCTACAGGAAGTAGTGTCGATTCCATGAGCCTGCGTGGGCAGGTGGTTAATGCCAATAACCTGAAACCGGTTGACGATATATTTGTCATGCTGTATAAAAACGACAACGATACCATCCCGCTGGACAGTCTTCCGCTTCGCGTGAAGCCTTATTATTTGAGTAAAACCGATAAAAATGGGGATTTCATGTTTTCGGGATTGGCCGATACTTCTTATTTGATTTTTGCCCTGAAAGATGAAAATTACAGCCTTACTTTTGACCAGCCCACCGAAAAGATTGCCTTTCTGGATTCGCTCGTTAAGCCCCAGTATCGGCCTGCACCTCAGATTGATTCTTCCCTTCTGGATACACTGATTGTCAAGCTTCCACCTGATTCTGCCAAAATGGTAGCCGATTCGCTTTGGCATCTGGCCGATTCGGTTGCCAATACCAAAATATCTTTTTATCAGCTTTACCTTTTTCTGGAGACGGACACAGTACAAAAGCTTATGAAAACCAAGCTTGTTCGTCCCAATACGGTACAGTTTGTTTTTAATATACCCGGAAAAAATATATCTATTCAGTCTTTAAATTACCATCCTGACAGTGTATGGTACCGAAGCGAATGGACCAATAGCCGGGATACACTTCTTTGGTTTCTGCGCCTTCCTCATCCAGACACATTGAACCTGTTACTCTTAAATGGGAAAGACACACTGGGCAATCCGATTTTACGGGTTATCCCAAAACAGAAACTTGTCAGGAAAAGAAAAAAAGCTAAACAGACAAAGAAAAAAACATACCTGTCATGGAAAACGAATGCCTCGTGGACAATAAAACCCGGCCAAAAAGTAGTGCTGACTTTCGGGCAGCCGGTTAAAAAAGTTATACCGGATTCTATTCTTTTGGTGCAGGGAAAAGATAGCCTGTATCATCCACCATTCACTTTTCTGGACAGTTTGCACAGGCGGCTGTATTTTCCTATAAAAATTGAGGATGGCAGTACTTACCAGCTTTCCCTGCCGGATTCCAGTGTGATAGACTGGAACCATTTTTTCAACAAGAAGATCACGCTGTCGTTACATAGCAAAGCGTTGAAAGAGTATAGTGATTTGAATGTTACGCTAAAACCCAAAAAGCCGGGGGACTATATTTTTGAAATCCTGACTTCAACCGAAAAAGAAACGCCGGTGGCCATACGCTATTTCTCAGGAGCAACAGTACTGCATTTTCCACGCGTTAGTCCGGGAAAATATCTTTTCAAAGTCATTTTCGACCGTAGTGGTAATAAAAAATGGGATCCGGGTAATTACCTGAGGAAACAGTTACCTGAAGAAGTAATCTATTTTAAAAACATAATACCATTGCGTGCCAACTGGGAAGTTAATGAGGAGTGGAATTTCTAATCTGGTCTTACTATTCTTCGTTACAGCGGTTGATGCATTCAATAATTTCCATTAGGGTATTGCTACGCAAAGAATAGAAAATTTTCTTTCCTTTTCGCCTGGAAACAAGCACTTTCTTATTTTTCAATATATTGAGATGATGAGAAGCGGTGGCCTGCTCAATGTTAAGCGTTTTATAGATTTCAGTAACACTCAAGCGCTCTTCCTGTGCCAATAATTCCAAGATAGCAATCCGCATGGGATGCGAAATTGCTCTTAATTTACCAGCTGCCATTTCCAGGTTATCGATATTAATTTCAAAATGTGCCATAATTCAAAATAATTTTTACAAAAATATAGGTAAAATTTCTATAAAAAAATAAATATGTATATATGTTAAGGTTTTCTATATTTTTATAGTGGGTCTAAATAAGAAAAGGGCAGCCTGAGTTAGAATATACCGGCTAACAGGTTCACCACACCTTATATCTACAAGGTAGCAGAGAAATTCTGCTTATACAAAAAGAGAAGTAAAGTTAAAGGTACGCCCATCAAACAAACCTTTGTCGCTCAGTTTCAGATCGGGAATAACCAGCAATGCCATGAATGAGAGTGTCATAAAAGGAGCGCGGAGGGTGGCTCCCATATTATGTAACATTTTATCCAGCTCCTCATAACGTGCAGCTACACGATAGCCATCGTCGTTAGACATCAATCCGGCCACAGGAAGCGGTAGCAACTCTTCTTTTCCATCGTTGATAACAACTATACCACCTTTGGCTCTGACAATAGCATTCACAGCCTGCGCTATGGCTTTGTCGCTGGTGCCCACAGCTACTATGTTGTGGCTGTCGTGTGCTACGCTGGAAGCAAAAGCTCCGCTTTTTAGTCCGATGTTTTTAATAAAAGCAACTGCCGGCTTAGCTTTTTCGTAACGGTTCAACACAACCATTTTCAGCACATCCTTTTCCACATCACTTACCACATTCCCAGCCATAACTTTTGGAGAAACTTCCAGAATACCGGTAATCAGTTCACCATCATAAGATTCTATGACTTTAATTTTTTTGCCCTGATTATCTACACGGATATCGACTTCCGAAATTTCTTCGGCCAGAAATTTATTGGGTGTTTTTTCTTCTACCGGAAGAATCAGACTGTGACCATTTTCGGCAACTTTTTGCCCCTGAATGTAAGTTGCTTTTACATTAAATTTTTCCAGATTATCCACCACAATCATATCGGCCGGGTCGCCTTCCTGCAAAATACCCACATCTAACTTGTAATGCTCTATAGGATTGATAATCACACTCTTCAAAACCTTCAGTGGCGCATGGCCTTTTGCCACAGCCCTTTTTATCAAATCGTTTATATGGCCTGCGGCGAGGTCATTAGGATGGCGGTCGTCGGAGCAAAACAAAACTTTATCAGCGTGGTCTTTCATCAGGTCAATGAGTGCTTCAAAATTTTTGGCAGCACTTCCTTCACGAATTTGAATTTTCATACCAAAACGGATTTTCTCCAGTGCTTCCTCCAGCGTGAAACATTCGTGGTCTGTACTTACGCCGGCAGAGGCATAATTACGGGCATCTTCACCTTTTACACCAGGTGCATGGCCATCTACAGGTTTGTGATATTTGTTGGCAATCTCAATTTTTCTCATCTCCGAAGGAACCCGGTTGATGACGCCAGGGAAGTTCATCATTTCCGAAAGGTATTTTATCTCGTCAAGAGAAAGCAGATAGTCCAGCTCTTTTTCGCCAAGGCTGGCTCCCGATGTCTCAAAAGGAGTAGCCGGGACACAAGCCGAAGCACCAAAATAAAACTTAAAGGGTACTTTTTTTCCATTTTGAATCATAAATTTAATACCATCGATACCCAGCACATTGGCAATTTCATGTGGGTCGGAAACCGTTGCTACCGTTCCGTGAACCACCGCGAGACGGGCAAATTCGGAGGGTATCAGCATGGAACTTTCCACGTGAATATGGGCATCTATCAGTCCGGGCAACAGGGTTTGCTCTTCCGTTACGGTATCATCAGGCACAATGGATTTGATATAACCGTTTTCAACGTAAACACGGCCTTTGAAGATTTTCTCATTTTGCAGGTCAACAATATTTCCTGCTATGGTAAAGGTAGTTTTTTCTTGCATATTGCATGCAAAAATACAAAAGTTTATCTTTTTTGCCATCGTCCTTTTTCACAAACTGATAAACAGAAAGTTTGTAAATTTGGGGCATCTAACGGATATAGTTATCAATATTCAAAATTAAAGTACATGAAGCTAACACCCATAGAAACAGGAAATTTGAAATTAGATGGCGGCGCCATGTTTGGCGTGGTGCCGAAGGTAATGTGGTCAAAGGTCTATCCCGCTGATGAAAACAATCTCGCAAACTGGGCTATGCGTTGCCTTTTGGTGGAAGATGGTGACCGAAAGATACTGATTGACAATGGTATTGGCAGCAAGCAAGATGAGAAATTTCTCAAACATTACTATTTGAACGGAGAAACGACGCTGGAGTCTTCACTTGAAAAAGCCGGCGTGAAACCAGAAGAAATCACTGATATGGTGATAACACACATGCACTTTGACCATTGTGGCGGCAGTGTGAAATATACTGCTGACAAAACCGGTTTTGAACTCTCTTTTCCCAAAGCTACCTATTGGACAAGCCGGAAACAGTATGACTGGGCAACGCATCCAAACCGTCGTGAAAAGGCCTCTTTTTTAAAAGAAAATATTCTACCCATCGAGGAAAGTGGTCATCTGAAGCTGATTGAAGAAGAGGGCGAATATATCCCTGATATCCTCTTCAAACTCTATTCCGGTCATACCGATGGACAGGTCATTCCCCACATAAAAGTCAACGGGAAGACGGTGGTTTTTATGGCCGACCTTATGCCTGCTGCCGCACACATTCCCATGCCCTGGATTATGGCTTACGATACCCGTCCGTTGCTTACGCTGAAAGACCGCGAGCGTTTTTACAAAGAGGCATTGGAAAACAATTACATTCTGTTTTTTGAACACGATATTTATCATGAGGCCTGCACCCTTGAAGATACGCCTAAAGGTGTACGCGTAAAAGAAGCCGGGAAACTGAAACAGTTTTTATAGAAACGACCTGATTTTACACTATTTTTCATCACCATACATAGCCACCCCATGGAAGCCTTTGGATGTGGCATAAGCACGAAACATACCGGGAGTGTTAAATGTCATGGTAAAGTTGCCTGAACGGTCCACGGCAATAACACCACCATCGCCACCCTGCTTTTTCAACTTGACGAGGATAACATAATTGGCAGCTTCTTTCAGGCTAAGACCGGAATATTTCATCAAAGCACCAATGTCATAAGCCACCACATTACGTATAAAGTATTCGCCATGGCCGGTGCACGATACGGCACAGGTAGCATCGTCAGCATAAGTGCCGGCACCGATAATGGGCGAATCGCCAACCCGGCCATACATTTTGTAAGTCATTCCGCCAGTAGAAGTTCCGGCGGCCAGGTTTCCCTTTTTATCCAAAGCCACAGCCCCCACGGTTCCGTGTTTTTCGCCCTGTGCCAGTTTGGCTTTTACCTTCAAATACGATTTCCAGCGACTCTCCGTAAAAAAGTAACTGCTATCTTCCATTTGCAGCCCCTGTTTTTTAGCAAAGATTTCAGCCCCTTTGGAGATAAGCAAAACATGAGGCGTATGTTCCATCACTGCACGTGCTGCCAGAATGGGGTTTTTGATGGTGTGTACATTAGCTACTGCCCCGGCCATAAGATTTTTGCCGTCCATGATGGAGGCATCCATTTCATTTTGGCCTCTTTCGTTAAAGACAGAACCTTTGCCGGCATTAAAAAGCGGTGAATCTTCCATTATGGTAATACATTTTGTAACCGCATCCAGCGCGGTGCCACCCCGTTTCAGGATAAACACGCCCGAATCAATGACCTGCTGTAGCTTGTCATGGTACAGTTTTGCCTTTTCAGGCGTCATCAGTTTTTTTTCAATCACTCCGGCACCGCCATGAATGACTAACACATATTTTCCGATAATTTTCTCATGATGAGTTTTGACTGGCTGGCAAGAGGCGAAAGCCAGCAGTGCCAGTGAAATAAGGCCGAGAAGATATTTTTTCATAATATAGTATTTTGAGTTTCGAAAATTTATAGATGAGCTTGTGTATGTCCCAAGAAGGGAAGAAACAGGCTTTTGAAATCGTAAATACCAAACATTTGAGCCGCCGTCATCAAGATGACCAGCACAATGACCCACTTTACAAAGGAGACTCCTCTTTTGACCGCCATACGCGAAGCAACCCAGGCACCAATCATGTTTCCCAAAGCCATCACCAATCCAAAAGTCCAGTTAATCTCATGGTTAAAATAAAAAATAGCCAATGTAAACGGTGCATAAGCCAGAATTATCAATACTTTAATAGCATTGGCTTTGACCAGGTCATATCCGGCACCCAGCACGATACCGGCAAGCAGGAAATAGCCCACCCCCATGTGGATGAAGCCGGCATAAATACCAATAAAAAAGAAAACAACATAGGTAACCCACCGCACCGGTTTGTTGCTGATTTCAGCCCGTCCGTATATATATTGTTGTGGCTTGAACAGAACAAAAACGAGCATTACCAGCATTATGACGCCAATAGCCTTCTCAAAAACAGCTTCTTTGATGTCCACAGCCACCCATGCCCCGACAAGCGAGCCTAAAATAGCAGGAATGGAAAGGTAAAGAGCTTTGCGCATTTCCAGTACTTTTTGTTGTTTAAAGCTGGAAACAGCAACCAGATTTTGCAAAGCTATTGCCACGCGGTTCGTACCGTTGGCTACTGTAGCCGGCAGCCCCAGCATAATCAATATTGATAACGAAATAATACTACCTCCCCCGGCCAGCGTATTGATAAACCCTACCAAAACACCCGAAAGCACCAATGCCAAAAATTCGACAACGCCCATATATTATTTTTTGATTATAAAGTCATGCAGGATTTTTAATAGTTCTTTGGGATTGAAAGGCTTGGCAATAAAGCCATCCATTCCGGATTCTTTGGCTTTTTCACGATCCGATTCCAGAGCGTTGGCCGTAAGTGCCACAATAAAAGCATGGCGTTCATCTTGTTTTTTCTCATATTGCCTTATTCTCCGTGTTGCCTCAAGGCCGTCCATAACAGGCATTTGAATATCCATCAGAATCAAATCGTACGGGTTCTCTTTGTACTTTTCCAATCCCTCTTTGCCGTTGTTAGCCACATCAAGTTTACAACCTCTTTTCTCCAGAATTACTTTGCTGATTTTTTGGTTAATCAGATTGTCTTCAACCATAAGGATCCTGAATTCCTTCAACAGTTCAATAATCCTTGATTCATCAAAGGCTTCTTCTTCAGATATCTCTGCTTTCAAAGGAATGGCAAACCAAAAGACAGACCCTTTACCCACGGTACTCCGCACTCCGATTTTACCTTGCATAATTTCCACCAGCCGTTTGGAAATAGCCAGTCCCAGCCCTGTGCCCTGGTAGTTTTTGGTAGTAGAAATATCCAGCTGTGAGAAGCTCTCAAAAATTTTATTTTTGTAAACATCTTTTATTCCGATACCGGTATCTTCCACTTCAAACCGTACCATAAGCCGGTTATTTTTTAACGACTCTTCTGGTTTGGCTATCAGTACTACATGACCTTCATGGGTAAATTTTATGGCGTTGTTCAACAGGTTTCGTAACACGATACGCAGAGATCCTTTGTCACCAATGAAAAGTCCGGATAGTCTCTCATCTATTTTAACCTGTAATTTAATTTCTTTATCACCTACTTCATTCTTAAATCCCTCTTTAATCTGATCCAGGAGCCGGGTCACAGAGAATTTACCTTTTTCCGGTTTGTATTTTCCTGTTTCAATGGCTGAAAACTCAAAAACATCTTCGATGAGGCCCAACAAATGCCGGGCTGAATCCAATAAACTAGTCAGATAATCTTTCTGATTTTTTTGAAGGTTTGTCTGTCTCAGGATTTCCGCCATACCGATAATTCCGTTGAGTGGTGTTCTAATTTCGTGGCTCATATTTGTGAGAAACTGGTCTTTGATGCGTACACCCTCCTCGGCCATATCACGGGCATGTCTGAGCTGTTGTTCATAGTTCTTCTGGCTACTGATATCCCATGAAATGCCAATTAGCCCAATAATTTTCCCATCCTTGCTGCGTACAGGAGCAATATTGGTATGTACCCATATTTTTTTTTCGTTTTGCTCTACCAGCTCTTCCACGTTATAAAAAAAGCTACCATCTTTAATTACCTGCTTCTCAAGAGCCTGGTATTTGCCTTCAGGCAGGTAATGGTGAAAAACCTCTTTTAGCGTCTTCCCGATTACGTCAGAACGGGTAAATCCCGAAAACTCTATAAAAGCTTTGTTCACAATCTGATAGCGAAGTTCACTATCTTTGAAATAGACCAATGCAGGAATAGTATCCAAAAGAATATTCAACATTTCAGCCTGACTTTCCTGTTTCTGCAACGCACTTTTTAAATCCTCGGAAGTCTTTGTCAGCAGAGAGTTAACAACGTTTTTATCCTTTAAGGCCCGTTGAAGTTTAAAATCGATAATATCAACTTCCATGGCCAGCCGGCTTAGCTCTTCCTGCATTTCAAGTTTTAGCCTGATGGTATCCTCCACCTCATTTATGCGGGCAATTTGATTGGAGAGTTGTTGAATAATTTTCTGCATAATACTATTTCCTCTTTTCTCTTATCAAAGCCAGGGTAAAAGTTTGATTGTAAAAAGAGCAATGGCCATTTTCATCGTTCCCCACCTCGCCATAAGTAAAAAAGCCTGCCAACGGCTTTCTCCATTTTATGGAAGCAAGTTTTATTTCGGTAGATATCAACGGCCCCAATGCAATGTTGCGGGCAATACAGGAAAACAGCAACATCAAATCGGCTTTTTGATTTTTATCATGATAAGAAATAATTTTGTCACGGGTATTTTCCATAATTTCAAAGCCGGGAGAAGTAGAAAAAGAGACTGTGGAACCTTGTATAACAGAACCGGCAAAAATCAAGCTGCGTTGTTCTTTGTCAATACCTGTAACAGCTCTTAAAACAGAAGTCCCATCCCCTTTTTTCACCATAAAAGGATATTCTATCCCTATTCCAGGAAGGTCATCTTCTTTAACATTCAGGTAATCCATGTACATATCGAGCGCAGGCAAACCGTTAATTTCAAAAACAGTATTTCCCACAGACCTGTTTACAATAAAGTCTGCTCCAAGACTAACCCAGCCACTACTTATCATACCCGACAACTCGATTTTACTCTGGTCGAAAACCAAAACCATGGCTCCATCATCGGAAATAGCATGGTCAGTAAAAACAAAAGTCTTCTTGAAGAGCGCATCGTCTCCGGCAAGTCCGCCAAACATTACAAATTGTTTTCCGGTTTTGCTCAGGACACCGTCCACCAAGGCCTGTCCATCCATTAAAATGCCGCTGCTGCCAATAATAGCAGAAGGATGGCTGAAAGAATCCACAATTTTATTTCCCAGCACCTGCCCCAGCTCAAAGGAAGTAAGCTTACCACGGTTCAAAAAATGCAACTTAAAACATGAAAACGGGATATCCGTCAGGACAACAACAACAGACTTGTCACCGATGTAATTAGTCTCGGAATCAAATAAAATTTCACCACCGGTACTGCTTCCATACAATGTAATATGCTGTTCTTTAAACATATCCACAATAGGAGGAAAAGAGAATTCGATGGATATAAAAGCAAAAGCCAGCGTGGGTTTAAATTCGATCGTATTTAATGCATGTGTAAATTTAGCCTTAAATTCACTAAACGACACAGAAACAAATGTATGTGTAGAAATCATTATGGCATCATCGTATGGTATAAAGCAAAGATATAAAATCTTTTGATTTGTATCATGATGACAACCCTGCCCACAAAAAACAATAAGCAGAAGTCCTGTTTTTATTTTTTCAACGCATCCCAGCCCTGCGCTTTTAGTTCAACCGACTGGTTATCGGGAGTTATTAGTCTGTTTCCCTCTGCCAGCTCCGTCATATAGCCAATAATACTAACACCGGACATATCCTTTATTTTTTCATACTCTTTTTGTGATACCGTGAAGAGCAATTCATAATCTTCACCGCCATTCAAAGCTGCCAGCGAAGGAATTAAGTCAAATTCGCGGGCTGTATCAAAAGTATTTTGGTCGATGGGAATTCTCTCTTCATAAATTACCACGCCGGTACCGGAAGACTTGGCAATATGCAATGCTTCGGAGGCCAATCCATCGGAAATATCAATCATGGCCGTAGGGACAATCCCTTCTTCTTTCAATTTTTTCACCATATCTGTACGGGCTTCCGGTTTTAGCTGCCTTTTCAGGATATATTCCTTTCCTGCCATTTCCGGCTGCATATCGGGGTTAGCCTGGAAAACCTTTTTTTCACGCTCCAGCAAAAGCAATCCGATATAAGCGCCACCCAAATCCCCGGTAACACACAAAATGTCACCGTGTTTTGCTCCTTTACGATAAGTGATTTTATCTTTCCCAACCTCACCAATAACGGTTACGGAAATAAACAACCCGTGTAAACTGCTACTGGTGTCGCCACCCACAAAATCGACATGATAAAGTTCACAGGCTTTATTGATACCGGCATAAAATTCTTCCAGCGCCTCCAGAGAATATTTGGACGAAATACCCAAGCTCACAACAATTTGCAGCGGAACACCATTCATAGCAGCCATATCCGAGAAATTGACAATGGCCGATTTATAACCCAAATGCTTCAAAGGCGTATAAGCCATATCGAAATGAACACCTTCGATAAGCAAATCAGTGGAGACAAGCGTATAATTTTTATCACTAATATTTAAAACGGCAGCATCGTCACCCACACCGGTAACAGTAGTTTTTTGTGTTAGTTTTATCTCTTTTGTCAGATGGTCAATCAGTCCAAATTCGCCCAGTTCGGCTATACTGGTAAGTTTTTGTTCGTCCATAATGAAAATTTTTGCAAAAGTAACAAAACCGATGGTTACAGGTTTATGAAAAAAAAGCTTTCTTCCGTTCATCGTTTAGGATAAATCGTATTTTTGTTTTTTAAGTTGGTTACGCAAACAAAACCCGACAACAACATGTACGAATATTTCAGCGGAAGATTAGTGGAGAAAAAACCCACCTATGTTATCATTGATAATCAGGGAATAGGTTACCTGATTAACATTTCACTCAATACTTTTGAAAAGATTAAAGATAGCGAGTCTGTAAAGCTTTATGTTCATTTTGTGGTTCGTGAAGACGCACAGATTCTTTATGGTTTTGCCGATGAAGCTGAAAGGTTTTTATTCAGGGCATTGATTTCCGTTTCGGGAGTAGGAGCCAATACTGCCAGGCTGGTACTCTCGTCGTTGACAACATCGGAAGCATACAGCGCTATTTCGGCAGGCGAAGCCTCTATTTTGCAAAGCGTCAAAGGTATTGGTGCAAAAACAGCCCAGCGTATTGTGGTTGACTTGAAAGACAAACTTATAAAACAGGATTTCTTCCCGGACAAAGTTGGCGTTTCCCACAATACAATGAAAAATGAAGCGTTATCAGGGTTGTTAATCCTTGGTTTTAACAAACCTACCGCCTCAAAAGTACTGGATAAGGTCTTGAAGCAATCGGATTTTGATAGTGTTGAGGCATTGATAAAAGAAGCTTTAAAAAACTTATAGATACAAAAGAGCCTTTACCGGCTCATGTTAGCTAAAAAAGATAAGTTGAGGGACAACGATTTTTCTTTCACGTGGAAACTGTTTTTCGTGTTGGCTGCAACAGCAATTGCCATGCTGACAGAAAATTATGCTTTTGCCCAAGCGGCAGACAGCACCTTAACTGATACGCTGCATAATCAACTCATTTACCCATTCCGTGAGGTTACCGGAAACCCTTATCTCGACACCCTTAACCAAAGTCCGCTGTTTCTTAAAAATCCAGACAACATCAAACAGGAGATTATCTACAATCCAATAACCAATTCGTATGAATTTGTTACCAAAGTAGGTTATTTTGAATACCGTACACCCACCACACTGGATTTTGAAGATTATCAGAAACTGCGTATGAAAAGAGGAGTTGAAAAATTCTGGCAGCAGAACGCACAGACAGCAGGTACAGACAAAGGTAAACGTCTCATCCCTAAGCTTTACATCAAGGGAAAAGCTTTTGAGCAGATTTTTGGCAGCAATGCCATCGACATCCGGCCACAGGGATCAGCAGAAATAAGTTTTGGCGTACTCTCCAATTTCCGTGACGATCCTTCACTGGATGTGCGACAGCGGCACACCACCAACTTCGATTTCAATGAGAAAATCCAGATGAATGTAACGGCCAAAATAGGGACAAAACTTACTTTTAAAGCCGCATACAATACAGAGTCCTCCTTTAATTTTGAAAATCAATTAAAGCTAAAATATGTAGGAAGTAAAGATGACATCATCCAAAGTATAGAAGCAGGAAATGTCAGCCTGCCGCTAAACTCCACCTTAATTACGGGTGCACAAAGCCTGTTTGGTATCAAGACCAAGCTTCAGTTTGGCAAAACCTCCGTTACAGCCGTTTTCTCACAACAACAAAGTGAAACAAAAAATATCACCGTACAAAACGGAGCCCAGCAAAACAGCTTCAAGCTAACCCCGCTGGATTACGAAGACAACCGGCACTTTTTTCTGAGTCAGTATTTCCGCGACCACTACGAAAAAGCGCTGAGTACATTACCAATCATCACTTCGGATATAAACATCACCAAAATAGAAGTTTGGGTTACCAATATCGGACCTGCAACAGAAGAAAACCGTAACATTATTGCCTTCACCGACCTGGCAGAAGGAAAGCAAAAAGAGATTTTCAATAAATATGTCCGCCCCTCACCCAATGGTACCATTCCGACCAACAACTCCAACAACCTTATTCAGCGGATGGACACCACCCAACTGCGCAATATCAACACAGTATCCACATACCTTACCGGTGACCCACTGGGTATCGGGAAGAACAACTATTTTGTTGCCGGTCAGGATTTTGTAAAACTTGAGAATGCCCGGCGACTGAAACCTTCGGAATATACTGTCAACAAAAAGCTGGGGTTTATTTCGCTAAACACTTCTCTCAACCGGGATCAGGTGCTGGCCATTGCCGTTCAATACACAGTCATTGGACACGACAGCGTTTTTCAGATTGGGGAATTCTCAGACCAGGGCATCACCTCTCCTAAAAATCTGATAGTTAAGCTTCTGAAGAGCAACACTCTCAACACACATATGCCCATGTGGAATCTGATGATGAAAAATGTCTATTCTATTGGAGCCTATCAGGTACAGTCTCAGGGCTTCATCCTAAACATACTCTACTCAGGTAACAATCAGGATGTTCCGACTGGATATTTTACCGAAGGGCCTGCCGGGGTGAAAGGGGTTCCTTTGATTCATGTGCTGGGGCTGGATAATTTGGATCAACAGCTGAACCCGATTCCCGGTGGTGATGGCTTTTTCGACTTTATAGATGGAGCAGCTACGCAGGGAGGAACATTCCAGGCCAGCAACGGACGATTATATTTTACCATACTGGAACCTTTCGGGGAATACATCCGCGATTCGGTTTTTCCCAACAATCCAAGCCTGGCGAATAAGTATGCCTACGACTCTCTTTATACACTCACCAAAACAGGTGCAGAGCAGTTTCCAGATAAAAATAAATATATTATTGAAGGCTATTACAAATCGCAATCGGGTGCTGATATTAGCCTCAATGCCATGAACGTCCCCCCCGGCTCGGTGAAAGTTACGGCTGGTGGTGTGCCGCTTACAGAAAATGTGGATTATACCGTAGATTACACTCTGGGACGGGTAACTATTCTGAATCAGGGAATCCTGAATTCAGGAACACCTATTCATGTTTCGCTGGAAAATAACTCCATGTTCAACTTGCAGCAAAAGCGGATGATGGGAATTCATATTGACCACGAATTCAGTAAAAACCTACACTTTGGCGGAACCATATTAAATCTTCACGAGCGACCGCTGACACAAAAAGTAAATTACGGTGAAGATCCCATTTCTAACACCATTTGGGGTCTCGACATGGCTTATAGTAAAAATTCACGATGGCTTTCAAAGATTTTTGCCAGCCTGCCGGGAACCAATCCCAACGTTGCTTCCAAAATTAATTTTAATGCCGAAATGGCACAGTTCTTACCCGGTCATTCTAAAACGGTGGGAAAGTCGGGAACCAGCTATATCGATGATTTTGAAGGAGCCAAATCAACCATCGATCTTATGAGTGTCAGTTCATGGTTTTTGGCCAGCACACCACAGGGACAGCCCAATATTTTTCCGGAAGCCTACTCACACAGCGGTCTTGATTATGGAAAAAACAGAGCCAAATTTGCCTGGTATGTCATTGACCCCACCATTTTTTATGATACGCGTGGCATTTATCGTCCACCGAACATCTCAAAGGATGAGATATCTAAAAATTCCACCCGCCAGGTATTGGAAACGGAAGTTTTTCCCAACAGAGACATTCCAAACGGAACCATTACCAATATTCCGGTGCTAAACCTGGCATTTTATCCATCGGAAAGAGGACCGTATAACTACGATGTAAAGCCAACGCCATACTCCGCCGGCATGAATTCCGATGGTAGTCTGGCACGTCCCGAAACACGCTGGGGCGGCATTATGCGCAGCTTGGAAACTACTGATTTTCAAGCAGCTAATATCCAGTATGTCGAATTTTGGATGATGGATCCGTTTACGAAAGGATCGAACAACAGCGGTCAGTTGTATATAGATCTGGGTGATGTGTCGGAAGACCTTTTGCGCGATGGCCGGAAAAGTTACGAAAACGGGCTTCCCACTTCCGCAGTAGTCAAGGATGTGGATACCACCCTGTGGGGGCGCGTACCCACAAAACAGGCGTTGGTTGAATCCTTTAGCAATATATCGGGGTCACGAAAATATCAGGATGTGGGTTACGACGGACTGGGAGACAAAGATGAGGACTCCTTTTTTAGAAACAACTTTCTGAAAATTATCAACGACCATTATGGCACGGGTTCCGCAGCTTATAAGAAGGCTGAAAAAGATCCATCGGGAGACGACTATCATTATTATCGTGGTACGGATTACGACCACAACCCAAAATATTCGAGTATCTCAGAACGGTACAAAAATTACAATAATTCTGAAGGGAACTCACCCACTGATGCCGAAAATCCTGAATCATACAAAACCAGCGCTACAAATCTGCCCAACCAGGAAGACCTGAACCACGACAACACCCTTAATGAGTCGGAACGCTATTTTCAATACCGGGTAAACCTTGACCCGACACAGATGGTGGTGGGGAAAAATTATATTACCGACGTACATGAAGCCGGAAATATTCGCCTTCCCAACGGCAACATAACCAGTGTAAAATGGTACCAGTTTAAAGTACCTATACAGTTACCGACTAAGGTGGTGGGCAACATCGACAACTTCCAGTCTATCCGCTTTATGCGTGTATTTATGAAAGGTTTCTCAAAGCCGATTATTTGCCGGTTTGCTACCTTTGGGCTGGTAAGGGGAGAATGGAGAAACTACATGCATTCCTTACTTGCTCAGGGAGAATACCTTTCCGGTGACGCCGGAAACCAAACTAAATTTGTTATTTCTACTGTCAACGTGGAGGAAAACACCAACCGGATACCCATTCCTTATGTCATCCCTCCCGGTATTAAAAGAGAGGTAAATTTTGGAACTACCAACTACGTCAGACTTAATGAGCAATCGCTACAGTTTACCGTGGCCAACCTGAAAGATGGCGATGCGCGCGGTGCTTATAAAAACACAAGTTTCGACTTCCGGCAGTACAAAAAGATAAAAATGTATGTACACGCGGAAAAGTTGCTGGCCAACGAAGACCTGAAAGATGGAGGTTTGACAGTTTTTATTCGTATTGGATCCGACTTCACACAGAATTATTACGAATATGAAATGCCGTTGAAAGTTACACCCTGGTACACCTCTTCAGCAGACCCAAACGCCATATGGCCGGAACAAAACCGAATGGTAATCGTACTGGATAAACTGATTAAAGCAAAACAGGAACGTAACATAGCCATGCGTGACCCCAATTCGGATGTAAGCCTAAACCTGCCGTTTGTTACCTACGATGGCGGGAACAAAATTACCGTGGTGGGAAACCCAAGTTTCAGCGATGTGAAAGGGATTTTGATTGGCGTACGAAATCCCAGACGGAAAGGCACCAATCTGGATGATGACGGGCAAAAGAAAGATGCCATCATATGGGTGGACGAACTACGTCTTACCGATTTTAATAAAAAACCGGGATGGGCAGGTACGGGAAGATTCGAAGCCAACCTCTCCGACTTTGGTCGTGTGATGGTCAATGGGGCTTATACTTCTGCCGGTTTTGGAAATCTCGACCAAAAGCTGAACGTTATATCACAAGACAACATTGTAAACTATACCATTGCTACAGATTTGGATCTCGGCAAATTATTTCCTAAAAAGACAGGGCTGAAAATACCTGTCCATTTTGACTATGGGAAAAGTATAAACACGCCAAAATACAACCCGTTAAATCCGGATACCAAGCTGAAAGACGACTTAAACACATACGTGAACAAAGCCAGACGCGATTCTGTAAAACAGATGGCCATTGACTATACGCGGCGTACGAGCTTCAACATCATGAACATGCGTAAGGAACGCACAAATACAGGGAAAAATAAAAACAGAAAACCTCAAATCTATGATTTGGCAAACTTTAATTTTTCTTTTGCATACTCACAAATTTATCATCGAAATATTGACATTGCTGCCGAGCGTCTGAAAACTTATCGGGGCGGGTTAGGTTACAATTATAGTACCAGGCCTAAGAATTTCAAACCTTTTGCCAAAAGCAAAAGCGTTTCTTCCCCATGGTTAAGGTGGATTCGGGATTTCAATGTTTATCTGTGGCCCAAAACCTTCTCGTTCCGTTTTAGCATGGACAGAATTTTCAACAACCGCCTGTATCGCGACAAAAGTTTCGGCGATATTATCACCATGCCCACTTACAAACGCGACTGGAAATACAACAGAGATTACTCTTTCAAATACGATTTTTCCCGCTCACTTTCGCTGGATTACGTAGCAGGAGCTAAAGCATACATCCGTGAGCCACAGATATATCCTGATAAAAATACACGTGAATGGGCAGAGTACAAACGTGAGGTCTGGGATCAAATTCTGAGTATGGGAACCCTGCAGAATTTTAACCAGTCAATAAAAGTAACTTACCGGTTACCACTTTCCAAGCTCCCGCTAACCAGCTGGATGAACAGCTCGGCAAGTTATCAGGTGCAATACAACTGGAATGCTTCACCGATTGCTGTACAGCAGCGGCTTGGAAACACCGTAGAGAATGCCAGAAATATGCAGTTTAATGCCAATGCCGATTTTAATACATTGTACAACAAAATTCCCTATTTGAAAAGACTAAACCAGCAAAACCGGAGACGCAGGCCACAGGGCAGAATAGGTTTTGAACAGCGGAACAATCCAACGTCAGTAAAAGATTCCACAAAGAAAAAACGATCCGGACCGGGTGTAGGTAAAGTCATTGGGAAGGGAGCTTTGCGCTTTTTAATGCTGGTGAAAAGGGTAAGCTTTGTTTACCGGCATTCTGATGGCACACAACTACCCGGTTTTGTTCCGGTTCCTGATATTGTCGGAATCAATGTTACAAATGGGGCTCCAGGTATGGGCTTTATACTGGGTAGCCAGAAAGATATTCGCAGCAGAGCTGCCCAAAACGGATGGATTACGTACGACACCATCCTGAATCAGGCGTATATCACCAAACTCACAGAACACATGTCGTACAAGATTAATACCAACATACTGAATTTTGTGAAGATTGACTTTGACGGCGACCGTGTATTTTCGAAGAATTATACCTCTTATTATCGTTTTGCCCCATCAACCAACGAATTTGTAAATTATACACCACAAGAAGCCGGTAATTTTAGTGTTTCTTACCCGTTTATTGCCACTTCATTTGAGAAAAGCAACAAAGACAATTTCTCACCCACTTTCGAACGGTTCAAAGCCAGCCGGCTGGAGGTCGCCAACAGGCTGGCTCACGATAATCCAAACTGGTCAGGAAAATATGTTTACGACAGTATCGCCGGTGACTATTATCCGCTGGGGTACAGCTCAACCCAGCAACAGGTAATGTACTATTCTTTTCTGGCTGCCTACTCAGGAAAAAGCCCGGGGAAGATTGGTATTTCTAACCCGTTTCCCGGATTTCCACTACCAAACTGGCGGGTAACTTTTAGTGGATTGATCAACATCAAAGCTTTGGGTAATATTTTTAGAGGATTCAACATCAACCATGGCTATCGCTCATTGCTAAGTATAAATGCCTGGAAAACTAATGTGATTTACGATCCCGAAAATCCCGGAAAGACTTTCAACAACAGCAACAACTTCATTAACCAATACGATATCGGTGTTGTGTCGTTCATTGAACAATACAGTCCGTTGATTGGTATTGATTTTACAATGAAAAACAGCTTTGGCGGAAGGCTTGAATATAAGAAATCACGAAATGTGGTCATGAGTTTCGTGAACAACCAGCTCACGGAAATTGACAGTAAAGAGATTGTGATAGGCATGAGTTACCGGATAAGAGGACTAAAATTTTCCGTAGGCAATTTTATGGGTGGTAAAAGCAGAAAATATAATACAGACCTCAACCTGAAGCTGGATGTGGGTATCCGTGATAACAAAACCATCTTGCGACGTATTGACGAAAGTTCCAACCAAATTTCGGCAGGTTCCAAACAGTTTACCCTCAATTTCTCAGCCGATTACAACCTCAGCCAAAGCCTGCAGTTCAGAGCCTATTTCAACATGAACAAAAATGCACCTTATATTTCATCGCAGTTGGCCAATGCCACTACCAGCGGCGGCTTTACACTGCGATTTAATCTGGCGCAGTAGGAAACAGGATACATGAGGTTTCCCCGTACTTTAAGTAGTAATAGTTCCCATGTATCAATCTGAAGCACAGTACTTTCACAAATGTATATATTTTTTTATCTTTATACCTGAATATCATAGGCTATGAAACTCAAAACAATGAAGCAGGCTAACTACCGGCAAAAGACTCTTTTACATATTAATAAAGCCATAAATACTCACAGGTTTGTCATCGATGTTCATTCAGAAGAAAGAAAAGGAACTATCTTTATTATAACACTATCAATCAATCAATCAATCAATTAAATATAATGAAAAATGAAAAAAATTACGATTAGCTTATCACTGTTTTTGTATCTGCTACTTTCATTTTCTCTCACAGCACAGCAGCTTGATTTATCTAAATTTAACGGAATGAAATTCCGGAATATCGGCCCTGCCGGTATGAGCGGCCGGGTCACAGCCATTGACGTCAACCAAAAAGACCCACGTATTATGTTTGTGGGAACGGCATCAGGTGGCGTATGGCGTTCCACAGACCGGGGAATTTCGTGGAAACCGGTTTTCGACAAACAAAAAGTTATATCCATTGGCGCCATCGCTATCGACCAGCACAATCCGGATATTATCTGGGTGGGCACAGGAGAGGGCGACCCGCGCAACAGCCTGTCGTCCGGCTACGGACTTTACCGCTCGCTGGATGGTGGCGATACATGGAAGCTTATGGGTCTGGAAAAAACCCGGAATATTTACCGCATCATCGTCAGTCCTGACAACAGCAACGTAGTATATGTGGGGGCCATCGGCTCACCGTGGGGAACCAGCTCGCACAGGGGTCTATATCGTACCGAAGACGGCGGGAAAACATGGAAGAAAATTCTTTATGTAAACAACCAGACCGGAGTAGCCGATATGGTAATGGATCCTTCTAATCCGAAAAAATTGTTTGTAGCCATGTGGCAATACCGTCGCTGGCCATGGTATTTCAAATCGGGAGGTCCGGGTTCCGGATTGTATGTAACTTATGACGGAGGAGATTATTTTACAAAATTGACTGCCAAAGAGGGCTTACCCAAAGGGGAACTTGGCCGCATAGGTGTTGCTGTCGCAGCCAGCAATCCAAAAGTAGTTTACGCACTTATAGAATCGAAAAAGAACGGCCTTTACCGTTCCGATGACGGTGGCAAAACCTGGAAATTGCGTTCTACCAAAAATATCGGAGGCCGGCCATTCTATTTTTCAAATATCTATGTAAACCCGAAAAACGAAAACAACGTTTATACACTTTTCACCCGCGTAAACAAAAGTATCGATGGCGGCAAAACGTTCCAAAGGCTTATAGGGCGCAACATTCATCCTGACCATCACTCATGGTGGATATCTCCGGTGAACCCGAAGTTTATGATGGATGGCAATGATGGCGGACTGGCTATTACTTACGACCAGGGAAAAACCTGGCGTTATGTACAAAATCTGCCCGTGGGTCAGTTTTATCATGTCAACGTGGACAACGACCTGCCTTATCATGTGTATGGCGGCATGCAGGACAACGGCTCCTGGCGCGGGCCTGGCTATGTGTGGGCACGTGGCGGCATTATCAATACCTATTGGGAAAACCTTATGGGAGGCGATGGCTTCGATGTGGTTCCTGACCCCTCCAACAACAACTATTGCTATGCCATGTGGCAGAAAGGGCATATCGGACGTGTAGATTTAAAAACAGGCTATGTCAAAAATATACGTCCGATACTTCCCAACGAGAAATTTTTACGATGTAATTGGAATACAGCCATTTCAGCTGACCCTTTTGATAAAAGTGGCCTTTATTTCGGAGGCCAGTTCCTGTTTCACACAACCGACCACGGAAACAGCTGGAAAATCATTTCACCCGACCTGACCACCAACGATACCGCCAAACAAAAACAAGCAGAAAGTGGCGGCCTTACTTTTGATGCTACTGGTGCCGAAAATTATACCACCATTACGGCCATCGGTCCCAGCCACGTAGAAAAAGGCGTTATCTGGGTCGGAACAGATGACGGAAACGTTCAGGTAACAAAAGATGATGGCAAGCATTGGGAGAATATGGTAAAAAAGATGAAAGGACTCCCCGAAGGAAGTTGGTCGGCTCAGATTGACCCTTCAGTATATAACGCAGGCGAAGCCTTCGTGGTAATGAATAATTATCGCCAGCATGATTTCTCACCCTATCTTTATCATACAACAAACTATGGGAAAAGCTGGAAAAATATGGTGAGTAAAGATAAAATCTTCGGATACTGCTTATCGTTTGTTCAGGATCCGGTGGAGCCAAAACTCATGTTTCTCGGTACAAGCAACGGTCTGTATGTCAGTATCGATGCGGGTAAAAGCTGGACACACTGGACAAAACATTATCCGGCCGGCGTTCCCACCCGCGATATGGTAATCCAGCCACGCGAAGCAGATCTGGTGGTGGCGACTTTCGGTCGCTCCATTTTTATTCTGGACGACATACGTCCGCTGCGCGCGCTGGCTGCCAAAGGTCTCAAACTACTTGACCAGCCTATCCATGCCTTTACACCACCGGTAGCTTATGAAGTAAGCTGGAAAGGCGAACCCGGTATTTTTGCAGGCGGAGCAAGCTACTTCCACGGGCAAAATAAACCCATGGGTGCGATGCTTACCTTCTCGGTAAAAACAGGCGCTAAAAAGCCGGCGTCAGCTAAAAGTGAGCACTCCAGACAAATGAAACATGCCGGCAAAATGCATCCAAAACAAAAAACGCCTCCGGCAAAAAAGGTAACCATCAAAGTAATTGCAGAAAATGGCCAGGTTGTCCGGACACTATCTGCCGTTCCTAAAACGGGCATCAACCGTATCAGCTGGAGGCTCGACCGAAAAGGATACCGTTTCCCCGGCAGTCCTAAACCAAAAAAGCATGCCAATGAAATTGGTGGTGGCGGTTATGTCATCCCCGGGACTTATAAGTTGGTGTTTTCTTATCAGGGGCATGCCGATTCCACCATGCTGACGGTGAAGTCGGATCCGCGTCAACACTTTTCGGCAGAAGCCATGAAAGCAAATTACGCATTGGTACAACCTGTGCTGAAAAAATTACAGTCACTTGCCGAAGCTGTGGACAGGTTAAGAGAAAGTAAAAAAACCATGCAGGAAGTAAACAAACTGTTGCCCAAAAAGAAAGGGGAAAATTTTGCTACTTTTAAAAAGCTGAGCAAAACTGCAGGCGACACCATCAAAGCCATTCACAGTGCTATTTTCCCACCGAAAAATGTACAGGGAATTTACAGTAATCCGAAACTGGTTATGTCGAAACTTCGTGGTGCTTACGGTGTCGTATTTGAAAGAGAACCGTTGAACACAACCCAGAAGCTGGTAATCAAACAGTCGAAACAGATCATTGATAACACGTTGCAGCGCATCGATAACTTTTACAAGAATCAATGGGGGGCATATAAAAGAGCAGCAGAAAGCATGAAACTTTCACCTTTTAATAAAGAAGAAAAAAAGTTAGAGCATTAAGAAAAGTGAGACAATAGCGTGTTTGGGTCATAAAACTATATTATCCAAACACATTTTTCTATCCTGATTTCATACTCATGCTTGCAGTTCCAGCAGCGTAATTTCGGGAAGTATCCCGATTCGGCCAGGATAGCCGATGGAACCCAAACCCCGGTTGACATAAATCTGTCTTCCGGAGGCTTTGTCGGTGTACAACCCAGCCCACTCTTTGTACATGTACTGCGCCGGACTCCATTTAAAATCCTTGTATTCGATGCCAAACTGAAAGCCGTGAGTGTGACCGGAAAGCGTAAGATCCATATCGAAATTTTCAGGGAGAACCACATAATCCCAGTGCGAAGGGTCGTGCGTCATAAGCAGCTTAAACATCTTTGGCTCTAACCCAAGTGTCGCTTTTTTCAGGTCTCCTCTTCTTGGAAAACGAAGGTTAGCACCCCAGTTTTCGGAACCCACTAAGGCAATTTGCTGGCTGCCACGCGTCAGTTTCACATGACGGTTGTTTAACAGTTTCCAGCCAAGACGTTTATAAAACGCATACAATTGATTCATATTTTGCTGTTTTGCTGCCTTGCTCGGCCAGCTTACATAGTTACCGTAATCGTGGTTTCCCAGCGTAACATAAACGCCCATGGGAGCTTTTATCTGTGCCAGCGTATTTTCAAACCGAAAAGCTTCTTTGGTAGTGAAATTTACCAGGTCGCCCGTAAACAATATCAAATCCGGTTTTAGTGCAGTAATTTTTTTTATCGCTTCTTCTAATGGTTTGGAGGATGTCCAGGTTCCCAAATGCAGGTCGGATATCTGCACAATACGCAGGCCGTCGAAATTCTTCGGAAGCCGGTCGAAATGAAGTTTTTCGTGAATAATGTTAAACTCGTAAACCCATTTGAACATTCCGGTGAGCATAGTCCCCAATACCAAACCACCCGTCAGATAACCCATGTATTGCAAAAACTTACTCCTGCTGATACCCTCTTCCTTTTTGATGATATCTCTTCGCCGGGATTTGTTGAAAATAACCGGTACTTTTTGAGCTATCCGCCACAAATCGGCAATCAGCAAAAACAACAACGGGAACATTTTAGCAGTATAGAAAACCAGAATAAAGCCCACCCAGTATGTTCGGAAAACATCGTTCCAGTCCTGTATCGGCCGAAAGATGCTACCCACAATCAGCACAGCCACCATCATAAGCGGCAACCAAAAAAGAAACGTTACGAGGTATTTGTGCCAGAATTTATAGCTGAAAATAGTTTTTCGCAAGGCAGACCACAAGTAAAGGTCAACAAAAAAAAGAACAATTATCAGGGAGTACTGCTTTTTGTAAAGAGGAAGCTGATGTGCAAGAATAAAGTAACCGGCAATAATCAGCAACAGGCCGGCAAGCGGAGCTATTTTAGATTTTAAGTGTTTGATAGTACAAAAATTTAGTTGTTTTAAACATTGTGCTCGCGAATATAGTTGACCAGTCCGTGCGCTTTAAAAATACCCATGAGTTTTTCCGGAAGGGGGGCAAAAGAAAAATTTTGATTATTAATTTTTACTACGCCGGTTTTAAAATCAATGGAGACAGTATCGCCCGGATGGTAAGCTTCCACGGCTTCAGGAAGCAAAATAATAGGCAGTCCCTGGTTTACCGATGAGCGGTAAAAAATCCGGTTCACCGATTTACAAATCACTGCCTGCACGCCGGCAAAAGCCAGCCCCACGGCAGGATGCTCCCGTGAGCTGCCACAACCGAAGTTGGCGCCGGCAATGATAATGTCGCCTTCCTGAACCCGGTCGGTGAAATGCAGGTCGAAACCTTTGAAAAGGTACGGCATGATTTTCTCCGGCTCCGAACTCAACACACTATATGTCAGGTTTCCGGCAAACATCTGGTCGGTGTTCAAATCATTCACATCCTTGTAATTCCAAATACCGTTGATTCGTCGATTGTCATCTTCGGCAATAGATGTCGTATTTGTTTGCGGAATGGAATAGGGGAATTTATCATCGGCTTCAATACCTCTCGGGTCTGTTATTTCACCCACCAGTGCCGAATAAGCCACTGTTGCAGGCGAAGCAAGATAAATGGAGGCCTCTTTGTTGCCCATGCGCCCTTTAAAATTCCGGTTTGCCGTGGAAATCACATTGTATCCATCAGCCGGAATCCCCTGGCCTGTGCCGAGACAAGGACCACAGGAAGCAGACAAAACGTTGGCGCCGGCATTTAGGAAAATTTTAATCAGCCCCTCTTTCATGGCCTGCATGTAAATCTTCTGCGAAGCCGGCACAATCACCATTTGAAAATCCTGCGGAAGTTTTTTTCCTTTCATGATTTCCGCCGCTATCTGCAAATCTTCGAGCCGTCCGTTGGTGCAGGTGCCTATCATGGCTTCCTGCAATTTTGTTCCGCGTACTTCGGCTACCGCTTTCACATTGTCCACCTGATGCGGAGCAGCCACCACCGGAAAAATCTCCGAGAGGTCAATATCAATTTCTTTGGCATACACTGCATCGGCATCCGCCCAAACGCCATCTCCCGCATAACTATCACCAAGATAGTCTTTTAACATATCGTCCATGGGAAAGACCGCATTTTTGGCACCCATTTCCGAAGCGAGGTTGGCCAGCGTCATGCGCTGCGAAACGGTCAGGCTTTTCACCCCATCGCCGTGATATTCAATGGACATGTAATCGGCACCACGCGCACCAATCATGCCGATAATCCAAAGCGAAATGTCCTTGGCATACACACCGGGTCGCAACTTTCCGTGCAGGGTGATTTTCAGCGACTCCGGAACACGGAACCACGTTTCGCCCTGACGCCAAAGTCCGGCAGCCTCTGTCCGGTCGATGCCCGCAGCAAAAGCATTGAATGCGCCGGCAGTACAGGTGTGGCTGTCGCTGCCCACAATCACCATCCCCGGTTTGGCATAACCGGCCATAATCTGATGGCAAATCCCTTTGCCCGCATCATGAAATTTGGTAATTCCTTGTTCATGAACAATATCACGAATTTTCTGGTATTGGTTGGCCAGCTTGGCTGTTGTTGGCGGCGCATTGTGGTCCAACACAATGAGCAGTTGGTCAGGATATTTCACTTTCTCGCCGTTCATTTTCCGGAAAGTATTAAAGATGGAGGCCGTATTATCATGCGACAGGATAATATCCGGTTTTTTAAAAATAATACTTCCATTTTCGGCACCCAATATCTTTTCTGCAAATGTTTTTCCAGCCATAACTTGCGGTTTTGCGTACTTCTTTGTAACGTGATAATTTAAGCAATAATTAACCAAACTTTTAAATTTGGCTGCAAAGATACAAGCTTTTGAAACACGTGATTTCAACGGATAAAATTATTGGCATATCATTTCCCTTTTCATGAAAGCGGAAATTACAAATGTTCTTCTTAAATCCCCATCAGTGTTGCAAACGTGTACGAGACAGGTGGCAGGTTTGTTTTAACCCTAAAAAATATCGGAAATTTTCCTTCTTTCTTACTATTTTTTTTTAATTTTACAGTAACCAAAGTATTAAACCTTTTCAGCTGTTTAAACCGCGTCTTTAAACGACTCGTTTGAAGAATATTCTTGATTTTTGGGAAAGATTAATGCAACAGGTAAATGGATACTATCCGTTATGTCAGGATAATAATCAGGAGTTACTTTATTGGAATAAAACAAGTTGATATTTATTTATTAAAAAAATATTATTAATCATCTAAAATTAATTATTATGAAATCAAAAATTATTTTCGTTTTAGCTTTGATGTTATTATCATTTTCTATTGCTAATGCCCAGGATTCATCCGGCGTAAAAAAATCTACTGCCGCAGTTTGTAAGCAGGTTGCCGGGGATAAATCATTTGAAGTAAATTTTGATCCGGGAAGTATTTTTGGTTCAAATCAGGGAGGCCAGTTTAATTTGTTTAATGGTGGAATAAAATACAGAACCTTTGTTACCGACAATAAAGCATTGCGTATAGGCGTAAACATAACCTACAGGAATACCACTGATATTACTCAACAAAGCAATCCTGCATACAACCTTTTGGAATTGAAAAGAAAGTATACCAATTTCTCCATCCAGTTAACACCTGGATTTGAGAGACATTTCGCAGCAACCAAAAGGTTGTCACCCTATGTTGGTGCCCAGGTCTTAGTAGGTTACTCAACATCAAATGACAAACTTGAGCGTCAATATGACAATAAAATATATAATGAGACATATAAAAACAATCCGGGAAGCATTAGAGTCGGAGCAGGTGTTTTTGCCGGAATCGATTATTATTTCATAAAGAAAATATATTTAGGTATAGAATTGGGCTATGGAATAGAGTATGATAAATATCTAAATATGAAATATACCAACGGAAAGTATCCGGAATTTAATACTAATGACAGAAACGGCCATTCCATTGGAATATCGCCTTATTTGGTTACCAGCAATCTAAGATTGGGTTGGACCTTTTAGATGCTTTAATCATTTGAGCCCCCCTTTGCTGGTCGGGATTTGCAATCCCGACCTTGAAAAGCAGCAGGATTTGAAATCCTGCAACCTAAACTTCCGGATTACACCTGTCTCGCCTCTGGCAAGAAATCCGGAAGAGCAGTAGTAAATCTATCCGCGTTGCTAATGCGGGCAGGTGAGGCAAAAAAAGCAGGACATCTTCACTTTGGAAAAAGTCCTGCCTGATAAATTATACAATAGCTGTGCTGAGGTTAATTTTTGAATACAAACCTTTCACCTTCAACATCAATACGGATAGGCTTTTCAGCATTGACTTTCCCTGCCAAAATCATCTTCGACAGTTCGTTCAGTACTTCGCGCTGGATAACCCGTTTCAGCGGTCGTGCACCAAACTGCGGGTCGTAACCCATTGCAGCCAGCTTGTTCACGGCCTCATCGGTAATCTCCAGCTGAAAACCGTTTTTGGCCAGCATCTCCCGCGTCCGTTCAAACTGCAATTTCACAATACCGTGAATTTCATCACGCGAAAGCGGTTTGAACATGATGATTTCATCAATCCGGTTCAGAAATTCCGGTCGTATGGTCTTTCTCAACAAATCAAAGACCTCTTTCCGTGTACGTTCTACCACTTCCAGCTCATTGCTTTCGGTGAGATGGCCGAAGTTTTCCTGAATCAGGTGCGAACCGATATTTGAGGTCATAATGATAATGGTGTTTTTGAAATCCACCACCCGGCCTTTGTTATCCGTCAGCCGGCCATCATCCAACACCTGCAACAGGATGTTGAACACATCCGGATGTGCTTTCTCAATTTCATCGAGCAACACCACAGAATAAGGTTTCCGGCGGACAGCTTCGGTCAGCTGGCCGCTTTCTTCGTAGCCCACGTAGCCGGGAGGTGCTCCCACCAATCGCGACACCGTATGTCTTTCCTGATACTCCGACATGTCGATACGTACCATGGAATTCTCGTTGTTGAACAGAAATTCAGCGAGAGCTTTGGCCAGTTCCGTTTTTCCCACGCCGGTAGTTCCGAGGAAGATAAACGATCCGATAGGCCGTTTCTCATCCTGCAGGCCGGCACGACTGCGGCGGATGGCATCGGCAATAGCCTGGATGGCATCTTCTTGTCCCACCACACGTTTGTGCAGTTCATCTTCGAGGTGAAGCAGTTTCTCGCGTTCGCTTTGCAGCATCCGGCTCACCGGAATACCCGTCCATTTAGAAACTACTTCGGCTACTTCTTCGGCAGTAACTTCTTCGTTAATCATAGGGTTGATACCCTGAACCTCTTTTAATTTAACTTTTAAAGCTTCAACATCCGATTCGGCTTTTTGAATTTTTCCATAACGCAACTCTGCTACCTTTCCAAAATCACCATTACGCTCGGCACGTTCAGCTTCGAGCTTGTAATCTTCAATAGCTTTTTTAAGTTGCTGGATTTTATCCACCACCTCTTTTTCTGCCTTCCATTTTGCCTGCAAGTCATTTCGTATCTCGTTCAGGTTGGCAAGTTCCTCGCTGATACGGTTGAGTTTCAATTTGTCTTTTTCCCGTTTAATAGCCTCTTTCTCAATCTCTAATTGCCGGATACGCCGTTCGGCAATCTCCAGTTCTTCCGGCAGGGAATTAATTTCCAGGCGGAGCTTAGCTGCTGATTCATCAATCAGATCAATGGCTTTGTCGGGAAGAAAACGGTCAGTAATATACCGCTGCGATAGCTCCACAGCAGCAATGATGGCTTCATCAAGAATCCGAACTTTGTGATAAGTTTCATAACGTTCTTTCAGCCCGCGCAAAATCGAAATGGCCGAATCGGTATCAGGTTCATCAACTGTTATCAGCTGAAACCGACGTTCAAGCGCTTTATCCTTTTCAAAAAATTTCTGATACTCTTTGAGTGTTGTAGCACCAATGGCACGCAGCTCTCCACGAGCCAAAGCAGGTTTCAGTATATTGGCGGCATCCATGGCTCCTTCCGACTTTCCGGCACCTACCAGAGTGTGAATTTCGTCGATAAACAAAATGATTTCGCCATCGGAATCAATCACCTCTTTTATAACTGCTTTCAACCGTTCTTCAAATTCGCCTTTGTATTTGGCTCCTGCAATCAAAGCCCCCATATCCAGCGAAAATAACCTTTTGGTTTTTAAGTTGTCCGGGACATCACCGTTTACAATTCTGTGGGCAATTCCTTCGGCAATAGCCGTTTTACCCACACCGGGTTCACCAATAAGGATTGGGTTATTTTTTGTACGCCGTGAAAGAATCTGCAACACACGCCGTATTTCATCATCACGGCCAATGACCGGATCCAGCTTGCCGCTTGCAGCCATTTCATTCAGGTTCAGAGCATAACGGTTTAATGCGTTATACTGATCCTCGGCGCTTTGGCTGTTCACCGTAGAGCCTTTACGCAGGTCTTTGATGGCAGTAATCAGTGCCTTTTTGGTAATTCCGTTGTCTTTCAACAGGTCGGATGCCGTACTCTTTATTTCGAGCAAAGCTAACAGAAGGTGCTCAACAGACACAAATTCATCTTTGAACTCCGCCAGATAAGTCGGCGCTTTCTGCAAAACCTCGTTAGCATCGCGTGAAAGGTATGCCTGTCCACCCGAAACTTTGGGTAACGACTCAATGATACGATCCACGGCCTGCGAAAAGACCGGGTAATCCACATTGAGTTTCTTCAAAAGAAAAGGCGTGGCATTTTCATCTATTAGCAAAATACCTTTCAACAGGTGAATGCCTTCAATAGCCTGCTGGCCATGTTGCATTGCCAACTCCTGTGCTTTTTGTATCGCCTCCTGCGATTTTATGGTGAATTGATTTAAGTTCATATTGATTCCTCCTTATAATTTTTTCTTTTTACTTAACAAATGGTTATCCAAGATAGATAAAGTTATAACATTCAGACTTTCTGGCAGTTACAATAAATATTTTCTGTCAATATGGCCGCTGTTCTTTTGTCTGTCTGCAATAATTTCCGATATTTGCCGTTAATTTGTAAACAGTAATTTTTATGCAGCAGACGAAGAAGACCCTTGTCGTAGGTGCGAGTGAAAAGTCGTACCGGTATTCCAATAAAGCCATCCGTAAACTTTTACTCTATGGTCATGGAGTAGTTCCGTTGGCGCCACGGACAGGACAGGTAGCCGGCGTTTCTTTTGTTACCGGCTATCCGGAAGTGAAAGACATCCACACCATTACGCTTTATATTGGCCCGGCCCGGCAAGCCGCTTTCTACGACTATCTGCTCTCTTTAAAACCTAAACGTATTATTTTCAATCCTGGTACGGAAAACGACCTGTTTCTGCAAAAAGCAGAAGAACAAGGTATTGAAACTATTCAGGATTGTACTTTGGTTATGCTGGAAACCGGAGTTTTTTAGTTTTTTTGAGATTATTACGTTATTTCATTTGGGCATATCTTTTTCAAGTCACCCACAGAATTTAATATCGAGCTATAAAAAACTCCGGTTACATTCATTTCAACATGATTTTAAGTTTTTTTAAAGTATTCGTATGCTTTGTTATCAGCTATTTCACAGAATTCTTGTATTTTAGCCATCGGCAATTCATAGAATATCTCTTTGTAAATTTAGAGTAGAAAAGCAATATGAAATATCCAAAAAAAGTAGTTATAGGCGACATTACCGTAAGGGATGGCTTTCAGCATGAAGAAAAATTTATTCCCACCGAAGCCAAAGTGTGGGTGTTGGAACAGATGATACTGAGTGGCGTGAAACACATGGAAGTAACCAACTTCGGCAACCCGAAAGGTATGCCCCAGTTTAAAGATGCTGATGAGTTGTTTAAACAGATACGAACCAGCAAAAAGGTGAAAGATTTGCTGGATGATGTGATGCTGACAGCCGTCACTATCCGTGAACGAGCTATTGAACGTGCCATTGAAGCTAAAAAAGAGGGATATGGCCCCGACCGGATTTTGCTTATGGTCTCTACCAGCGAATCACATCAAATAAAAAATTCAGGACTGACGCTGAAAGAATACTGGAAAATGGCCGAAGAATGGATTCCTAAAGCCAAAGAGGTGGGTATTAAGATTAACGGAACAGTCAGTACTATCTGGGGCTGTCCGATTGAAGGTCCCACAAAGCTGGAAGATGCCATTACTTTTACCAAACGCTGGTTTGAGATTGGCGCCAACGACGTTGAGCATGCTGACCACGATGGTTCTGCTTCTCCCGACAGGGTATATCGCTATTTTTCTATGCTGCTTGACAGCGTGGATAATCCGCATAAACAAATTGCCCATTTTCATACTACCCGGGGCTGGGGGCTGGCCAACGTTCTGTCAGCTCTTCAGGCCGGTATGACCAACTTTGAATCTACGCTGGGTGGTATCGGCGGACAGCCGGCCAATTTTGTGGATGGCGTTCCTGTAGCCGGTACCGGCGACTATTATTACAACGACCCAAACGACGTAGGCTTGGTAAGCACCGAAGATATGGCCATTATGATGGATGAGATGGGCATTGAAACCAACCTTGATCTTGACCGGATTTTACGGGTGGGCAAAATTGTAGAAAAAATTGTTGGCCGTCGCCTGCGTTCCAAAACGGTAAATCAGGGACGTATTCCCAAGTCGATGACGGGAAGAAAATAGCAAAACGATAAACCACAAGTTATTTTCCCGAAGTTTAAACCATTGAAAACCCGATTTTTAATTGAAAAATATTCATATATGAAGAAAAGAAATACTTTATCGCATCAACGCCTGAAGTATTCTATCCTGTACTTATCTGCTATGCTATTGTTAGGAAGTGGATGTACAACTACCAACCGGAGGCAGCTTATCGACCATGTTTATGTTATAAAGAAAGATATCCGGTCGCCTAAAGATATTGTAAGTATTAATGATTCTCTTGTCGTTCCTTACATATACATCAACACCATTTCGCTGGCCAAACTTCCTGTTTCCGAAAAAAAACAAAAGTTTTTCGCTATGATGTTGCCGGCTGTACTGGTTGCCAAAACAAATCTTGACGTGACCAGAAAAGAGGTAGAAGCTCTGTCAAAGAAAAAGAAATTATCGTCCTCTGATAAAGATTTCCTCAACCGTTTGATGAAAAAATTCAAAACAAGTAATATTCAGGAGCTTATCATACGGATGCACACTTTTCCGGTAAGTATTGTGCTGGCACAGGCTGCCATTGAAAGCGGATGGGGAACATCCCGGTTTTTTCTTGAAGGAAATAATCCTTTCGGGATTTGGTCTTTCGATCCTAAGCACAATCGTATAGCGGCTTCCTCCACACGTGATGGAACCAAAGTTTACCTGCGGAAGTTTAGTAACCTCGAACAAGCTATCGATGCTTATTATGTGATGCTTGCAACGCGTCAACCGTTTGCAGCTTTTCGCAAGGCACGCCTGAAAACCAATAATCCGGATACATTAATACAGTCTTTAAAAATGTATTCCGAGCGAAGAGAGTCATACATCAACGACCTCGCCCTGCTCATGCGTACCAGCCACTTGAAGGATTATGACTCCTGTAAACTAATTCCCGGCTATTTACGGACGAAACAAAGATTAAACGCAGGTTCCTTTTAAATCCGGTGTTAATACGGAAAACTGCATTTTTTGAAATTATACCTTATACGGGATAAACGTTGGAGGAAGTAACAGAAATTATACCTGTTCGATTTATGCCACACAAAGCGAGACCCGACGTATATGCCGGGTCTCACTTATTTATTCTGAAATCATTCAGCTGTTAATGCTGTACAATAATCTTTCTGGAGATAACCTGTTTGCCCGATGTTAATCTTAGGAAATAGATTCCGTTCGGCAAATCAAAGGTGTTGATTCTTATCTCTTTCAAATATGTTGTGTTTATATGCCTGTACATCACCCGCATATTATACCTGTTGTACAGGAACAAAGTATAATTTTCATTGTCTTTGTTACCAAACTTCACTGTTACATGCGTTGTACTCGGGTTGGGATAGACATCGATGGTGGGTTGCAATATTATCTTAAAATACTTGTCACTTTCATCTTTTACAGAAGGATCTACAGTACTCAATACTCTTATCTTATAATAATAACCACTTCCTACCGGGATTAGGTGATGAGACCTGTCTTTATATATGTACCACGAATAAGTACTCCCGCTTAAATTCTGAGCCAGAGAATAATCTGCCACTAATGTACCTCCCGAATTATAGCGGAGCAGGTCAATATTAACCGTACCGGAGAAGTTATCTTTCCACGAAACCAAATGAGTCGATTTCTGATCCCACTGAAGACCTGATTTGTTTGGTTGAATTACGTGTACTTTTGCCCCTTTTGCCAAAGCTAGTATTTTGAAGTACTTGTCACTTTCATCTTTTACAGCAGGATCTACCGTACTCGATACTCTTATCTTATAATAGTAACCACTTCCCACCGGGATCAGGTGATGAGACCTGTCTTTATATATGTACCATGAATAAGTACTCCCGCTTAAATTCTGAGCCAGAGAATAATCTGCCACTAATGTACCTCCCGAATTATAGCGGAGCAGGTCAATATTGACCGTACCGGAGATATTATCTTTCCACGAAACCAAATGAGTCGATTTCTGACCCCACTGAATGCCTGATTTGTTCGGTTGAATTACATGTACTTTTGCCCCTTTTGCCAAAGCTAGTATTTTGAAGTACTTGTTACTTTCATCTTTTACAGCAGGATCTACCGTACTCGATACTCTTATCTTATAATAATAGCCACTTCCTACCGGGATCAGGTGATGAGACCTGTCTTTATATATGTACCACGAATAAGTACTTCCGCTTAGATTCTGAGCAAGAGAATAATCTGCCACTAATGTAC
>VAPE01004085.1_pt1 | contig 52410 bp, 47 predicted proteins | sample 3393911 | NCBI WGS metagenome assembly VAPE01 (sample SAMN08290436, study PRJNA428436) | hydrothermal vent metagenome | isolation source: Deep-sea hydrothermal vent chimney | place: Atlantic Ocean: South-mid Altantic Ridge
AGGTTGAAAGAGAAAAACATAACGCACCTATGGTCCTTACAGTGTGAAAGCCCATATGTATGACCCAATTCGTGGATAGTTGTCTTGATTGCCCTTTCGATCATTCTCTGCCTTGATGAAAGAAGACCGTTTTTCCCTTTGAAGCGTGTTATAGAAATAATGGAGACTTGTGATGCCGGGTCGGAAAGACCAAAAACGTAATTTAACCCGGGGTATGATAAGTCGGTGTCTGTTATACCAAGAACTTTGTTGCAGCCGTTAGGTATGGTTTTAAGATATTCAATAAACGCACTTGCAGGATATTGTCCCTCTTTCGGGATATGATGTGAACAAGGGGGGAAATGAGTGTTTGTAAGGCTTATCCTTGCGTTGAAGGTTCGGCTGATATTGTCTCCAATCCGGTTGATCAGTTCCTTATCTAATCCACCAATGGAAACAATACCAATGTTATCATTCCGGGTTTTATTTTGTACTTTTTCTTCAGGTGATCTTTGCCCGCGGAATGGTTTAAAGACAGGGGTTTCCCCTTCCAAAGTAAGTTGGCCCATTACACTCCCAAGATTTTTTTCTTTGTTCTCCTCTATACACCACCGGGGAAGCCTGATTAGAGTAGTGTATCCATATAGGGAGAATTTCTCTTTTGACAGTTAGAAAAGCAAGAAGGATACCAGGATGGGATTAAGGCTTGCATAAATACTATAAGGACTCGAATAAAAAGAATTATTAGTAACTAATCAGGTATGTTGATCCAAAAAGAAATAGGTATGCCGATACTAATAGTGCATTTCAAAATGAAAGAACTTTTCACTTTGAAATGCACCGTATTATCCAATCCGGAGCTTTTTTAATTTCCTCCAGAGCGTAGCGGTGCTGATACCGAGGGCTTTGGCGGCCTGCGCCTTATGACCGTTGGAGATTAATAATGCCTGCTGGATTAAGGTTTGTTCCATATCATCGAGACGCATAAAAGACGGGGGGGCGGGGAGAATGCTTTGCTGTCCCTTCCTTATGTCCATGGAGAGATGTTCCGGTGAGATATCCTGTTGAGACTGGGTAATAATCACCGCATGTTCAACAACATTTTCAAGCTCTCTCACATTTCCCGGCCATGAATAGTTTATCAACAATTCCATTGTGTCCGGATGGAAGGCTTTAATCTTCCTGGAGAATCTCTGGTTATATTTGTTTAAAAAATGATAAGCAAGTATCGGGATATCATCCTTCCTGTTTCTGAGAGGCGGGATGTCTATTATAGTTACATTCAGGCGGTATAAGAGGTCTTTTCTGAATTTCCCGGTCTCGACCTCTTTTTTGAGATCGGAATTGGAAGCCGCCAGTATGCGGATATCAACCTCAAACGGCTCAACACCTCCAACCCTCATTATCGTTCCATCCTGAAGGACCCTTAAGAGCTTTATCTGTACGGATTGCGATGCATTATTGATTTCGTCGAGAAAAATCGTTCCTCCCCTGATGGCCTCAAATAATCCTTTCTTCTGTTGTGTCGCCCCTGTAAATGCACCTTTTTCATAACCAAAAAGTTCCGCTTCGAGGAGTGTTTCACTAAGTGCGGCACAGTTAACAGGAAGGAACTTTTCGCTGGAACGTTTGCTTAACCGGTGGATAAGCCGGGCTACCATCTCCTTGCCGGATCCTGTCTCCCCCTGGATCAATACAGTGGTATCAAACGGGGCAACCTTTGCAACGAGTTTTTTAGTCTTTGTGATGCCCTTGCTTATGCCGACAAACTCGTCGCCTATACAGTTTTTAAGTTCTGTAGAGAGCCGGATATTTTCATCAATCAGTTTCCGGTAATCGACGGCTCTTTTCACTAATAGTAAAAGCTCATCGGGGTCAAACGGTTTTTGGATATAATCATATGCTCCCTTTTTCATTGCCTCTACTGCGGAGTTCACGGTTGCATAAGCAGTTATAACAATTACAGGTGTATTGGAATTGACCTCATTGGAACAGGCGAGAATATCCATCCCATCGCCTCGGGGTATCTTGAGATCGGTAAGCACAACGTCATAGGAATGCTCCCTTAATGCCGTAACGGCACCCCTTCCATCCCTGGCGGCGTTGACAGTGTATCCATCCCTTTCGAGGAGTTCTACAAGAAGGCTCCTCATCCTGAAGTCATCTTCTACTATGAGAATATCCGGCATTTGAATCAGGCTCCCATTATTAATTTAGATTAAAAAAGCTGTGGGTATCGGTATATCTTCCAACTCACCAAAAATCATGCAGGCAGTGTGGGGATATTGAAAGAAAACTTAGTTCCCTTGCCTGGTTCACTCTCTACATGGATTGTGCCTCCATGGTCCCTGATTATTCCTGAGCATATAGACAGGCCGAGACCTGCGCCCTTTCCAACAGGCTTTGTAGTAAAAAAAGGATCAAAAATGCTGGATAATATCTCTTCCGGGATCCCGTCACCATTATCAATTACACGGGCTTCCACATAATTACCTGAACGCTCTGTTTCAACTATGATAGTTCCGTTTCTTCTACCCTCAAATACATAAAAGGCATTGAGAAGGAGGTTGTCGATAACCTGTTCTATCTGTTCCGGATCGGCTTTGACAGGCGGAATCTCACCGAGGTTAGTTACAATTTTAATCTTTTGTTTATTGACCTGGCCGGATAGTGTCTTTATCACCTTGAGGATTATCCCATTCAGTTCAACCTCTTTAAAAGAAGACCTCGATTGGCGTGAAAAATCCAAAATACCCCTGATGATGTCGCTTGCCTTTTTAGCCTGTTCTACTATAACCTCCAAATTTTCCGTGTGCTTGTCATTCATGTTTTGATCTTTCATAAGTGTCTTGGCATAACCAAGAATATTTGCAAGCGGGTTGTTTATTTCATGGGCAATTCCTGCTGCAAGGAGGCCGATTGCAGCAAGCTTTTCCGCCTGACGCAATCCTTCTTCAGCCTTTTTCTTTTCAGTCACATCTATTGATACTTCTACAACACCGGTTACATTTCCGTCGGCATCATTCAAGGGCGAGGTCACTATCTGTAAAGATTTGTCCCTTTTCTTAATATCTCTTATGAAGACCGACCTTCCGGTCTCAAGTGTTTCAATGGCCGGACAGTCGAGGGTTGGTGAGTCTTTGCCACAGTAAACTTCGTAACAGTATGAACCTATCAGGCCCTCTTTATTGCCGGATACGAGCAGTTCCTTTTGTTTCTCATTACAATTAACTATCCTGAGTTCCGGATCCACGATCGAGATACATACCCCGGCAGTGTCAAAAACGGCCTGCAACTGGTCCTTTGCTATACAGAGTTTCCTATTGGTCTCTTTTAAGTGATCGAGTACCTGTTCGAAAGAAAGGGCAATAATTCCTATCGGATCGAGGTCAAGGAGCGTGTCACGGTCAAGTTTTTCGGTGTCAAGCGGCCTTGTGCCCATGACTACAAGAAGCTGATTGATCTTATCCTTTATATAAGTGTTCAGTCTATCGTTGTTTTCCCGCAGTATTTCAATCTCTTGCATATGATTTACTTTCAGGGCCTCCTGGTTACTCATCGTTAAACTCCAGAGTTATTTCATAGTAATTATCCACCTTGGTCACATTTACATCATATCCCATCGCAATAGCTGCATCAGGTATCGTCCTTGTTGCATCCCTATGGTCGGTTCTTACGACAAGCCTGGCTCTCTTCTCCTTAAGTTGAGGTTTTTTGTTGCATATTTCTCTTAGGGTTATAAGGAGACAGGCGGGACATATCTGTCCCCTGATATCAAGGTTTATGTCTTCTTTTTTTGATAAAGATCTGTTCATCGGATTATTATCCTCTTAATTATATGAGACCCGATATAAGCTCCGGGAATAAGACCGGATACAAAAAGAATGCTCTGCAATGCAAAAACCGGCAGCCCCCCTATAATGTGCCAGAGATTGCATCCCGATGCCATCAGGGAACCCACAGCCATTAGTATACCACCTATAAGGGCGGAGAAAATCTGTTTCCCCGGAGGCAGACTGTTTATTTTAAACTCTTTAAGCCGAACAGAGGAAAAGAATGCCCCCAGGATAATACCTGTAATCAGAGGAATCTGTGTAATGGTTATTGCATCTATATTGATTCCCGTACCACCTCTCATGATTGTTCCATCCAACAGCCTGAGAGAATCTTCTTTATAAAAGCGGAGACCGGACATGCTGTGGAAGAGGGACTGTCCCCCGAGATAAGCTGATAATTTTGCATATCCCTTGGTAACCGAGAGCGGCCGTCCTGATGTGATAAAGGACAGCGAAACAACAATTGCCATTAAAACAGCGGCTTTCCATGGATCAAGATATCCTCTTGCATACGCCTTTTGCGTCCATTTTCGTTCTCTATACCATTTATAGAAAAGAAAAACAGATACCAGCAGCAGTAAAAGAAGAGGAATCACAGCGGTCCCTGCAATTTGTTCAAGGGATATTGTTTTTCTGGAAAGAGTCACAGCCTGCGTAAATGACAGGCTCATCGGATAAAATATGGCAAAGAGTATACTTCCGAAGAGAATGCCCAGAAAGGCAAATGCGCTGACAAGATTACCTGATCCCATCTTATATAGTGTACCGATCGTGCATCCGCCGGCCATAACCATACCAATACCGAAAACTGTACCGCCCAGGAAGTTGGTCACTGAAGGCAGACCAAAAAAGGAAGGGGGATACGAGTTGATTAAACTGAATAGCTGGCTTAAATAAACGAGTAAGCTGATTAGGGTAACCAAAAGAAAAAGTGACCGCATCCTGAAATAGTCTTTAAACAGGAAAATATCGCGAAATGCACCGGCCATACAAAAATCGGATCTATGCATTAATATACCCAATATTGTGCCGACAAGGAAATGACTTACAACGATAAAGGATGCTGAAGTACCCGTTGGCTCTTACCTCCCGGAGACATGTAAAACTTTCTTTATTTATTTACCCTGATTATACTCTTAAGTTTTTCTTGCAGTCAACTTTACGTCCAAAGATGAGTGCTTACATGGACATATTATTAAGCCGGCAACTTAATAGAGAAATCGCTATGAAGCATATGTGATCTTGAAGAGGACTAAAGGGGTCAACACTTTTTACAAAATGAGACTGAGATAGCCTAACAGTAATCATCGTATGCTGCTGGCGACGCTATTCGTGACTATTGCACTTTTAGCTTTGGCCTCTTGTTAGCCTCAAGGATTTTTTTTCTCAGCCTTATGGAGCGGGGGGTCACCTCAACCAGTTCATCTTCTTTAATAAACTCTATGGCCTGTTCCAGACTCAATATCTTTGGTGGTATCAAATGCAGTGCATCGTCAGCGGCTGCAGCACGCATGTTTGTGAGCTTCTTTTCCTTTGTAACATTAACATCTATGTCATTTTCCCTTGAGTTTTCACCTACTATCAATCCTTCATAGACAGTTGTGTTTTCTTTTATGAAGAGTGTTCCCCTCGGCTGTAAGTGAAAGAGTGCATATGTGGTCGATTTACCAGGCCTGTCTGCAACAAGGGTTCCTGTCTGTCTCTTTGACATGGGGCCGTGCCACGGCTCATATCCGCCGAATAGATGGTTGAAGAGCCCGGTCCCCCTTGTATCTGTTAAAAACTGTGATCTGAATCCAATCAATCCCCTTGACGGAATCCTGAATTCGAGTCTTACCCTGCCGTGTCCGTTATTCTGCATCTTTTGCATCTTGCCTTTTCTCATCCCAACCTGCTGTGTTACCACGCCGACAAATTCTTCGGGTACATCTATAACGAGTAGTTCCATTGGTTCGTGTAAAGCGCCGTTAATCTCCTTAGTTATCGTCTCAGGCATCGATACCGAAAGCTCATATCCCTCCCTCCTCATCATCTCTATAAGGATTGCAAGCTGCAATTCCCCGCGACCCATAACTTTGAATGATTCCGTATTGTCAAAATCCACCCTTATGGAAACATTGTAAAGGAGTTCCTTTTCAAGCCTCTCCCTGAGATTTCTTGATGTTACATATTTTCCGTCCTTGCCGGCGAGGGGTGATGAATTAATGGAAAAGACTATCGATATGGTTGGTTCATCCACCTTTATTCTCGGCAGGGGCTTTGGTTTTTCTATATCTGTAATTGTATCTCCTATATTTATTCCCTCAATACCTGCAAGGGCAACAATGTCGCCAACAGACGCCTCCTTGGTCTCTATCCTCTCAAGCCCCTGAAATGTGTATATGGAGGTTATCTTTGTTTTTACTGGATTTCCATCGCTGTTTATCATGGCTACAGTATCCCCGATTTTCACCGTTCCGGAGAAGACCCTGCCGATGGCGAGTCTGCCCACATAATCGTTGTAGTCGATATTGGTAACGAGGAGTTGCAGAAGGCCATCCCTCTCACCTTCCGGCGCTGGAATTGTTTCAAGTATAAGATCAAAAAGTGGCTTTAAGCTTTCCGGTTTGTCATTGATATCAAGCGCTGCAACGCCCTTTTTGGCGTTTGTGTAAACTATGGGGAACTCCAGTTGTTTTTCCGTTGCATCAAGGTCGATAAACAGGTCGTAGACCTCATTTAGTACATCCTGGATCCGTGCATCAGGCCTGTCGATCTTATTTATGACCAGAATTGGAGGCAAGTTAAGTTCCAGAGCCTTTTTGAGCACAAACCTCGTCTGGGGCAGGGGACCCTCCGAGGCATCGACCAACAATAAAACGCCGTCTACCATCTTCATTATTCTTTCAACCTCACCTCCAAAATCCGCATGTCCGGGGGTGTCAACGATATTTATCTTCATACCATTGTAGTTAACAGCGGTATTCTTTGCCATTATTGTAATCCCCCGTTCCCGCTCCAGGTCGATATTGTCCATAATCCTTTCCTGGATTTTTTCATTGGAACGAAAGATGCCTGCCTGCTTTAACATCCCGTCAAGGAGGGTCGTCTTGCCATGGTCAACATGGGCAATAATTGCTATGTTTCTTAAATCATCACGTTTCATAAAACCTCACCTTTAGTCAAAAATATAATAGTTATCCATTATCAGTCAAGCAAGTTGTGTTTTTCGGTAACATTACAGGGTATGCTCCAAGGCTGGCATGGCTTAACCTAATATTATAAGCTATCTATACACGAAAATACCACCGTTCTATATCTTACCAGGGGTTCCATCAGCATTTTAAGCCTTCTTTCAAAAAGCACCTCATATTACCCCCCCCCTTTTGGAAAAGAGGATCCAGGGGGATTTTGGAGTTTTATGGTAAAATTTCATTCAAATAATCTCCCCTTCTGTAGCCTTTACAATGCACCTTGCCGAAGGCCCCGGCTTTAGGTCGGGAATGAAGGCAAGGAATGTAATTAATCAAATTTTCCTTACATTGGCAAGCTCCGACCTTTGGTCCGAGAGCTTGACTTAAAAAACGATTCCCCGAATGCTTTCGGGGAATGACGGAAAAACAACAACTGTTCGAGTTTATACGCAGTCCCTATATGCAGCAAAGGCCCGGGGACAGTACCCTGAAAGCTTTCGGGGTACGGGATTCACAGAGCCTGTCCGGTCCCTGATGCGGGGATGCCGGATTTAGCAAATAAACATATTGACATATTAGGATAGAAGATGGCATTCTATAAAATAAGTTTCAGGAGTTTTTGTATGCTTGTATAGGGCCACAAAGGCTTTGAACTTGTGGCATGTTTATTTAAGCCTACAGTGACTCTGATGCTTGAGTCCATTATAGAAAGGAGGGTAGTAAGTATGGTTAATGGAACTGTTAAGTGGTTTAACGAAACCAAGGGTTATGGCTTTATCACCAGTGAAGACGGCAGCGATGTGTTTGTCCATTATTCTTCCATTCAGGATGATGGGTTTAAGTCTCTTGCCGAGGGTGATTCAGTCAGCTTCGATATCGAACAGGGCCCCAAAGGTCCCAAGGCAATTAATGTTGTTAAGATCTGAATACCTGTTGAAAGCCCCCTTTCCGGGGGGCTTTCGTTTCCGATAATTTGTGGGTCGTGTTGATTTATGGAGGGTGCCGCAAAATCTAAGACGGGTTGGATTAGGGGGATTGTAACTATCTATGCCTTCTAAATCTAAGTGCTTTAATCCTTCGTTTCTTTGCCTCTATCCGTTTCCGCTTCTTTTTTTCAGAGGGCTTTTCATAAAATCGCCTCTTTTTTACCTCCTTAAAAAGACCTTCCCTTTCTAACCTGCGTTTCAGATCCTTGATGGCTTTTTCAATATTGGAGTCTATAACTCTTATCTCCACAACAAGTCATCTCCTTCCTCTTTCATGTCGTTATTCTCTGTCTCTGCCAAAATTTCCCCCCAAAACTTCCCTTTTGAAGAAAAATAAAACCTCACGCTTTTGAGGCTGTGAGGTCTATTAACTTTAATAAGAGTTTGTAGTATAACATAATCAAGTAGAAAATTTCATACTGTTTACAATATGAATCTTCCGATTTGAAGATATGATACCATAGGTATTGCCTATAAGGCATATAATATTCATTTATGCCTTTTTTCAAGAATTTTTATTACCGTCTGCGCGTCACTCCAGGTCTGCCATTTGGCTCCCGGATTTCTGAGGAGATATGAGGGATGAAAGGTGGGGACGACGTCTATCCCGTTGTGACTGTAAATCCTGCCGCGAATCCGTGATATATTACCCACATCACCCAGTATTGTTTTTGTGGCAACGTCTCCGAGGGTCATCATGACAACAGGTTTAATAATTGCTACCTGTTTTTGCAGAAAGGGATTGCATGTCCTGATTTCATCGGATGAGGGCTTTCTGTTATCCGGGGGACGGCACTTTACGGTGTTGGTTATATATACCTCCTCCCGGTTCAATCCCATTTTAACGATAAGTTTCGTGAGAAGCTGACCTGCCTTTCCGACAAAAGGCCTCCCCTGCCTGTCCTCCTCTTCTCCGGGCGCCTCCCCAACCAACATAAGCGAGGCGTCGGGGTTTCCTTCACCGAATACTATCCTCGTCCTTTTCCCGGAGAGACCGCATCTTGCACATTCTCCTATTTCGTCATCCCTCAGTTTTCCGAGGGCCTCTTCCTTCATCAGGCAGGGGTTGTCCCTGCAGACGGTGTCCTTGATTTTAACCGGGAGTCTCTCAAACCCCATTGCCTCATAGAACCTGAAGACCTTTATGATATCGGGGATACTGATTTCAGTCATCTCTCTCCCCATCTCAGTTTTTCTCTCAATACCTGGTAGTAGTCCCTCTCACAGGGGATGAGGAGCTTGGTCCTGTGGGGGGATTTCTTGACCTCTATCAGGTCATCCTTTCTTATTGAAAGGCCTACCTGGCCGTCAAGTGTTAGATATACGTCTTCGCTGTAGAGGCCCAGGCTTACCTCTATGAGGCAGTTGCATGATATGACGATGGGTCTGTTCGTAAGGGTGTGCGGACAGATGGGGGTGAGGACAACGGAGTTCATGGCAGGGTGAAGAATAGGTCCGCCGGCAGAGAGGCTGTAGGCGGTTGAGCCTGTAGGGGTGGATATGATGAGCCCGTCTGCCTTGAAGGTGGTGACATAGGTATGATCAATATATGTTTCAAGGTCGATTATTCGTGCAAGCGCACCTTTTGTAATGACAACATCGTTGAGAACCGTGTAACTTGCAATCACCTCTCCCCGGCGAATAACGTCGGCCTCTATCATCATACGCTCTTCAACGGAACATTCTCCCTTAAGGAGTGTCTCCATTGCCGTGTACATCTCAGCCCTGTTAACCTCTGTTATAAAACCGAGACCCCCAAGGTTTACACCAAGCAGGGGTACCCCCGTTTCCGCTACGAGCCGGGCTGCACTCAACATGGTTCCATCGCCTCCAAGAACTACGACAACATCGACCAAACGGGGAATTTCCGACCGCTTATATCCCTTAAAGCCCGCCTGTGATGCAGTTTCCTGCTCGATAAAGACGTTGTATCCCCTCTCATTGAGCCAGGGAATGAGTTCCCTGAGTATCTCCAATGGCTCGGGTTTTCCGAGCTTTGTTATGACGCCTATATTTTTCATTCGAGGTTTTTAATATACTCCGCGTTTCCTTTTATGCTGATCTCCCTTTTTTTATCACCTATGTCCTTTATATGAATCTCAACGGTACAATCAAGATCATCACCAAGCCTTTCGGCCCACTCTACTACAGAGATGCCGTCCCCATAGAGGTATTCATCCATCCCGGTGTTCATCGCCTCGTTGGCACCGGATAGCCTGTACAGGTCTATATGGTAGAGCGGGTACCTGCCGTAATGCTCTGCAATGATTACGAAGCTGGCGCTTGTTATCTCCCTTTCAGGGATATCAACTGATCTTGCAATGCCTTTAATAAATGTTGTCTTGCCGGCACCGAGGTCTCCATAGAGGCAGACTATATCACCTCTCTTTAAGTTCTTTCCAAGGCGTTCAGCAAGACCTATGGTGTCCGTTTCATCAGAGGTCTCGAAGGTGATCCGCAATTTACGTCCCGGAGATTGCACGTATTATATCCTTTTTTCCTATAATCCCGACTATTTTACCTTCCTTCAGAACAGGAAGGAGATGAATCTTCTTTTCCGTCATTATGGTCGCTATATCATTAAGCGGTGTATCCTCTTCAACGGTTATAACATCTCCTGAGGATATCTCAGAGACCGTTGTTGCGGCCATCTTCTTGATCTCGGCTTCAACCTTTGCATCCGACTCGAGGGTTATGAAGGCGTCAAAGATCCTTATTATCGTCGGGATATGAAAGCGTTTTTCCTTACTGATGAGATCATTTTCAGTGACTATCCCTATGAGTCTGCCTTCATCGTCGACAACCGGTACACCGGAGAGGTTCTTTTCTATAAACAGTCTTCCCGCCTCTTCAACAGATGTCTCAGGGCCTACGGTGTACACCTCCCTGTTCATTATATCCCTCGCTGTCAGCATCCCTTCCTGTTGCATTCCGAACCTCCTTTATTTTGACTTTATCCCAATGAAAGCACCCTGTCTCCCGCCTGTTTTGGATAATCTGTACGAGAAAAATCTCTCAGGGCAGCAATAGGTACAGTCCTTCGATATCCATATGTTCTCTTCCGGGACCCCCGAAGCGATCGCCTGAAGCATATTTGCAGAAGGGAGATCAAGACATATTTTACCATTTCTTGTGATGGAATATTTTCCCTCCCCTGTTGCATCCGTGACGGATTCAAGGACGTCTTTACCTACCTCGTAGCAGCACCACCTGATGGCAGGTCCGAGGGCGATAATGGTGTTTGCGGGCATGGAACCGAAGGCCCCCGACATTGAATGGAGGGCCTTTTTCAGGATTCCCTTTGAAGTGCCCCGCCAGCCTGCATGGACGGCGCCTACCACCTCATTTTGAGGATCGTAAATGAGGATCGGGACACAATCGGCGGTACTGATGCCGAGGAGCACCCCTTTTCTTGATGTGATTACGCCGTCGGCTATGGTTTTATCCCGGGATAAATCAAGGTTTATGATAGTGTCTGTATGCCTCTGGAGAGGAGAAAATATATCAGTTCCGGGGTAGCCCGATATCCTGCCCGGTATTTTTCCGTCTACGCCCTCGGCCCTTTCTGTAAAGAAGGCACTGATGTCGCTGTATTTGAGGTTGTCGGGTACAATCACACTGACATTATATCAAATATCCCTGTAATCGACAAAGCAAGGTTATTTTAACCCTGAACCCCTTCAGGATGTGCAGGTTTTTCTATCCGCGGTTTTGGGAATAAGGTGCCGATTTTATTAAAAATACGGTTTCATGTTAGACTAAGATAAAAACTATGTGGTCTTTTTATGAAGATAAATGTCAGGGGACTTAAGCATCCGGAGCCCTTGATGAAGATAAGGGATATGGTCTCCAATAAGTGTGCAAACTATATGGACGTTGAGGTCCCTGTTGGTGCCTGTGGGTATGATAATGAGGTGAAGGGTCTTGCCGGCATGCCGGGCTGTGAGACCGTGGTGAAGGAGGTTGGGGACCACGGCATAGCTAAGATAAAGGGCGGTTCATGTAAGTGTGGATGATAATGTTACGGGGGATTCTTGAGTAAGAAATATCGAGCCATATCCTTGAGGAGACTCAGGAGATATTCCCTGAGCAAGAGGAAAAGCAAGGTCGGGGTATCGGGTCTTGCAAAATCATATCATGGCGGAGGAAGTTTTAAGGATTTCATCGATTCACTTCCCGGTATACTTGCTGCAAAGGATTTCAGGGAGGTTGTCCATACCATTACAGAGGCGGTCCACCGGGGGAGGCCGGTAGTGCTCGGGATGGGTGCCCATCCCATAAAGGTGGGGCTTTCTCCTGTTATTATTGACCTCATGCAGAAGGGGGTAATAGGGGCTGTTGCTACAAATGGCGCATCTGTTGTACATGATTTTGAGATAGCCTATATGGGGCGGACTTCAGAGGATGTGGCATCTGAGCTGAAGGATGGGTCTTTCGGAATGGCAATGGAGACGGGGAGGATGATAAACCGTGCCATTAATAAGGCCTCGGAGAGGGATGCAGGGCTTGGAGAAGCCGTAGGTGAGATGATTCTCAAGGGCAGGGCCTTTCCCTACAAGGATTTAAGTATCCTGTCTGAGGCATGTCGCCTTTCCATCCCTGTAACCGTACACGTTGCAATTGGTACGGATATCATTCATATGCATCCTGAATGCAGCGGGGAGGCCACGGGCAGGGCAAGTTACAGGGACTTCAGGATATTTGCCTCTGTTGTTTCCGACCTTCAGGGGGGGGTGTTTATCAACCTCGGTTCTGCCGTTTTAATACCGGAGGTCTTTCTGAAGGCCTTAACGATTGCAAGAAACCTTGGAAACAGGGTGAATGATATAACAACGGTCACCATGGACTTTACAAGACACTACAGACCGATGATGAATGTGGTGCACAGGCCGACCCTTTCGGGTGGAAAGGGTTATTACCTGACGGGTCATCACGAGATTATGTTCCCCCTTCTTGCGGCAGCGGTGAAGGACAGTCTGGGCTTATGAGAAAGAACTTCCCCACAGCAGAGACTGTGGGGTATTGAAAGCTTAATAAGAATAGTATCTTAATTATGAGAGGTGTGTCAGAGGGTGAAGGAACTTATTGAGGATTCAGAAAAATATCTGATGAATACCTATAAGCGGTACCCCGTTGTCCTGCGCAAGGGCAGGGGGTGCAGGGTCTATGATGTAAGGGGCAAGGAGTATCTTGATTTTGTTGGTGGAATAGCAGTTAATGTGCTTGGCCACTGCCACCCAAGAGTGGTGGTTGCCCTCCAGAAACAGGCACAGAGGCTTATTCACGTCTCAAACCTCTATCATATCGAACCGCAGATTGGGCTGGCAAGGCTGCTTGTTGAAAGCTCCTTTGCCGATAAGGTCTTCTTCTGCAATTCCGGCGCAGAGGCTAATGAGGCTGCCATCAAGCTTGCAAGGAAGTACTCAAGGGATCATTTTGGGGAAGGGAGATATGAGATAATCACCGCTCTGAACTCTTTCCACGGAAGGACTATGGCTACCATAACCGCTACGGGACAGAAACGGTTCCAGGAGGGCTTTGAGCCGCTCCTTCCGGGGTTCAGGCATGTCCCGTTTGATGATATTGAAGCCCTCTCAGACTCCCTCGATGGCAGGACATGCGCTGTTATGCTCGAGCCGGTTCAGGGAGAGGCCGGGGTAAGGATACCCTCCGGAGATTATCTGAAAGAGGTAAGAAGGCTTTGCAGCGAAAGAGAAGTTCTCCTCATATTGGATGAGGTTCAGACAGGCATAGGCAGAACGGGAAGGTTGTTTGCCTATGAACACTATGACATTGAACCGGATATAATGACCCTTGCCAAGGGGCTTGGCGGCGGCGTTCCCATTGGTGCAATGCTTGCCGGGGATCGGGTAGCCGCTTCATTTGTTCCAGGCACCCATGCCTCAACTTTTGGTGGGAACCCACTCGCTGCCAAGGCAGCCCTGGCTACCGTGGAGACCGTCCTTGAAGACGGCATCATACTTGAGGAGTGCAGGAGAAAGGGCGGGTACTTTTTAGGTAAATTACATACACTAAAGGAAGAATTCTCAGGTATAATAGCCGATATACGGGGGATGGGGCTTATGATCGGGCTGGAGCTTACAAGGGACTGTTCGTCCATTGTTAATGCGTGTTTGGAGAGAGGTGTTCTGATAAACTGTACAGCGGGAAACACCATAAGATTCACGCCACCGCTTATAGTAACCGAGCAGGAGATCGACACGGTGGTGGATATACTGGAAGATATATTCGGGAGGCTTTCATGAAGAGAGACTTTCTCAGGTTATGGGATCTGAGTGAAGAGGAGATTTACGCTATAATCCAGAGAGCGATAGAGTTGAAAAGGGGTGTTGATCCCGGTAACTGTCCCCTTATCGGAAGGAGCGTCGGGCTCATTTTTGAAAAACCCTCGACAAGGACCAGGATTTCCTTTGAGGTTGGTATATATCAGCTTGGAGGACAACCCATATATATGACTCCCCAGGAGATACAACTGGGAAGAGGGGAGACGATTTCTGATACAGCGAGGGTGCTTTCCAGGTATCTCAGCGGGGTTGTTATAAGGACCTTTGCCCACAGGACACTTGAGGAGTTTGCATCAAATGCCGGGATACCGGTTATTAATGGTCTGAGTGATCTTCATCACCCCTGCCAGACCCTTGCAGACCTGATGACGATCCAGGAGAAGAAGGGGCGTATAAAGGGGTTGAAGATTGCCTATATAGGTGACGGTAATAATGTAGCAAATTCTCTTATAGAGGCCTCCGGCAGGCTCGGTTGTTCGATAATGATAGCCTGTCCGGAGGGTTATGAGCCGGACTCGGGGGTCCTTGAGGATGCCGGGAGTGGTAAGGGGGAGATTGTTGTGCTCCCCAATCCCGGGGAGGCCGCCGGGATGGCGGACGTGATCTATGCGGATGTCTGGGTCAGTATGGGGCAGGAGGCTGAGACGGAGAAGAAAAGGCAGAGGTTTCAACCCTATCAGGTTAATTCCCGGCTGCTTGGCTGTGCAAAGAGTGATGCAATCGTGATGCATTGCCTGCCTGCTCACAGAGGAGAAGAAATTACCGATGAAGTCATTGACGGGCCTCAAAGTGTCGTGTTTGATCAGGCCGAAAACAGGCTGCATACCCAGAAGGCCCTCCTTGAGTTTCTGCTGAAATGACCGGGCGTTAACCCCGGTTTTTTTACCCAAATTGAGCGATTTTATGGCTGTTAGGTACAATGGTATAGGGTTTTCACTCATTTAGATTTCAATAAGCTGCCGATTAATGAACTTGAATTACGAAACGATGCCCTTTATGATCCAGGATAATCCGTTTTCAGGCGAACATTTCCTTCAGGTAATACCCCTTGGAGGGGTGGAGGAGATTGGTCTGAACTGTACCGTATTCAGGTACGGTGACCATATCCTTGTTGTGGATGCCGGAATCATGTTTCCCGATGATGAGATGCCGGGGGTTGATTTTGTTATTCCGGATTTTTCATATCTGAAGGAAAACAGGGATATGGTGAGGGGGATTGCAATAACCCATGGACACGAGGATCACACGGGTGCTCTCCCCTTCCTGCTAAGGGAGGTTGGGGAGGATGTTCCTGTTTTTGGAACACCCCTCTCCATCGGGATGATAAGGGAGAAGCTCAAGGAATACCGTATCAGGGGTAGGCTTGTTCCTGTCAGGCCGAGGAGTTCAGTTCCTGTAGGCCCCTTTGTTGTTGAGTTTGTCAGGGTTACACACAGTATTGTTGATGGAGCGGGACTCGGGATACATACGCCCCTCGGACTGGTGGTTCACACAGGTGATTTTAAGATCGATCCTACACCTGTGGATGGAGAGCTGCTTGACTTTGGGAAGTTTTCCGAATTCGGTGACAATGGAACCCTCCTTTTAATGTCGGACAGCACGAATGCAGAAAAAGGGGGTTTTACGTTTTCAGAGAAAGAGGTGCTGAGGGCCTTTGAGAGTATCCTGTTCTCAGCGACTGGAAGGATTATAGTCGCTACTTTTGCATCTAATATCCACAGGATACAGCAGATTGTGGATGTTGCATGCAAATATGGAAGGAAGGTTTCTCTCTGTGGAAAGAGCCTCGTCTCCAATGCCGGGATTGCCCTGGACCTGGGATATCTGAAGATGCCCGAAAATACCTGGGTGAGGCTTGACGAGATACTCAAGCTGCCGGACAAGGAGGTCGTGATTATAACGACAGGCAGTCAGGGGGAACCTATGAGTGTGCTTTCAAGGATTGCAACGGATGAGCATAAAACCATAAAGATAAGGCCGGATGATACAGTGATTCTTTCATCGAAGATGATTCCCGGTAATGAGAGGTCGATTGGGAAGATAATCAACCATTTGTTCAAGAGGGGGGCAAATGTAATCTATGAAAAGGTCTCCGAGGTTCATGTGTCCGGTCATGCTTCAAAGGAGGAATTGAAGCTGATGCTGAACCTTGTGCGTCCCAGGTACTTCATGCCTATTCACGGGGAGTTCAGGCACCTTGTTTATCATGCTCAGCTTGCTGAAAAGGTTGCCATTCCCCGGGAGAACATATTTTTTATGCAGGACGGTGAAGTGCTTGAGATAGATGACGGGTCTGCCGGAAAGAACGGTAAGGTGGTCTCCGGCAGGGTGTTCATTGACGGCAAGGGTGATATTGAAGACGTGGTTTTGAGAGACCGGAGGAAACTTGCCCATGACGGCATCCTCCTTGTAATAATGGCCATGGAGAAGACCAGCGGCAATATTGCTTCGGGACCGGATATCGTGTCGAGGGGCTTTGTCCCTGAGGAGGCATCAGCCGCACTCCTTGAAGATGCCCGGAGGATTGTAGCCGATACCGTAAAGGGGCTGGAGCCGGATATGAAACAGGATGTCTCCATAATCAAGGCCAAGATCAGGAGTGTGTTGAAGAGGTTTATTTATAAAACCATAGACCGGCGTCCGATGATTGTTCCCATTATATTTGAAATATAAGGGCCTTTCGGGGTAATATACACAACTGGAATATATCAAGTTTCTTTGTAAAAGCGTGCCTTCTGTAGCGCTGAATACTTGCGCTGTTTTTCTCAAGGGGTAAGGGCCGCAAAGACCCGCAAGTCAAGCTCTCCGACCAAAGGTCGGGGCTTTCGGCAAGGTGCATTGTAAATACCTTCTCTCTTTAGTATGCTTTCATATGTCGGTGTTAAATCGGTCTTGCAGCAGCTTCACTGACTCCAGGAGTTTAAAAGTAGATGGCTAAAGGGTATAAAGTAGGGATATTAATCGTCGTACTTGCCGCTATTGTCGTTGGATGTGCTGAGCTTAAGCGTTCAGCCCCCATCATTTCCCAGAAGAAATATGAAAGGATGATAGCGGGGAGGTTCGATGCAGAGTATGTCGGCACCGGCAACTGTCTTTCCTCCTGTCATGCTCATGACGAGATAAGGGCCGCCTTTGAGTCAAGCACAATGGGAGTGCAGTTGAGCAGGGAATCCGGTCTCCCGATTGTTGACTGTGAATCCTGCCATGGCCCGGGGAGTCTTGCTATAAAGGGGTTGTCAAAGCAGGTCGTTGAAGAGAATACTAAAAAGGGTATAAAGACGGAATGTAACTACAAAACCCTCATCGATATAAAGAATCTCCCGGCGCCCGCCAAAAGCTTGATCTGCCTGAAATGCCATACCGCCAATGCCACCTTTAACCTCCACGAGTGGAATGCCGGGGTCCATGCAGTCAATGATGTCTCATGTTCGGACTGCCACAGGATTCATCAGGGGCCGGACTTAAAGGTAAAACCAAGAGAGACGGCCGGGATGTGTTTTAAATGTCATGAGGACATCGCTGCATCCTTCAGGCTGCCAAGCCATCACCCGGTACCGGAGGGGAAGATATTCTGTTCCGACTGTCATAACCCTCATGGAACAACTACGGGCAGGCTCCTCAAGGGACAGTCGGTGAGAGATACCTGTACAGCGTGTCATGGCGAAAAAGAGGGTCCTTTTCTTTTTGAACACGGGGACCTCACGGTAGACTGTCTGAACTGCCATACGCCCCATGGATCTCCCAACAATAACCTCCTTGCGGTAAGGGTCCCTTTCCTGTGTCTTCAATGTCATGAAGGACACAGGATAAATACTGCTTCAGGGGCAGCGGCCGGCAGAGAGGTCAAGCGCTTTTTTTATACAAAATGCACGAACTGTCACAGTCAGATCCACGGCACGGACATTCCTTCACCAAGCGGTAGGGGCCTGTTTATTCAATGAATAGGGTTTATCCTTATAAAACGTACGGTCCGGATATCACGGAAACCTTTCTGATGTTGATTCTCATTATACTGTTGAACACAGGGACGGTTTCTGCCTTCGAACTGCAGGTCGGTCATCCGTACAAGCCAACGTATTCCCTGGGGGTGGGTTATAACTTCATAAGAGTTGATGGATCCAAGCGGGTGATTGAGTACATGGAAGATGATGATTCACTGGTGATTGAAGGGGTGGTTGCGGCCTATCCACTCCCTCACAGGTTGCACCTGGAGGTGTTTGTATATTCCGATGACGACCTTTACCTCGATACAGGGTATTCCTACAGGGACCTTATACTGTCGAGGTTAGTTCTTACGGAGTTTGTACATAACACGGATCATTCCCTTTTCCCCGCTACCGATCCTTCAGAAGAGAGGCGTTATCTTGACCGGGACAGAGGGGGTGAATACGATGAAGATATAAAGAATGCGGTGTTCAATCTGAGGTTTAAATATCCCGGGTATCCCTTTCATTTATTTGTAAGATACCATGGTTATTACAAAAACGGTGAGAGACAACAGAGGTATCTGATCGGTACGTTCGGGACGGAGATGACGGTGAATGCCGATGCACGTAGAGTGAAATATGAAACCGGTGAGGTTAAGTTTGGTGCAAACGGTCATTTCGGACCTATTGAGATCGAGTATACCCATGGAGAAAAAAAGTTCAGCCCCATAGGTGAAACATCCCTGAGTGACATGTATCCGGAAACCGGATACAGACCCGGGGACGTATATCAACATAATGTTATCCCCGAATTCAGGGGGTCATCGGATTTCATCAGGATTCACACCTCCTATACGGGAAGCCTTGTTTCATCTGCAACCGTGGGGAAAATAACACAGCGTAATACGTTCAGCGGTGTAAAGAGGAGCAGCCTTATAGGAGCGGGGCAGATCAGTTATATCCCGATTCCTGAACTCGCTTTTTTTCTGAGATACCGTTATCGTGAAACGGATGAGGTCAATTCTGATGAAACCACACTTTACGGTTTGAGCAGTGCTGTGACAACAGGGGTTAGGAAGGCCCCGGACATAAAAAAACATGAACTCTCACTTGATATAAGGTCACGTCCCTTCAGGAGATTCAATATAGCAGGAAGCTTTTCTATTGCCGACATCAAACGTTCAGACACGGACGGATGGATGCTTCTTGACGCCGATACAGTAAAAAAAAGCTTTTCAATAAAGGCCTTTGGAAGGATTTTAAAGGGGCTGAAACTAAGGGGGCAATACATATTCACCGATAACCGGAGGCCCCTCTACAATTCAGAGCCGGAGAGGTCTCATGAGGTCAGGTTGTATGGCAGTTACACCCTCTCATCCTGGATGACTACGACCCTGTCTTATAAAATCAGATGGGACAGAAACGATAATCTCAGGTATTTTGACGGTGGCAATGATATCCTGATCGAGGATGGCGAGAGGCACAACACCATGCAGAACGTCCTCTTTCTAACATCGTTTTTCCCCTTTGAGAAAACGTCTTTTACTGCAGGGTTCGGGTTTTACAGAAACGGGATAAGACAGTCACTCCTTTTTTCAACTTTTGCAGGAGATGGATCATCCAACCCCGGTTTGTCCGTTATGGAGGACGGGGTTCCCTATAATGATGAGTCGAGGATCTATATCCTGGGGGTAAGTCAGAAAATCAATGACCGGCTTGACCTGACTGCCGGGCTGTTTCATACAAACACATCGGGCAGGTTCAGGACGTCCACTGAACCCGCCGGGGATATAGGCTCTTTTTCCAGTATCAAGGTTAAGGATACGGAACTCTCTTTGAAGTTGAACTATGGTTTCCCAACGGGAATGGGACTGGAATCAATTGTTGCGTATGAAAGATATACCGACGGGATCGAAAGCAGCAATAACGGTAGTGCATATCGTGCGATGATCCAGCTGTCTAAAAAATGGTAGATTCTAAGCGTGGAGGTAAAGGGACTTGTCTTTTCATTCAGACAGAAGCCTAAAGGTCTTGATGCTGTGGCTGGGCCTTTTGTTTTTTTTGCTTGTGCCGTCGTCGCTTTTTGGTCAGGAGAAAACCACAATCGGGGTGGTTTTTTCTGCGGATATCTCCTTTTACAGTGAGATCCACAGCGCCTTTATCAAGCGGCTCAGGAAAGCAGGATATCTCGATAGACTGAATGTCCTTATACAGAAACCAAATCCTGATGCAATTGCCTGGAGTAATGCCATCAGGAAGCTCCTTGCCTATGATGCCTCCATAATAGTGGCTTATGGTTCCGGTGCTGCCGATGCAGCCCGGTATGAGGTCCATTCCACGCCCCTTTTGTTTGCAGGTGTTTATGAACCCATAAAAGCAGGACTAAAGACAGGGAATTTCAGTGGTGTCGGATACAGGGTTCCGGTGTCGAGTCTTATACGTTATTTGAAAAAAGTCGTTGCTGTAAAGAGGATCGGCATAATATATTCCAAGATCGAGAAGTCCTCCTTTATCGAGGCAAAAGAGGTTGAAAAGACGTGTAAGACATTTTCAACGGAATCCGTGCTTTTAGGGATCAGAAATTCCTCTGAAATCAGAGAGAAGCTAAGGCTTTATTCAATAGATTCCCTGTTCATAACCGGTAGCGCAGTGCTTGCAAAACACATGTCTTCCTTTGCCAACCTCCTGGAGAAAAAGGGAATAAGTGTTGTAACAACCATGGGCGGGCTGGAGCAGGAAGCACTTATATCTCTTTATACCAAGCCCTCTGGACAGGGGATTGTGCTTGCCGACAAACTGATCCGGTTATTGAGAGAGGGTGATTTGCGTGGGCAGGCAGGGCAGATAACGATTCTTATGAAAAACAGACTTGTTTTTAACCTCAAGCTTGCGAGGAAACGGGGCCTTGACGTGCCGGTAGAACTCCTTACTGAATCCGACAGGTTGATCAGGTGATGAGATATCCAAGGTTTATAGTTGGCGCCATATTGTTTGCCGTCTTAACACTGTCCCTGTTCAAGGGTTATGCGCGGGCCGGGCAGGATACACTGCTGATCGGCCTGATTCCTGAGCAGAACATCTTTCGTCAGATGGACAGGTTCAGGCCCTTTGCCGGATATCTATCCGAGCGTTTGGGCATAAAGGTGAAACTGACAATACTGAGCCGGTACGGGGACATTATAGACCGCTTTAACCAGAGAAGCATGGACGGCGCCTTTTTTGGAGACCTCACGGGCGCCCTTGCCATAAAAAAGCTTGGGGTGATACCCCTTGTGAGATCGGTTAATCTTGATGATTCGTCACTTTCCAGAGGTTATATTATAGTACGTAAGGACAGTGGAATAAAATCCATAGCAGATATGAAAGGGCGTGTAATGGCCTTTGTTGACAGGGCGACGGTTACTGGATACCTTTTCACCCTGGTATATTTAAGAAATAAAGGGGTTAAAAACCTGAAGCATTTCTTTTCCGAGTATTACTTTACCGGGAGTCACGACTCAACGGTATATGCCGTTCTTGATGGAAGAGCGGACATAGGAAGCGTTAAGAGTACGGTGTTTGAATCTCTTACCAAAAGAGATCCGACTATTAAGGAAGAACTCAAAGTAATAGCGGAATCCCCTCCCATGCCTGAAGGCACTCTTCTGGTCAGGAAGGGCCTTTCCGATGAATTAAAGAGAAGAATAAAGGAGGTTACCCTCTCAATGGATAAGAATAAAGAGGGGAGAGAGGTATTGCTGAAGATGGGTTTGAAGGGGTTTGTTGAGGCCGGCAGGGGCGATTTTCTACCTGTTTACAAGATGATTAAAAAGCTTGGAATGACTGTTGACGATTATCAGTACAGGGTCAAATAAAGAAGATCTACAATGCGCAGAAAGATAACAAGATACCTCTTTTTCATCTTTTTGCTTTTTGGTATTGCCGGTGGTATAGCCGTTATCTCCCTTACCCGTGTTTCAAGGGACCTTAAATCACTCATAACCCTTCACAGGGTCGAGATCCTCAGACAGGATCTGATCATAAACCTCCAGACCGTCCAGAAACACCTCTATACCATAGGAACATCCTTTGGTTCAGAGATTGATATTATTGTTGGAAATGTATCATCCCTCGACAGGGCGGTCACCAAATGCAACAGCTGCCATCACAGGCCGGCTTTGGCAAGAAGGTTAAACAACCTTGTGAAGTATGTGGGGAAGTATGAGGATGCCCTCAGTGCCTTTATAACCACTACTGCAAACCCTGAAAGGGTAAAACGTCTCCAGAGTGCCGCAGTCGAGATCGGGGCCGTCCTCCTTCGTGATGCAAACGAGATGACGTTTATCGCCAATGAGAAACTCCAGGAGAGGACGGAGCAGGCCCTGTCAGACGTCCATACGATAAAAAATCTCCTTCTTGCAAGCCTTTTTCTTACAATGCTATTTGGTTTTATTGTGGCTGTGAGCTTAACAAAGGAGATCCTTACCCCAATTCACAAGCTGTCCGATGCTGCCCGGAGGGTATCTTCAGGCGAACTTGGTTATACGGTTAATTTCAGGGACAGTACGGAGTTTGGTCAACTTGCAAAGACGTTTAATGAGATGAGTTTGTCCCTCAAGGAGGGGTATCAGAGGACGCTCAGCTACATGGCAAAACTCAAGGGGCTCTATAACTTAACGCTCTCTCTTCATATGGTGACGGAGGAAAAGGATATCTACCGGGAGTTGATTACCGGGGTTGCGGATCTGGTTAAGACGGACAAGGCGGTTCTCGTACTCTTTGACAAGAAAAAGGGATTTTTTATACCCAAAATTCCCTACTACGGTTTTAAGGAGGAAGAGATAAGGGAGATCTCATCCGAACAAACCTTTATAATGAATCTCTACAGTGAGAGTACCAGGAGGGCGCTGATATTCGGTTCTGAAAAAATCATTGACAACGGCATTTTCAAGAAATTAAAGGGCGATGGCAATATGCTCGTCTTCTGGTTGAGGAGGAAGGAAGAACTCACGGGGTTCTTGCTTCTGCTAAGGGAGAACAGGCAGGAATCCTTTACCGAAGAGGACGTGAGGTTATTGAGCATAATGGGTAACAACTTTGCCGTTGCCCTTGATAATGCACTGCTTTACAGGGACCTCCAGGAGCAGATGGAAAAACTCAAGGAGGCCCAGGAACAGCTCATTCAGGCTGCTAAGCTTGCCGCAATCGGCGAACTTGCTGCCAATGTCGCACATGAAATTAACAACCCCCTTACAACAATACTTGGATATTCCGAGCTTCTCAGGGAAGAGGAGGATATGGAAAGTGTAAAGAGAGATCTTGCTATTATTGAGAGTGAGTCCCTCCGGGCACGGGATATCGTCAAGCAGTTGCTTGAGTTTTCAAGAAGAAGAAAACTTGAACTTTCCGAGATGGATGTGGTCGATACCATCGAAGAGGTATTGAAGCTGGTCGCTGCAAACCTGAAAGAGTCAAGAATAAAGGTTGTGAAGGAGTATTTGGAATTGCCCCCTATTATTGCGGACAGAAACCAATTGAAACAGGTATTTCTTAACATCTTGAATAACGCGATACAGGCAATGCCCGATGGCGGGACCCTGACAATCAGAGCAGAGCAGTTTAACGGGCATGTTTACGTCTCCTTCTCCGACACCGGAACGGGTATATCCGATGAGGTTGCCCAGAGGATATTTGAACCCTTCTTTACGACAAAAAAAGAGAAAGGCACCGGTCTTGGCCTTCCCATAAGTTACAGAATCATCCAGGAGCATGGCGGCAGAATAGATGTTAGAAGCAGCGAGGGTAGGGGAACCATGTTCAGGATAGTGCTACCGGTCAGGAGACTTTTTTGACGAATATCTCCCTGGCAATGTCCGGGTCTACCGCTACCGTAGTTTCATCGACCTTTATAACCACAGACGGCCATCTCTGCAGCAGTTTTATTGTAGCTCCTGCGTGAATCCCGATGGAATTCAGTCTGTTCAACCGTGCAGGGTCTGCCGGCACTATGTAGGTAATACGTCCTTGATGGCCGACATCAAAGTCAATGAGCCTTACAACGAGTGGTGTAACATTTGTCTTGTACTTTCTGCAGCACTCACCTCTCGGGATCGGTTTTCCATGTGGACATGTGGGTGGATGACCCAGAAAGGTGCATACACTGTCCGTAAGTTCTTCACTGAGGATGTGTTCCATCCTGCAGGCATCCTCATGGATGATTTCCTCTTTCATCTCAAAGACATCGGCAAAGAGGCGCTCCGCAAGGCGGTGCCTCCTGACAATAGTCCTGGCAATCTTTTTACCTTCCTCCGTGAACCTGAGATCGTCGGCTTCTACGGTTACCCATTTCCTGTTTTTAAGGTCTTCAATAACATTGTCTATTTCGTCGTCGTCGGAACAGGCCTTAAGGAGGGTTAGACTGTCTTTGTTTTCTTCATTGAGCACCCACAGGAGTTCGAGGGCCTCCTCAAGTCTTTCAGTTGAGATATCTTCCATAGAAAATTATAACCTATCCACTCATGTCTTTGTCCAATAATCATGGAATAAATACATGCACCTTTAAAGATAAAAAGGAATGATGATATAATATAAAGCAGACAAAAGCGCCGGCTCATAATATGAGGGTAAATTATAAACAGATAGTCGAAAGGTTCAGAAGGCTCAGAATCCTTGTCGTCGGGGATATGATCCTTGACCATTATATATGGGGCCTTGTGGAGCGGATCTCTCCGGAGGCTCCTGTTCCAGTGGTTGATGTAAAGGGTGAGAATTATTCCCTTGGGGGTGTTGCAAATGTTGCTGCCAATATTGTGGTCCTTGGGGCAAATGTCACTATTGCCGGGATTGTCGGTGATGACTATCACGGAAATCTGCTTCTTTCCATTCTGAAGAATGACGGCATTGACACATCGGGAATCCTTAAAGGGAACAGGCCGACAACAGTGAAGACAAGGGTCGTTGCCCATAACCAGCAGGTGGTAAGGTTTGACAGGGAGGAAAGGAAGAAAATAAACGACCGTATATTGAAAAAGCTCCAGGAGTTCATGCTCTCGAACAGGGAAAGCTGGGACGGTATAATAGTTTCCGATTATAAAAAGGGAGTTGTTACACAGGGATTCATGAACTTTTTAAGGAGGGAGTTCAGGGGCCGGGAATGTTTTGTTGCCGTGGATCCAAAAATAGGGCACTTTCATCTGTATAAAGGGGTCTCGATAGTTACCCCTAACCTTAAAGAGGCATCTGAAGGATCAGGCATAGAGATCAGGGATGAGAGAACCCTCAGTAAGGCGGGAGGCAGTCTGTTAAAGAGACTTGGTTGTGAGGCGGTTTTAATAACGCGGGGGGAAGAGGGGATGAGTCTCTTTGAAGACAGCAGTGTGACGCATATACCAACAGTCGCGAAGAGTGTTTATGACGTCACAGGCGCAGGTGACACGGTTATCGCCGCACTCACCCTCTCCCGTCTTGCAGGTGCGGGATTAAAGGATTCCGCTGTTATTGCAAATCATGCTGCCGGTATTGTAGTTGGGCAGATTGGTACTGCAACAGCTACACCCGAACAGATAATTCAGTCATTCAGGGAGAATACCGTTGACATTTAAGATAAACCGGGAGTTATAAAATGAACAGTAATGTTACGGAAAGACCAACGGCTGTTGCCCTGTTGTCCGGAGGGCTTGACAGCACACTTGCCATACTTGTTCTTCTCAGGCAGGGAATAAATATAAAGGCCATCACCTTTCTTACCCATTTCGGTTGTGATATTTCAGACAACTCCTCCTGTTCTCATAACCCGATGCCCGCTGCCGGGAAGTATGGTTTCGGGGTGAAGCTGAGTCATCTTGCCGATAAATTCTTTGAGATTGTAAAGAACCCCGCGCACGGTCACGGGAGGAACATGAATCCCTGTATCGATTGCAGAATCCTGATGCTTAAGGAGGCCAGGGTTTATATGGATCTTATCGGGGCCGATTTTCTCGTTACCGGGGAGGTTCTTGGCCAGAGGCCAATGAGCCAGCGCCGTGAGTGCTTCCCGATGATGGACAGAGAGGCCGGCGTAGAGGGCCTTGTATTGAGGCCTCTCAGTGCAAGGCTCCTGCCCCTGTCGATCCCGGAACTCAAGGGTCTCGTTGACAGGGAGAGGCTCTATGACTTCAATGGCAGAACCCGCAAACCCCAGATGTCCCTTGCCGGGGATCTTGGACTTGATGACTATCCTTCCCCTGCAGGTGGCTGTCTGCTTACGGAGCCGGCGTATGCATACAGATTAAGTGAGCTTTTAAGGTTTAAAAACGATCCTGACTTCAGGGATATAGAACTTTTAAGGATAGGGCGGCATTTCAGGACCTCACCTGAGTGCAAGATTATCATAGGAAGAAACAAGGAAGAAAACGAAAAACTCCTATGCATCAAGTCCTGGAAGGATATTATCATGGAGGTGGAGGAGGTTGGCAGTCCTATCACGATGACAACGGGCAACCCCGGGATAGACGATCTCAGGATAGCGGCCTCTCTGACTGCAAGGTACTCAGATGCAAAATACCGGGATAGGGTGGATGTCAGGATGATGAAAGGCGATGGTGATGAGCTGATGCCCCTGAAGGTTGTGCCCGCAGATGAAGAGATGCTTGAGAGATTAAGAATTTCCTCGAATGCCGGCTCAAGAAAGGGACGGTCGAGGAGGATGCGTAGTAATATGGCGGTTTATAATAATAAGGGTTGTTCCGTGCTTTGACGGCTAACCGGGACGTAGGATGCTTTCCATCCGCTTTACAAAACCCCCGGCATTTTCAAACCCGGTCAGACGTATCCCCCTGTTTTCCGTTCCATCGGGTCTGATAAAGATAACCGTCGGTACGCCTTTGATGTCATATTTTGTCTTGATCTTCCTTGTAAACTCACTTTTGTCCTGTGTGAGATCAACCTTCAGAAAAACAAAAGAGCCGGCATATTTTTCTAAAAGGGGAGATTTGAAGGTCTTATTGTCCAGTTCCTTACAGGGAATACACCAGTCGGCATAAAAGTCGATAACAACCGGTTTGCCTTCCCTTTGAGCCTTCTCGATGAGTTCATCTGAATATGGTTGCCAGTGAATCATGGATGTTGATTGCACAGCGGGCTGATAGAGCCAGACACCTAAAATAACCATGCCCAGGGCAAACAATGATTTAAATATGTGAAATCCCCTTGCCTTCTCTCCTGAGCGGTCAAATACAATGAGCCATGTTCCACCGGCCACAAGGGAAATTGAGAAGAGTAAATTATAGACATCTTTGCTGATGAGGGGATCAAGAAAATAAACCGCCATGACAATCAGGATAAATCCGAATATTCTTCTCACACCGATCATCCATTCACCGGAACGTGGGAGAGCGGAGATCCTGCCTGAGAAGAAGGCAAGAAAGAGATAGGGAAACCCCAGACCAAGGGCAAGAAAAAAGAACATTATAAACCCCCTGAAGGGGTCGCCAACTACAGCCACATAGGTGAGTAATCCCACAACAAAGGGTCCTATACAGGGTGCCGCCACAATCCCCATGGTGATCCCCATGAGAAGTGCGCCGGCAATCCCGCTTCTTGCCTCTCCACCGGCGAGATTCATGATGAACCGGGGTACCCTTATTTCATAAAGTCCGAACATGCTGAGGGCAAGGAGTACCATTACGACTGCAATAAACAAAGTCACAATCGGGCTAGTCAACTGGGTTCCAAGCATCTTGCCGGAAAGGGCTGCAATGGTTCCAAGGATTGAGTATGTAATCACTATCCCCGATACATAGGCAGCAGCATTAACGAGTCCTCTTCCCCTGTGCTCCATACCGCCAAAATAGCTCAGGGTTACAGGGATTAAAGGGTAAACGCAGGGGGTCAGGTTCAGGGCAAGGCCGCCTATAAAGATCAGCAGTAATGACAGGAAGAGTCCTTTTTCAGCGATCATCTCTGAAACCATCCCCTCCCCGCCGGGTCCTGAAGAGGCAGTGGGGAGAGGAGACGCAACAGTCCCCGTTTCCTTCTCCTGCGGGGAAAAGATCCGGGCATTAAGGGCCTGAACCAGCGTCCCGAGAGGAGCTATCCGGAGGTCAAAAGTGATATCCTTATCAGCCGGGGGGAGACATATGTTTTCGCTGCAGCCCTGGTATGAAAAAGTGCCTTTCAGCCGGTACGTTCCCGGTTTCATATCCATTTCCGTCTCACCGGTTATTATGATGTAGGATATTCCCGAGTAAAACTCGGTTTTTGCCCCTATGGAAGGGAGGAGTTTTTCTTCAGCGGGCGGGAACTTGATGCCCTTTATCTTTACCCCGGACGGCGGGTTAAGCCTGACCACGGTGGGAATGGCAAATTCCGTTGATGGAGAATTGCTGTTTACATGCCATCCCGGGATAAGCTCCATCCCGATTGCGAGTTTAAACTCACTACCTGCAGGTATTCTGTCGGCTGAATAAAAGGGCTTTATTCTTATTATCTCTTCAGGTGTGATTGCTGAGGATATTGCAAATGAGAGGAGTAAGACAAGAACGCCTATCGAGGTCCCTAATACTAAGAGACCTGTTTTCTTACCTCGCACAATCTTTCCCTGAACCTTTAATCTTCTCTATGGCATGGGGGATAACATCTATGATTGTATCGATTCCCTCCTGCACCGCCTTGGGGCTGCCGGGAAGGTTTACTATCAGACATTCACCCCTTACTCCCGCAACTGCCCGGGAGAGCATGGCGCGGGTGGTTTTTTGCATTCCGGCCGTCCTCATGGCCTCTGCAATCCCCGGTATCTCACGCTCAATCACCTCAAGGGTGACATCAGGGGTTATATCGCGGGGACTGAGACCGGTTCCACCATTGGTGATTATGAGGTCAACACGTTCGGAAAGCCTTATCAGCCGCTCAGCGAGGATCTCCTTCTCGTCAGGAATAACCTCGTATTCGGCAACGGATATTCCGTTGGCCTGAAGGATACCGCTTAACAATTTACCACTTTCGTCAGTGCGCTCTCCCCTTGAGCCCTTGTCACTGAGTGTGAGTATTGCAGCTATTATTTCTGTCATTTGAGGATGATTGCCTTCAGAACTTGTCCTTTGATCAGGGAGGAGTTATACTGCCTGAGACAACAGGGTCCCCAACCTTCAGTTTTCCACCACTGAGAACCCTGATAAATATCCCTTCCTTTGGCATCACACAGTCTCCAGCCTGGTAGTAGATCTCGCACCTGCTGTGACAGGTCTTGCCGATCTGGGACACCTCTGCTTCAATATTTCCTATCTTTAACCTTGTTCCAACGGGTAAACCGAGAAGGTCAATGCCTTCAGTGGTTATATTTTCTGCAAAGTCTCCCGGTCCTACATCGAGCCCGAGCTTCTGCATCTTTTTTATGCTTTCCATGGCCAGCAGACTTATCTGGCGGTGCCATTCGGATGAGGCATGGGCGTCGCCTTCGATACCGAAGTTTTCACGTATCTCGACCTCATGTACCGGTTTCTTTCTGACGCCTTTCCGGTCGCTTATGTTTATTGATATAACCCTGGCAGATGAATTCATCGAAGCGCCCATACAAAAGAATAACATAGTGTCCGGATGAGAAACAAGATTCCCGACATGTATTATTCGTGACGTGATTTACAAAAAGGTTCAAACTCTAAGGTCCGGGCGGCTTCCTGTCCATTCCTTACTACGGAGGCGAGGCATCTTAACCGCTCGAGGTCAAAACCGAAGGTTCTTATAAGGGATTTGTTAAATTTTCAATGCCCCGTCCCGAAATATCGGGACGGTGGGGAGTTTTCATTGCACCCTATCGTTATCCCAGGTATACACCTGAAATCGATGATAAAAAACGGCTGATATGTTGAAGAGGGCGAGAGCCTGTATCCCGGTTCATAAGAAATCTGTCGGTGTTTTTGGGTAAAGACATCCTCCATGAATAAATCCCCCTCTTTAGGTTATAATTTGATCTTGTGTATAAACTCGATTTTTTATCTGTCATTCCGGAGTCCTTAAGCCGGAATCCGGTATTTTCAATGCCTTCTGATGCCCCGAACGCTTTCGGGGCATGACGACAAGAAAACATTTATACACAGATACTAATTAAATTCCTATTCTCCAAAAGGCAGGCATGTATGGAAAAGAAAGAGACTAACGGAAAGGTGTATCTTGTCGGAGCAGGCCCCGGCGATATAGGGCTTCTCACCGTAAAGGGGATGAAGTCACTTCAGCGTGCTGATGTTGTGGTCTATGATTTCCATCTCAATGCCCAGATCCTGAACTACATAAAGGGTGATGCGGAGTTCATTTATGCGGGCAAGAGGGGTGGGCATCATGAGATGACCCAGGATCAGATAAACAGGGTCCTTGTGGAGAAGGCAAAGGGGGGAAAGACGATCTGCCGTCTCAAGGGTGGTGACCCCTTTATATTCGGAAGGGGAGGGGAAGAGGCAGAGGTGCTTTCGGAAAAGGGGATAGAGTTCGAGGTCGTTCCAGGTATAAGTTCTGCTGTTGCAGTTCCCGCCTATGCCGGTATACCGCTTACCCACAGGGACTATGCATCGTCATTTGTTGTGGTTCCCGGCAATGAAGCATCGACAAAAAAGGAGAGCAATATAGACTGGGAAGCGCTTGCCCGTCATAGGGGGACGATCGTCTTTTTAATGGCTGTGAAGAATATCGATGTTGTATCTTCCCGGCTTATCAGCAACGGTAAATCACCGGAAACACCCGTTGCCGTGACGCGCTGGGGAACAAGGGCTGAACAAAAAACTATTGTTTCAACCCTTGGAGAGATTCCCGGAATCATGAAAAGCGGTGAGATAAGACCTCCCGCTGTGGTGGTTGTGGGTGATGTAGTGAGGCTCAGAGAAAGGCTTTCCTGGTTTGAGAAGAAGCCGCTCTTTGGTCAGAGGATACTCGTTACGAGGGAGAGCCTTTCCGGTTACGAGAGACTTGAGGATCTTGGCGCCGAGATAATCCAGTTTCCAACCATCAGGGTTGAGCCTCCCTTAACATGGGAGTCACTTGACAGGTGTATCGAGGAGGTCTCCCACTATGACTGGGTCGTCTTTACAAGTGCCAATGGTGTCGGTTTTTTCTTCGAGAGGCTTTTAAATTCCAGGAAGGACGGGAGGGACCTCAAGGGGGTCGGTGTATGTGCCATAGGGCCCAAGACCGCCGGGGCTGTCCGTTCATTCGGTATCCTTCCTGATCTAATACCTGATGCATTCAGGGCGGAAGGACTTATTGATGCCTTTGGCGGTCCGGATGGACTGAAGGACCTGAAGATCCTCCTGCCGGGGGCCGAACAGGCAAGGGACGTTTTCCCTGAGAAGGTCCGTGAGTCCGGAGGTCATATAGACACACCTGTTGCATATCGTGCCCTCAGGCCCGAGGGTCATTCAAGAAGGATGCAGCGATTCCTGAAGGAGGGCAGGATTACAGTGGCAACCTTCACATCAGGCGCAACCTTTAATAACTTCTGCGATATTGTGGGGAATAGCTGCAACGGGATGCTGAGGAATGTAAGGATTGCAGCGATAGGACCCGTGACTGCAAGGGCCATTGAGAAGAGGGGTTTCAAGGTGGATATAATGCCGGAAAGCGCCACTGTTGAGGCGCTGGTCGAGGAAATAATAACTCATATGCAGAGTTCAGGTATCAACCCAACAACAAAATAGCCTGTCATGTCCTGAAAGCGTCCGGGACCTCCGGAACTTGATTCGGGGCGGTTTGAACGGTCCTTAACTTCTCAACCGGCCGCCGGTTCTCTCCTTGAGGAAGTTGATCAGGCTGTTATGGACGTTGTCGGCCTCCTCGTCTGTCAATGTCCTTTCGTTGCTTCTGTAAATGATGGTGAGGCCAATGGACTTTTTGCCTTCACTGATATTTTTCCCTTCGTATACGTCAAAGATCCAGAAGTCCTCAATCAGCTCCGAAGGGAACTCATTGAGATGTTCCAGCACCCTGTGTGCAGGTATTGTGCGATCAATCAGTAATGCGATGTTCCTCTGTATATAGGGAAATCTGGGCAGAGGTTGAAACTTCTTTGTAACCGATAAATGACTTTCTGCCTCTGTCAGGTCAAGCTCAAAGAGTCCGACCTCTCCCCTGAAGTGCTCTAAATCAAGCCTTTTCTGGATGCCGGGAGAGAGGATGCCTGCAAAACCGATCTTTTGCCCCTTGAATACTATGTCCGCTGAACGTCCGGGATGCAGGAACGGTTCTCCTGTCGGTATAAAGGAATAACCCCCGAGACCCCATATCCCGAAGGCTTTTTCAACCAGGCCCTTAATTATAAAAAAGGTCTCAGTGTCGTCCTCCCACAGGTGCTGTCCCGGGGTGTATAGATAGACACCGCCTAGTTTTAGCCTTTCTTCAGGGAGTTTGTCTTTGCCGTTGATGAAGACCTTCGATATTTCAAATAGTTTTATATCCCGGATACCCTGATTGAAGTTGCTTACCAGGTTTCTCGCAAGTGAAGGCAGAAGAAACGTTCTGAGCACGGAATCATCAGTGCTTATGGGGTTAAGAATTCTTACTGTGTTCCTTCTGAAATCGGCGGGGTCCAGCTTCAAAATATCCAGGAAGACAGGATTGAGGAAGCTGTAGTTCACAGCTTCACAGAAGCCTGAGGATATCATCAGGCCCTTTAGTCCATCTATATCAAGGGATCGGACCTTTAACACCTGACCGATCGGTGCGGACGGGAGGGTTGCAGGTATTTTATCATACCCGTAATGCCTCCCTATTTCCTCTATGATGTCCGTTTCATTTTCTATATCAACCCTGTAGGAGGGCACGGTCAGCATCGCCCCTTCTTCATCCTGCCCGGATATGGTAAATCCAAGGAGGTGCAGGATTCTTATAGTGTCTCCCTTGCTTACAGGCAGCCCCAGCAGTTTTTCAACCCTGCTGAACCGTACTTTAACCTCTTTTGGCTTGACCTTTTCAGGATATACATCGATCCTTTGGGAGACGGTGCCGCCGCAGACCTTCTTTATAAGAAATGCAGCCCTGTCAAGGGCCGTTATCAGCCCTTCTATGTCCGTGCCCCTCTCAAACCTGTAGGACGCCTCTGTTCTCAGGCCTATCCGCCGGGATGTGCGCCGTATTGATGAGGGTTCGAAGAACGCACTTTCCAGAAAGAGATCTGTGGTGTTTTCAGTAACCTCCGTATCCAGTCCACCCATTATTCCTGCAATAGCCACGGGTCTTGTGCCATCCCATATCATCAAAGAATCAGGTGGCAGTTTCCTCTCCATACCGTCGAGGGTGCGGAATACATTACTGCCGTTGGCAGTATCAACCCTGATGGTTTGATTTTTCAGGGTTGCGAGGTCGAAGGCATGAAGGGGATGGCCAAGCTCGAGAAGGACGTAGTTTGTTATATCGACAACGTTGTTGATTGACCGGATGCCGGCCCTTTCAAGGCGGTTCTTTATCCAGCCGGGGGACTCACCTATTGTAATCCCCCTGATAACCCTGCCGGCATAGCGCCTGCAAAGCGGTGAGTCAATAATAACCTGAAAGGGGGTTTTGAATTCCTCTTTAATTTCCGACTCAGGTATCCTGATTTCCCTGCCGGTTGCCGCCCTTAACTCACGTGCCACACCAAGCACGCTAAGGCAGTCAGGCCTGTTGGGTGTTATGTTGACTTCAAATACGGGCGTTCCTCCCGTTGCGGTGTTCTCGCCTTCAACCTCAAGACCTGTCATGGTGAGGATACGGGAGAGTTCATCGGTCCCTTCTTTGAGTTCGATAAAGTCGTTAAGCCATTCAAGGGGTAATAACATGTTTATGTCTCCTGAAACAAGCGGTCACGGTAGAGTTTATATGAAGGAGCCGGATAGTGTCAAATCTTCTCACTTTTGATGGCATCAGCCACCTGTACGACCCTTACCATCTCCTTTACATCATGAACCCTTACTATATTAGCGCCGTTAAATACTGAAATTGCAACAGCAGCCGCGGTTCCCTCTAAACGCTCGGCAGGTGCGGCTCCGTTGAGGATGAGTCCTATGAAGGATTTCCTTGAAGGGCCTACAAGTATCGGTCTGCCGAGTTCCGAAAGGGTGTGAAGATCCCTGATGATCAGGAGGTTGTTCTCGGGCGTCTTCCCGAAACCGATCCCGGGGTCTATGATGATCTTATCTTCACTGATTCCATGCCCCTTTGCTATAGCTATACTCCCCGAGAGGTAATCCCTGATTTCACCAAAGAGATCATTATATTGGGGGTCCTTCTGCATATTCTTCGGAGTCCCTTTAATGTGCATCACGATGAGCCCGACATCGTAACCTGCTATGGTTGGGGCCATTTCAGGATCAAAGCGCAGCCCGCTTATATCATTCACTATTGATGCCCCAGCCTCAATGGCGGCCCTGGCCACCCCGGCCTTGTAAGTGTCAATGGAGATCGGGGCAGGAACCCTCCTGGAAAGGAATTCTATAACCGGAACAGTCCTGCGCAGTTCCTCATCAAGGGGGATCTCGTCGGCCCCGGGACGGGTTGATTCACCACCTATATCAATGATGTCCGCCCCTTCATCAAGCATCCGGAGAGCCCGGTCTATGGCCTCCTGACGGCCAAGATAACGGCCGCCATCGGAGAAAGAATCAGGGGTTACATTGAGAATGCCCATTATATGGGTCTTTAGGGAAAAATCAAGGCTGTGGTTCTGGAAAGAGACCTTCAAACTGCCGGGGACCTCTCTGCCCTTACATCCTCCATCAGCTTGTCTATCTCTGCTGAATCAAGGGTTTCCTTTTCAAGGAGGCTATTGGCAAGTCTATCGAGTATGTCATGGTTGTCTGTCAGGAGCTGTCTTGCATTATTATAGGCGTCGGTGACTATCTTTTTGATCTCATGGTCAATATCTTCAGCGGTTTTTTCACTATAGTCCTTGTGCTTGGAAATCTCTCTTCCCAGGAATATCAGCTCTTCCCTTTTTCCGTATGTGAGAGGGCCGAGCTTGCCGCTCATCCCCCACTCGCAGACCATTTTCCGTGCAAGATCTGTTGCACGTTCAAGGTCATTTCCCGCCCCGGTAGTCATATGTTTAAGGGCGACCTCTTCTGCCGCCCTTCCACCGAGCAGAACCTGCATGGTCTTCAGAAGGAAATCCCTGGAATAGGTATAGCGGTCATCTATCGGTAACTGCTGTGTAACACCAAGCGCCCTTCCCCTGGGTATAATGCTCACCTTGTGAATGGGGTCTGTTCCGGGGGTCAGTTTTGCAACCAGGGTATGGCCTGCCTCATGATAGGCCGTATTCCTTTTCTCCTCATCGCTTATTATCATGCTCCTCCGCTCAACCCCCATAAGGACCTTGTCCTTGGCCTCATCAAAGTCCTCCATCTCGACTGTATCCTTCTCCCTGCGGGCGGCAAGGAGGGCGGCCTCATTAACCAAATTGGCAAGGTCCGCTCCCGAAAAACCAGGGGTGGATCTTGCTATAACCTCAAGGGAAACATTATCTGCAACCGGGATGCCTTTAGTATGTACTATCAGGATCTCTTGCCGTCCCTTGACGTCGGGAGGCGGGACTACCACCTGGCGGTCGAACCTGCCGGGTCTCAGCAGGGCAGGGTCAAGTACATCAGGCCTGTTGGTTGCCGCAACAACTATTATGCCTTCCTTCCCTTCGAAGCCGTCCATCTCAACGAGGAGCTGGTTGAGGGTCTGTTCCCTTTCGTCATGACCACCGCCGAGACCGGCGCCCCTGTGTCTTCCCACCGCGTCTATCTCATCTATGAAGACTATACAGGGTGCGATCTTCTTTGCCTGTTCAAACAGGTCTCTCACCCTTGAGGCGCCGACACCGACAAACATCTCAACAAACTCGGACCCGGAAATAGAGAAGAACGGAACGTCTGCTTCACCTGCAATGGCCTTGGCAAGCATGGTCTTTCCCGTACCCGGGGGACCCACGAGCAGCACGCCTTTGGGGATCTTTCCTCCCAGCCTCGTCACCTTCTGGGGGTCTTTCAGGTAATCTATGATCTCCTGAACCTCTGCCTTTGCCTCTTCTATGCCGGCTACATCCTTAAAGGTGATTCCCCCGGTCTTATCAGAGACCAGCTTGACCTTGGCCTTGCCGAAAGACAGCGCCCTGTTGCCACCCATCTGCATCTGCCTCATGAAGAAGACCCACAGCAATACAAGGAGCAGGATCGGCCCCCAGGAGATAAGGAAGGTTATATACCACGGGCTCTTATCAGGGGGTTTTACAACGATCTTGACATCTTTTGTGCGGAGGTCCTTTATGAACCCCGGATATTTTTCAACGTAGGTCCTGAAGCTTGTTCCGTCTTTCAGGACCCCGGTCAGTTCATTATCCTTGATTGTTACCTCGACGACATCGCCGGACTCCACCTTCTCTATAAAGTCTGAAAAGGGCACTTCCTTCTTCGTTTGCTTCGGGGTGCTGAGCATATCGAAGAGAAGAATCATCAGAGCGCCGATGAGCAACCAGACAAAAATGCTTCTGTAGATGTTCAATTAAACCTCCTGTTTAATCAGCCCCTTTACGACCCCTGATCCGTAAGTGTTTTTCAGACGGCGTATTGATGCAGGAGGTATACCATAAAAGTAAAAGAGCAATATCCTTTATAAATTTTAGCATATGTAACAATCTTTTTTCCTGAATCGGGCAAATCCGGGGAAAATAGAGAGGAAAATATTTGTTAACGGCACAGTGGGTGGACCGGGAAAAAGGGGGCCTCAGGATTTGTGTTTTTTGGGCTCCTTCGTGTTTTAGTTGGAGAGAGGCTTGAAATTCAACATAATATTAACCACAACGCACAATGTCATTCCCCGAAAGCGTTCGGGAAATGACGGACTGGTCAAGTGTTTTTAATGCCTTCTGAATCCCGAATCAGGTTTCGGGGTGTCTGAATATCAAAGGTTTTGAGACGCAGTCTATTCGCCTTGCCAAGCCTGAAACGAGTTCAGGGTGACACTGTAGTAGTTCTGAGACCCTGAAGCAATATCCCGAAAGCTTTCGGGGTACATGGTTCAGAACCTGCCTTGAATCATTTAAGGGGTGACACTTTAATTTTGAATTTACAACCTGAATCCAAACAGTTAACCACTATTTATTAAAGTTTTTCTTTTAAGAATTCCTTCAGTTTTTTTATAGACATTGCCCTGTGGCTGATCCTGTTCTTTACCGAGGGTCCGAGTTCTGCAAAGGTCTCTGTGTAACCCTCAGGGACGAACAGGGGATCATAACCGAATCCTGATTCTCCCCTTGGCTGATCCAGGATGAACCCCTTTACCTCTCCCTCAAAGAAGTGGGGCTTACCGTCGAAGATCAGGCAGAGAACCGAGACGAATTTCGCTGTTCTCTCTTTTTCGGGAACGTTTTTCAGTTCTTCAAGAAGTTTTTTGATGTTTTCTTCGTCCGTTGCATCTTCACCGGCATAGCGGGCCGAAAATATGCCCGGGGAACCCCCCAGGTAGTCAACTTCAAGGCCGGAGTCCTCAGCCAGTGTTTGTAGGGATGAGAAGTTGAAATAGGTCATTGCCTTTTTCATGGCATTTTCGTGGAAGGTATGCCCATCTTCCTCCACTTCAGGGACATCTTCAAGGGAATCGAGGCCGATGAACTCTATCTTAAGGTCACTGAAGAGGTCGTTCATCTCCCTGATCTTACCCTCATTTTTAGTAGCTATAAGTATTTTCATCGATAATCCCCTTTTGTATTTTGATAAGTTCATTAATCCCTTTCTGGGCAAGGCTTATCAGATCATTAAGTGTCTCGCGCGTAAACGGGTCTCCTTCTGCCGTTCCCTGTACTTCTACAAACTTTCCGTTTCCCGTCATGACGATGTTCATATCGACCTCGGCCTTGAAGTCCTCCTCGTAACAGAGGTCGAGCATGGGTTCTCTGTCAACAACCCCTACACTGGTGGCAGCGAGAAAGTCGTTCACGGGATTCTTCTCTATTATTCCATTCCTTACAGCATACTTCATGGCATCAACGAGTGCAACATAGGCGCCGGTTATCGAGGCGGTTCTTGTGCCGCCATCGGCCTGGATAACATCGCAGTCGATCCAGACGGTTTTTTCTCCAAGGGCGCCGAGATCCATTATTGACCTCAGGCTCCTGCCGATCAGCCTCTGGATCTCGTGCGTCCTGCCCCCGATCCTGCCCGATGTGGACTCGCGCATCATTCTTGTAGATGTAGATCTGGGGATCATGCCGTATTCTGCGGTCACCCAACCCCTTCCCTTGTCCTTGAGGAAGGACGGGACCCTTTCTTCAACAGAGGCAGTGCAGATAACCTTGGTCTGGCCCATCTCTATCAGGACCGACCCCTCGGCAAGTTTAATATAATCTCTTATTAATTTTACCTGTCTTAGTTCGTCGTTTTTCCTTCCATCTCTTCTCATCGTTCCTCCTGGTGTTGGTAGAAATTCCTGTGTTGTTCCCTGCGTGGTATCGCAACCCTCTCAATCTCTGTAATTTCATTACCGAGAAAGGTCGCACCAATCCTCTGAAACCTCCCGGGGGAGTCTGTTACAAAAAACCTTCTTTCCGGTAAAGAACCTGTGTTGTTCAGCAGTTGAGCTTCAGTAAGTATATCCCGAACCGCTTGTGCGGTCTCAACAGCAGAATCGATAAGTATAACACCGTAACCCATGAATGCCCTGATCTGCTTTTTTAACATAGGATAATGGGTGCAGCCAAGTACAAGGGTGTCAATATCTCTTGATTTCAGATCCGATAAGTAGCGTTCTACAATCAGTTCGGTTATCTTGCCTTCAAATAGCCCTTCCTCCACAAGGGGAACAAAGAGCGAACAGGCGGTTCCAAATACCTCGGTACCGTTTCCAAAGGACCTTATTGCCCTCTGATAGGCGTTGCTTGATATGGTTGCCTCAGTTCCGATTATACCAATTCTTCCCTTTTCTGTGGCCTTGATTGCTGCCTTTGCTCCCGGGTTCAATACACCGACAACGGGAATATCGGTTTTTTCCTTAAGTGTGTCAAGTCCGATGGCTGATACGGTATTGCAGGCCACAACAAGCATCTTTATCCCGTGGTGAAGAAGAAATTCCGTATTTTCAAGTGCATATCGCATAACGGTATCGGGGGAGCGTATCCCGTAGGGTACCCTTGCGGTGTCCCCAAGGTATAGTATATCCTCTCCCGGGAGTATTTTTATTATCTCCTTGACGACGGTTAGTCCCCCTATACCGGAATCAAAGATCCCGATGGGCTTGCGTGCCGTGTTTTTATCATTTTGCTGATTATAGTTCACTGTCCGTCTGAGCCTCCTGTGAGGATTCCTGTGTAAAGAGCGATCCCAACGGTATATTAGCAAAAAAGTGTCCGCCTACTGTTTCAGCCAGTTTACCATCTATGAGAATTACAACATCCTTGATGTCCTCTAAATTACTCATAATAGTATAGTAAATGCTTTTCAGTAACATGAATTCATCGGTGGCATCTCCCCTGAAGTTCCGTTTAAACGTCCTGTTAAAGTCTATATATACAACATTGTCGGGTGTGACAAAAATACTGTTTAGCTTTGACCCTTCGGGGATTACCCCGGTATCAATCTTGCCTGAAAAAGCGAGGTAATCTTTAATAAGTATATCGGCCATGTCAAGCCTTGAGAGGTTTGAGGAGACCTTTTTTTCGTATATCTCAAGCCTGTCCCCTGTGGGGTAGAATATCTTCAGGATGGCATAGTTTTTGAGTATACCTTCACCTATCTCCTGCTTAATGGGTTCGTGTTCGGTACCGCTGTTCATATAGTAAAAATAGAAAACCCCAAGTCCAATGCCTGAGAGTAATACAATTACCAATAAAACTATTAGAAGACTACCCTTTTTCATATGCCTTTATTCCTTCAAGGATGGCTTTAACGATTTTTTTTATTGATTTTTCAGTATATTCGAAGAAGTCAGGCCCGGGCAGTTCTATCATAAAGGCCCGGCAGTTACTGTAAGAAAGAACGGGTAGGGGCAGGTCCCTATGTGAGACTTCGATATTGAGGTTCTGCGTCAAAGCGCTGCCGATTGCGGAGGATATCGCTCTGCTCTTGGCTACATATGGGAACTGTGAGGCGCTAAGCAGATACGGTAATTCACCCTGATAGGTCTTTTCCGGAACCGTATAGATAACGAAATGATCGGACGTGCTCAGATGGATGGATATGACAAGATCGGGCCTTTTCTTCCTGATCGTAAGGATCCTTTTTTTGAGGGATGTATCACTGTCCTGGTATCTTGTGAGATAGGCCATTCTTTTTTCCCTCTTTGAGGCGTTCCTCAACCGTTTTGCCACCTTAAGCACTATGGACTTTTCATTATAAAGGGGAGAGTACAGACCCACATCAGAGCCACCATGTCCGGGGTCTATTACGATTGATTTTAATTCGCCGACAAAGGGTTCCTCGGGAGGACCGGGTATGATGGGTGCAGTAGCAGGTGTTTCAGATTTTATTTCAGGTTTGGATTTCCCTTCCAGGTAAACGTCTAAAACCAGCCTTGAAGGCGACCCGAGGCGGAGGACCTTGACGTTCATGAGACCCTTTATATTGAGGAAGATGTTGTTTTCTTTCTTGTTGTACTCAAAGGCCCCGATTTTGTTAGGTGCGGTGAAAGAAAAGTCCTCGGGAAAACCGATCTTGATCAGCGAGTATGATGAAGATATTGTTGCTTTTTTTAAAAGATTTTCATCTTCAGACTCAAATACTATTTTCAGGACATTGCCTTTGAGACTGTACCGCAAACTGATCTCTCCGGCAAGGATGACATCCGTGTATGACAGAAAAAGGAGAAAGACTGTGAACAGCGCCGTTAAATTTACCAGTGTCTTTCTTTTCATAAACGTTGATTCCTCATCAGGCTTCAACAGAGGTTCCTGTAAGCAAGAAGAAAAAGTCTATAAATTTGATGGACTCGTAAAAAGTCCATCATACCGTTTCAGAATGGCTAAGTCAAGCTCTCCGACCAAAGGTCGGAGCTTGCCAATGGCATGCCTTACGGCATAGCAATGTAAGGTTTTGATATTTTATCTTTATATTTGCCTCCAGCACTTCGGTGCTTTCGGCAAAGAACATTGTAAGGAAAAATTGATTAATTACATTCCTTGCCTTCATCCCCGACCAAAGGTCGGGTCTTTCGGCAAGGTGCATTGTAAAAATTCGATATACCAATATGCAAAAAATAGTAGCGGTGTCGCCCAAGCGGAGACATACATATGGTATGTTGAGCATTGGGTGTACCCGCTGCGACGCAGGAGATCGATTTTTTTACGATGCCATCAAATTTGTTTTCTTGCAGCCCCTTTTAAAATTAATGTGTAAATAAAGAATGCTGCCTGAGAATCGGGATAGTTATAAGCGTACATGTAGATTTTATCATAAGTACCGGAAACTTTTATAGTACTTTCACAGCTTTCTCCTGAACAGGGCAAAGAACTTCTCGGCGGCCTTTGAGCAAAGGGGTCTTTTCAGCCAGTCTTCCATATTGACGGGGATCGACCTCTCCTTGTCCAGAATAAACAGCTTTTTCATCTGATCTCCGAACTCCACGCTCAATATCCCGACGTTACCTTCATCATTTTTTCTCAGTGACCGGAAGTCGAGATTGGCTGAGCCTATAATACTCCACTCGTCATCGAAGATGTAAGTCTTTGCATGAAGTATTGAGCCCTGATAGAGGTATATCCTGATGTTTTCCCTCAGCAGGGTGGTAAAAAAGGACCTCGCCGCATAATGAGCAGCCAGTATGTCCGATTTAAAAGGTAGCAGGAGTTCTACATTTACTCCCCTTTTTGATGCACTGATCAGCTTGCCCGAGAGCTTAGGGCTGGGGGTGAAGTATGCCGTTGTCAGGCGGATGTTCTTTCTTGAACTCTCTATGCTCCAGTACAGTAGTTTTCTTAACCTCCGTCTTCCCCTTGGAGATGATGCAAAAATGGGGATTACCGGAAAGCCGTCACTGTGCTCTTCTGCAGTGCCGGCTATCTTTATCAGCTCTGAAGTGGAACGCCTCCAGGACTCTGCGAAGTATTCCGAGAGTTTTTTAACTACCGGGCCGTTGAGTATAACACCTGTATCCCTCCATGAAAAAGCCCTGCTCCTCTTTGTTTTCACTTTTCGTGACAGGAGATGAAAGCCGCTGTATTCATTGGCAATATTGAGGCCACCGGTAAATGCAGTCGTCCCGTCGATAATTATGAGTTTCTTGTGGTCTCTTCTGATATAGCCTGACGGCTCTCTGATACTGAAGGGACGTGAGGGTTTCACGTTAACGCCGCTTGTCCTTAACATTTTCCAGAACCTGCACGGTGTACCGAGGGAGCCGAAATGGTCATAAAGCAGGTAAACACTGACGCCTGACCCTGCTTTTTCCATGAGTATTTCGGCAAGTCTCTTTCCTGTATCGTCGTTTCGGAAGATATAGAATTCGAGGCAGATACTACGGGATGCCTCCTTTATATGTCTGAAGATCTCATTGAAGGCTTCCGTGCCCTGATACAGGAGATGAACCCTGTTGCCGGGAAGAAACCTCTCCCCTGTGATTGCCTCTATCTTCCCTTCTTCATTAATCATGGCCGGTTTTACCTTATGTTTGGGAGTACAAACCCTTTTGTTATTTCCCTGATATATAGAGTATAATAACGTTTATTTAATTACAAGTTATATCTATAATGGAGAGGCACTTGGCAAATTCCTTGTCAGTCTGTTAAAATTTATGGCCTAAATTTGCTCACTCGATTTTCTAATCCAAGTTAAGGTCGGGGGTAAAACATGAAAGACAGGATTGCATTGGTAACGGGCGCCGGCAGGGGGATAGGAAAGGCCATTGCTGAAGGCTTGGCTTTAAGAGGTGCACATGTGGTTGTGGCCGATTTAAACATGGAGGATGCAGAGGGGGTTGCAGCGGCGCTCTCAGACAGGGGGGTAAGGTCTCTGGCCGTCCGGGTTGATGTCTCCAGTGAGAAAAGTGTAAAGGAGATGTTTCCCAGGGTGGTAAGTGAATTCGGCGGCATTGATATCCTTGTCAATAATGCCGGAATAACACGGGACACCCTTTTGGTAAGGATGAAAGAGGAGGACTGGGACAGTGTCATCAATGTAAACCTCAAGAGTGTCTTCCTCTGCTCCAAAGAGGCCGTCAGGATAATGGCAAAAAGGAGATATGGCAGAATTGTGAATATTGCTTCAGTAGTTGCCTTTATGGGTAATGCCGGGCAGGCCAACTATTCCGCTTCAAAGGCAGGAATTGTGGGTCTTACAAAGACGGTGGCCCGGGAGTATGCAAGCAGGGGAGTGACGGCTAATGCCGTTGCCCCGGGTTTTATAATGACTGCCATGACAGAGGCCCTCCCCGAGGAGGTAAAAGAGGAGATGAGGATGTCGATACCTCTCGGCAGGTTCGGGACGGTTGAAGATGTTGCAAATGCAGTATTTTTTCTTGCCTCCGATGCAAGTGGTTATATAACGGGTCACGTGATTCATGTCAACGGTGGCATGTATATGTGATGTTGTCTCTGAATTGTTAATCGGAGAAATAGGTTTGACTTATACGGATGCATCGCATCTGGATGAAAGGAACCGGTTTTATAGGCTTTCGGTTCATAATAAAAAGACGGAGGTATTGTAATGTTGGAAGAGAAGGTAAAAGAACTCATATCGAAGCAGCTTGGGGTGGATGCATCACAGGTAACTCCTGAGGCATCGTTTGTGGAAGACCTCGGTGCGGATTCACTTGATACGGTTGAGCTGGTTATGTCCTTTGAAGAAACATTCGGAGTCGAGATACCCGATGAAGATGCCGAAAAGATCGTTAAGGTCGGCGACGCAATCAGTTATATAAAGAACAAAACAACCGCCTGATTTAAGGCGCTTTATTCAATATTTTTAGTTTATATATATTTTTTTACATTTTTTAATCATAAAGGGCTGTATCCGGATATACAGCCCCTTTATCTTTTTTGATCAGATTTGATCAGACTGAAAGAGCAAGGAGAGTTTTTGTGGATACACTACCTAAAAGAAGGGTTGTTGTTACAGGCCTTGGCCTCTTGAGTCCCCTTGGAGCGGGTGTTGAGAAGACGTGGAATGCCCTGTTAGAGGGGAAGTCGGGGATCGACAGGATAACGAGATTTGATGTCGCTGAGTTTCCTGTTCAGATTGCAGGAGAGGTCAACGATTTTGACCCTGCTGATTACATAGAGCTGAAGGAGATAAGAAAGATGGACCGGTTTATCCATTTTGCGATCGCTGCATCACAGATGGCTATGGATGATTCCGGTTTGATTATAGACAACTCCAACGCGGAGAAGGTAGGCGTTATTATAGGCTCAGGCATCGGTGGAATGTCGACAATTGAGAAGTATCATCAGGTGCTGCTTGAGAAGGGCTACAGACGGATTACCCCGTTTTTCATTCCCATGCTGATAATAAATCTTGCAGCCGGCAGGGTTTCGATGAGGTTTGGGGCAAAGGGACCGAACTCAGCGGTCTGTACTGCATGCGCCACCGGCACGCACGCAATCGGAGATGCCTTCAGGATCATCCAGCGCGGAGATGCAGATGTAATGATTGCCGGTGGAGCTGAGGCGGTCATAAGCCCTCTCGGGATGGCTGGTTTTGCAGTCATGAAGGCACTGTCAAGGAGAAACGATGATCCGCACAGGGCAAGCCGTCCTTTTGACAGGGACAGGGATGGTTTTGTTATGGCAGAGGGTTCCGGGGTTGTAATCATTGAAGAACTGGAACACGCAAAAAAGAGGGGGGCCAGGATATATGCCGAGGTAGCCGGTTATGGTATGACTGCCGATGCCTATCATATCACGACCCCTTCACCTGACGGAGAGGGCGCCACCAGGTGTATGGATATTACGATAAAAGATGCCGGCACAAGCCCTGAAAAAGTTGACTATATTAATGCCCACGGGACTTCCACAAAGTCCAATGATGAGCTGGAAACCACAGCGATAAAAAGGCTCTTCGGAGAACATGCATACAAGCTTGCAGTGAGTTCGACGAAGTCCATGACAGGACACCTGCTGGGTGCTGCCGGTGGCATTGAGGCTGTTTTCAGTACACTGAGCGTATATAGAAACATGGTGCCCCCCACGGTAAATCTGGATAATCCCGACCCGGAATGCGATCTTGATTACGTGCCTCACAAGGCACGGGAGATGACGGTGAATTACGCACTTTCGAATTCCTTTGGTTTTGGTGGAACTAATGCCTGCTTACTCTTCAGAAAATATACTCAAGACTGAAGACTCTCTCGGTTATTACTTCAACGAGAAGAAATTCCTCATTGAAGCCCTTACCCACAGTTCTTATGCAAATGAGCATCCCGGTGGAGGGACTCCCTATAATGAGAGACTGGAGTTCCTTGGCGATGCCGTTCTCGGCCTTGCAGTGGTGGAGGCGCTTTACTTTTCAGAGGAAGAACTGACAGAGTCCGACATGGCAAAAATGAAGTCCTTCCTTGTATCACGGACCGTTCTTTCCGAAGCAGCACGGGGGCTTGAACTCGGTTCTGTAATAAGGCTTGGGAGGGGAGAAGAGGGCTCCGGCGGAAGAGACAAGGATAATATCCTTGCCGATGCCATGGAGGCGGTATTTGGAGCTGTTTTCGTTGACGGCGGTTATGATGCCGCCAGGGGCGTTGTTCTGAGGATACTCGATGACAGGATTGAAGAGGCTGTCAGGACAAAACAGTCCCATGACTACAAGACCGAACTTCAGGAAAGGACTCAGAATAAATATGGAAGACTCCCTGTATATAACATAATCCGGGAAGAGGGGGAGGAGCATAACAAGATATTCACTGTTGAGGTGGTTGTCGATGGAGTTTCAATGGGCAGGGGTGTTGGAAGGAGCAAGAAGGAGGCCCAGATGAAAGCGGCAAAGGAGGCCCTCGATGTGATTGATGGTTGAGGTTATTTGAAGCCCCTTCTAACAGGTGTTATCGTCGGGTCCGGGGGAGTGGTTCTTTTTTGTTTTTTGATATAAGCACCCGGGAATAAGCTATACCTGACAGCAGGCAGACTGTTGCAGAGGCCATTAAGGCCCTTTTTGTCCCTATGACATCTGCAATAAAACCCAGAGTGAAGCTTCCAACAGGGACCATCCCGAGGAAAACAAGGGAGTAGACACTCATGACCCTTCCCCTTAATTCATCAGGCACCCCCATCTGTATGAAGCTGTTTGCCGTTGCAAAAAAGCTTACAAGTGTCAGACCGAAAGTCAGGAGGAGGGCCATTGACAGCCAGAACTGCGTGCTGAATGTAAAGACAATCAGCGCTACGGGAAAGATGATGGATGCAATGGCGATGGTTCCCTGTTTGTTTCTGATATCGCCCCGGAAGGCGATTATCATCGCTGCTGAAAACGCTCCCAGCCCGGCAGCACTCATCATGTATCCCAGTCCGCTTGCTCCAATTTTAAGGACATCCTCTGCGAAAACGGGCAGGAAATGATTGTACGGGAGTCCAAAGAGGCTGAAGACTATTATTATTGATATCATGGTCATGATATCCTTCTTCCCGAGTATAAAATGGAACCCCTCTCTTAACTCATAAAGGATGTCTTTTTTGTCCCCCTGCTTTGTCTTTTCTTCAAGCGCCATCCCTCTGAGTGCAATGACAACCGGTATAAAACTGACAGCATTTATGAAAAAGCATGCTGAGAGACCGAGCCTGGAGATGACAATCCCCGCTATCAGAGGGCCGAGGATTCTGGCCCCGTGAAAAGATGCAGAGTTAAGCGCTATGGCATTCATGAGCCGTCCCTTGCCCACCATCTCGATCAGGAAGGACTGCCTTACCGGAAGGTCGAAGGCATTAATGGTTCCAATTACAAAGGCGATTGCTATTGCATGCCAGACGGTTATCTTTCCCGTAAAGGTCAGGATGCCAAGGAGCAGAGGGGGAAAAATGCTCAGGAACTGGGTTATGATCAGGATTGTCCTCTTGCTGTGTCTGTCGGCAAGGATACCGCCAAAGAGGGTGAAGATAAGTATGGGTAACGACAGGGCGGCGCCTGCAAAGCCAAGATAAAGGGGGGAGTGAGTTAGCTGATAGACGAGCCATCCCTGGCCAACCATATGCATCCAGGTTCCTGACAGGGATATCAGCTGTGCTATCCAGAAGAGCCTGAAGTTCCTTATGTAGAATGCCGAAAATGGAAGCCTTCCTGTATCCATATAATATAATCTGTCATTCCGGCAGTTTTTAAGCCGGAATCAAGTGTTTTCAATGCCTTCCGGATGCCCCGAAAGCTTTCGGGGAATGACAAAAAAACGACAACTGTTCGACTTTGTACAAAGACTACAATTAAGGGTAGGGTGATACTAAGGCACAACCCGTTACTGAATTTTAAGGTAAAAGCTCATGGACTGAATTCTTGCTCAAAAATGCCAGAGTCTTTTGCTCAGCGAAGCTCAGATGTTCGAGCATCCTTTCATATGCATACCGAGAGTTGCTGTTTTTTATTGCATCAACTATGCCCCGGTGCTGTTTTAGCAGTATTGCCCTGTCTTCAGTGTCCGGGTAAACCTTTTGCCAGATCAGGTTTAAAAATTCCTGCATTACATCGAATATCGTATGCATCATGTGGAGCCATATTACATTATGGGTCGCCTTAGCTATAGTTATGTGCAGCCTTGAGTCTTCCTCTTCAGAAGTCTTGCCGGCCTCGAATGAGTCCTCCATACTTTTCATTATTTCATCAAACTGCACAACCTCCTCGTCGGTCCTTCTTAATGCGGCATAGTAGGATGTCCATGATTCGATCCCTTTTCTAACCTCTATTAATTCGGTAACCTTTTCTTTGCTGTGGAGGATTAAATCCGAAAAGGGGTCACCCATTTTTGTGGACACGATGGATTTGACAATCGTTCCTTCGCCATGGTGTTTTTCTAAAAAACCCATAGCGGTAAGGGCGTTGATAGCCTCCCTCACAGAGGGCCGGCTTACTGAAAAAATACCGGCAAGATCCCTCTCAGGGGGGAGTTTGTCACCTGGTTTAAACTCTCCCTTGAGGATTAATTCCTTGATCTGGTCCGATATCTCTTCGGATAACTTTTTTTGCTTTATAGGCTTGAACTTCAATGTCATAACCGTCCTTTGTCTAATAACTTCAACCCTCTTTGCAGATATTATACAATCATGGGTTTTTTATTGGAAGTCAAACCCCCGCTAACCTCTTGTTTTACCCTTGGATATGACTATTGTTGTGTCAACCTTGTAATGCCGGGGTGTTTGAATTGTCATTCCCGCTACGTCGGGAATCATACTCCTCTTGGATTCCGGACAAGCCGGAATGACAATTGAGAGTTGATGCGACACTACCGGGTTTCATAATATTTCAAGGTAATACCATAATGCCTATGTTAACATTTATGTGTGAAAAACATGTAATGCGTTGATAATAAAGTGAATTTTAATTTACTTCAGAGAGGCTTGACAAATATTTCAATCGTATGGTAAGGTGGTCTTACCTTAAGAGGAGATGAATGCATTGAAATTAAATAATGAACCCCTGAAGGCAGAATGCCCCGTTTCGGGGCTTGCAATTTCAATTAAAGGAGGTCAACATGGCGGCAAAGAAGGTATTGATGATTGTCGGTGATTATGTTGAGGATTATGAGGCAATGGTTCCATTGCAGATGTTATCTATGGTAGGTCATACGGTTCATACCGTCTGTCCCGGCAAGAAGGAGGGGGAGACAGTGAAAACCGCAGTTCATGACTTTGAAGGGGACCAGACCTACAGCGAAAAAAGAGGGCACAACTTCCTTATAAACAGCAACTTCGACGATGTTACACCCGAGAGCTATGATGCACTCGTTATTCCGGGTGGGCGCGCTCCCGAGTATATCCGTCTTAACGAAAGGGTACTTGAAATCGTTCGACATTTTGCAGAGACCAACAAGCCGATTGCCTCCATCTGCCACGGACAGCAGGTGCTGGCAGCAGCAGGGGTGCTCGAAGGCAGGGCATGTACTGCCTATCCTGCCCTTAAACCCGATATTACCCGTGCCGGGGCAAAGTGGGTTGAGGTAAACGAGACATTTTCAAATGCATGTGTGGAAGGCAACCTCGTTACATCCCCTGCATGGCCTGCTCACCCTGAGTGGATGCGTAAGTTTATCGAGCTGTTGGGCAGCAGGATTGAAGCGTAACGTGAAAAACACCGGGCCCGCAAGGGAAGGCTGACTATGTTAAAGAAAAGTACTGTCGGGAAATTCAGGGAAATCCTCGGGAGCAATAACTGCTGGGACAGCCCGGAGGATGTAATCTGTTACAGTTACGATGCGGCCTACGAAGAGCCGGTTCCGCCGGATATTGTGGTTAAACCCGGCAATTATGATCAGATCAGCAAAATCATAAGGCTTTGTGCTGAAGAGAATATTCCCCTTGTAATACGGGGGGCCGGGACGAATCTCAGCGGGGGGACCGTTCCGTTATCAGGTGGGTGTGTCCTGTTGACCACAGGTTTGAACAGAATCATTGAGTTCAATACAGAGGATCTTTATGCCGTTGTGCAGGCAGGTGTAATAACTTCAGCGCTTGCCCTGGAAGCAGAAAAAAACGGACTCTTCTATCCCCCCGACCCCGCCAGCATGAAGGTCTCAACGATAGGTGGAAATGTGGCTGAGAACTCGGGTGGATTGAGGGGTCTCAAGTACGGTGTGACAAAGGATTATCTGATGGGTGTGAGGTTTTACGACGTGGAGGGAAACCTCGTTATCGGTGGTGGAAAGACGGTAAAGCATGCAACGGGGTTTAACCTTCCCGGCCTCATGATATCCTCAGAGGGTTTGCTCGGTGTAATGGTTGAGTTTATTCTCAGAGTGATTCCAAAACCGGCATCTTCCAAATCCCTCATGGTTGTATACAGCGATATTATCAGGGCGTGTGAGACGGTCTCTGAAATCATTGCGTCGAGGATATTCCCGGCTACATTGGAAATCCTCGACAGTTTCACCATAAAGGCCGTCAGGGAGGCCGTAAAAACCGAATTCCCGACAGACGCCGATGCACTTCTCCTGATTGAAATAGACGGACATCCCGAGGTAGTGAATGAAGAGTTCGACAGGATATTAAAGATCTGTAACTCCTTTAACGGAGTGGTGAGGGTAGCAAACAATGAGAGCGAGCGCGATAAGGTATGGGAGGCAAGGAGAATGGCTCTGAGCAGCCTGTCAAGGCTTAGGCCGACCGTGATACTCGAAGATGCCACTGTTCCGAGGAGCAAGGTCCCTGCGATGATGAAGGCCATTCAGGAGATAAGTGCAAAGCACGATATAACAATCGGTACCTTTGGCCACGCAGGCGATGGAAATCTTCATCCCACGATAATTACCGATAGGAGAGACAGAGACGAGATGAGGAGGGTTAAGAAGGGTATCGATGAAATATTTCATGCGGCCCTGAAACTCGATGGCACACTTACCGGTGAGCATGGGATAGGATTCTTAAAGGCCGGGTATCTGGAGGGGGAGGTCGGAGCCGGCACTGTTAATTTTATGAGAAAGCTGAAACAGGGGGTCGATTCCAAAAATATCCTCAACCCCCACAAGATGAATCTCTGAAAATGGCCGGCATTATCGATGAATTAAGAGAACTGGAAGATTCCATTATCCGGTGCATGAAATGCGGGACATGTCAGGCCGTTTGTCCCTTATACAGGAAAGACCTTGTAGAGCCTTCCGTGGCAAGGGGCAAGATAGCCCTTATAGAATCCGTATACGAGGGGAGGCTGGAAAAAGCCGGGGATATTCTGAAACATCTTGAGTACTGTGTTCTCTGCGGCAGGTGCAGGCAAAACTGTCCGAGCGATGTTAAGACGGACGAGATTTTTCTTAAGGCAAGGGCTGTTCTGAAAAAGATCAAAAAGATGCCGGGATGGCAAAAGGGCCTTCTTGGATTTGTGATGGATCACCCTGAACAGGTGACAAAGCTGCTGCCGTTTCTTCATGTATGTTTAAGGATCGGGAGCAGGAGGGTCGGGGACGATGTGTTGAGGCCTTTTATGCCGCCCATGTCTGAAAGGAATGTTGTTTCCGTAAAGAAGGAACCCTTTGTAAGGAAATATAAAGGGCTCAATTATGCGGATAATGAGAGGATGAGGGTCCTTTACTATCCCGGCTGTTCAGTCAATTACGTTTATACCAACTGGGGAAGGGCGGTAGTTGAGACACTGAAATATTTCGGTGTCTCTGTTTATGTCCCTGAAGTTGTGAGATGCTGCGGAATTCCGGCAGCAACAATGGGGGACATCGAGCTTTACAGAAAAATGGTAAATCTGAATTTTGATTATTTCGCAGCCATTGGAACAGACTACATAATAACCAGTTGCCCGACCTGTGAGTACGGGCTGAAAGAAATGGGGGAAAGAGAGACAAAGAGGGAGAGTCCTTTCAGGATTGTCGATATTCTTGTTTTTCTTGATGAGGTATTAAAAATTGATTTCACAATGCCGTTTGACAAAAAGATATCCTTCCATCTCCCCTGCCACTATGATTGCACACACAGTGATTTACCCGGCAGGTTCCTGCAGAGGCACTTCAGCAGTAATTATATCCCGCTTGACAACACGGACTGCTGTGGCTTTGGAGGGACATTCAGTCTGAAATACTACCGTGATTCAAAAGAGATAGCTCTCGCAAAAGCCGTGGAGCTGAGGGACAGGAGGGTTGATACGTTATTTACAGCCTGTCCGGGTTGCGCCATGCACTTAACCGATGCCCTTGTGTCTGCAGGTTGTGAGACAGGGGTATTGAATCCCATCGAGGTGCTTTATGAAGGGATAAAAAGGGGTTCGGGGCATTCCTCCTTACATTGCTGAACTACAACTGATACCCCCTTATTCCTTCAGTCTACACACTTTTATCCCACAATTATACCAAATTTTCTTATGTGAGTCTAATGGGTGTAGGCCCCTAATTCGCCCTCCACTTAACCCGTTTTCCGCAGTTGGAGAACAAAATTCAACAAAATGACAGATGAATGCTCGGCAAGAGTTCGTAAATTAGCAAACTTGAGAAAACCTTCAGTATAAAACAGCATGTAGTGAAGAAAATCGCCTGACCTGAAGTGTAACCTATTGGATTCAGTGACTTTCCTTTTCTGAACTGCGGAAGATGGGTTAGACGGAAGTTCCCTATAATTTCTTCAATAAAATAGCGTAATCCAATGAAAGACAAGAGTAATTTGCAATTATAGTCACGAACGATGTACCCATGTAAGTATG
>VAPE01007023.1_pt1 | contig 52346 bp, 48 predicted proteins | sample 3393911 | NCBI WGS metagenome assembly VAPE01 (sample SAMN08290436, study PRJNA428436) | hydrothermal vent metagenome | isolation source: Deep-sea hydrothermal vent chimney | place: Atlantic Ocean: South-mid Altantic Ridge
CAAGCTTTCTAATAGACGGTCCGCTGCCTTTTTCCTTGAAAATCTTTTGCATAAACTTGATTACCATCCAATGCTTATCGTTCAGCTCATCTATACCCGCACCTTTTGCAATAACCTTTGCAGCATCCTCGCTCCAATCTGAAATATTAATAAGATAACCTTCGTCATCAACCTCAATAGATTTGCCCTTAACCTCTAAAACAGCCATAAAGACCTCCTTAATGATTATTTATTGTTTTGAGAAATAGTTTTCCGCTCTTTATCAAAGTTACTCACAAATTGCAGAAGTGTATCTATAACACCTTTCATCTCGCGTGAGTTCATATCTTGCATCAAGTGAAAAAGAGATTTATCGCTTTTGGTAAAATCTAAATGAGTATTTCGTGCCGCATATAAAAAAGCTACGAGGTTGTCACCCAGCATGACCAATTCCTCTCTTGAAGTGTTCTGCATAAGACCGTCAATTTTTTCTTTTAGAATTTTAATAAGATCAAGATAGCCTGATTTTTCAATTTTAACCAGTTTGTCCTGAATATGGGTAAACATATCTTTGGTCAGCGGCATAAACGATTCTAAAAAATTCATCATATTTTCTAAAGCATCAATTAGTTTCGTAAAGTTATTAATATTAAGTACTATTTTTTTTGTCATATAAAGAGCATCATCTATACTCAAATATTGATATACGCCTTCAAGTTGTTTCGAGCCTTCCTGCATAGCGCTGCTGGAAATTTTCATCAAATCGGCTTTCAGGTCATCGGAAGACATATGTCTCGCCTTTTCCTCATATATTGCAGAAGTTATGAGATCAAGCTTATTGTTGATCAGTTCTATCTGCTGTTTAATGTCTGTATCTGCCATATCACACCCTCTTACCGGCCATAGACATAAGTGGAGCTATGGGAAGTTCTACGCCCTTCAGCAAAAAGTCCCAATACATCCATCTGAACATCATTTTGCCATAATGGTTCATGTAGCTTTCTTGAAGCAATGCGAATGGACCGACGGCGGGAAGAGGAAATTTTCCAGGAAGCGGTTCCGTGTCATAATTGAAATCTATCAACAGTCCTTTGCCGAATCCAGATTCTATAAAACATGTTGAATGTCCGTCGAATTTAGCTTTTGGTTTTAGTCCGTCAATTATATCCATAAAGTTTTCAAAAAGTATATCGGCAGCATAATGCGCAACCGATCCGGCTTTAGATGTTGGAAGATCAGCCGCATCCCCGATTACAAAGATATTATCAAAATCTTTTGCCTGCAATGTATGCTTATCCGTGGGAACAAAATTCAGTTCATTTCCCATTTTGCTTCTTTCTATAATTTCGCTGCCTTTGTTTGTTGGTATGCTGGCAAGAAGATCGAAGTCAACTTTCGTATTATCGTATGAAATTATCTGTTTATTTTCGTTGTCCACTCTTTCAATATTAAAATCCGGTATTAAGTTTATATTTTTCTTTTTAAGGAAATTTCCCAATACTGCTGTTGATTTAGGTTTTGTAAATGCTCCGGGTAATGGAGTAACCAATGTTAGATCAACTTTATCTCGGATGCCGCGTTCGGTAAAATACCAATCTGCCAAGAAAATAAATTCCAGTGGCGCCACAGGGCATTTTATAGGCATTTCGGTTATATCCAAGACCACCTTACCGCCGTTGAAATGTTTAAGAAATTTTGAGAGATTGATAGAGCCGTCCAAAGTATAAAAATCAAAGATGTTTTTATGCCATAAGTCGCCTTTTAGTCCCTCGGTTTCCTCCGGCACAATATTGCACCCAGTTGCAATAATTAGATAGTCATAAGGTATTATAGAATTATTTTTCAAAATAATTCTATTCTTATCAGGTTCTATTCTTTCTGCTTTAGCAAAAATTATATCTGCACCAATCGGATAAAAATTCTTCTTCGGCTTTCTGACATCATTTGAATTATAAATATTAAACGGAATAAAAAGAAGCCCCGGCTGATAATAGTGTGTTTCCGATTCATCTATCAATGTTATCTGCCATTTATCTTTTGGAAGCACCCTCTGCAGTTTGTTTAACATGATGGTACCGCCTGTTCCGCCGCCCAAAATTACCAATTTTCTCATAATACTCCTCCTACTAATTTATTTTTAAGGAAATATACAAGAGACCTGTGAAATTTTTGGAAACAAAGAACGATTGAACTTAACTCTTTAGTATCTATAAAATCAAGGATCTCGCTATGGAAAAGCATATATTTATTGTAAGCTTTCTCAGCAAAATCCATTCCTTTATCATTTAAAGAAATTTTCATTATCCTTCTATTTCTTTGATCTCATTTTCTTTCTAAAAGCCCCTTTCCTTACAGCCAGCGTACCTTTTAAAGACTGAACATTATCTCCGGCAGCGCTTTTGTGTAATCTTCAAATTTTCCCAGTTCCTTATTCTTGGTGGTTTTCATTAAGAGTAAATAGTAATATAAATTATTTTTAATGTCAAGCATTTTTTTTGAGATTCTTACTCTTTTTTTCAGCGGAGCCATGAATAGATGTTTTTGCATCTGCAGATTTTAAACTGCTATTTGCCGCAAATGCCTTAAAACATGTTGATTCGTATAGATTGGCTTGGCGGGGAAAGCGGAGAAAAGAAAATAGAACCACTCCCCCCCAAAAAATCCGTAAAGTTTTATTCAGCAAGTTTATCATCTTTTTACAACTTAGCTGCTATATAAAAACACGAAATACGCACTTATGCAATTTTTGCGTACTATCCTTAATAATGTCAAAATAGCTTAAATTGTGCCAGACTCTATTTCAATACTCCCTTGCCCATACCAGCAGGTTTGCCTTTCTCAACTTTATATTTTGCGTGTGTCCATGCCCACCAGCTGTATTTAATATCTTTTGCTTTATATCCTAATCTAATAAGATCGTATGTTGAAATCTCTTTTTCAACGGACATCTTTCTTATAAAATCTTTTCGCCGCAGTCTTTTTGTAAAAATTTGACTGCATTTTTTTTAACACCTCCTTCGGCAAATTGCTGCCGTGTATAACATGTCCATAAAACAATCTTACCACAGTCGCCTTTTTTTCTAACTTTTTTTTGTTTAATATATAACGATTTTCATGACAGGACTGACACGATTTTCCGTATAGGGTAGTTGTGTGAGGGTCGTATGAAACATTTCCCTTCATCGCTTTGCCGTTTATTTTTCCTACATTATTTATAATAAGATTGCCTGTTTTATCAACATAAGTAAGTCTATATTCAAACAAGGGTCTTAATATTTTTATCTTGCCGTAATCTGTCATGCCAAGCGTAAAATAGTTCCATCTTCGCATTATCCATCCCGAATACCATATTCCATCATACATTTTTCCGGTTATTCGATCCGGCATTTCCGGTTTTACAAGGCTTATATTTTCATTTGTTTCTTTCAATACTCTGTTTAAAAAATTCTCAAGATACGGGTCCTCTTGAGATGTCAGATTTTTCCACATTTTATATTTTGCTTTATCATCTCTAAAAAGATTAAGTCCGTAGTTTTCATTTTGCCATGCTGAATGACATGCAGAGCATGCTAAGTTTTTGTGAAACGGTTCGTGAGGCATGATGGTTTTAAATCGCTTAATACGGTAGCTATCTCCTTCAACGGACTTAAAATAATAGTTTCCGTTTTTATAAGTTACCCATTTTAGATCCGGTTTGCTGCCAAACCCTCCGTGGCAACTATCACAGCTTACTTTAACGGCGCCCTTTTCCATCTCCGATGAATAAAAATTACCATCGCCCATAGCATCGGTTTTTCTATGGCAGTCAACGCATGTCAAGCCTTTTCTATAATGAATGTCGCTTATCAGATGATGAAATTCTGTTCCATATATGCTGTTTGGAAAATTGCCGCTTGGAAGTATAGGAGAATTAAATGAATAAGCATAATCATGCGGAAACAGTCCTTTGTAATCTGTTCCTATAAATTCGGTGTTGTGACATGATAAACAGTTTGCCATAGGTGGAATTTTTAAGAATTTATGAGTTTCAGAATATACTTTTTTGCCTTTCATTAAGCTGTCTAATCCTTCATAGCTTCCGTTTTGTCCAAATTTCATATGACAGCCGGCGCATCCGGTGCCTCTATATAATCCGGATGCGCCGATTTTGTCATCTGTTCCATCGTTATAAAGATGACATCGCAGGCATTTTCTCCGCAAAAAGTCATTTACAAGAGTTGATGGCTTTTTTCCGGGTTTTAATGAATGGTCCGGTAATTTTTTGATTTTTCCTGCAGTCATGATTCCATATTCAGGCATAAGGGAGCTTTGTGCACCCCATATATAACGAGTGATTGCAATTGCTCCGGCAAGCGTTCCGTGAAGCGAACCGGAAAGATTTTTTATATCACTTTTATGACATTTTGCGCACAATATGCCTGCATATTTTAGCGAAGATGGGTTTTTTATAATATTTTTATGCGAATTAATGACAGATCTATATTTTTCAAGCAGATGGCAGCTTATGCATTTGAAGTTGTGATTATTATCTATGCGGCTAACGGCATGACAGCTTCTGCAATTAGAAATATCGGCGGCAAATATATTATTATTAAGGGCTATTAATATAAAAAGCGGAGCTATCAGTTTAATTATTTTGAACATTTTGTTAATCCTTCATTAAACAGCTTTACTGATTTTTTATAATTTATATAGATTTTATCGGAATATTTATCATGGCAGATTATACATCTCCATGCAAAGATTATATGGTGAAGCTCTGTCTTGCTAAACGATCTTTCTTTGGGCATTGAATAGTGTACCGGAAACTTTTCGGACAAACTTGCAAAAGAATCAAGCGGATAATCTATTGGCAATCCGGATGCCTTTGATTGATATATAGGCGTAAAATCTATTTTTCCATTTTTTATGTAAAGCGTGCCCCGCCCAAGCCCCAATGTGACCGGATTTATATGGCATGCTGCGCAGCTTCTTGATTTTAACGATGTGGTATGAGGTGCAATGGGTGCAAAAGTGATTTTATGAAACTGTTTTATTGTTCCCGAATTCAGATATTTCGTTACAAATGTCTGGCAGCCCGGAACAAACGGCATTATCTTTTTGTTATAACTTATGCCAAGTGATATGGAATGTCTGTAAAAACTGTTGAACTCTGAAAATGAACCCGATGTGATTTTGTGTGCTATCCAATCATACTGCTTCCCATTTTTAAAATAAGCAACATGACAGCCGTAGCAAGACTGAGCCCATGAAGAATGGCACGCTTGGCATGACAATCGTTTATGAAATGAGAGAGTGTGATATGCCTTTTTCTTGAAGATCGGCATTGCAGCCCGTTTTCCGGTTTTTTTAAAATAGAAGTAAACTTTTCCGTTTATCTTTTGAACATTGTATAAATATGTGTGAAATTTGTTAGTATATGCCATTAGCCCTAATTTTGGGATTTTTCCATTAAGAAACAGCAGCTTTTTTGCCAATGCATCAGGCGGTCCGAATTTAGGCTCATGACAATCGCTGCATTCTATATCAACTTGACCCCACATGCGTTTATGACGGTGATTTGTCCCCATAACTCCGATTGATGTATGACAATCTATACAGCTTAAACCGTCTTTTTGATGTATATCATGCGAAAGTTTATACCAATATCTATTTTCCTTTGCTATTTTTCTTGATAACAAACCGTTTTTGTACGGTGTCCCATATCCGGTTGATTCAAAATGTCCAAAATATGCTAATCCGATTCTACCTGACCGGTTATGACACTTTAGACAATTTTTATCAGGTATGTGGGTTGTTAAAACGCTGCACTGTTTTTCTTTATCTTTTGCTACATGACAATCGGCGCATCCGCCGCCTCTTTCAACAAATCCATACTGTTTGAATATTTTCCTATTTTGATTTATGTGGCATGCGGCGCACATTTTTCTGTAATATTTTATGGCGAAATTGTTTTTTGCTCCGACTTGCTTAAGATTATTAACCGATAGACTGCCATGCGGATTTTTTGTAAATCCAAGCTGAAAATTAGTATCATTGATAATGCCTTCGTTTGTAGTCATTACGCTGTTTTTAACACGTTTTAAAATGTCAGGATGACATTTTCCGCACGATTTCTCAGCATTGTTCAAATTAGACGGATTTAGCAGCATTCCTTTATGTGCAATCTCTTTGTTTGCGGCGTATTTATTCCCGCCATGGCAGATAGCGCATCCAAAAACCGATATTGGATGCGATTTGCCAACATTTTTTATCTTAGTATGACATGAGACGCATTGATCAGGATAAGTTATCTTTGTATCTTTATGTGATAACTGCATAGCAACTGCTGCGATAATCACTACGGAGGCAGACAGTGCGATAGTTTTAAACCAGGCTGATTGCAGCATAATAGATCAACCATGAAAAAAAGAGCAAACTCACGGCAGTTGTATATTTTGAAAATCTGTAAAGTGGAATGAGGAGAAACGGAATTATCGTTTTTATAAAAATTATAGTAACAGAAGAACCGTTGTTAAGCATATTTTCTATTCCTTGAAAAAACCATGGACCATTTATTTTATTTACAACGGTGCCCGGTGCAATATCTATGGGCAATGGCAAAATAAAAATTAGAATGACTGTAATTCCGGAAGCAATAGCCAGAAAATTGACGGGAGCATCAATTCTCTTTACATGAAGATGGACAAATGCCGTCATTATTGCAGAAAGAAGCAATATATGCCATATAAAAAATTTCCAGTAAAAAAAATGCGGCGATGATTTTATAAGTTTTGTGATAAAAGAAAATGGAGCAAGACCACCGGTCATGCTAATTGCAATAATTCCTGCGGAATGTCCTGATTGATCTGCTTTCAGAACAAATCCGGTAAACATCAATAAAAGTATGCAGATTAATGCAGCTTCACCATAGTTCCATGACGATTTCGATATCCTATCTCTCTTGTTGAAAAATTGTTCAACCGTATGAATAATTACTGAAATAAATAGCGCTTCCGATGAAAAGTAGTGGAATTTTCTGATGAAATTTCCGTCTGGAATAAGATATGTTATAATCTGAACGGAATCATAAGCTTTTGAGGTATGATAAAAAAACAGAAGAGGAATCCCTGACAGTATTGCCAGCACGAAAAATGCCTGCGTAAGCCATGATGTGATAAGAATCAGTCTATCCATTATGCAGTGGTCTTATCATACTTCATAATAGATATAATCAACTATTATTTTATCACCTTTAGTCTTAAACGACTCGCTATAGAGCGGCTTTTTCGTGGGTCCTTTAATATTGGTGCCATTAATATCATACTGACTTCCATGGCAGGGGCAAAGAAATTTGTTGGTTTTGGAGTCAAAATTGACAATACAGCCCATATGCGTGCAATGAGAATCCAAAACCTTTATAGGAATTTCATTTCTCGCTATTATAAACATAGGTGGATTGTCTATTTTTGTTATCTTAGAAATAAGTCTATTTTTTTGTACGATAATCTTTTTGTTTGTTCTACCAAAGGAAAAGAGAGCAAGGCGTAGTGCCGGAATAAAAAGACTGCCCACTGCAGCAAACGGAAGGCAGCTCAAAATCTTTTTCGCAAAACTACGCCTTGTTATTTTCATAAAAATTGAAAATCTAATTTATCAACAGCCTACAAATGCGCCTCCGCTGGAAGCAGCTGGGGCTTTCTTCGGCATAGATTTAGATTTGACGGTTATACCATAGTGGTGAGATTTAATCTTTCCGCCTGCCATTTTTGCAACTATCAGATCATAATCTGCCCAGGCTGTTTTATTAAATGTATCAGACTGTATAGCCTTCATAGCAAACAGTTTTGCTCTTGCATAGTCTTTCATCTTTAAGGCTTGATGTGACATGTTAAGATATCTGGCGCAAAGAACCTTATTGTAAGTATAATAATTGCCGGCCGCTGCCTTAATAGGCATATTTGATAATGCCGAAAGCAATACCGCTGCTGCAATGATCAAAATCAATTTTTTCATTTGTTACCTCCGTTTACTCATTTATCATTATATAATTCACTTCAGGTTTGGTTCCTTTTTCTTCCTGAAGTTTCCATACTTTTGTTGCATTTTTGAGCAGCTTGCTCACCTTGCTTTCAGGATCGTTTAGATCTCCGAAATTTCTTGATTCACCAACGCATGTATCAACGCATGCCGGTTCCAGTTTATTAGCTATTCTCGGCAGACACCATGTGCATTTATCAACTGATCCAATAGCCTCATTGTAATATCTTGCATCATAAGGGCACGCTACCATGCATGCCTTGCATCCTATGCACATATCGGTATTTACCAGAACTATGCCGTCTTTTTCTCTTTTGTAGCTTGCTCCGGTCGGGCATACATCCACGCATGGCGGGTTGTCGCACTGATTGCATAAAACAGGTAGGTAGGTAACTTTGGGAATTCCAAGAATATGATCTTCTATCTTAAGGACATCGGTTCTCCAATTTTCTTTGCCCATCGGTATTCTCCATTCGGTATTACAGGCGGCTACACATGCCATACAGCCGATGCATCTATCCAAGATAATAACAAATCCATATTTCTTTTTTATGTTTTTCATCATAAGCCTCCTTTTATACCTTCTTCAGCGTTACAAATGCATTGTTGAATGCCGCTGCTCCGCTTATAGGGTCAATGTCGTTGCTTACGAGAAATGAATCGGCAGCTCCGAGATGATATGCAATTTCCAATCCTTTTGATATATGTCCGAATCCATGCGCCATAAATACCGATTTTCTTTTGATTAAATCGGTAACATAAGCTTCTATGGGCAAGGAATCCATTTTTGTATATAAGCTGTGCACGAGCACCTTGTCTCCGTTTTTTATAGATAACTTCGCAGCATCAATCTTGTTGATCCAGAGTTTATTTTCAGGATAGATCTTGTGCAGCATAGGATTGTTTTGGGTTCTGGCATGCGTATGAACAGGAACTCTTCCGAACAAAAGTCTGAATTCACCATCGTTAGGCTGCAAGACAGATTTATATGTCGGAAGCGGTTCATACCCCTTTTTATAATCATAACTGTGAAGTGTTGTTGAATAAAGCTCTATTTTGCCTGTCGGAGTATTAAATTTCAGTTTTGAACCCGAAGCCTGCGGGTACGGATCTGTATCATAAAAAACATAAATACCTTTTTCTTTTAACGCTTTTTTAATATAATCAGGAAATTTTTCTATAGCGGCTTTAGCGACCTGCTTTTGGTTTAATTTGAAATATTTGTCAAAGCCAAGTGCTTTTCCAATTCCGCCTGAAATTTCCCAGCTGCCTTTTGTATCGAATATCGGCTTGGTTGCCGGTTCTCTAACGGCTACAAACGGATACTTATCGCCTTGTATATGAGGAAGATCATATCTTTCCAGATAGGTCGATTCAGGAAGTATAATATCTGAATACCATCCTATATCGTTGGGGATAATATCAATATCAACAATTAGATCAAGCCGTTTAAACGCTTTTTTGATTACCAGGTTTTTTGCATTTGAACCGGATAAAATGGGGTTTGTTCCATACACAATCCATGCCTTTATCGGATACGGTTTGCCCGATAAAGTAGCGTTTATCATTCCGTTTTCCCTGCCAAGATTTTCAGGCGCTAAAGGAAACTTCGTTTTAGAAATATCGGCTCTGGGAAGCTCCCATCTCGGAGGAAACTTCATAGGATGAAAAGGAGAAGATGCGGCACAGTACTGATTTGTCGGAACTCCTATCGGAGATTTGCTTATTTTCCAGAATCCTCCGGGCATTCCCCAGTTTCCAATAAGAGCGTTTGCTATGGCAATTGCCCTTACGGTTTGAGTATCGTTGCCGTACCTTGACATTCTTCTTGCAGGAAACATTATAGCTTGAGGTGCAGCTTCGGCAAATTCCCATGCGATAGTTTCAATTGTTTTAGCAGGTATATCCGTTTCATTTTCTGCCCATTTAGGCGTGTATTTTTTCACATGTTCGGATAGTTTGTCGTAACCGTAGGTATAGTTTTGTACGAACTCGTAATTCACAAGATTGTCTCTGATTATCACATGAATTAATCCAAGAACAAATGCCATATCCGCTCCCGGTCTTATTGACAGCCATCTGTAAGCTTTTGCCGCCATCTCGCTGTATCTCGGATCGACATAGACTAATTTACCGCCTCTTGCAATTCCCTCGTTTATACGCTCTGCTTCACCGAGCTGAATTGCCCCGGTTACGTTCCTACCCATCGAAATCATATATTTTGAATTTACGGTGTCATAAGGATTGTGGCCTGTTGGTGTGGTGCCGTATGTCAGATACCATCCCATATCTCTTGAGCCCAAGCATTGAGAATATGCGGGTATTACTATATTAGGGGTATTTATAAGCTTGCCTAATGTTTTAAAAGGTTCTTCTCCTGTTCCATGCATAAACATTGCAAGTCCCGATGGTCCAAATTCATCAATAACCGGTTTGAGTTTTTTTCCTATATAATCAAAAGCCTCCTCCCATGATGCTTTTCTCCATTTGCCTTCGCCTCTTTCTCCTACCCTTATAAGCGGATATTTCAGACGATTCGGGCCGTATAATTCATATATTCCAGAATTTCCTTTGGCACATATATGTCCATAGTTATTCGGATTTAGAGAATTACCCTCAATTTTATGTACAATGTTCAATTTCGATGCGACAGGCTGCTTACCGTCAACAAAAAATGCATTGGTATTCGAGTAAACATCCAAACCGCAGTTCCAAAAACACATCTCACAGAAACTGTGCGTTAGTTTACCCTTGTCATAATACTCAAGCATCTTGTTAAATTTGGCATGAGCGTTTGATGCATACGCATCTTTGGCAAACGCAGCAGCAGCACCTGTTGAAACGGCTGCAGTCGTTATCCCTGTGATTTTTATGAAAGCTCTTCTTGAAAGCTTATGTTTTGTATTATTTTTTAATTTTTTATTCATTGTCTTCTCCCAAGTAAAACAGCTTTTCACCGATATGATAGATAATGGATGCCACTCCGAGTGCCCCGATAAAGAGAGAGATTTCGGATAAAGAGGGAGTATAGCTTATAAGCGAGATGTTATTGTGATAGTAAGATGCAAATACCGGAACGGATTGACCGCTGATTACTATATCGTATTTATTGAAAAGTATGCCTACGATTACAAGAATTGATGCAATTAAGGTAATTTTCGGAGAGTTGAATCTTGTTATGAAAAGCAATATAAACGGTAATAAATATCCTATCAACATCTCAAAGAACCAAAAATTAAACGAGAGCGGTCCTGATATGAGCGTCATGATAGATTGATACTCAAGCGGAATATGCCCAGATATGCCGGCAATAGTTTTCCATATTTCAAAAAACAGCATCGCACCTATAAACAAAGCTATCAGTCGGCCTAAATTTTTCATAAGCTGCATCTTTTTTTCATCTTTGAGTATATAGGCTGCATTTTTGTTTGAAAAGAAATGTATCCAGACTATCAGAGCGGTTCCTGACAAAAGAGCCGAAAGTATAAAATCAATAGGAAAGAAAGGTCCATGCCATTCGGGCCTTGCAATATTAACTCCGTATAGCCAGCCTAAGTTGCTATGCGCCGTTATGCCTGCGAGAAATGCCAGAAGTCCGAAGATCAAGGCAAATTTCCATTTTTTGCTAAGCAGCGATATGAATTCGATTGTTATAAACAGCAGATATAAGCTGTAAAATGTTGTCATTCCCCATATGGGAGAAGCGAATTTCGGCGGGAAATAGTATAATATCAGCCGTAGAGCGTGCAGATGAAACGGAGAACCGAGATCCCAGAAGATTGCAAAAAATCCTCCAAGGAGTGCTGATATTGCAAGCCAAGCAGCTCTTTTCCCAATCTGCTCAAAATTCCTAAAACCCCATACATGTCCTAATGATGAGATAAGACACAATCCTGTGCTTGAAACAACCATTGCTGTGTATGTTATAATGAGAAGTCCCCATGGAAGACCGCGTGATACGCCGTAAGATGCTTCCTGACCATAGAGAAATATATGAACCATCCCATACAGACTTATCAAAACCATTATAAATGAAATGATGATTTTTGAATTAAGAAAGTCTCTTATTTTGATATTTTCCCTAACTAACATAAATTCTCCTTAATAAGTTCTACGGCTCTTATTGAAGCGCCCAAGATAGACGGATAAAATTTCATATCGGCGCCGTTTTTTACGGATGTTTCAAACAGGGATAACCAGTTCAAATGATTGGCAATCATAAGAGCGGCTGAATCGGTTTGACCTTCTTCAAGAAGTCTTGACAAAAAAGCCAGTTCAAGAGAGATGTGATCGGGAGGTCCTTTTATAGCATCGGCATTAAACTCATATCCGCAGTCTTGATAGAAATTCAGTATATTAACAGCGGCTCTGCCCGTAATTCTTTTTTCAGCATAAAAAGATGCGTATGGAGGTGAGCCGGCACCTTTAAAATTAGCTGCAAACAATCTTATATATTCAGATTCCAGCTCAGGTAATGCCGGATCCTGATCTTCTATATTTTCAGGGGAGAGTTTCAAATTTTCACACTCCATACAAAACCTCTTGTATTTCCTGACGGTAGATTGATCAGGGTAATCAAGCAGTTCGGAAGATAGAGAAAGTAAGGAGGCACCTGAAAGTTTTAGGTTCATTTACGCTAACAACCCATTTGAGGTGCGGCAGCTGGTGGTGGATTGGAAGTTGCTGTCGGCACTTTTGGAGTTGTCAATCCTTTATATTGTGCTGCTATTGCGTTTTTATAACATGCAAATCCGCGCGGATTACTCGGATCTGCCTTGATTGCTGATTTTGCGTGGAGTATGGCTTTGCTGATGTCGTTCATTTTCAATGCGGAAATAGATTGGTTTACATATTTTTGGGATAATGTTCTTTTATACGCAAGTTTGGCTTTTCCGGTTGATGCAGTTACAACGGCAAGAATGATTGCAAAAACCAATATTACCATCCCTGTCATTATAGGTATAAAATTTTTTTTCATTTTATTTCCCTTCTTTATATATTATTTTATTTAGATAAGTTAGAAACAGGAGTATGGAGATGCTCATTATGATCGTTACAATATATGATGAGCTGAACATATTGCCGCCCACTAAATCGCTTATTGTGAATCTTCCCAGGTCACCTGAATTAGCAAACATTTTTATACTACTGTAAAGCTCGAAATACAAAAGCATTCCTGCAATCATACCCAATCCAAATGCCGCTGCATCAAGTTTACCTGTTGCCACTGCCACTACCGTCGTTCCGGGACAATATCCTCCCATCACCATACCAACGCCGAACAAGAGCCCGCCTGCAAGATACGGCCATACATAAGTGGCAGGTATATATACATGAGAAAAATCAATCCATCCCAAAAGACTGAAAATGACAACCCATGTTGCGGCAGTTATAACCGCCGCTTCCATCACCTTCGGCACTATCAATTTTCTTAGATAAAAAACCGGAGCTATATTTTTAGCCGTAGCAAATCCGGATTTCTCAAGAACAAATCCAAAGGCCATTCCTATAAAAAGACCTATGAAAAGATTAACTCCGTTTGTAATCAATCCATTTGCAAATAATGGCAGCATTATATCCTCCTAAACATCTTTCCACTGTTTTTTAAACAATGGTGCAGCAATCATTCCACCGGCAAATACACTGAACATAAAAATCCATGCTCCTACAGAAAATCCGCCCATACCTGATAATGCCTGTCCGCTCGTACATCCTCTTGTAAGGCGTGTTGCAAAAGCCACCAGCATGCCGCCAAAAAAAGCAAATAAGAGTCTGCTGCCTACAGGATACCCTTCCGCCCTTTCAATGGATTGATGAATTCGCCCTGAGAAAGCAGCGCTGATATATCCTCCGATAAAAACTCCTACCGTTTCTACAACTATCCAGTTAGCCAAAGCATTTCCTGTATATAGATAGTGTCCTGTATAGGCATTATGTTTGGCAAATGATGGGCTGATAAGATAACTGAGCTGAGCAGTTACCCTTGCAAATGCGCCGCTAATACCAATTCCTTGACTGGCAATAGCATAGGAAAAAAACAATACCGTTCCCAGCAAAAATCCACCTAAGTACGGATTCCAATACCTATTTTTCTGCATATACCCTCCATGGTTTTTATTCTAAGCAGGTAAATTACCTGCTTAGAATATTTCGTTAATTTACAAAAATTATTTTACTACCGGAAGCGGCATGCGCGTATATTCATACATTGATCCATCATACATTTTGATATGTCTTACTCCGGCAAGAAATTTCATAACAAACCAACCGCCTGAAGCAAGATGCCCGGTATTACAATAAGTTATTATCGGTTTACGCAGGGATATGTTTGCCTTCTCCAATATAGCTTTAATTTTATTTCGATTCATGAGTTCATAATGATTTCCTACCTTTTTTGTAAAATTCCATGCCGATGCTTCAATTGCTCCTGGAATATGTCCATGCTTTAGCAGTCTGGGGTCGCCTTTTGTTCCTTTGTAATGAGCGGCTTCTCTTAGATCAACAAGCTGAACCTTGTGTGTAGCTAATGCACTGTATATATTTGGCCATGCGGCAATAGATCGCAGCGACATAGTTCTTACAGTAAAATTGCCCATCCTACTTTTGGGGACGGTCTTGGTTATGGGTCTCTTTTCATTGGCCCAGGCATTGATGCCTCCATGTAAGATAGCAATCTTTCTTAATCCGTACATCCAGGCAGTCCAGAATTCTCTTGCCGCGGCTGTATAACTGACAGGGCTTGATGCGTTATTATAAAAAACGACAACGCTGTTATTGGATATTCCGTTACTCCTAAATAATTTTGTAATCTGACGAGGCGTATTTAAGAGATGAAGAACACTGCCGGCATAACTTTTTTGGAAATATTTTCCTTTTGTTATATTAATCGAACCGGGGATATGTCCAGCATCATACGCATTTTTACCTCTAACATCCACTATTACAAGATGCGAATTGTTCATCTCGCCTGCCAGCCAAGCAGCGGATACAAGATGTGTTTTAGGTATAGAAAGTGCAAATGCCGGTAATACGGAAAAAACCATCAAAATAAATATAGTGAAACCAAAACGCTTCATAAGAAACCTCCTTTAAATTTCATACAATATGAAAAAATCAATAATTGCCTGCAACCTTTCTTCTGCTCAACTCTCTCGCTAATTAAATTTCATACAATACCCCCTTTTAATAACTAACTTTACACATACTCGTAAGCTTAGCAAGACCCTATTTCTCTATTCTCTAAACTTGCAATTTTTACCGCCTTGAATTTATTTTGCATTATGAGACCACTGCAGAAGTTCGCCTCGCCTATGGAAAAGCTGATAAAGCTGTGAAGGTGCTTATTGTGCAGTGGTCTCATTATTCCTTATTATTTAAAAAATATGTAATAGAATTAAGGAAATGCTGGAGATGCAGAAGCATAGGGCTCATCTCATTTCTGTCAATAAATTTGAGAAGCTTTAGATGAAACTGTGCATACTCTTTATTAACCTTCTTGGCAGATTTTATGCCGTTATCATTTAATGAAACTTTAATTATTCTTCTATCGTGCAGATCTATCTCTCTTGTGATAAGTTTCTTTTTTTCCAGTCCGTTTAGCAAATGCGTAAGCCGTGAAGGCGTCAAATCCATTTTATTCGAAAGAGCTCTGACAGATGTAAAACAACTTTCAGAGAGTCTTTTTACACATCTAAACTCCATTGGAGATAGTCCGCATATCGTAGAGAAGCGATCCTCTTTGATGCGACAGGCTTTTTCCATCTTAAACATCAATTCAGCCATGACATCCGCATAATCCTCAAGTTTCTTAATATCGTTCATTTATCATCTCACTTAAAAATATAATCCTATTCATAAATACTTTGTAGCATTAATTAATCACAATGTCAACTGTTTTCATAGTTTATTTTTATTTTATTTTTGCCGTTATCTATTCATGAGTAATTTCTCGTTTTGATATTTGAGCGCATATATCTAACCGCAGATATTGCAGATATTAATGTAAATTTATAATGCTGAAAAAGTATAGATTTTGAACATTTTACTTAATGTATAGAAAGACAAAGAGTCTAATTAAATTATAATTTTCAAAGGTATTGAATATCATAAATTATAATTTGACATTTCTTGTTTTTATCATTAAATTAGTTGAAGCAATATAACATAGGGGGGCAGGTAGCGTATATTTTGTGTTTCTTGGTTTGAAATCTTTCAAAAAAAGTTTAGATATTTTTATTATTATTGGGGGAAGCTATGGCGAGAAGAGCTATTAGAGAAAATAATGTAAAGGATATTTTATCAAGCAATTGGTATGATTATTTTGGGGAATCATTTATCTATAATTTCAGATCGGTAAAGATAACTCCTAAAACGGATTTTGATAAAGTGGAAAAGATTTACGGATGGTTGAATGAATTACCGCTTGTCGTAAAGCCCGATATGCTTTTTGGCAAACGGGGTGTCTTGGGTCTGGTTCTGTATAAGAAAAAAACTCCCGGCGATGTGAATTGGGAAGATGTTAAAAAATGGATAACGGAGAAACGTTCTAAGACTATTGAAATAAAAGGACAGCCGGGCCGTTTAACTCATTTTATAGTAGAGCCGTTTATTGCCCATGATGAGGAATATTTCATCGCTATTACGATGGGATCGGATGAAGATACTATTTACATATCAAGCCACGGTGGAATTGACATTGAGGATAATTGGGACTTAGTAACTAAGATACTTATTCCGGCGACAGCAATTTCTGATAAAGCTGAAAAGATTATTTATGAGTGTATGCCGAAAGATATAAAAAATCGCTCCAAATTTGGTGACTTTACAACAAGACTTTATAAATTCTTTAGAGATCTGCATTTTACATATCTTGAAATTAATCCGCTTGCTATGACGGAAAACACCATATTTCCCCTTGATTTTGTTGCAAGGATTGATGATACGGCACAGTTTCTTGTTGGAAAAAAATGGGGCGATGTCGAGTTTCCCGTTGGATTTGGACGAGAACTCACATCCGAAGAGAAAAAAATCAAAAAGATGGATGAAAATTCAGGTGCTTCTTTAAAACTTACACTTCTTAATACCGACGGAGATGTTTGGACAATGGTTGCGGGAGGTGGCGCTTCAGTGATATATGCAGATACTGTTGCTGATTTTGGCTATTCCAAAGAGATAGCAAATTATGGAGAATACTCCGGCAATCCCACAAGATCGGAAACAAAAGAATATGCTTCTACAATTCTTGAGCTTATGACAAGAAAAAAAAGCAAGAGGCACAAGTCAAAAATTTTGCTAATCGGCGGAGCAATTGCTAACTTTACCGATATATCCAAGACATTTGATGGAATTATTGATGCAATGCGGGAGTATTCTGACAGGATGAAATCCGTTAACACGCACATATTTGTCAGGAGAGGCGGTCCTAACTATCAAGAGGGGCTTTCCAGGATAGAAAAAGCAGCCAAGTCTATGAATATTCCGATTAAGATTTTTGGACCGGAACATCATATGACATCAACTGTAAAAATCGCATTATCACAATTCGAGGATTAAGATGAAAAACAATATATTTTCAAACGAGACTACTGTCATATTTTGGAATCTAAATATTACTGCTATCCAGAGGATGCTTGATTACGATTATCTGATAGACAGAAAGCCGAGTATATCTGCGATTGTTGTTCCAACGGGAAACAGAAAATTTGAAAAATTTATGTATGGTCAGGATGAATTTATGATTCCCATATATAGAACTACGAAATCTGCAGCTAAAGCATTTCCCAAAGCATCGGTTCTGATAAATTTTGCTTCGTTCAGAACGGCATATCAAGTTGCGCTTGAAACCATTGATATACCGTCAATTAAATTGATTGATATTACCGCGGAAGGAATACCTGAGCGTCACTCGAGATATCTTGCGCATAAACTCAAAGATAAAGGAAAAATTGTAATAGGACCGGCAACTGTAGGCGGTATAGCAGCGGGAGCATTAAGAATAGGAAACGCCGGAGGAACAATAGAAAATATCATATCGGCAAAACTTTACAGGCCGGGAAGCGTTGGACTTGTTACCAGATCCGGCGGATTATTCAACGAATTGTCCAACATAATAGCAAAAAATGCCGATGGCATAGCTCAGGGTGTTGCCATAGGAGGAGACCGCTATCCCGGTTCTACATTCTTAGATCACCTTTTGAAATATGAAGAAGATGACAGAATAAAATTTAGCGTAATGCTTGGTGAGATAGGAGGAGAATACGAATATCAGGTTGTTGATGCTCTAAAAAAAGGACTTATAAAAAAACCGCTTGTGGTATGGTGCATTGGAACGGTTTCAAAGTATTTTGCCGATGAAATTCAGTTTGGTCACGCCGGAGCTAGGGCCGGAATAGACAGGGAAACCTCAGATGCTAAAAATAGGGCGTTAAAAGATGCCGGCGCACTTGTTCCCGACACCTTTTATAGTTTTCCCGATCTTATAGGATCTGTTTATGAAAAATTGAAATCGGAAGGAAAAATAAAGCCTGTTATTGAACCCGATATCAATAAAATGCCGCTTGATTGTCAGACTGCCGAAAAACTTGGCCAAATAAGAATACCTACCAATTTCATTTGCACTACTTCAGATGATAGAGGCAAAGAAATTTGCTATAATGGAGTTCCGATAACGGATGTTATCGGCAAAAATTATAGTATTGCCGATGTAATAAGCATGCTATGGCTAAAAAGAAAACTGCCGATCTGGGCATCAAATTTTATTGATTTAGTCATAAAAATAGTGGCTGACCACGGACCGGCTGTTTCAGGTGCCATTACCAGCAAAATTACAGCGAGAGCAGGCAAAGACATTGTATCCTCGCTTGTGGCAGGTTTGTTAACAATAGGTCCTCGTTTTGGAGGAGCCATTGACGGAGCTGCCAAGCATTTTAAAAAAGGATCGGAGGAGAATATTGGCCCGTCTGATTTTGTCGAATATGTAAAAAATATAGAAAAAATTCATATACCCGGAATCGGTCATAGAATAAAAAGTGTTAGAAATCCTGATACAAGAGTGGAACTGCTTAAGGATTATGCTTATAAGAACTTTCCTTCAACTAAAACTTTAGAATACGCATTAAAGGTAGAAAAAATTACAACAGGCAAGAAAGAAAATCTAATATTAAATGTTGACGGAACTATTGGCGTGCTGTTTATTGATCTGCTTCTTGGTACAGGATATAAGAGCGATGAGATAGATGAGATCATTGAAAACGGAACATTAAATGCATTTTTTGTATTGGCAAGAAGCATAGGGTTTATCGGGCATATTTTAGATGAAAAACGTCTCGGGCTTCCGCTTTACAGGCATCCGAGAAGAGACATTTTGTATGATACAGGATGTGATGTATAGCAATTATGATGACCGATGAACTGAAAAAAACCGTAACTATAAAAATTGAAGGCAGGGAGATAGCAGTTCCCTGCAGTATGACCGTTACGGAAGCTCTTTGGAACACAGGTTACGATATAACCAGGGGAATAGGCTGCTTATCAGGATTGTGCGGCGCTTGTTCTATGATATATAGACCAAAGGGTGCAAAACATGTTAGATTTGGATTAGGATGTCAAACCGTTGTTCAAAATGGTATGGATATAATTATGGTTCCGTTCTATCCATCCAAAACCGCCGATTACAATATATCCGAACTCAAATCTCCTCTTGAAAAACTTCGGGTAATGTATCCTGAAATAGATAAATGTACCCAATGCGGCAAATGCACGATAGCTTGTCCGGAGTGGATACATGTTTCGGATGCTGTACAGAAATCGAAAGATGGCAAATATGATGAGGTAGCTAAAATGATGAAGGGATGTATAATGTGTGATCTATGTGCGGCTGTATGCAATGAAGACATATCGCCTCAATATGTAGCTTTGTATATACAAAGATCACTTGCAAAAAAGCGGTTGATACCCCAAAAATTGATAAAACGATTTTCTGATATTGAGTTATTTTTTCAACAGAAAGAGTGGAAAAAGCTTCTCTCTATGAATGCTGACGAATTTATAATATATTGCAAGAAATATGAATAACATATATCCTGATTATTTAGAAAAGCTTGCAAAAATTGTCGCACTATCCAGAAGCAGACGAATCGGCAACAAGTTAGCAAAGTTATCCGATGCAGAGAAATCAATGCTTTTAAAAAGATATCACCCTGATTTTAGTAGTTCTGCATTCAGAACATTGAGAGTCGGTGTTAACAGAGGTGAGAGAATTGCCAACGAGGTGGCTGACCTTCTGGAATCTTTCAGCAATATAAATCTGCATAATATAAGGCTTGAGGCGGAACGCAATACGGATGTTCTTGTCATTGGCGGCGGCGGTGCAGGAGTCACTGCAGCTCTGTTTGCTCAAAGTTCAGGTGCTAAAGTTGTACTTGCAAATAAATTGAGACTGGGAAATTCAAATACTATCATGGCAATGGGAGGCATGCAGACGGCAATTGAAGAAAACGATTCTCCTGCAAGGCATTTATGTGATACATATAAAGCTGGGAAATTTTGCGGTAAAAAAGAACTTTTACAAGCTCTTATTGAAGATAGCGGCAAGATTGTCAAATGGCTTATAGATATAGGAATCAATTTCGATAAAGATACGGACGGAAATCTTATTTTAAAAAAGGGCGGCGGTTCATCAGCTCCAAGAATTTTGTCTGTCGGCGATCATACCGGACTTAATATAATGAAAGTTTTGAAAGATGAATTAAGAAATCGAGATGGTATAGATGTTGTTGAATTTGCCCCTGCGGTAGAGCTGACTACAAATGAGATTGGTGAGTGCAACGGTGCTATATTCTATGATCTTGTAAGAAAAAGATATTTCGTAATTAAGGCTCAGGCTGTTATTCTTGCAGCCGGCGGATCCGGAAGGCTTCATATTCAAGGATTTCCTACATCAAATAATTTTGGTGCAACGGGCGATGCTATAGTTTTGGCATACAGAGCAGGTGCAAAATTGATTGATCTGGATTCTTATCAATACCATCCAACCGGGGTTATGTTTCCATCGCATATGTTCGGACTTCTTGTTACCGAAGCAATACGGAGTTTGGGGGGTCAGCTAATAAATGCAAAAGGCGCTCAGTTTGTTAATGAACTTGAAACTAGAGATGTTGTAAGCGCTGCTATGATAAAAGAGGTTGGAATAAACGGCGTTAAAACACCTGATAACAAAACTGCCGTATGGCTTGATACGCCGTTAATCGGTATTGTCCATGGGAGAGGATTTATGGCAAATCGTTTTCCTTCGCTTTATATGAGGTTTAAAGTTGCCGGTATTGACCTGTTTAAAACGCCGATACTTGTTTATCCAACACTTCATTATCAAAATGGCGGCATACTAATAAACGCTGATTCAGAGAGTACAATTCACAATCTTTTTGTTGCCGGAGAGGCAACAGGAGGTATTCACGGAAAAAACAGATTAATGGGAAACGCTCTTCTTGATATATTTGTATTTGGCAGAAGAGCTGGAATAGCAGCTGCAAGAAGAGGACATCCAGATGATGACAAACAGACGCTTTACCATATAGATAGATATGATTCCGAACTTAAAGATATGAGAATAACAAGCAAAACCCACTCACCCCTACTGTTTCAAGACTTTATTATTACAAGATTGCAATAAGACTGACAGAAAGATTAACAATCAGTGGATTAGTACATTATGAGACCACTTCATAATATAGGGTTTTTAGAGGTGCCCTATATTAACTATGCTATCATAAAAGCAGCAGATGCCGATATTACAAAAACGATAATGTTTAAAGTGGCTATTAAACCTATTATAGAAATCTTTATTCTATGTTTTATGAATGCTGAAACAAAAGTGATTATCAGCGGCAAAAGGAGAGAAATAAATGCGTATTGAGGCAGAATATGTACCGCACTCAAAAGGTATGCTACTGCTATTGAAGCAAGGCAAGCGGCTACCGGAATTTTTGCTGAAATAATAAATTCCATAAATGAATGGTATCCTGCTTTTTTTCTTACAAGATATCTGACTATTACGACCGAATTTGACAAAAATAGAGCAGAAATTACCCATATTCCAAATACTTGATATGTGAGCAATGCCGAGGATACGTAGTAAGCTGCCGGAGCAACGGTCGAAAGTCCGATCATTCCCATTATCTCGGAAGCTGCACTATTTGCAATGCCAGCTTTTTGAAAGTAGATATATGATAAAACGGAAATAGCAGGCAATATACTTAGCGGCATAAGGAAAAAAAGATTAAAATAAAATAACAGAAATAAACCTGATATAGAAAATATTATGAAATAAAAGAGAGCGGGTATGATGAGCTGGCCTGCCTTTTTGCCTCTGTTTAATAATTCAAAAATGTTAAAACGCAGCAAAAATCCGGATATTGTAGCAATAACAAAAATAAACGATTTGAAATCATAATTTTCTGCAACTATTATGCCGAATATCAAACATGCAATAAGTGCAGCCCATCCGCCATGCTGTCTTGGTATGCTTGACGAAAATGACATTGTTAATCTATTTGTAAACATTATTTTTAACTCTTTTGAGCATATTGCATGCTAAATATTGCGAAAGACAAGGTAAAAACCAATTTTTCAACCGGCTTTTACCTAACGCTAATCACACAGCACAATCTTGCTGTCAACTAAAATAACATAATTTTTTATATTATTGGCTATTTTATATTATTTACTATTCATCGTTTCATTCTCTACAATATCCAAAATATTGCCCACGACAACAAGGATAGGGTGAAGATTATCCATAGATTGCGGCAAAAGCCCTATCTCTTTTTTAATCCTGTTTCCAATCTCACATGTTAGGCATCTATCCATATCCATTTCAAACTGTTCTTTTGCTATTTTGAAAATCAATATTCTAAACCTGTTCAGCTTCTTCTTGATTTGCCATGCAAGTTTGTAATCCCATTCATTTTTAAGATTCACATTATTAATAGATTCTATCAGTTGAAGATTCATGGCTTTATCTATTTTTTGCAGCAACATCGTTATATTGTCAATAGGTTCATCAAACTTTTCCGATATATGAAGAGCAAGAAAAAAACCGTCGGAAAAGTTACTTTCCAAATATTTAATATAAGACAGGTTGTCATTGGTTTCAATAATAGGTTTAAAAAATTGCTTCAGTTTACCTTTAAGATATTTAACATTCTTATCAGTTAATTCAATTGTAATTTCATTTAGAACGGCTTCTTGCACCATTTTGTTTATTCTTCTTCCGTAAAATTCCGCTTTACTAATACAGTCATCATCATTGATTAACCTATTATAAGCAGCATGAGTGTCAAAAATGGCATCCATAACAAGAATAGTTTTTATGATAAATGTATAATTTTTAGATAATGTGTTGCTCAAATAGTGCACACCTGCAATCCCCAGGAAGTTTACCAGTCGATTTGAAATTCGTGTTGCGATAATGGTATTTTTGAGTGGATGTGTCTTGATTGCATTAGGAATTTTTTCAATAATCTCATCAGGAAAATAGCTTTGCAGATAAATCGTGGAAAATTCATTTGAACATATGTCGTTTGATGCTATTAATTTCTTTAAGTAGATGCGTTCGTAAGCAGAAACAAGGGAAAGCTGGGGTCTGGTAATTGGAAGGAGAAGCTCATAGCCCATAATTTTCGGCATTATAATCTTGAATGAATAAAGATATTTGTTATCTGTGAGTCTTTTCTCCTCAAGAGAAAGCATGAGATTTACAAGCTTGTTATCGGTGAGAACATCCTTTATAATAGAGTCCTTAACATCTTGGAGCATATCGTTTCTTTCATTGAGATTAATTTTATCCTTTTCCATAAGCTGTTTAAACAGGATTTTGAGATTGACCTCGTGATCGGAAAGATTTACACCGCCTGAGTTATCAACGGCATCTGTATTTATCCTAATTGAACGCTGCGCAATTTTGATTCTTGCTTTCATCGTAATACCAAGATTTCCGCCTTCTGCGACTACTTTTGCTCTAACTTTATCAGCTGTAATTCTGCAGCCATCGTTAGCACGGTCTGCCACATCGCTATCTTGTTCACCAATATCCTTTATATACGTTCCTATGCCTCCGTTATAAAGAAGATCAACCGGGGCTGAAAGAATCAACTGAATAAGATGTTCACCGGTAACGCTGTTCTCATCGGTGCCAAGACTTTTTTTTATCTGTTCTGATAGGTTTATTGATTTTGATTTTCTCGCAAAAACGCCTCCGCCTTTGGAAATTAACGATTCATTATAGCTGTCCCATGATGAGTGCGGCAGCTCAAACATTCGTTTCCTTTCAATGAAACTAATTCTCGGATCAGGATTTGGATCAAGAAAGATATGGAGATGATTAAAAGCCGCTACAAGTTTTATACTATCGCTGCATAACAATCCGTTTCCAAACACATCACCCGACATATCTCCTGTACCTACAACAGTAAAAGGAGCATAAAAGTCTATGCCTAATTCTGCAAAATGCCATTTTACCGATTCAAATGCACCTCTTGCGGTGATACCTTCTTTCTTATGATCGTAACCATCCTTTCCTCCGCTTGCAAATGCATCAAACAGCCAAAAATTATATCCTTTAGAAAGTTCATTTGCTCTATCGGACAGCCATGCGGTTCCTTTGTCGGCTGCAACAACAAGATACGGATCATCGCCATCATAAATTACGCAGTTTGCCGGATGAACAACTTTGCCGTTTATTATGTTGTCTGTAATATCAAGCAGTCCTCTCATCAGCAGCGAATATGAATTTTTTATCTGCTCCAGTTTATCATCTACAAGTTGATGTCTTATGACAAATCCGCCTTTTGAACCTGATGGAATAATTATACTATTTTTTGCCACTTGCGTATTCATCAGATCAAGTATTTCTTCTCTGAAATCGTCAGGTCTATTACTATATCTGATTCCGCCCCTACTTACCATATCAGCCCGCAAATGAATTCCGTCCGTACTATGAGAATGAACATAAATCTCATAAAGCGGTACAGGAGATTTCATAAAATTAATCATATTCGATTTGATTTTAAACGATATATAATAACCAATTTTATCTTGGTAATAGTTTGTTCTTATCATGGCAAAAAAGATTTTCATAATCGATCTTAATACCGTATCTTCCCTGAGCTCTTTTAACTCGGATAAATAGCCAGTTAGTCTGTTTTCAAATTTTTTTGAATCTCTGTTCTCTACTGCCGGATTAAATTTATCATTAAAATAGCTGATTAGATGAGAAGCAAATTCGTGATGACTTGTAATAACGGCGCTAATTGTTCTTAAACCATATCCGGAAAGCTGGACGAGGTAGTTTCTAACCGCTCTGATTAGATCTATCTGGTTATAAGAGAGTCCTGATAAAGTGAGTTGATTAAGCTTATCGTTATCAACAATCTTGTTGAGTATATTCTCAATTGTGCAGGACACGATATTATCATCTGTTGCCGGTGATTTATCAGGCAGAGATATCTCAAGTTTTTCAACATAGATAAGCCTTTGATCGATATGCACATGATATAATTTTTCGTCAAGAGTTACAATATTCATGTTTGAAAGCAGCGGAACAACCGTGGCAAGGCTGATTTCTTCGGTTGAATATACGGTAACCGTTGAGTTTGAGCTGTTAAATATTACCGTAGGAGAAGAAACAAACTCCTCAAGAATTTCAATATCGGCAACGGCATCCGACGGTTTATTGTAGATAATATATTCATCATCAAATGCATTTAAATATTTGCTGATAATTCTACCGTAATCGGTTCCAAATCTTTTCTTTATAAGTCTAATTTTCCTTTGCTGCCAACTTTCTAAAAGCTCTGAGAGTCTTTTTTCCAACTTAGGCAGATCAATAACATTAACAACTCGTTTTCCAATATTAAAATAATAATGTATTCTCACAATATTATTAACTTGAAAATAAACACGATCGTCAATGATATCTGTATTGAGATTTGTTTTTAGGTATTTTGCCATTCGAGCTACTGCATCTTCGTTGTATAGATGATTATCGAAAATGACTATTAGCAATATGTTATTTGTTGAAAGCTTCTGATTAATAAATACTCTCACCGGCATAAGAGGGTCATCTACTACGATATGGTTAATCAGTTCAAGAAGGTCGTTATTATCTGTTAAAAACAGTTCATGCTTGGGCATGCTGTTAAAAATTTCCAGCGTTTCTCTATAATCATGCGAGCCTATCACGAGATGTTCGCTTTGCACAATATCGGATAATTTTGCTTTTAATGCAGGAACCGATGAAGGCCGCTCCGAAAATGCTTTGTCAGAAAATATACCGAGGAAAACATCACGTCCTATAATCTTTTGATCTTTATTATATTTTGCGACTCCTATGAAATTCATTCGTTCTTTTCTTTCAATAGGGCTGAAGTGGTTGGTTTTGGCAATATTTAACGGAGCATGTCCTTGTATTACATCGGATAGATATTCGGGAATATCTTTTAGGAAAGTCTTTTTTTGATATTTCGAACGCCTAATTCTTAATATACCGAGCGAATTTTCATCTGCTTTGATATATCCATTTTTACCGGTATCAATTTCATAGGATCTATAGCCGGTAAAGATAAAGTTGTCTTTCAGCAGCCAGTTCAAAAAGCTAACCTCATCTTTTTTTACCTCAGGATAGGTTTTTATCCTGTTTATAGCATCGCTAAGCCGATCTTTCATTTCATGAAAATCAGATGTAGCCGCTTTTAATGTTTTGAGTCTTAAGGTAATGTCATTTTTTATCTTATCAGGATCAAATGGTCCGAATAGATCTATATGCACCGAAGAAACAAGTTTGCCGGACTGTGAAGATGCTTCTATATCAATTGCGTTGCCATCCTCATCGTATTTAATCCCAAAGATAGGGTGAATAACAAATCTGACGGAAAGGTTGTTATCTCTCATAAATTCAAGAAGAGTATGCAGTAAAAACGGCATATCGCTGCTTACGGTGTAGAGCTGTGCCATCCCGTCTTGAGATACCATTTTAACATCTATTTCCTCTTTTTTGTGCAATTTTACAAGTTCGTACATTCTATAAAACCGCTCGAATTGATTAGAAGCAGGCAGGGAGAAAAAAGCTAAGTTATAAGATATATCGCAGAGCAATTTAACAAATTTGATAAACAGACGATCCTTGTAACGCTCATCGCTGAATGTTTCAGGGTTTTTTAGCCTCTCGTAGAGTTTATCTTTTAACTTGCTTAATGTATCTTTTGAAGCTCCTATCACTTTCATTTTATTCATTGGTCCTCCCTTTTTAATGATCTGTTCATTAAATTCACAACCATATCATACGGTTTTTTATTTTCATATATAAGCTTATAGACGGCATTTGCTATGGGTAAATCAATACAGTGAGATTTGGAAAAGTTAGCGACAACTTCAGAGCTCCATACACCTTCCGGCACAGATCTTTTAAGTTCTAATTTTTTGCCTTCGGCGATTGATATCCCTATTCTGTAGTTTCTGCTTAGGCTGCTTGTGGAGGTTAAAAAAAGGTCACCTACACCGGCAAGTCCAAGCAGTGTCTTTTGCTTCATGCCAAACAGTATACCCATTCGTTTTATTTCTACAAGCGATCTGGATAGAAGTGCCGCCCTGCTGTTATTTCCTAATTTTAGTCCGTCAGATACGCCGCTTGCAATAGCATAAATATTTTTTAATGCGCCTGCAAGCTCCACGCCATTTGGGTCTGATGAACGATAAACACGAAATGACGGACATGATAAAGCATTTTGGACGAGTGCTGCAAATTTTTCATTTGACGATGCAGCCACAGAAGCAGTTGGAAGAAATTTCATAACTTCCGCTGCAAAATTAGGACCGGAAAGCTGGCAGAAACGATCAGGTGTAATACCCAGCGTATCTTGTAAAATATCATGGGCAAAATGAAATCCTTTTTCAATACCTTTGGACGCATTTACGATGGGCTTGTCATAGATATACGGTTTCAGTCTCAGCGCCGTTTCTCTAAGGTAGATTGTAGGAACTGCAAGAACTACAAAATCGGCATTTTTAAGAACATTGGTATCCGCCGTTACAATATCAGCCGGATAGTTTATATGGTGATCCGATGTAAGCGCTTTCAAACGAGATGGCGATCTGAAAAGCAGGAATACCGCATTGCCGGTTTTCTTAAATTTATTATGGAGCAAAAGCGAAATTGCGCTGCCCCATGCTCCTGATCCGACTACAACTATTTGCATAATTGCCTATAAAAAGTTAGTCTATCGATGCAGTAAATCATCTGTATTTACCTTACTGCTTTTGCTTTTTACTCGGAATTCAAAATTTTTCATTTTTTTCTTTATAGTTTCCCCATACCCGCGTAAGTAAAATCTAACTGTTGTAATAATATAAAATCTTAAGACCGTCTAATGTTAGATTGGGTCTGTAATATTTTATCAATGTCGAGCAGTCGGAAAATATTTTAGATTCTCCGCCTGTTGAAGCAACAATGCATTCGCTAAATTGTTGATCTTTTATAATAAGTTTTATTATGCCGTCTATCATGGCTCCATATCCATAGTAAAGTCCGGATTTAATACTGTCTACTGTATTTTTGCCGACTATTGATTCAGGTCTGCCAAATGCAACATGGGGCAATTTGGCGGTTTTTGCGAAAAGTGCAGAACTTGCGATATGCATACTGGGAGTAATAATTCCGCCGAGATAATCACCGTCTTTCGATATAACATCAAAAGTTATTGCCGTACCAAAGTCTATAACAATGGAAGGCATATGAAATTCATTAAAAATAGCCACTGCATTCAAAATTCTATCAGCTCCAACCTCTTTCGGGTTATCATATAAGATCTTGATACCTGTTTTTATGCCGGGAACAACGCAGATCGGCTCTTTGATAGAAAAAAAATCGGATATTGCTCTACTTATTGTAGCATCCAGTTCAGGTACAACGCTTCCTACTATTGCTCCGTCTATTTTACCAATTTGATATTTATTAACCATATAGCTTAACTTCATCTGAAGCTCATCGGTTGTTTCGGATAGTTCTGTCTGCCAGCGCGTAGTAATTTTCAGATCATCTTTATCAAATATACCCAGAATAGTATTGCTGTTGCCAATATCAACTGTTAAAATAACGCTCATTCAGCTTTCCTGTTTTATCCGTATTATTTTTCTGCCGAGCTTGATTACAAACGAGCCGGATACCTTAGGCATCTTATCTACTTTAACACTATCAATATAAACAGCACCTTCTTTTATTTTTCTTTTTGCTTCACTCCTGCTTTTTGATAAACCTGCCAATTTCAGAAGCGTTGCAAGTTCTATATTATTATCGAAAGCAAGCGTCCTCTCTTCTATATCATCAGGTATCTCTTTTTTAGAAAACAGTTTGTCAAAATGCTCTTTTGCATTTTCCGCCTTAGCACTGTCCCAAAATCGTTCAACTATCGCAAATGAAAGCAGCTCTTTTGCCTCTTTCATGCCAATTGCGCCACTTTGCGTCTCTTCTTTGAACTTATCAATTTGAGCATTTGAAAAATCAGTAACAAGATCAAAATATCGCCACATTATCGAATCCGGAATCGACATAGCTTTAGCAAACTGCAAGTTAGCATCTTCTGTTATACCTATATAGTTACCGAGCGATTTGCTCATTTTATTTTTTCCGTCCAAACCTTCTAAAAGCGGCATTGTCATAACTACTTGAGGCGGCTGATGATGCTGTTTCTGCAGCAGCCTGCCTACAAAAAGATTGAAAAGCTGATCGGTTCCACCAAGTTCAACATCAGCATGAATAGCCACAGAATCATATCCCTGAAGAAGGGGGTAAAGCATCTCATGCAAATATATAGGCGTATTACCCCGAAATCGTTTTTTAAAATCATCTCGCTCAAGCATTCTTGAAACAGTCATATTTGCCATCAGCTTTATAATGTCGCTTGAAGAAAGCAAACCAAGCCAACTGCTGTTATAACTAATTTTCGTCTTGTCAGGATCAAGGATTTTGAATGCTTGATCCGTGTATGTTTTTGAATTTTGGATAATTTGAGAATCAGACAGCGCAGGTCTTAAACCGCCTTTTCCCGTAGGATCGCCAATTTTTGCCGTGAAATCGCCAACTACAAAAACAACCGTATGACCTAATTTTTGGAATTGGCGAAGCTTATTTAATAAAACAGTATGTCCGAGATGAAGATCAGGAGCCGTAGGATCAAAACCTGCTTTGATTATCAATGGTACTCCTCTCTTTTGTGACATAATGAGTTTATTTTTTAATTCATTCGGTTCAACAGTATCAACAGCTCCGCTAAGAAGCTCGTTTATCTCGGTATCAATTGTATCATTTATTTTCATTTTGTCCGTTTCTTTAATTGTTTCTTCATTTAACTGCATCTTGAGAAACCGCACGATTTGCAGACTGCACATCCTTCAATAAATTCAAGTATTCCGCCGCATTCAGGACACTCTTCATCATAAATAACAGCGTTGTCTGTTTTCGGTTTATTGGCTTTGCCATCCATAAAATGATCTTTCATGATTTTGGCAATAGCATCCGGTACCGATTGTATGAGCCTGCCATTATCCCAAACGGGTTGGCCTCCTTTAATATTCAGCAGTGTCATAACAATTTTTTTCAGCGGAACACCTGTCTGCAGTCCGATTGATATTAGTCTTCCCATAGCTTCCGACAATGCCGATGTATCGCTTCCCGCTTTACCTATATTTGTAAACAGCTCAATCGGATTATTATTGCTGTCGGTATTAACCGTTACATAAAGGAAGCCCCTTCCTGTTCTCAGTTTCTCTGTGAAACCATGAAGTATCTTAGGTCTTTCTTTATTTGATGTATTAGTCAATACCTGCACGCTTCTTGAGCCGTCCCGATAAACAGTTAATCCTTTACATCCGGAGCTATACGCCAGCTGATATGCATTTTTTACATCGTCAATAGTTGCACTGTTAGGCATATTGATAGTTTTAGACACGGCATTTTCTACATGTTTTTGGAATGCCGCCTGTATATTTATATGATCTGAAACGCTGCAATCGTTTGCCGTAACAAACAATTCTCTAAGGCTATCGGGTAAAATGGACGTATCGCCGTTATGTTTAATTTGTTCAAGCAGTTCCAGGTAACTGCCGCTTAGTTCTTTTTCAAGCTGTTTGTTAATGTAGTAAAGCTTTTTACCATCCAGCACATTTTTAACATAAGCTAACGAAAAGTTAGGTTCTATGCCGCTTGATGTGTCGGCAATCATGGAGATTGTTCCGGTAGGAGCAATTGTTGTAACTGTAATATTTCTTCTTTTTACTCCCTCTTTTGCCCATTTGGAATTTTCCCAGTTTGGAAACACTCCCCTTATATCGGATAGTTCTGCCGATTTAATTCCAGCTTCATCATTTATAAACTTCATAACGGATTCAGCATGCAAAATAGCAGCATTAGAGTTATAAGAGATATTCATTTGAATAAGCATATCGGCAAAACCCATGACTCCAAGACCTATTTTCCTATTTGATTTTGTTACTTTGTCAATCTCTTTTAAGGGGTATTTATTCATGTCGATTACATTATCAAGAAAATGGACTGCAGCATGCACGGTTGATTTAAGTCTATCGTAATCAATTTTTCCTTTTTTGACAAAATTAGCAAGGTTTATAGAGCCGAGATTGCACGATTCATACGGAAGCAGCGGCTGTTCACCGCATGGATTAGTGGCTTCAATCTTCTCGTCAATTGGATTGTAAGCATTTATTCTATCAATAAAAACAATTCCGGGCTCTCCATTTTTCCATGCATTGTCAGCTATTTTATCTAATATCTTGCGAGCTGAAATCTTTTTTACCGATTTACCCGTTCTCGGATTTACAAGATCATACTCTTGGTCCTCTCCAAGTCTATCCATAAACTCGTCTGTTATACCTACTGAAATATTGAAGTTTGCTATTTCACCCTCTTTGGTTTTACAATCTATGAAATCTTCAATGTCAGGATGATCAACACGAAGGATTCCCATATTTGCTCCCCGCCTTGTTCCGCCCTGTTTTACTGCTTCGGTAGCAGCATTAAACACCTTCATAAACGAAATAGGACCTGATGAAACACCCATTGTGGATTTAACAAGATCTCCGTTAGGGCGAAGCCGCGAAAAGGAAAAACCGGTTCCGCCGCCTGATTGATGTATGAGGGCAGCGTATTTTACAGCATTAAAGATGCTTGCCATAGAATCTTCAATAGGCAAAACGAAACATGCGGAAAGCTGCTGAAGTTCCCTTCCTGCATTCATCAGCGTAGGAGAGTTTGGAAGAAAATCCAAGTTATCCATCATCTTGTAAAACATAGCTTCTGATTTTTTGGCGTCTTGTTTATATGCAATATCGGCATGGGCAATATTTTTTGCCACACGCTTTAGCATATCCTCCGGTTTCTCGGTAGCATTTCCATTAGCGTCCCTTTTTAGATAACGACTTTTCAAGACGGTTAATGAATTTTCTGATAATTTCACCATGTGCTCCTTATTTTTTTATTTATTACAGGCTTCGGTTTTTCGCCGGGAGCCTTTTTTGTTATATTGATTCGATAGCCTGCTTTATGAGCTTCATATCCCGCAGCCGCTCCGGCTACGCCGACAACGGCAATGCATCCGCTTAATAATGGAAGCATCAAAAATAGCGATATAGTTAGTAGTACAATCTTACGCATCTTGCACTTCTTTAAAAACATTGCCGAATATGTAATCAACATGTTTTAAATGACTTCTCGGATCAAAAGCGGCTTCAATCTCATCATTGCTTATAAACTGTCTTATCTGTTCATCGCTCATAATATTCTGCTTAAAATTGTTCCCGTTCATAGCATCTTTCTGAACCCATTTGTAAGCATTTTCTCTATCCGCTCCTTTGTCAATAAGTTTCAGTAAGATCGATTGAGAATAGATAAGACCGTTTGTAATGTTGAGGTTTTTTTTCATATTTTCCTCGTATATAACAATATTAGAAACTATGTCGTTGAGTCTATTAAGCATAAAATCAATTAAAATTGAGCTGTCCGGCATTACTATTCGCTCTGCGGATGAATGACTTATATCTCTTTCATGCCAGAGCGCAACATTGTCAAGCCCGACCATTGCGTTAGCCTTAACAACCCTTGATAAACCGCATAGATTTTCTGATAAAACCGGGTTTTTCTTATGCGGCATTGCGGAAGAGCCTTTTTGACCTTTGTGAAAAAACTCAGCTGCTTCGGCAACTTCAGTTCTTGAAAAATGTCTTATCTGAGTGGCTATCTTTTCAATCGAGGCTGCTATTATAGCAAGTGTACATAGATAATCAGCAAATCGGTCACGCTGAATTATCTGATTGGATATTGCAGCAGGCAAAATATGTAAAATTTTACACGCCTTTTCTTCAACAGCAGGTGATAGATGTGCATAAGTTCCGGCGGCTCCTGAAATTTTACCTACCGCACAAATTTCTCTTAATCTTTTTATACGAGAACGGTTGCGCAGCATATCCGAATACCACAGTGCAAAAACAAGCCCGAGACTTATCGGTTCGGCATGCATGCCATGAGTTCTTCCTACCATAGGAGTCATTTTGTATCTGTACGCCTGCTTTTTAAGCGATATAAGGAGCAAGTCAATATCCGAGTCAATAATGTCAATGCTTTGAGAGATGACTATAGCATTGGCAGTATCTATTGTGTCGGAGCTGGTCATTCCATAATGAATCAGCCTTCCCTCATCACCAAGATTTTCTCTTATTGATGTTAAAAATGCTATCACATCATGGCGCGTTTCTTTCTCAATTTCATCTATACGATTAATTGAAAATTTTGCACCCTTTTTTATCTTTTCGTAATCATTCTTGGTGATAATTCCAAGTTCCGATTCCGCTTCAAGCGCAGCAAGCTCAACATCAAGCCATGCATTATAACGATTTTCCCTGCTCCAAACAAATTTCATCTTTTCCGAACTATAGCGTTCTATCATTTTATCTCCATTAAAATTATTATTAAAAAGGTTTTAGAAGAAAATGCCTTCCAAGCCTTAAACTCTCTTGAATTCTTTTTTCTCATATTTCCACATAAAACTTTTCTTTCAATCGATCATTTACCTTTGTAGTAACATTCCTGATATTTTGATCCGAGATTAGTTTTGCCGAAGCCTTTGGAGCTTCAACTATAATCTCTTTGTTCGGATATCTCAACCTAACCTCCATAACTTTCTCATAAATATCCATTGCGGTAATATCCGGTGATTTAAGCCGTCCGGAACCGTTACAAATAGGACATTCTGTCGTTGTTGTCATTGACAATGATCCTGTCGCAGACTTTCTGGTCATTTCAACAAGACCGATCGAAGATATTGCATTTACATGACACTTCAGACGATCATCCGACATTAATTCTATCAGATTGTTTACGACAATCTCCTTGTGCAATTCATCAACCATATCTATAAAGTCTATAACAATGATTCCTCCGAGATTACGCAGTTTGACCTGCTTTGCTATCAAGTCACACGCTTCCATATTGGTTTTGAAAATTGTATCCTCAAGCGATTTACCGGTTGTTTTTCCGCTGTTTACATCAATTGCAACAAGGGCTTCGGTTTCTTCAATTACAATGCTGCCTCCGGATTTAAGTGACAGTCTTTTATTATACAGATCCGGTATATGTTTTGAAACATCATAAGCATCGAAAATAGGTGTTGGTTCGTTAAGCAATTTAACATCGACATCAAGCCAGTTTAATCTCATAAGTTGATCATATACGGCTTTATTATCGACAAGGATTTCACTTATATGCTCACCGCTATCACGAAGTGATTTTACTACAAAACTATCTTCTCTGTAAAGCAGCGCAGGAGCGGAACTATCCAAAGAATTGATTTTTACGGCATTGTATATCTTGATGCAATTTTGTATATCCGCGATGATCATATCGTTTGCTGCAGCAGAAGATGCCGTTCTTGCTATTATGCCAAGACCATTCTTCTGATATTTAAAAAGCAGATTATGAAGCTCTTTCCTTCTTTCCTGATCTTTTATTCTCTTAGAAACACCTATTTTAGATGTTTTAGGAAGAAGAGCCACGTATCTGCCGGGAATTGTTAGATATGTTGATACCCTGGGTCCTTTATGAAGCGATTTAGCCTTAACCACCTGAACAATTACAGATTGTCCGACATTCACAACATCTTTAATATGAAGCGGTCTGCCAAAGCTGTCTTTTTTGAATGTGAGAAATCTTTTTTCATCATAATGCGAGAGTGGGAAAAGATAAAAATCATCAGCCGTAATATAAAGATCCGATGTACATAAAAAAGCATCTCTGCCTATGCCTATGTCAACGAATGCTGCTTCCATACTCGAAACAATATTTGTCACGATGCCTTTGTAAATATTTCCTTCCATATTTTCAAATGAATGGACTTTATATCTTATAAGTTCACCATCTTCAACCACAGCAATTCTCGTAGCAAACGGATTTGCATTCACAATTATTTTTGCCATTATTCCCCCGTAATACTAAAGGCCGTTTTGCAAGTCTTCAATCTCACTTTTTGCAAGCTTTCTATGCTGTCCGTTTTTTAAGTTTCCCAAAAGAATATTTTTATACCTTATCCGCTCCAACGACAAAACTTTTGCTCCGGTGCTTTCAATCATTTTTCGTATCTCTCTATTTCTTCCTTCATGAAGCGTCATTGACAACAGCGTGCTATTATCAGTCCGATTCATTCTTTTTGCAACCCTTTTTATAATGCAATACGCCGTTTGCTTTCCATCAATTTCAACTCCGTTTCTCAAACGATTAAGTATCTCATTTGTTAGGTATTTATCTATCCTAACAAAATACTCTTTCTGAATCTCGTATTTAGGATGCATTAATTTATACATAAGACTGCCGTCATTTGTAATTATCAAAAGTCCCGATGACATAAAATCGAGCCTTCCCACAGGAACAACTCTTGCTTTGTCTCTAAAAAAATCGGCTACCGTTTTTCTGCCTTGATCATCTATCATAGTTGTTATAACTCTTACCGGTTTGTTGAATGCATAATATTGATATTCTTTTTTGACGGCTTTTTTCCCAAGAAAAGTTATAACATCATTATTCACAAAATATCCGCTCTCTTTTACAACTTTTCCATTCACTTTAACCATTCCGTTTAATATTGCAGATAAGAGTTTTCTTCTGCTGGAAAGACCACACTCGACAAGATAATGAAGGAGTTTTTCAGCCATAGCTTGTTAGACGGTTTGGCAGCGGCAACTTTTCAGCTGCATCGGTAACTATATTGCGGACATTCTCTTGACTTAACATACTATAAATGTTAGCTTATGATAATAAGAAATCAATGGAGATATTATGAGATTGTATTTACCCGAAGATGTAAGAATTATGGACACAAATGCAGCGGCAGACGGTATAAATCAAGAAATACTTATGGAAAATGCAGGAAGTGCAACCGCCCGCATAATATCCAAACTGTTCCCCATAAGTTCGGTGTTTGCCGCGATAGGATTAGGCCACAACGGAGGCGACGGTCTTGTCGCAGCCCGATATCTTGCAAACTATGGATATTTAGTTAAAGCTTTCATAATCAGCAAAGATAGAATGGACGATATTGTACTGAAGGAACTTGAGCTTGCCGAAAAAAGCGGCGTTGAAATCATGGAAAACGGAAGTTATTTTGACGATCTGAATTCTTCTGATATTATCATTGATGCAATTTTCGGCACCGGTCTGTCAAGAGAAGTGCGGGGAGACATCGGTCTGCTCATAAGCGATATCAACAGTACGAAAAAGCCTGTTATAAGCTGTGATATTCCATCCGGTATAAGCGGAGATAGCGGAGTTGTTAACGGTATAGCAATTCATGCCGATATTACCGTTACATATCAAGCGGCAAAACCAGGCTTAATGACCTCGCCCGGCTTTAAGTATGCAGGCAAAATATTTGTAGAAGATATTGGCATTCCATCGTACATAATAAGACAAATAATGCCGTATGCATCGTTTGTGGAAAAAAACCATCTGCCTTCCATTGCTGCAAGATCGCTTGATAGTCACAAAGGAAACTTTGGACATCTTCTAATAATAGGAGGTTCAAATGGTAAATCCGGAGCTGTGATTATGGCAAGTAGTGCTGCACTTCGTATAGGAACAGGGCTTGTAAGCTGCGCAATTCCCGAATCTATAAATACAGCCTTTGAAACTTCTGTTATTTCAGCAATGAGCATACCGCTGCCATGTGAAGACGGAGCTTTATCTTACGATGCCATAAGGATGCTGCCTATTTTATTAGAGAAAAAAACGGCTGTGGCAATAGGTCCGGGGTTATCGGTTACTACTTCAACAAAGGCACTGCTGAGAAATATCCTCCGAACTTCTATTACCAAAATCATTGATGCAGACGGATTGAACAGTACTGACATCAGCCAGCTTAAGAAGCATAACGGTGATTTGATAATAACACCGCACCCGGGAGAATTTGCAAAACTTATAAATAAAACGGTAGATGCTGTTCAAAACAATAGAACCGAATTTGCAAAACAGCTATCCAATCATATCAACGGAGTGGTGGTTCTAAAGGGTGCAAGAACCGTCATAGCGAGCAAAAACAGGATATGGATAAATAGCACCGGAGGGCCTGCTCTTGCCAAAGGAGGAAGCGGAGACTATCTTACCGGAATTATTGCAGGGTTATCAGCTCAGGGTATGAAACCGGAAGATGCTGCAGTTCTCGGCGTTTGGATTCATGGAACGGCAGCTGATCTTGCAGAATTGAAATATGGTGCTGTATCGGCTCTTCCAACTGATTTGGATGAATATATAGCGGAGGCGGTGAACGAGATTCGGAAATCGGAAAAGAGAAATCTCTATTAGGCTCGCAATATTTGTTTGTAAGGCTAAACCGTAAATTCAAATATCTTTCTTTAAATATTTTTTGGTTGACAAATAAAATATTAAAACTATGCTTTTAAAGCTATGTTTAGTAAACTGAGTAACAAACTTTCGGAATCTTTTAGGCGTTTATCCAAACGCGGCAAAATTACAAGAAGTGAGTTGCATGAAGCCGTAAGACAGCTGAGAAGAATTCTGCTTGATGCCGATGTAAATTATAAGGTGGCAAAACAGTTCTGCAAAGCTATAGAAGAAAAATCTCAAATTTTTTTAGAAAATAGGCCGTTGGATCCGGGAAAAGCCTTAAAGGAAATGGTTCAGTCGGAGCTTACGGAGTTGCTTGGCAGAGTCAGTTCGCCAATTATTTTTTCATCGTCAAGATCTGTTACCGTTATACTCTTGGCAGGGCTGCAAGGGTCCGGCAAAACTACAACAGCGGCGAAATTGGCAAAGCATCTTAAAATGAAAGGTCGTAAACCGCTTCTCACTGCATGCGATACTTATAGACCTGCAGCAGTAGAACAGCTTGAGGTTTTAGCATCTTCGATAGATGTTCCTATTTATAAAGAAGGCAAGGATCCTGTGGAAAGAGCGGTTGGGGCATTGAATTTTGCAGAAGTTAACGGCATAGATACTGTGATACTTGACACTGCAGGAAGGTTGTCCCTTGATGATGAGCTTATGGAAGAGATAAACCGAATAAGAAAAGCTACTGAAGCGGATGAAAGAATTTTTGTTGCCGATGCAATGGCAGGCCAGCAAATATTGCAGGTTGCCGACAAATTTAATCTTGCGATACAATTAACAGGTGCGATATTAACAAAGATGGACGGAGATGCACGAGGCGGTGCGGCTATTTCAATACGCCAGGTGACATCTGTTCCGATAAAATTTATAGGAACCGGCGAAGCAATTGAAAAAATTGAAGAGTTTCATCCGGATAGAATAAGTTCAAGAATATTAGGCGAGGGCGATATATTGACATTTGCTGAAAATGTGTCAAACAATATCAATGTCGAAGAAGCAAAATCAGTTCTTAAAAAAATAGGAAAGTCTCAGTTTGGATTTGATGATTTTCTTAAACAGATTGAGATGGTCAAAAAGATGGGATCTTTCTCTACAATACTTAAGATGATTCCGGGAGCTTCAAAATTTGCAGATTCGATACAGGAAGATGAATACACTAAACAGTTGAAAACTATAAAATCGATGATACAATCAATGACTCCCGTGGAAAGAAGCGATTGGAAGGTGATAAAAGGATCAAGAAAACGCAGAATAGCACTTGGTTCGGGTAATAAAGTTGAAGATGTAAACAAACTTTTAAAACAGTTTAAAGCGAGTATGAAGATGATGGGAAAAATGAAAAATAAAAAGGGATTGAGCGGTCTAAGCAGCATGCTTGGCGGCAGATTATAGAGAAGGAGGATAATATGGTAAAAATACGATTCAGCCGTATAGGTTCTAAAAAGATGCCCTATTATAGAATGGTGGTTATGGATGCTAGGAAGCAGAGAGATGGAAAGTCATTGGAAATAATCGGACATTACGATCCGAGAAAAGAAACCGATAAGGTTACATACAACAAAGAAAGATTGGATTTTTGGGTTAATCGAGGAGCGATTTTGTCCGAATCTGTATCAAATCTATTAAATTCATAGGAGGCTATTGTGAAAGAACTGGTTAAATATATTGCTCGATATCTGGTTGATAATCCGGACGAAGTGGATGTTAGGGAAATTGCAGGAGATCAATCTTCTGTAATTGAGCTGAGAACGGCTAAAAGCGATCTCGGCAAGGTTATCGGCAAAGAGGGAAGGACGGCTAAAGCGATAAGAACACTTTTATCCGCATCATCTGCTAAAACAGGAAAGAGAGCTTTCCTTGAAATTGTAGAGGATAAGGATACTGATACTGATAAGGATAAGGATAAGGATAAGGATACTGCTACTGCTACTGCTACTGCTACTGCTACTGACGAAGAAAAATAGATATATTATTTGTCTAAATTTTATGTTGTAACAATTTTTCCTGAATTTATTGAATCGTTTTCTCAATACGGTATTATAAGGCGAGCTATAAATTCTGAATTGCTCGACATAGAAGCTGTTAATCTTCGCGATTATGCAAAAGGAAAGCATAGAAAGACAGATGATAGTCCGTATGGCGGCGGCCCCGGAATGGTTATGAAACCGGAGCCTCCGTATTACGCTATATCATCTATCCGCAAAAATGATCCCGGTGTTAAAGTTTTTTTGATGACACCCCAGGGTGAAGAGTTTACTCAAGACAAAGCGGAGGAACTTGCAGAAACTGACTCCGTATGCCTAATCTGCGGTAGATATGAAGGATTTGACGAACGAATAAGAAAGATGTCAGATGGCGAAATTTCTCTCGGCCGATATATCTTAAGTGGAGGAGAAATAGCGGCATGTGCTGTTATAGATGCCGCTGCAAGACTTATTCCCGGAGTAGTAGGCAATGAGGAATCATTGGTTTCTGAAACTTATGGAAAGTTGCCGGAGTATCCTCAATATACCAGGCCTGCAGCATTCAAGGGGATGAATGTCCCCGAAATACTTTTGAGCGGAAATCATGAAAAGATACGCAGATGGAGAGAAGACCAATCTGTTGAATAAGGAGATAAAATGAATAAAATGGATCTTTACGATAAACCGTATATGGCAGGTAAAGTGATACCCGAATTTAGAACAGGTGATACAATTAAGGTGTACCTCTCAATTACAGAAGGTAATAAGAAAAGAATTCAGGTATATGAAGGAACCGTGATAAGAAAAAGAGGACATGGACTTTCCGGCAGTTTCACAGTAAGAAGGACAAGCTACGGAGTTGGTTCGGAAAAGATATTTCCGTTGTATTGTCCTTCTATCAGCAAGATAGAGGTTTCATCGCTTGGAAAAGTTAGAAGAGCGAGATTATACTATTTGCGGGATAGGTCTGGTAAATCGGCAAGAATTAAAAAAAGATAATTTCTTGAGGCTTAGTCCTATTCATAGTCTATATTTTTGCGATGGATAGAGTGGCATCAACGGTTATCGGATAGAAGAATATCTTTTGGGAAAGCGGCAGGATATTGGGAAATGGTCTGAGAACTTAGCAGTTGGATTTCTTAAAAAATCAGGTTATAAAATTATTAAGCGCAATGTCAGATTTAACTTTGGTGAGATAGATATAGTAGCCAAAAAAGACAATGTTCTTGTATTTGTAGAAGTTAGATTTAGAGAAACAGATATATATGGTGATCCTTTAAGCACTATTGGGTCGGCAAAAAGAGGCAAATTAAAAAAGGCTATTCTTGCATATATTTCTAAAATCAACTACACCGGTGATGTAAGAATCGATGCTATCGGTATCACCGGCAAGGATTGCATTGCCATCAATCATATAAAAAATATTTATATATAAAATTAGTAGGAATAAATTTTGGGTTTTAAATTAAGACAAGGAAATGAAAAATTTGAGCTGCATTTATAAGTTTGCGTATTCTTTTCTCTATTTCCTAAACCATCTAAAAAATGCATAGTTTTTTATCGATAATACCAATATTTGTCGTTATATTCTTGGGTTTTTTAGGCAAGAAAATAGGATTAATCACTCAATCTTTCACGAGACCGGCTAACAGTGTTGTATTCTATTTTGCAATACCCGCCCTGCTTTTTTTAAATATTTCAAAGACTAATTTTAATCTTGCTTTCAGAATTAAAGCTATTGCAGTGGTTATTTCAGCACTTATTCTGGCATGGATAATTATGTATGCCGTAGGCAAAATTTTGAGAATTTCCTCCGGCACATTCGGAACATTTCTTCAAGCATCAACACAGGGCAATATTGGATATTTCGCTCTTTCCGTAGCTTTTTATACATTAGGGCATAACGGTCTTATATTAACAGGTGTTATAGGATCATTTTTAATTATCGGTCAAAATATTTTGTCTATAACATCGCTTTCGTTTTTTAACAACCGACCGGAAAAAGGAGCATTCGGAATTAAACCGCTCTTATCGATTATCAAAAACCCTATAATAATAAGTTCTGTGGCGGCACTTCTTTTTTCATACGAAGAGTGGCAGATTCCGATTATTGTCGGGAGAACATTGGCAATACTATCGGGAATGGCACTTCCTGTTGCACTTCTTGTAATAGGAGCTAATCTTTCCGTGAAGGAGCTCTCTCATCCGAAGTTGGTTTTGTTTACAGCTGCGGGTAAACTGCTGCTGCTGCCGGCGATAGGAATCATGGCCACAAAAATATTTGGAATTGACGATAAACTGACTTCCGAAGTCATACTCATTTTGTTGTCATCACCATCCGCCACAGTAACAATCACAATGGCGCTTGAAATGGAAGGCAATGCTAAATTAGCTGCCGCTGCAGTTACGGTGGCAACATTTTTTTCTATATTTACTTATCCTATATGGCTTTAACGAAGAAAACGTTTAAATATTGGAATCAAAAAAATAAAAATAAATTATTAAAGGCAGGTGTACAATGAATACTACTGAACAATTTGAACAACTCGGACTTTCTGAAAACTTGGTCCAAATATTGATAAAACAAGGATTTGAGGAAGCAACGCCAATTCAAAAAAAAATTATACCCATGGTGCTTAACAGCCAAAACGGTATAGTAGCTCAAGCTCCAACGGGCACAGGCAAAACTTTGGCTTTTGGATTACCGCTTATTGATCTTCTTAAAGAAAAATCAAACCATGTTCAAGTCATAATTTTGACCCCGACAAGAGAATTGGCGATTCAAGTATCAGACGAGCTTAATACTTTTAAGGGCAAAAGCCGTCTCTCCGTTTCTCCTATTTATGGCGGTCAATCAATAACCCTTCAAATAAGAAGACTGCGTTCCGGCATAGATATAGTTGTAGGAACACCGGGAAGAATTATTGATCATATTAAAAGAGGAACATTAAAACTTGATTACATATCATATTTTATACTGGATGAAGCAGATGAAATGCTTAATATGGGATTTATAGATGATATAGAAGAGATATTGAAATCAACTAATGATGATAAAAGAATGTTGATGTTTTCGGCTACAATACCGCAGGAAATAAGACAAATGGCAAAAAAATATATTTCCGACTGCAAATTTATCACTATAGAAAAAGAAGATCTGCTAACGAGTCAAGTATATTTCGAAGTGGCAGAGGCGGATAAATTCGAGGCATTATGCAGAATAAGAGATGTTGTCTCAGATTTCTACGGACTTATTTTCTGCAAAACAAAGATCGATACGCAGAAGGTGGCAGAAAGACTTAAAGAAAGAGGCTATTATGCAGATGCTATAAATGGGGATTTATCGCAGGATAAAAGAGAGGCTATTTTATCGCGATTTAGAAGAAAACAGCTTAATATGCTTATTGCAACCGATGTGGCAGCAAGAGGATTGGATATAGGAGGTTTAACACATGTTATCAATTATTCATTCCCTCAAGATCCTGAGAGCTATGTGCATAGAATAGGCAGAACGGGCAGAGCCAAAAAAGAGGGCATAGCCATTACCTTTGTAACACCTTCAGAGTATAGAAAACTTTCGTTTATACAGAGAATGGTTAAGGCGGATATAAAAAAAGGACAGCTGCCTACCATAGAAGAAACTATAAAAATTAAAAAAGATCAGATAAAAGAAAATATTTCGTCTATGGAACTGACATCAAAGGATGAAAATTTTATGCATCTCGCGAATGAAATTTCGCAAGATGGCGACCCTCAAAAAATTATCGCCAAACTATTAAAACTAAAATTTAAGAACGAATTAGACGAAGAAAACTACAAAGAGATTAAAAAGGTAAGAAAAAATAGAAATAAGAAAACACGACTTTTTATTGCTTTGGGAAAAGAAAACGGATATACGATTAAAAAACTTGTTGAACTTATCAGCAACAAGACAGGCATAAGACCTCATGATATTAGCGAAATTAGAATATTGAGTAGTTTTTCATTTATCACTGTTCCGTTTGACGAATCTGAAAAAATTCTTCAAATATTCAAGAAAGATAGCAGAGGCAAGCGATCTATTGTCACAAAAGCGAAAGAAAAGAAAAGATAAAAGTTTACAGTAAAAAATAATGAATCAAAAAAGGGCTTTTCTATATTTCCCCTTTTTTCTTTCTCTTTTGGCCTTACAAAACAGGCGTGAATAAACAGAACTGAAAATGCGTTAATAAAAAACAGCTGTTTGAGCTTCTAATGCGAGTTTTGTTTTCAGCATTTTTAGTTCTGTTTTAGCCATGTTTTGTGAGGTCTTGATTTTTTTAGATATCTCGGAGTCTGTTTTTTATCTATTATATCCACCAGTTCCATCGATATGAGAGCCATTATTATTAATGGGATAGATCCTGAAAGTATCATGTCAATTCTTACCAAAGCTAAACCGCCGAATATTAATTCTCCAAGGCCTCCGCCGCCTGCAAGATATGCCAATGTTGCGGTTCCTATGTTGAGTATAAGAGCAGTTTTAATCCCACTCATTATTGATCGGCTTGCTAATGGAAGCTCAATTTTAAGCAGAACTTGAGTTGACGACATACCCATACCTATTGCTGCATCAACAATAGCATCGCCAACGGAATTTATTCCTACAATCGTATTTTCTAATATTGGCGAAATTGAGTAGATAAAAAGAGCTAATATACCGGTTTTGACTCCAATTCCTATTATAACTATACCGAATGCAATAATAGCAAGCGACGGTATGGCCTGACCTAAACCGGATATAGATAAAAACAGTTGTTTTAAGTACCGGAATCGTTTTCTCGTTGATAGAATTCCAAAAGAAAGTCCTACAATTAAAGCTGGAATAAACGAGACAATAACCATCAGCATATGATGATAAGAAAGATCTGCTATATATTCGAAATGATTATACGAATAAGAAAAGTACTTAAAATGTACAAGCATTGCTAAAAATAGCAGAAAGATGATAGCAGTCAACGCTTTACGCATATTTTCTTTTAGTTATTCCACGAGAGACAATTAATTTGCCAAGCAGAAGAAAGAATCCGTCAGCCGCAATAGCTAAAAGTGATGCACCTGTAGCGCCTGCTGCTATCATTGCAATGTATCCTTCGGCAATTCCTCTTGCTATGAGCATTCCAAGCCCGCCAGCTCCGATAAAAGCGGCAATCGTGGTTATTCCGATTGTCATAACAGCTGTTATTCTAATTCCGCTTAAAATCATAGGCAGCGAAATAGGAAGTTTGACCTTAAAAAGAATCTGCATATCGGTCATACCCATTCCAACAGCTGAATCGATTACAGATTTGTCGATAGTTATCATAGCCGTATATGTGTTTCTCATAATTGGAAGCTGACCATAAAGGACAAGTGCCACTATAGCTGGGAATTTTCCCGTGCCAAGATCCAGCGGTGAAAGGAGTGATATTAATATACCGAAAAGGGCAACACTCGGTATCGTTATGAGTATATTTGAAATTAAAAATGCGGTTTTAATCCATTTTTTGTTACTACTTATATAGATACCCGCAAATATTCCTATTATTGACGATAATATTACGGCAGTTGAACTTATAAAGATATGTTCAAATAGGAGTGAGAGCACCATCCTGTAGTTGTTAAATATGAAATCTATCACGAAACAGACCGATTAAAAAAGATGCTTAAGGTTGTTCATCTCTATGAACCCCATAAATTCATTTTCATCATTTACAACCGGATAAATATCAAGTCTATGTTTTATCATTGCATCCAGTGCAAAGCTGATCGTGTCATTTTCTCTCAGTTTATCAATGGCTGACACTGCCCCTGTTGAGTTTATAATCAGTTCATATTTGCCATCAGGCTTTGTTTTAAATGATATATTGGAAGTAGGCTCGTTCATCAGCACAATATCTTGTTTCACTCTCTTCTTATAACTATTTTTTGTGAGAATCGACTTAATGCTGAGAATCTTGAACAGTTTGGTCATTTTATCATGCCCTGCAAACTCTTCAACAAACTTATTAGTCGGATGCAGAAGAATATTTTCTTTTGTATCAATTTGGATAAGCTTGCCATGATTTAGAATTGCCACTCTGTCGCCCATCTTTAATGCTTCATCAATATCATGAGTCACAAATATAACCGTTGTTTTAAATCGCTTCTGAATTGAGAGGAATTCATCTTGAATAATTGCCCTATTTATCGGATCAACTGCACCAAACGGCTCATCAGCGAGAATAATATTCGGTTCGGCTGCCATTGCTCTGGCTAACCCAACTCTTTGGCGCTGTCCGCCTGAAAGCTCATTGGGATAACGCTTTTTATAGATTTCAGGTTCAAGCCCCACCATATCCAGCAGCTCGTCCACTTTTCTATCTATTCGGGTTTTATCCCATCCGAGAAGAGTGGGGACTGCTGCAACATTGTTTTCAATTTTAAGATGCGGAAAAAGTCCCACATCCTGTATCACATATCCTATTTTTCTTCTCAACTGCACGGGATCGCTATTCATAATATTCTGCTCATCAATTTCTATTGTTCCGCCATCAAAATTTTCGAGCCTGTTTATTGTTCTCAATAATGTTGTTTTACCGCTCCCTGACGGCCCAACTACCGCAACCAATTCAAAAGAGTCTATGTGCATATTAAGATCGCTAATTGCAATAGCGCTGTTTTTGCCGTTTCCATATTTTTTAAAAAGATGCTTAATGTCGATCATAAAATAATATTCTATGATTATGAACAGATGTTTCAAGCCCATTTTACTTTGAAATGTTTCAAAGCTTAATCTTTTTGAAAAGCATAGCTTGACTTCATCTATGGCAAAGTTATAATACCTTGATCATAAAATCAAAATAAGGAAAAAACAATAAATAAGATAAAAAAGGACTTTCCCAAACTATTTTACAGAATGTGGACATCTGTAGTTGCACTTTTGCTAATCGGGGGCTTTGCCCTCATTTATACAAATTATACCGCAAAGACAAGACTGCTTAAAAGCACAACCGGCACACTAATTGAAAGAAAAAAGCAGGATCTAAAAATTGAGGTTGATAATTTCATAAATTTTTTACAGACGGAATATAAATTCAACCGCAAGAATGCCGAGAATATGATGGCGACAAATTCCAACAATATTTTCTTTATGTTTACAATCCATCACATGAAAAAAGATGATATTATAAATGCAATAAAGGTACAAAACAGATCTAATACCATCCTAACAGCTCTATTTAAAAACGGAATTGATATATTAAATCCGTCTCTTAATTTAGATAGCTGCTTTATAATAAGGAATAAACAGCAGATAAACTATGGTTCATATTATAACTGCAATCTCAAATCTAACAAAATAACTCTGTTTATTGCCAACACGCCGCCTAATAAATCTGACAAATTAATAATAGCAAGCTATATTAAAAACAGCGATATTCAGAAAAGTTTAAAATATATTGCCCTTCAAAATATAAATGATTTCTTTATTAATAAAGATAAAAACTCATATATGTTTATATTAAAACTTTTAAATATCAACGGAGGCAAAAAATTTGCCAAAGTTATTACAATTAAAAATAAACCGGAGCTTACAGGAAAATATATATCCGATGAAACAAGGGATATTAAAGGCAGCTATTGGCATAAAGAGTTTTTAAAAGGTTTGCGTGAACATGGAGAAATCTATCTAACATACTTTTTTCGTCCCGTAACAACAACTAAGCCTTTAAAAAAGTTATCTTTTTTTAAACTTTATAAGCCAGTGAACTGGATAATAGGCACAGGATTTTATCCCGAAGACTATATCAAAGGCGAGGGTTTAACCGCAAATAAGATTTATGATATTTTTTTACCGATTTTAGTTATCTTTATCTTGGGCATAATTATTTTTATTATTGTTAGTGTTCTATGGACAAAGCTATTACATAATATAAAAAAGGATATGCTGCTTATCAACGGATCAATAGCCAATATAGGGACATCTGATATAGTTATAAACAGAGATGCAATTCATTACATACGAGCCGACAATATTGCCAGCTCAATCAATGCACTCTCCGCTGCTATCAAACATGGAAAATGGCTATTACAGAAAAACGAAAATGATTTTCTTATGTCGATTGCAACGCTGGTAGAAGAGCGCGATCCTTATACGCGATATCATTCGGAAAATGTAGCATTTTATGCACGAGAAATAGCAAAAATCGTAAGATTGGATACAAAAAGCTGCAGTGATCTATACAAAGCAGGTTTGCTTCATGATATTGGGAAAATAGGCATACCCGATACCGTTCTGCTTAAACCGGGAAAACTTACATCAAATGAGTATAATATAATAAAGCAGCATGCGCTGTTTTCATATTTTGCGGTTAAAGATATAGAACGGTTTAAAAGCATAGCGCTGCCTATTAAACAGCATCATGAAAAATGTGACGGCACAGGCTATCCTGATGGACTAACCGGGGACAAGATAACAATCGGCGGACGAATACTCGCTATTGCAGATATTTTTGACGCAGTTACACAGGAGAGAGTGTATAGAAAATATGCTATGAGTGTAAAGCAGGCAGCAAAGATTCTTCAAAAATCGCATCTTGATAACGATATATTAAATATGGTAATACCGCATCTTGACGATATGTTTCGCGGCGGCATAGAGGCAAAAACATTTGTATCTGAAATTATAAACATAGAGAGACAATCCGCTTTTCGTAAAGATTATTTAACGGGACTTTTAAAACGCAGAGAATTTATTGAGAAAATAAAACTGCTGCTGGATAAAAAAGTACAGTTTTTTATATTCCATATAGATATATTACATCTATCGGATCTGAATTATAAGTTTTCTCAAGACGCGGGTGATCATTTGCTGGAGCGTATATCAATTGTCTTGAAAAATAGCAGCGAAATATACTATCCTGCAAGAACCGGAGGAGATTCGTTCCAATTTATATACAAAATGCAAGATCCCGAAGCTTTTAGCATCATATTACGAAATAGATTAATAAAATGCGATGAAAGAATGAAACCGGAATATTATATCAGTTATATAGAATCTTCAAAAGGCAAAAATGAAAGAGAGTTGATGCATGCTGCTGATGTTGCTATGAGGAAAATTCAAGTTACTCATTTATAAACCACTCGAATAATTAACGCGGATAGGGTCGGATCTTGCATTATAATATTTTATACAAATGCAAAATTTTTTGGCACAAATATCGGTTTTGCAGGCACAAACAGAGCAACGAAAGACTTGCTTGAAGACAACTATGCAAAAGACAAATCTTGACATTTAACTATGCCCGGAAATGAGGCAAGAGGACGCGACACTGCTATTTTGTCCGCTGCAATCGAAAACATCGATCGGATAAAGGATCCTAAAGCACAGCAAATAGCGCGGGATGAATTTGCAGCAACGATTTCGGAGACGGTTTCGGGATATAGCAACACAAAATACCAGGGACAAAATACAGCAAGTAAGACGATTAAAGGAAGCATCAGCGATCCGGGAATTGTAAAAGATCTTACCGGTGCAAGTGCCGATGTATCTGTTAAAAAATCCAAAAATGCGGGGCAGACAACTAATGTTAATCAGTCCGAAGGCAGAATATTTACGAGAATACAAAGCGATATATCAAACAATAGTAACCCCGGTGTTGCTACGCAGAAAGTAGTTTCAGATATTAGCTATGTAGGCAAAGTTTCAAGAGGACTTATAGATAAAGGTCAGTGGGGTAGCGTCTTACCTACTAAAAATGTTGGAACCCCTAAAGATAAACCGAGTGTTGATAAAAGTTTTTTTGAGAATTCAAAAATATGGATGAGAAGTCATGCCAAAAAGTAAAATAAACGAATTGTTATTTTTTTCTTGAAAATGAATATGGATTTATATATGGATGGTCGCGGAATGTATTCCACATACAACTGTTATATGTTGGGTTATTTGAGGAGTCTTGAAATATATCCTCCTCTAAACTATTTTTAAAAACGTCTCCTTCCTTTTCTTTCTCCGCCGCCGTCTTCTGTCTTGGAGGATCCGCTTGAGGCTTTGCAGCCTCAATAAACCGTTTCTCGAATTTGCTGTTAATCTTTGTGTACGGGATGAAAAATAGAGGTCCGAATATAGCTATCGGCAGCAGCATTGTTAACAAAGTTTGAGTTAATTTTGCGTCAATTGCGTATCCACTCACTCGCAAATATCCAAAGGATATTGCTATTATGATTGCGCTTGCAAAAATGCTCAGAACAATAGTGATTTTAACCAATTTAACCCATATTCCGCTATTTCGATTAGTATCTTCATTTTTGAGAACAGCAACATCAACGTTATCTATGCTGATGCCTTCTCTCGTAAAGAATTTTTGGACTTTACTTTTTGCTTTTCCTCTGATAACAATCATCTTCTGCCTCCTCAATTAACCTATACCTATCATAGGCAAAGTCAAGCTCTCTTAACCTTGCGAGGGCAGGACAGAGGGACAAAGAGGGATGAGGGGGAAGAAAAAAACGCAGGGCTATTCAATCATCCTTCAAGGTTGTACTTCCATAGGCGATTAGAACAGCCTGCTCCATGCGGACAATTTCCTCATCCGACAGAAAATTGAAGTGGCTCGCACGTTTCCGCGCTGAGAGCCGACCGTTGTTTTGAAGGCAGAAACGAATAAAGAGATCAATCTTCCGGTCGGGCATGTCGATGATCTCCTGTATGGTTTTCCTGGTCTTATCGTAGTTGGCCAGGAACGCCAATTCGCCGGCGAGCTCCGTATCGATGGTTTGATCGATAAATCGAAAAAGCGTCTCAGCCTGGAGTGTCATATCAATATAGCGGTACCATATGGACGTATCATTTTGAACCGTCATACAGCCGTCTTCATCGAGCGAATATTCCACCAGGGGCATGAGCTGTTGTGAGAACGCTTCCAGGGATGCGTCATAGTCGGCTGGGTTTTTCAGCATGGATGCCGATATGGGAAACATGACACCTTTGGGCGTAAATCCTCGGCGGGCAAGAATGTTGTGGATCAAGAAGCGGTGGATTCGACCATTGCCGTCCTCAAAAGGATGCAGAAAGACGAATCCATAGGCGATAACGGCAGCGTGGACCACGGGGGATACATCGCTCGTGTCTATGCGCTTATGGGCGGCTACCAGGCCATCCATCAGGTCTATCAAATCCTCAGGCGCAGGACTCACGAAGTGTATCTTTTCCTTATGCCATGCGAGGGTCTCTCCAACATAATTCTGACTCGTCCGGTAGTCAGGATCACGAAACCGTGGATCGACAATGCGGTTTTGAAGTTCGATTAAGCGCAGTTTTTCGCAAAAGTCTTCCTGCTCGGCAAGTTGAAGCAGCGCCACGAAACGCTCAGTTCTGGTCGATGTGGGATTGATATGTTCGATCTCAAAGGACGATTTTGTTTCCTTGGTGTACAGATAGCCAAGCGCTCTCCTTAGCAATTCCGTGGAATAGCCGGACACGACCCCGCGGCATCGTTTGGAAAGATCGGCTGTTTCGAAGTCGCGAAGAGTTTCGGTACGGCGGACCGTTGGGCAAAATCGTGGGTCACCCAGCAAGTTATCGTTGATTCGCTGACGACGAACCCGGCGGGCAGGAGTGACCGTGTAGTATTCATCCGGCTTGAGCAGATCAATATAGTTACCCTGTTTCACGTCGTCGAGTGGAAGCGTTTTTCCGGTTAGAAACTCGTACAAATACCACAGCTGCCTGGCGTATTTGCCGGTTGGTTTGGAGCGGACATATTCGAGAAAATCTTCCTCTACAATTTCTTGAAACAGGCCAGCGAGTATCGCGAGATTCGTACCGTCATACTTGAGCGCAAATTCAAGATGATCGCCCAGCGTATCCCCCGGCCGGTACTTGTGCGGATATACCTCTTCAACTATGCCCCCGTTCAAGTCGATCCGGTGAATTCCGCTGGTAGTCACCATAGATTTGTGCCAATTCGGAATAACATCAAGGTCGTATTGTTCGATAAGCTCTGCATACCCTGCGAGTCTGTCAGTTGATTTATCCTGATCGTTTCCAACCATAGCTTCCTCCGGAAAAATAATTACAATGCAAGAATTATCGTTATATTTCAGTATAAGTCAAGAAAAACAGTTAACGGAACGCTGATAGGGTCGGATCTTGCATTATAATATTTTATATTATATAATGATTTTATGACTCGACCTTTACGAATAGAATTTCCAGGAGCAGTTTATCATATTACATCGGAACTTCCGCAGAGAAAGTGACAAAAAAAGCCTATATCCCCTTATAGATACAGGCTTTTTATCTATATCTTTTTCTTATCTCAGCTTCAGCTCCAATTGATCAAGTATCTGTTGTTTATGGGGCAGCAGGTTCTGAGGGACTATGGTTTTTGTTTTTCCTTCACATTGATATTCTAAATACTGTATCTTATCAAGACTTTCTATTATAAACTGACGGG
>VAPE01031637.1_pt1 | contig 52018 bp, 72 predicted proteins | sample 3393911 | NCBI WGS metagenome assembly VAPE01 (sample SAMN08290436, study PRJNA428436) | hydrothermal vent metagenome | isolation source: Deep-sea hydrothermal vent chimney | place: Atlantic Ocean: South-mid Altantic Ridge
CAAGAATCCGACCACCACGTACGACAAAGAGCGCGAGCCGCTGGTTATGCCGTCGCAGATCCATAACCTGCCCGACCTGACTGGTTACGTGAAGCTCTCTGGCAGGCACCCTATTGCTCGCGTTACCTTGCAGTACAAGGATCGGCCGAAAGTCATTGAGCCGATCGTCATGGCCAAGAACGTGTGGACGACCGCCCCCGACTTCGACTCGGTGTCGACGCTCAACTTTGCGCGAGACGAGTGATGCTGACGTTCTCGTTTGTGAAGGACTCGCGGCAGGCCGGAAAGTACTACGAAGAGACCGACGACTACTATGCGAAGGAAGGTCATCGCGGCGAATGGGATGGCGAAGGCGCGGAAGCGCTGGGGCTGCAAGGCGGTGTCGACAAAGAGACCTTCAAGAATCTGCTTGATGGCAAATTGCCGGATGGCACCGTGGTTCGAAAGCCCGCGCCGAAGACGAACAAGGACGGCAAGAAAGCCAATGCCCGGCTCGGCATTGACTTCACGTTCAGCGCGCCGAAGAGTGTCAGTATCGTTGCTTTGGTCAGTGGCGATCGGCGTGTGATTGCTGCGCACGATGCGGCCGTGGCTGATGCCTTGAAAATGCTTGAGAGCAAGGTCGTCGCACGCAAGAAGGTCAAGAAGCTGTCTTTTCGCGAGCACACCAACAATTTCGTCGTCGCGAAGTTTCAGCACGATCTATCGAGAGACCAAGATCCGCAGTTGCACACCCATGCGGTCGTCATGAATCTCACGCAGCGCGAAGACAAGCGTTGGACGGCGCTTTCCAACGAGGAAATGCTGAAGAGCGTCAAGGTGACTGGAGCGTACTACCGCGCGCGACTCGCGGAGAGATTGCAGGACATGGGCTACGACATTCGGGCGACGCGGCACGGCTTCGAGATGGCGTCGGTTCCGGATGCTGCGATCGAAATGTTCAGTCAGCGCAGCCGCACGATCGAGAAGCACCTCGACGCCCAAGGACTGACGAGAGATACCGCCAGCGGCGGCATGAAGCAGACCATCACGAAGAACACGCGCAAGCGCAAAGACGAGGGCGATCGCGCGGTGTTGCGTCAAGAGTGGCGTGATGCCCTTGCTACCGCAGGCATCAAGATTCCAGAAGCCGCGCCCGAACATCAGGCCGCGCCTGCAAGAACCCCGACGCCCCCCGGCCGCGAGGCCGGGCACGGAGCATCGGACGGCGCTGGCCCGCGCGATCCTGGTGCTGGTGGTGGCTCATCCGGGCGCGGTGGCGCAGAGCCGCGGCGTCCCGAGGTGACACCGCAATCGCCAAGCACTCGGCCGACGTCGGGCGATTTCAACAGAGATGCGACCGACCCGCGCGACTCACGGGAGCGGCCGCAGCAGCCCGAGCGTGTCGATGCAGAATCATTCCCAGCGCATTCTCCGCAGCAGGCCGCCGGCCCGACAGGTGGAGATCCACCGTTGCCCGATAAGCAGCGCCGCGCCCGCGAGGCTCTGGACTTTGCGATCGAGCATTTAACCGAGCGGCAGGGCATTTTCACGCATGGCGAGCTGCTTGAGCGCGCGTACATGAAGGCGCTGGGTGGAACGGCCGAGATCGACCGTGAGCTAGATCGAGCCAAGGTGGACGGGCGATTGTTGCCCGAACTGCCGTTGTACCAAACTGCAAAGTCTTTCTCGCGTGACGAGCAGGCAAAATCAGACGATCCGCAGTTCGACAAGTTTCGGCACGACAACGACATCCACAAGCTCACGCGCGCGTCGTGGGTGTCGATGCTCGTCAACGTTGAGGGTTATAGCGCCGATCGCGCGGAAAAAACAGTCGACAACGCGATCGCAAGCGGTCGCCTTGTGCAGACCGAAGAGCGCTACACGACTCCCGACATGCGAAGCCGCGAGCTGCGCATCCTCTGGATGGAGCGGCTTGGCCGCGATACGGTGCAGCCGATCAAGACGGCCGAAGAGGTCGATACGATGCTCGCGCAGAGTGACCTGAATGCGGGGCAACGTGACGCTGCGAAACTTGTGTTGACCACGACGAACCGTATTGTCGGTGTGCAAGGTTATGCCGGTGTGGGGAAAAGCCACATGCTGAGCAAGTCGGTCGAGGGCATCAAGGCGGAGACTGCAAAGAGGGCGTCTGAAAGCGGTTATCGCGTCATCGGGCTCGCGCCATACGGTTCGCAGAACAAGGCATTGAAGGAGCTGGGGATGGACTCTCAGACCCTCGCATCGTTCTTGGCGAAGAAGCCAGAGCCGGGGCTGCTGGGGCCGAACACGATCGTCTTTCTTGACGAGGCAAGCGTGGTGCCCGCACACCAGATGGAAGCACTGATGAAGCGCATTGAGCAGCATGGTGCGCGCCTGGTGCTACTCGGTGATCGTAAGCAAACACAGGCGGTCGAGGCGGGCAAGCCCTTCGAGCAACTTCAGGACGCAGGGATGCAGCTCGCACATATCACCGAGATCCAGCGTCAGAAGAACGCAACCCTGAAAGCCGCTGTCGAGAAGGCCGCGAACGACAACATCGGCGGTTCCGTTTTTACGCTCAAAGAGAACGTACATCAGGTTAAGGAGGCTCCAGAGCGTCACAAGGCTATCGCGGACGCGTACGCATCCAAGCCCCTTGAAGAGCGCAATAACACACTGATCGTCGTTGGCACGAATGAAGCCCGACGAGAGATCAACAAGCTTGTTCGCGAGAATCTGGAGCTGCCAAAGGGCGAGCTGGTGCGCGCGCTGGAGTCGTTTGACATGACGCGGGCAGAGCATCGTCATGCATCCAGCTATGTGCCGGGGCTCATTGTGCTCGCAGAGCGGGACGGATCGCACGGACTGAAGCGCGGTGAGCACTTCAAGGTTGTGTCGATCGACGCGAATGCGAACACGCTACGCCTGGTCGGCAAGGACACGGGTGAGCTGGTGGTCAATGCGTCGAAACTTGAAGGACTGTCGACGTATCAGCCAACAGAAATCGAGATCGTCCGCGGCGATTGGCTCAGAATGACCCGAAACGACAACAAGCAGGGCGTCTACAACGGCGAGCGGCATCAAGTTGCGGCCGTGGAGGCGGATGCGGTTGTTCTCGAGAACGGCGCGCGTCTGCCGCGCGAGAACGCGATTCACGCTCAGCATGGCTATGCGCAAACCGTCCATAGCGCTCAGGGACTGACGACGAACAGCGTATTGATGGATGCGGACACGAAAAGCCTCACCGCGAACCGGGCCGTTTTCTATGTCGCCATCTCCCGCGCTCGCCACGATATCGCGATCTATACCAACGATCGATCGAAGCTGGCTGAAACGATGAGCCGTGAGCCCAAGAAGTACGCAGCACTCGAATTGCGCGATAACCGGCGCGAGGATGAGGTTTTAAGGGCCATATCGGCTATCCGCCGATCCGAGAAGGACGCCCGGTCAGCGCGGCAAGCGCTGTCCCGAGACATTCGTGGCAGTGCAACCCGCACCACCCAGCAGCGAGCCGCGCGTCGCGGGCGTTCACGCTGATCTAGCCGCCTCGCAGGCGGAAACAAAAAATGATCTTGTAGGTAACACAAGCGGAACTGTGATGGAACAGTTCCGCTTGTTTTCTTTCGCCTGTCCTACAGGACGGGCCTTCTCCCGTCGTTAACCAACCACGTTTTGTCCGACGTTACGTTTTATTACGTTGGCGTGCCTTGCCATACCGTACGGAATACTGTAAATATCACTATAGTTCACTATTTGTATACTTTTAGGGGTCTAGAATGCGTCTTTTCGTGAAACTGTTTGTAACCGCCGCACTTGCTTTCGGCGTGTACGGCAGTGCGTCCGCACAACAGTCCGTGCTGCCGGGTAGCTTCATCCCCAACTTCAACGGGGATATCCAAGAGTCCGACTTTCCCTGCGCCCTGATCCTCTGCTTCGCGAATCCCGCTGGCGTGACGGCTGAGCCCAAGTGCGGGTCGCCCGTCAACTGGCTCATCGACAACTTCATCAAGAAGTTCAGGCCGTGGCCGCTGTGCATCTTCAAAGATCCGTTCGGCACGCAAGTTTCATATGGCAACCAGGCGCACGTCGATTGCCCGGCTGGGTTCACGCCGGAGACGATGAGCAACAGCATGATGGGCATGATCTACGGGAGCAACTACACGGGCGTTTGTTTGCGCCCGGTTCAGTCCTGCGAAACCACTGGCCGCAATGCGTTCACGCCGACCGTAAGCGGATCGGCCTGCCACACCTACAACATTTACAACGACTACGGCTCGGTCGTCCAAAGCTACCACTACGAGTACGTGATTCCGCCGAACGGCGTTACCAGCTACTCGATGCGGCTTACCAGCAGCACATACAACAACACGTTCTTTTTCAACTTGGGCGGGAACGGCACTGGCAACCTGAGCCAATCGATCATCTACAAGAAAGACCCCTACGCGAACAACGGTGCGAGCAACGGAAATGCCTACTTTCGATTCGGCACCAATCATTGAGACGTGTGCGGCCGGCGTCGATGCCCGGCTGTTCACCTCGCTTGTTCGGCAGGAGTCGAACTTCAATCCGTTTGCCATCGGCCTCGATGGCAAAGCGGTTCTAAAAGCCCAGCCTCGCAGCTATGAAGAAGCGGTGAAAACTGCCGTTAACCTGAGACGACAAGGCATAGGATTTTCTGTAGGGCTGTCACAGGTGCATATCTCAAACGTCGTCCGTTTAAAGATGACGTGGCAAGAGGCGTTCGATCCGTGCACGAACCTGCGTACTGGTAGCGAAATCTTTCGCGGGTTCTACACGCAAGCGGTGCAAGCTGGGTATAGGTCAGATAGCGCGGTTTTCGCCGCGCTTCGCGGCTTCAACTCGGGGAGCGTGCACAACCCCGTCAGCAACGGCTATGCGAAGGCGATTCTCGTTCGTATCGGAGTCGCCCCCGCAACGCCATCACCTTCCGTCGTGTCTTCGCTGCCCGCAGTGGCGGCGGAATCTGCTCGGACAGCACCCGAGCAAGACGGTAGCAGCCCCGATATGTTTGCCGCCCCGTCGACGTCGCTCTTTGGTGAGCGGCGCGACGTCCTCGCGCAAGCTAAATCCGCCAGTGTCGCCGTGGCCGACGTCGCGCAAGCCGGAGCACCTCAGTCGATCGAGACCGGGGGTGCGCCGGTCGTTTTGCGCGCATCGGTCGTTCCCTAAATATCTCACCCAGCGGGGAGGGAGGGCCAACGAAGACGCGCCTAATGCTTGGAATCACTTTTTTCTGTAGTTCAGGACACTAAAAATACATAAACAGTGTACAATATGCCTATATTTAGTCTCTCGAAATGGGGGTTTTCGGTGTGGTGTAATGCAGGGTTTATCACTTCGCACAGACCACCACAGGGAACCCCATGAGACTTCAAGACATTGCGGCGCTGGCGGGCGACATAGCTCACATCAAACTTAGGCAAAACTCCGCCGGACTCTGGGAGGTCGGCGTTTTCTTGGGGGGCGCGATATCGCAAGAACACAAGGTGACGAAGTTTCACAACAGGGCCGAACCGCGTACGTGGAAGAGCTTGGACAAGCTGGTGGGGACACTGGAATCCGTCTTTCACTGTCGGTTTGAAGAAATAGATATCCCATTCCAAATACGGATACAACATGACCAAACAGAAGAAGGGGGCGCTTAGCAAGCTGAGCGCCATTCGCGCACGTATCACGGCCGAGCGCGTCGGTCGAATCTATAGCGTTGCCATCGTCGGCGGTTACACGTTTCTCGCGCTGACCGATCCGGCGACCGCCCAATCCCTTCGCTCTGCGGGCGAGAGCGTCTTCAACACCATCTATGGCGTGGTGGGCGTCGCCGGCGGCATCGCAGGCGTCACCACCGCGATCAACTGGAAAATGGGCAACTTCCTCGGTGCCCGTGATCCCAAGCAAGCGTTCGTCAACTCCCTCATCGGCACCGGTGCTGCTTTCGGCATCGTCGGTATCGTCCAGTGGGTCAAAACGGCGACGGCCGGGTCGAGCAGCATCAGCGGCGTCTAAGCATCATGGAAGACGACAACTTGATTGAGAGTGTCGTCATCCGGGCGGGGCAACGCCCCGCCATGATGCTCTACGTTCCTCTCTCCATCTTCCTGCTCGAAATGCTGATCGGCTTGGCCTTGTTTCGCCTCGTCGGTTTTTGGGTCTTCACCCTCGTACCGATTCATTTCTATTTCGTTGTCAAGACGGCCGGCGACTACCACTGGCTATCCACCTTGAAGGCCGACGTCTATCACTGGTGGCTCTTTGTGGCAAACAAAGGGCTGCAGGGGAAAAAGGTTGTGACCTTCTGCGCAGAACCGCCGAAAGCAAGGACGAACGACTATGACGGTCTCTTCTGACCTGATCACCAACGAAACGCCCGCGACCAAGTACATACCGTATCGAAGCCAGCTCAACGCAACGACGTGTACGACGATCGAGCGTGACGTAACGTCGACCATCCAGTTCCGCGGCATTCCGTTCGAAACGATGAGCAAGGAGGAACTGGACGGCTACACACGGCAATGGTTCTCGACCATCAATACGCTGGGCGCGAACAACGCGCGCGTTGCGCTGTGGTCTCATCTGGTGCGACGACAATTGCAGTACGACATTTCGGGCATTGAGTACGACAACTCGTTCTCCGAGATGCTGGGCTCGCAATACGCTGAGCGTGTCGGCAAGCAAACGTACTATGTGAACGATCTGTTCCTCTCGCCCGTATATCGTCCTGCGCCGGGGCGTGCCGAGCGTATTGGCGCGAAGCTCGACAAGAAGGGCGGCCAGGCTGTTGCGGCAGTCGCGCTTGAGCAAATGGAACGCATCACTGCGCAACTGGTTCGAAGCATGCGCCGGTTCCAACCGACCGTTCTTGGCGTGCGCGAGTTCGATGACAAGCCGGCGGTGTCCGACCTTCAGTCGTTCTACGGAATGATCCTGAATGGGGAGTGGTCGCCGGTGCCGCTCGACACCTTCTCGGTTCGATACGGAATCCAGCGAAACGATCTCAATTTCGGCACCGAAGTCATCGAGATCATGGGGCCGACGCGCTCGCGCTACGCCGGCATCATTGGCCTCAAGGCCCCGTACGGCGCAGAAATGGCGAACGCTCGGATCTTTCATCCGCTGCTGCGCTTGCCCTGTGAGTTCATTCTGAGCCAGTCGCTCACGTTCATGCCTTTCAACGAGGCTGACAAGTTTCTCGAAAAGCAGATCAACAACTTCAGCAGCACCGATGAATCGGCCAACGCCGTCCAGTTGAAGCAGTTGCGTGACGCGCGAAGCAATCTTGCGGCTGGCAAATTTGGCATGGGCCAGCACGAATTCATTCTGACGGTCTACGGCGACTCCATCAAGGAGGTCAACGAGGCCATCGGCATGGCCGTTGCCGCGCTCGAAGAGAAGAGCATGATCGCGATCCGTAAGCGTCGCGGCAAACTGATTTCACAGTATTTCAGCATGCTGCCGGGCAACTTCCTGTTGGATCGGCTCGACGCGATGCCGATCAGCACCGACAACTTCGCTGCCTTCTTCCCGATGCACAACTTCATGACGGGGCGCGCAGATGGGAGTCAGTGGGGCATGCCGATCACCGTCCTGAAGACGACGAGCGGCGCGCCGTACTTCTTCAACTACCACGTCTCCCGGAAGAGCATGAAAGATCAGGGGGTGCAACTCGAATACGTCGATGACGAGGACGAGAAGCAGATCACCGAAGAGGAAGAGGAAAAGGCAGAGCTGGAAGGGCGTTCGGTCAGGGAACACCGCAAAGAGCTGGGCAATTACACCATCATCGGCCCGTCCGGCAGTGGCAAGACGCTGACTAAGCTATTCCTCCGCGCGCTGCTGCGCAAGCGTCGCAAAGGCGCGGGGATGCGCCCGATCAAGACGTTCGCATGGGACAAGGACTACGGCGAAGAGATCCTTGTCTGTGCCATGGGCGGAAAGTATTTTCGGTTCGAGGACAGCAAGCCGAGCGGGCTCAATCCGTTTGGCCTGCCTGATACACCGCAGAACCGCTCCTTCATCATGACTCTGCTGATGTGGTGCGCAGAGAGCGATCCGACCTACACGCGATCCGGTTCGGACGAGGAAACGTTGCTCAAGGTGATCGGTGACGTGTATGACCTGCCGACTACCCGTCGACTCTCGCGGATCATGGACACGCTTCCTGGTCCGATTGATGCGGTACGTACTGCGGGCGGGGTGGTTACTGGTCTAAAGGCTGCACTGCGCCGGTGGGTAGGCAACGACAGTCCGTATGGCTGGGTTCTCGACAACGCATACGATCGATTCGATTTGACTGGCGCGAATGACTTCGGGTTCGACATGACGTCGTTCCTTGACAACGCATATGCGCGCACGCCGATCCAGCTTCTCATCAACCATAAGATCGAATCGGCTATCGACGGTAGCCCGTTCGTTCTCGATATTACTGAGGCGTGGAAGGCCCTGAAAGATCCGTACATGCAATCGATGATCGAGAACAAGGCGAAAACGGTACGAAAGCAACTCGGGCTGATCGGGCTCGATACGCAAGATCCGACAGATCTGACCACTTCGCCAATCAAGGGGACGCTGCTGCAACAGTTCCCGACGCAGATCTATCTGCCGAACGACAAAGCGGATCGGGCCGATTACATCGACGGCATGAAGCTGACGGCGCGCGAATTCAAGTTCGTTACTACTGACATGCTGGAAGAGCCCGGCCAATTTTTGCTGAAGCAAGGCAAGGAGTCCGTAGTGGTTCGCAACGATCTTTCTGGCATGGATGACATGAACGCCGTGCTGTCAGCAAGTATCGAGAACGTCATGCTGGTGCGTGATTTGATCGAGAACAACGGGGATGACCCGAACGTCTGGTTGCCGAAATTCTTTAAGACAAGGAGCTAATCATCATGCTGCGGAAGATCCTCATCGCTGTTGCTGCAACGTTCACGATCGGCGCGCACGCGCAGGGCGTACCCACTTACGACAACATGGCGGCCATCAACATGGCTCAGCAGCTCGTCCAGGCCGCTCAACAGGTCGCCCAGCTCAAAGCGCAGTACGACCAAATCAAGGCGCAATTCGAGTCACTGAACGGTTTGCGCGATATTTCCAACCTGCTGAAGAACAAGCTGCTCACGCAGTTCCTCACGCCTGACCAGCAAGCACTTCTGAACGCGTTGCGGAGCGGCAGCATCAATGGGACGTTGGCCGGTCTCAGCGGCACGCTCGGGGACATTCAACAACAGAACGCGATCGTGAGCTGTCAGTCGGGCTACAGCAATGCGGCGATGCAAGCGGACTGCAATAAGCGCTGGAAACAGGCATCGCTGTCTCAGTACGTCGGCTCACAGGGGTACGAAGCTGCCGCGCAGAACATCGACAACTTGCAGCAGTTCCTGTCGAGCATCCAGTCGGCACCCGACCCGAAATCGCTCCAAGACCTTCAGGCTCGTATCGCGCTGGAGCAAGTCAAGCAGTCTGCCGAATCGCAAAAGCTGGCGATGTTCAAGGTGATGCAGGACGCGCAGGACAAGATGGACCGACTCAACGCGTCGGCTTCCACGGGAAAGATGCTGTCCGGCGGCACGGGCATCCGCTTCTAAACCAGTTTTAACAGAGAAAAATCATGAGGGCACCCTTTTACACGATCGCAATCGCGGCTCTGCTTACCATGCTCGGGGCGTGTGGTCAGCACAAGGCCGACGCGGACAACCAGAAAGCGTCCGAAGCGAAGCCGGTTGCTGATCCGATCAAGGCGGCACATACCTACTACGACGGCACCGATACCGCTCCGTGGCTCGCGCTGAACAAGGCTTGCAAAGGCGAGATCGCGGGTGGTAGCAAGGGCGTCAACTGCGAGGCATATACCGCCGCCAGCGCCGAAGCCGACAAGCTCATCCGCGCGAATCCCGCGGGGTTCGTCGGCCTGCGTGTTCGCCTGAAGTAAGGAACGTACGCCATGGCATCCGCCACTTTCTCGGATTTTTTTCAGAGCGTCGACAGCGTTCTGCACAACGTGTTTACAACCGCAGCGGCCGGCATGTCGAACTACATTCTGCCGGTGGGCTGGGTGATGTTCGGCATCTCCGCGCTGGTGTGGTCGCTGCTGCTGATGCAGGGCAAGATCGAATCTCCGGTGCAGGACTGGTTCTGGAAAGGCTTCGTGTGTGTGCTGATCCTCTACGCGGCCGGAAACTACTACTCATCGTGGATATCTGGCCCGCTGTTTCAGCTCCCCACTGATCTTTCTCATGCCATTGGCACCAGCGGGAACCCGAGCCAAGTTCTCGACTCGCTCGATGACAAGATGGAAGGGCTATGCAACGGCATTGCCGTCGCAATGGTCGACAACTTCCAGAACCTGAACGTCGGTGGTGGAGTAGTGATGTTGGTCGCACTCGTACTCGTTGCGATCGCATCGATTCTGTTGTTGGTTGCGGCCGCCTACAACATGCTCTATGCGAAGTTCGGCCTCGCGTTCGCACTCGCGGTTGGCCCGTTCTTTGTGGTTTGGCTGATGTGGAAGCAGACGCAACAGTGGTTCTGGTCGTGGATGAATACGATTCTGTACTTCGTGTTCCTCATTGTCGTATCGTCGCTGTTTATCGTCATGTTCGTTCAGATCACCGACAACTACATGACGAAGCTGGCTACCGCAGTGGGGGGACTCGCGCCCGCCGGGGCCGACGCGAGTTTGGCGGAGAAGATCGCAGGGTTGCTGAAGCAAGCTGTGTTGCCACCTGATCCGAGCTACGCGCAAGCGTCGCTGAACATTCTGAGCATCGCGTTCCAGCTCGTATTCATTTGCATCCCGCTGTTCTTCATCGAGATCCAGCTTCCCACGATCGTCGCAAGCATGACCGGTGGACAAGGCGGTAGCGTTGGCAGTGGCGGGTTGATGCTAATGCAAGCGGTTCGAACGGCAGCAATGGCGGGCGGAAAAAAAGCCTAAAGCAAAAAAATAGCAAGGAGCAGAGAACATGAAACAAATCACGGTCGCCGCTCTCGCGGCGCTAACCCTCGCTTTGTCCGCATGCGGCACGACTGAGCCCCCGCCCCCTGAGTGCAAGGGCACGCCGCGGGCCGTCAATCACCTGCCCGTTTCGCGCGCAGCGCTTACCTGCGAGGATCATCTGGCATGAGAACGCCTAAGCAAGTCTATGCCGAGAACGTATCGTTCGAAGAGCACAACGAGCAGACGAAGGATCGCCGGATAAAGCAATTCAAGTGGGCGGCAATCAGCGGGTGGAGCGTTGCGCTTCTGTCAGCGCTATCCGTTTCACCGCTGTTGCAGCTTCAGCACATCATCGCAACGGCGATCGTTGTCGATCGAGGGACTGGCGACTACAAGATCGAGCGCGACAGCATGGTTGTGGTGTCCCCCGGCAGCCCTGACTTCAATCAACGTGCTGTTTCAGATCTCGGCAGGTTCGTGAAGGCGAGAGAGGGGTTCTCTCGCGCAGAGGCCGACGCAAACTACAAGACGGTATGGCTTATGTCGTCGCAAAGTCTACGCGGTCAGTGGGATGCGTACTACAAGCCGGATCTCAACAAAACATCGCCGCTTAACGTCTTCGGTCAGGCCGACGTGAAGCTGCTCCAAAACTTCTCGTACTCATTCTTGCCGACGAGTGAGCCTGGTGTTCACGTAGCTCAGGTTCGGTACGACTTGATTACGCAGGTCGGGCAACTGCCGCCGACGAGTCAACGCATGGTTTCGACGGTGACGTTCAAGTATGGAAAGGCGAATGTCCCGACAGACCTTGACGACTACACGCTGAATGCGTTCGGCTTCGAAGTGACGAACTACCACGCCGACACTGACGGCCCGTCGCGAACGCTCACGCCTGCCGGCGTGATGCAAGCGCCCTCGTCGCCACCGCAGCCCTATATGCCCCAACCGCCTGTGCAGCAGTATCCGCAGCCCGCTCAGATCGTTAACGGGGGCAGCAAATGAAGATCCGTACGCTACGCATCGCTGCGCTGATAGCGATGTTCGCGTGCGAAGCAGCGCACGCGCTGACCGTCCCGGAATCGAGCCCGCAGGACAAGCACTTGCAGGTAGTGCCGTTCACAAGCGATGTGATCGCCGTCCAAGGCAAGGTTGGGATGATGACGCGCATTCGCTTTGGCGAAGGCGAGACCGTCATCGACTACGGCATGGGCGATAAATCGGCATGGACGGTGAAATACTCCGGAAACCAGATTGCTTTCGTGCCGAAGGCGGTTGACGGCGACACCAACCTGCTTGTCATCACGAACCGGCACGAATACTGGTTCTCGGTGGCCATGTCGGCCGACAGCTTCGAGCTGGCTCAGCAGCCCGACGAATCCAGCAAGAAGAAGCGCGCGAGCGCGAAGAAGGCGCACTTGCCGACGACTTGGCAGCTCAACATCGACTATCCACTTGCGGAACGTCAGGCGGTTGCCGCGAGCGATCCCAAGGTAAAAGCAGTGAAGGCGAAGGCACGATTCGAATCGGCGTTCGAGCGTGCGAAGCGAGAAGGGCGGCTCGATGCGGACTATGGCTACATCGGCCCTGATGAATTGCTTCCGACTGCCGCGTACAACAATGGCGAACTGACCTTCATCCTGTTTCCCAGCACGATCGCGCTTCCGCAGGTCTACGAGAAGGGCGTTGATGGTGTCGAATCGCGTGTTGCGTCGCATATGGAAGGCGACATGCTCGTTGTCCATACGGTCGTACGCAAGCTGATCATCCGGCGCGGCCGTCTTGCAGGATGCTTGATCGACGGCCAGTTCAACCCGAGCGGTGCAAACACAAACACCTATACGATTTCTCCGGACGTTCAACGAGTTTTGAACCCCGCCGGTGAAGAAGCGAAGGCCGGCGAGGAGGCCAGATAATGCGACTCAGAGACAAAACCGTTGAAGCGGCCGACCAGGATCGCATCGAGCTGAAAGAGCAGGTAGTAGCAGGTGCTACCCCCGGTCAGAAGCTGATCGGGGGGCTGACGGCCTTTGCAGCAGTCGGCGTCATTTTGGGCGGGCTGGGCTACAAATTCTGGTATTTACCGGCACACGGCGGCCCGGTTCCGACTGCCCTTCAGCAGCAGGAGCAGAAGGCCGATCAAGCTCCCCCGAAATCGCCAACCTTGTCTGTCCCGACCGGCGCGACCGCCGCGGCGGTTCCCGGCATGCCGGCTGCTGGCGGCCAACCTCCGCTACCGCCGGGGATGATGGGCGCACCGACCGGCGGTGGCAGCTCCGCTGGCTCGGCAGATATGGCGCAAGCGAATGCCCAGCTCGAACAGCAGCGTATGCAGGCGCAGGCAGCAGAGAAGGCGAAGCGAGAGGCGGATCAGAAGATCGTCCTCGATCGCAAGCTCGGGAGCGACATGGGAGCGATGCCCGGACGTGGCGATTCGGGAATCATGCCGGTTTCGGCTCAACCTCAGCAGCCGGGCGGAATGCCCGGCGTTACGCCGGCGTTCCCAATGCCCGGCATGGGCGGCAACGGAGGTTCGGCGCAAAGCGGTGACTTTTCAGCGCGGCTGATTCCGACGTCGACGCCGAAAGTTACGGCCACGCTGATCCCGAATCCGACCTTCACGGTTAAGAAGGGAACGCCCATCTCCTGCACGCTCGATACCGCCATCAATAGCGAAACGCTGGGCTTCGTGAGTTGCACGGTATCGCGACCCGTCTATGGCATGGATAGTCGCGTAGTCCTGATCGATCGTGGAAGTACTGTCGACGGCGAAATATCCAAGGGGCCGGAGCGCGGGAAGGCTCGTGCGCCGGTGCTGTGGGGAAGAATCGTGACGCCGTTGCATGTCGCGATTCAAGTCAATTCGCCCGGCACTGATACGCTCGGCGCGGCGGGCATCACTGGAAGCATCGACAACCACTATTGCGAGCGCTTCTGTGGTGCGTTCCTTTTCTCGTCCATGCAAGACTTGATTCAAGGTGGTATGCAGGCGTTGACGAGCAAATCCAGTGGAAGCACAAACATCGTTCTTCCGCAAAACACGCTCAATAGCGGGCAGACCGCTGCCGCGGAAATCTTGCAGCAGGGACGTGATGTGACGGCCACTTTCAGCAAGAACCAAGGCGACGAGATCTCGATCACCGTCGCGCGGGATCTCGATTTTTCCAGCGCATACCATCTGGAATCGGCACAACAATGAACTTCACGGAGCAGGAACACGTCGCGGCTCGTCTGGATGGATTTGATCCGGAGGAACTGGGCGCACTGAAGCATCGACTGCGGTTGCTCGATCCGTTCATGGTCGATGACGACGTGCAAGAAATCGCAATTGATGAGCCCGGCGGGGCTTGGTTGTGGAAGTCAGGCCACTGGTCTTATGTCGAAGTGCGTGATCTGGATTTTGCTTATCTCGCGACGCTGGGCCGCAATCTGGCGAACTTCACGAAGAAGCCATTCGACCGCTTCAACACGTCTTTGTCGGGGCATATGCCGGTGACGGGTGAGCGAATCGAAATGACTCCCCCGCCGACCTGTCCAGAGAAGCAGCACTATCTCAACGTGCGAAAGCACTCGGTGCGATCGTTCCCGCACGACCATCTCGTTGAGATGGGCTACTACGCCCATACGCGTCATGAGTTCGCGTTGACGATCCCGGATGATCAACGGAAGCGGATTGAGGCTGGCTTGCTCGATGAGGAACGTGCGCTTTGGGAGATGGCGAAGACCGGAAACTGGTCAACCTTCATGAAACTTGCTGTCGAGTCAAAGCAGAACATCGTCGTGTCAGGAGCTACAGGTAGCGGCAAGACTTCGTACTTACGCTCATGTGTCGAGTTCGTTCCGACATACGAGAGGCTGATCACGGTTGAGGACACGCCCGAAATGCCGTTGCCGAACCACCCGAACCACAACCGATTGCTGTATCGGAAGAGTGATACCAACGGCGAGCAACTGGAAGGGGCGACGGCGAAGGACGTTCTTCATAGCGCGATGCGCAAGACGCCGGATCGTGTATTTATGGCTGAGTTGCGTGGCGACGAAGCCATGTTCTACTTGTCCGGTGTGCTCGCGTCGGGGCATCCCGGAGGGATGACAACGACCCACGCTAATTCGCCGAAGGATGCATTTTTCCGCCTCGCGATGCTCATCAAGCAATCTACGACGGGCGGCGGAATTGACCTGAAAGATATCTTGATGTTGCTCAGACAGACTGTTAACGTCGTCGTGCAACTCACGTTCGATCGCACGAAGGGGCGACACGTACCCGCCATCTACTACGATCCGATATATCGACTGTCACTGCTGGATTGACGAATGGAAGCACACACAACGCCGCCTACCGAACCACCCGACCCGGACAACGAACACGAATTCGATGAGTTCGACGGATGGGGAGGGCGCGGCGATCACGATTTCGATATTCGCGACACCATTGATAACTCCGAGCTGCACTGAAGGCAAGGCCGTCCAATCGTCTGGAGAAGAATGTGGAACATGAAGATAATTATGTATCGTTCGAAGAAATTCAATACAACGAACTCTCGAATCAGGTAGCGAAGTGGTCGGGCACTTCGGTGTCGGATCTCCCTAGCGGCGCTATTCATGAGTGGCCGTCGATCTTCACCGATTCGGATCGGGTTGCCAACACCGTTCCTGAGCAATATCGCGGCCTGGTGAACGGAGAAAGAGGGGCGGACATCGAGTCTCAGATTCGTATCTACGCCGTCGACACGCAAGGAAATGCGCTTGTCGAAAAGCGCGAGTCGGACAAGTATCTCGACGCTAACGGCAGCAGCATCCACATCGTTACGAAGGAGCAGGCATTTGCGATGGTTGAGCAGTACCGGCGAGACGCGGTCCGATCCGGGCTTGACTCGGCATCGGACGCAGACATGGCAAATCGACAGAACGTCCGCGAGCACCGGGCGTTACCTTCGGCCGGGGAAGCAGACGTTGCAAACCAGTTCAAGGGGACGGCGAGTGCGGAGAAGTTGGCGATCCGGGGAGCAGAAGCCGCGGTGGAGGAAAAAATGCAAGCCCAATATGTATCGGTGGCCGATGGTGTCAGGCGTGTTGAAGCGCCCGATGGAGAGGGGTATCTGAAGGCTGTCGAGACGTCGGATAGCAACGGGCTCCCGAATGGTCGATACGACCTGACTAAAGCCATCGAGGCGAATCGTCAGGCCGATCGAACCTATGACGGCCAGGTGCTGCACAAGGACAAAGAGAGCGTCTATCACCTCGTCGGTGAAGAGCTGTTCAAGCACTCGATGTTCGAGATCGCGAAGCACAAGCTGCCGGAGATCGGCTCGCATCTCGCAGTGACGTACGCCGCCGGCATTCCGCAGATCCCGGTCGAGGCAACCGCCGCATACGTTGCGCCGCAGCCGCCGCATCACACGCGGCCCGTCGAGAGCATGGAAGCGAACCGCGCGCGAGCTGAAGTAGCGAAAGACCTTCAAGTGTTGTTCGCTCACGATCCGCGTGTTGTCGACAAGCTGTCTGCCAGTTCGGAGGCTGGAGCGCGTGGTGCGGCGGCCGGGGCGCAGATCGATGCGATCGCTGCGAAGGTGAATGTTCATCAGGAGTATGCAGGCGAGTTGAAGCGCGTTTCGCCCGACCTGTTCGAGAAAACTGCGTCGCCGGCGATGAAGGAGCGGATCGCGACGATGGTTGAGGTGGCTGAGCGAGCCGACCAAGCAAAGACTCTGACCGGCAAGACCCAAGCCGAGTCCGGCGACAAGCAACAGCATGGCAATGGCGACCAGAAGAAGGACGTGGAAAAGGAACGTCGCGGGTTTCAAGTTCCTTCGCACATTCGAACGAGCGTCGAGGCCCGGACCCAGCAAGCTCGCGATCTTTTGACGAAGGCGCACACGCTTCAGCCGCTCTACGCGGCCCAGCCGCAGCGCGACCATCAGCGGCCGAAGCCGCCGGCCGCCACGAAGAAGCGTGGCATGTCTCGCTGATCGAATTCTCTGCCGGCCTTTGTGCCTTGCGCGCGACACAACAGTGCCGCGCGCTTTTTTTTATTGAGTTTCGGCGCGGAATGCCGTTAAACCGGGTAGCCATTTATGGGGCCGTGAGGCAAGCCGCGTGTAGAATCAATGTAGATACAAGCCGCTTGCCATTTTCGTGGTTGGTATCTACAATGGATATACATTCGGAGCGAGATATGGAACTAAAAATTCAGAAATGGGGTAACAGCGCGGCAGTCCGGCTGCCCGCTGTATTGCTGGAGCAGATCGGCGCATCGGCAGGCAGTTCGCTGAACGCCGATGTGCGGCCCGATGGCGTGTTGCTGACGCCTGCTCGCCGTAAGTATTCGCTGGATGAACTGGTCGCGCAGTGCGACCAGAATGCTCCGCAACCCGCTGACCTTGCTGCCTGGGTCGAAGCAAAGCCAGTGGGGCATGAAGCATGGTGAGGCGCGTCAAATTCGAGCGTGGCGATATCGTGCGCGTCAGCCTGAATCCCACGATAGGGAAGGAGCAACAAGGGGATTTCCGGCCCGCGCTCGTTCTCTCGCCTGCTGCGTTCAACGCGCTCGGCGTGGCGCTCGTTGCACCGATCACGCAGGGAGGCGAATTCGCGCGATATGCCGGATTCGCCGTGCCTCTCTCGGGTGCGGGAACTGAAACGCAGGGCGTGGCGCTTGTGAACATGGTTCGCACGCTCGATCTTGAAGCGCGGGGTGCCCGCAAGGTTGAGCGCGCACCGGTCGAAGTTGTCGAAGATGCGCTCGCTCGCCTGCAAACCATTTTGGAATAACGGAATAAGCGAATGAATTTCTTGCAGCCAAACAGGCAGTGGATCGAAGAGGCCGACGCCGCGATCCGAACGGTCAATCCGAGTGCCGCCGAAGTCGTTGAGGCGACTCGTGGTTTCGCTGTGTTGGGGCGTGAAGGCGTGCTTACCGCGCGCCTCTCCGATGGAACCCAGTGGCAGATCAACGGGCAGGACGTGCGACAGCTTACCGCCGACGAAATCGCCGCTCGGGCTCGGCTCCACGAATCGTTTCAGTGAGACGACGGGTTGTCGCTCGGGTTCAACGAATAGGAAAACTCACTGCAAATGATGAAGCTCACACCTCACGAAATTCTGACGTACCTCGGCATCAGCATTCCGCAAGACGGCCTTGATATCAACTCGCACGACCTGTATCTGCATGCGACGTTGCTCCGTCTTCTCGGGCAGCAGATGCGCGTTGACGCTATTCCTGGTACTGAGTTGGCTGAACTCCTTGCCGGCCTGCACGGCGTCCACTTCGGGCCGGGCGCTGTTGTACCCGAGCGCTGTTCTCGCGCGCGACGGGCATCACTTCACGATCGGCAAAACGATCTACGGTATGTCAGCGGTGCCGTCGAAGTTGCCCGCCTAAACCCCGGAAAATTGCACCATGTTCAAGAACCTCAATCGCACGGTTGACGAAAAGAGTCTCCGGGCATTCATCCTCGGGGCAGCGCTCGCGCTCATTGGCCTGATCGCGTCGGCCATCATCGGCTCCTTGATCCCGCTTTGCCTTGGCCTGTCTGCGTATTGCGTGGCGTGCTGGCCGCTGTTGAAGCGCCTTGGCTTTGTCGCCTTGACTGGCCGTTACCCACGGTAGGGAAAATTCGCTGGCGTGGCCAGCATGGATGACCGACTTGTGCGCGTTAATCGCGAATTAGCTAACACCCCATGAACCCGGAAAATTGCGAGATGGCTGGCGACGTTCACAAGCAACTGGTGACGCTTGGCGAGAAGTGGCTGAAGCGACAAGGATTCTCGGTCGTCGCTAGCGAACTTGTCACGGGTGGTACGAGAGAGCAGGCCGACGTGATCGGTTTTCGCACGAATTGTTCGGCGGTAATCGAAGCCAAGGCGTCACGGTCGGATTTTCTCGCTGACGCACGCAAGCCGCATCGGATGGCAGGCGGATTGGGGGTGTATCGCTTCTACCTGTGCCCGCCTGGTGTAATTGAAGTGTGCGACCTGCCGGAGCGTTGGGGACTGTTATACGCACAAGGGCGCAGCGTGCTCGACGTGCTGCGCCCAACAGGAAACGGATGGCCGTCGCCGGGTTCAGCGTTCAGCGACTGGCACGCGTTTCAACACAAGGCCGACGTCGATGCGGAGCGTGGCGTCCTGTTCTCGATAGCACGGCGGCGATCGTTGTCACGGTCAGATGAGCAGTACGAAAAGCGGTTGCAAGAGGAAACTCGACGTGGCGACCGGCTCGCGCGAGAAAACGCCGAGTTGGCCGAGAAGGTGCGAAAGCTGGAACTCGATCTGTATTTGGCCGAGCGCGGACTTCAAGCGGGCAAGCAAGGCCCGGCCGAGTTGAAGGCTGCGATACGTCGAAAGATTGCATAGGAAATTCGCCGCCACGCGCGGCATTGGAAAGTGCGGAGATTAAAATGAATTTGAAATATAGCGCTGCGTTCAGCTTTGCAGTTCTCGTGTTTTGTTCGCTCGTGTCGAGCAAGCTCGATATTGGCACTGGCTTCTTGATGATCGTTTCCTTCGCTGCACTCAACGGTTGGTTTTTTATCTACAACCTATGTCGGTATTTCGAGGCGATCATCGCGCTGCGCACCGATATCGACGCGAAATCAAGTTCGGCAAGCGCGTCGAGCACCTGACCACGGAAAATTCGCCGGCGCGGCCGGCACTAGAAATCGGAACACTCGCGATGGCTGGTGATCGGGAAAAATGAACCAAGTAATGAAACGGAATCTGTTCATCGCTGTGGCCGGCGTCGCGGTCTTTGCGACTCTACTGCCGGTGGCAACATGGGTTGGGCGTACAGCGGGGCGTGAGGACGGCAAACGGGCCATCGAGCGCGTTCAGCTCGTCTGGCCGTCCATTCTCTCGATGCCGACCGAGGATCGTGCGCTTATCGCTTCGCTTGGTATGCAATGTCGTTTACAAGACCGGCCGCTGGTCGCCAATGAGGTTATCGCGTGCTTGCGTGATGCCGCGGCAGATCCCGATACGAATTTCCCTACCGGTGTCGACAGAAGAGCAGCGCAAGCACGTTTGAACGAGCTGTTGCGCTTGCGACAGCATACGTGAGGATGGTGATGGGAAAGAAAGCCACGACGGGCGAAAGCGGATTGCCTGACGGCAGGTACATGGCGAAGTGCCGAGAGCGAAACGCTATAGCCGCCGGAATGAATGGTCATAGCTTGGTATGGCCGACCGCGATATTGCGGGTAGCTAATGGAATCGCGATATTCGAGCGAGATGGAGTTAAAGTGTGGTCGTGCAACGCGATGTATGCCGCCACCCACTTTGAAATTGAGGATGTCTGAAATATAAGCCGCTGCTTCGGCTTCGTCGGGTATGTCGATATGTCTATCATTGGCGCGACGCGATTAGATCAATCAATCGCTAAAAGGATAGACATAACGAATTACAAAAAATATAATAGACCCATAAATGACGAACAACAGGAGCAGAGATGAAAAACACTTTTCGGGCGGTCAGCGACGCCGATTCGGTTGATATCCCGGCAGGCATTGCGCGGAGCGCACGCTACAGCCGGGCAGTCGCAATCGCAGAGCGCGAGATCGTCCCGGTTCCGCAAGAGTTTGCCAACGAGTGCCGGTTTCGCGTTCCCGTTGCCATGACCAGCTCAGCATGGGAAGAGTGCGTTGAGTGGGCCGAGGCCGGTACTTCGGACGTCGTATGGGACGTTCTCTTTGCTGCCCTGGGCGCAATTCGCTCGAAGACGAGCAAGGCGCGTAGCGCGGACTTCGCGGTGCTGAGGGTCGCCACCGGGCAGAGCGAGGCCACGCCCGTCTCGCTGCGCGCAGAAGTCGAGGCCGATGACGAAGGCCAGCCCGCGCTCACCATCTATCTGGCAAGTGAATGATCACCCACGCTTGCGGCCACGACGGCCGCAGGCGCTCGCGAGGAACCCAAAATGCTCGAAATTTTCCTGCTTGTCTCTGCATCTGTCTTGGCTTTTCCGTTCGCCGTGCCGCGCGATCGCCGGGCGACCACTGTGGTCGTTCAGCATCCGTTTGTGGCGGAGGGCGAGCGGTGAAGCTCTGGTGGTCGCGGAATGGGCTGGTTTCAGCTCCCACCGGCCTTGCCGTTAACACGTTGTCTGATCCTGTCGCCAGACTAGCCGCAAGCGTGAAGACCATATGCTGATGATTGTCCTATCTACCACGCCCCTTCAGCTCGTCGTTTGCTTCATCGTCGCGTTTGCGCTTCATCGATGGGCCGGGCGCTCAACATCGATGCTGGGACTCTCGTATCCGCTGCTTATGGTTGTACTTGCGTTCACCGGTGCAGTGTGGCTTGCGCAATGGGCCGCACGCTGGACGTGGGGTGTCAGCGTGGCTATGTGGTACTGCGCGGGAGCGGTCGGTGCAGTTAGCCTGGTGCTGATCGCGGTCATGCTTCTGGCGCTACATGCAAAGGGCATGGTCGAGCGGCAGCGCGAGAGGCGGATCGGCCTGATTCTGGAGGTGCGTTATCCCGGTGCGAGAGCGCGGCGACGCACCAGTGGGGCTTGGCAACTAATAGACGCAAGATCCGGGCGGGTGCTGGATGAATTGACGTCGACGGATGTGGCTCGCTGCGTGCGAACTCATATTCGAAACTGATAGAGGGAATCAATGATGAAATGCGTTCGAGGGGTAGGGCTCGTATTCTGCGTTGCGGCTGCGCTTGCGTCGGCTGTCGCCGCGGCCGATCCGATGCCGACTGGTGCGGGCTACGAGGTAGGATTCTCGCCGGCCGGTACGGCGTTGCCGATGATTGTTCGAGGGATCGAGCAGGCGAAGACGTCGATTCTCGTTGCTGCTTACTCCTTCACCAGCAAGCCGATCGCGACGGCGTTGGTCGCAGCGCAACGGCGCGGGGTGAGGGTCGCGGTTGTGGCGGACAAGGCGCAGAACTCGCGGCAGTATTCGGCAGTATGGTATCTGGCGAATCAAGGCGTCCCAGTACGGCTCAACGATCGATATCAAGACCAGCACAACAAGTTTATGGTGATCGACGGTAGCCACGTCGAAACCGGCAGCTTTAACTTCTCGTCGTCGGCTTCTTACAAGAACGCCGAGAACGCCCTGTTCCTGCGCAACGTCCAGCCCATCGCCGCTCAGTACGATGCCGAATGGCGTCGGCTGTGGCAGGAAAGCACGGATCTCAACGGAAGGTACTGATGCCGGTGAGCGCTGCTTATGTCGCGGAGATTCTGAAACTGATCGCAATTGCCGCTTCCATCGGGGGCGGTATCACGTATCTCGTTACGCGGGCTGAGCGACGCGAGAGAAGGACTAGAATGCCGACAGACTCGGATCGCTGGAAGCGGAGTGTGTACAACCCGCGAGAATTCAGGCGGAACCGGAATGACATTTTGTGAGATAGACAAATAGAATTACACGGTATATCATAATGTCTATCTATGCGCGAGGATATGGAATGAGGCTTGAAATCACGATCACTGGAGTTGAACCGGCATCGAACCCGGATCTTCCGAGCCACCTTTTTCCGGGGGTGGGTAGTGCTGGCGCAACATTTCGCGTCACCTCTGGAACTGCCCCGGATCGGGACAAGATGAGCGACCTACTTGGCTCGGCCGTTGTCGACGCTCAACTGGTTCACTACGAGGAAGACACCGGAGAGGGGTACTTCGTTGTGGTTGATGGCGATGCGCCCGCATACGGGGCAGTGGTCAAGCTCGCCGGCGACGATGGTTTGTCGGTCTACCGTCAAGCGAAAGCGCAGGAGCCGCAGGTCACTTATCCGTCCGTGGCCATCGAGCAGTATTTCGATGATCTCGACCGACACGATTGGTATTGCGACTTCTCCGATGACTACAGCGTGCAAAGACGAGGTAGTGAGGACTACGCCCGGCTGAAGGGTGTGGCGTCTCAGAACGGGAGAGATCACGTCGCGCTCTTGGAGGCGTTTCGGCGACACTATTTCTCTGGCGAGCCGTGGGGCACTCCGCGGTGGGATAAGCCGGCGCGTCCGGTCGATGGAGTGCTGCTGCTGCCACCCGAGCCGACACAATCCACCCCTGAACCATCGGCACCTGGCGCGAATGATGTGATCGACGTGATCGATGCGTCCGGGCTCGTTGATGCGCAAACTGGTACGGAAGCGAAGTCGATGCCGGAAACGGAGTCCGCGATCGTGGACGAGTCGGGCAAGGAGGCCGGGGAAGGGAAGCTGCCCGGCTGGACGCTAGCGGTGCATGTCGGCATGCCGCTGCTCGCCGCTGCGATTGCAGTGGGATGCCGGGGCGTCGGCGTGTCATGGTGGATTGCCGCACCGGTCGCGGCCGCAATTGTCATCGGTGGTCTTCTGTGGGAGCGCTCCATCGAGCGCAAGTACCTTTCGGCATGACGTTGCCGGTAATCAAGGAGAGATACATGCAAATTAGAGATTCCATAAAAGCGTGGAGACGTAACGAGGACAGAAGGGAGCGGGTGCGCGGAAAGGCAACTATCGCGTTCGCAGTTATGGCCGCGGTAGTGCTTTTCGCAGTCCGCAACCATCATCCGTATCTGATTGTTTTCGGCGTGTTCTGCATGCTCGCGACAATCGTATGGTGCTTCTCGTCTTCGTCGTTGCCGGACGCGAATGTCGCTGTGTTCGATGACTGTCTTCTGTGGATTGCGCAGGACGCAAAGGTTCCCGAATTCGCAAAGGCTTTGATTGCAATCGAAGTCAATGAGGCGACGCAATCGGCACGCCCGTACGTCTTCGACAAGCTCTACGCGCTAGATGACAGGCTCGCTGAGCAGGCATTTATCGATAGAGTGGAGCGGGGGGAGGGGTATCGCGCAATCATGACGAAGCGGCCGCCGGTCGATGACGAGTCAGCGGGAGTGGCAAATGGCTAATGTTCGAGATCAAATCGCTGCCCGCTATTCTGCCGACGATGCGCCTTGGTCTGCGGCTACTGGAGACTTGGCTCACGCGATTCTCGAGCGTGCATTGTCTATGCCGCTGGCCGAGCTGCGCGCGTTTGTCGCCTCCACCGCGAACGGGGCGGATCTCTCAGCTACCGGCGACGGGGCGTTAAGCTCAATGGTTCAGATGGCCCGGATTGCGCTTCTCTGACCAGAGTAACGAGATAATTTTTCTTATCACAACGGCACTGTTTTCGTAAAAAGGAGTGGAGGTAGATATGTGGACACAGGCAAGAGCGGAGCTGCGTGAGCTGGTGGAGGTGACTGCATGGCTCGCTACGTACGAAGCCACGCTCGCTGCGAAGCGAGAGATTGAGCCGACAGCTGAGGCTCGCGAGAACTACCACCGCAAGGTAATGCGCAAGATGGAACTCATGGGCAAGTACGAGCTGTGACTATGGAACCGACCTCATGTTCTCGGCGGCATTCGGATGACGAACGTGCATAAATGGGCCTCTTGGTTCGTCGGCCTCGGGCTGCTCGACCAAGTGGCGTATGCGATCCTTGTGGGTACATGGGCGGCGGTGGTTCTTTCGCTGATTCGCCGTATCCCGCGTTCTTTGCGTGGGAACACTGACAGGAGGTAGATATGACCCGGATACGTGCATTGCTCCATGCGGTCGCGCCTATCAGGTACGCAGCATATGTGGCAGCTTTCCTCGCAGTAGTTTGGTACGGATTCAAATGGCTATTCGTATTTTTCTTTCAAGTCTTCGATTGGTTGGGAGCCGACTCCTGCAACCTGGGGACGCCCGTAGCGGAAAACATGTGTGCTGTTGTTCGCGACAACCAGCCATTGCTTCACATCGGCTTTGCTGTCATCGCGGTTGGTGTGCTGGCGCTGTGTGTGCGGCGGTACATGACGGCAAGGAACGAGTCGCCGACTCCCGGCGTCAGATGGCCGTGGGTCTGACTTCATGATGGAGAGTGGTTCGGATATGGCGACAAAAATTTTCGGAGTCGAGCTGAATCGACCGACCTCTGGACGCGCGACGGCGCTGGCCGTCATATATGCAGTCGGATTGATCGGCTTGCTCTACTGGACACGGTATTGGGGTTTTGACGTCAATCTACCCGCCAAGGTCTTTCTGTCAGTGTCGGTGTTGTGGGCCTATGTGACGAGTTTGGTCGGCGTTCGGGTTACTGATGGGTGGCGGTCGTGGGCGATTTACTTGGCTGGCCTGGTGGTGTTCAACGCGATAGCCGGCGCAGTGTTGGTGATCGAAAATTGATTGGAGAGAAATCCCGATGAAGGCATTGACAGATTCGGCCGTGCTCAGCCTGGCGAAGCTCGGTGTAGCCATCGTGATATTCGCGGTAGCTTACGTTCTAGTGTTCTTGAGCACACGAAAGCACATGGATAAGCGGTTTGCTGATCTAACCGCAAGGGCGGCGGCCGCTCTCTGCTTCATTGTCGCCATGTACTTCGGATTTGTGGTTGTGGCACACGCATCGCCGGCTGGAGACGTGAAACCGCACGCTGATTCAACTAACGGCGTCCTCATGGCGGATGAGAAATCGGGCGCTTGGTGGGGCTACAGCGAGCAAGGCGGAGTCACCATCTGCTCGCGTGATGGCGTCGATGAAATGTCGCCGGGGTGGACTAAGCCTTGCAAGTCGAAGGCGGGAGGGACGCCAGCGGCGTGGCAAATCGCGCACTTCTGGCGCTCATTCGGGGGTGGTAGTCCCGGCCTCTTGGGGCTGGTTGACTAAATCGCGTAAGGAGAAAGGGATGTCGAGACAGAAATTTGCGGCGTGGGCGTGCCGATTCGCCTCAGAATTCTGCGCAGGAGCGCCGAAATGGAAGGTCGGATGTATTTTGCTGACAGCAATTGCGCTTCTCGTTGCGCTTGAATTCCTTCCGCCCCCGCCGTACCAGAGCCCCCTTTGAGGGGTATCAATCACTGAACGGAGAGACAGATGCGCAAGGAATACGAACTGCAGACCGATGTGCTCGCGACGATCGTCGCGGCCACGCCGGTGACGCCTAAGCACGCGGAGTTGCTGACGACGTTTGCGACTCGCACAGACTATCGCAGCGCGCGCTACGCGGTGACGCGCTACGAATTCTCCGAACGGCCGGCGCGTGTGATCGATGCCGACGGCCGTGAGATCGCGGCTGACTATCACGCGTGGATAGACGCGCAGCTCGACGCCCACGGCGGGTCGGTGGGAGATGTGTTGCTCGCGCACCAGGATGCCGGCTACCAGCTGGTCGAGGTCCAGCCGCTGTTGCACTACTTCGTGCTTGACCGCGGCGGCGACCAGGACAATTTCGTGCAGCTCGAAATCTGGGAAGAGCAGGAATTCGTCGAGCGCGGGGTGTTTCCGCGCACCACGCCGTGGCGCTTGCCGGATGCGCGCGAGTTGCGTTCCGGTTGGCACGACATGCCGGTCGAACGGTTCGAGCGGCGCGAGCTGGGCGCTCCGCGCTATCGGCTTGAGACGGTGATCGACATGCAACGCTTCGTGGCACTTGCCGAGTCGACCTACCGCGAGCGGCGCGAACGCGACGGCGATCGGAAGCTGATCGAGCGGAACGTGGAGACGGCCGAAGAGCGAGTGGTGAGCGTGCGCGAACTAACGCCCGGCTACGATCGCCAACAGTGGTGTGGCCGCCGCTTCTTCGACGACTGGGCCGCGTCGAGCGCGGGTCGTGACGGCGAGCGCGCCTGCCAGCGCTGGGTGTTCAGCACCCAGGACTACACCGATCCGCGCAGCGGCCGCGACATGAACTTCGTTCCGCGCTGGACTCACACGCGCAAGATCGCGGCGCTGAAGAATACCGCGAAGCTGGACGTGTACAGCCTCTACGGCAAGCTGACGCAATTCGACGATCGGATTGGTCATCGCTTCGCCTGGTACTTCTACGGCCTGCACGGCAACCTGATCCTGAGCGGACAGATGGAGCGCGTAATCGAGGCGGCCGAAGCGGGATTGATCGTGTTATCCGAACACGACTATCAAGTGCTGCGGCGCTGGGCAGACGATCAATACGGCTTCTGAAAAGCTACTACACACCAAAAACGCCGCTAGATACCATTATGTTAAATCGAGTCTTAATCTTGTCCACGAAAGCGCTTGGCGCGCTCATCCTAGCTGCCGTGGGCACGTACGCTTACGGCGGTTCGGTGTCCGTGATCGACGGCGCTGCGCTCGCCCGCGCAGCCTCGATGCCTTCCGCTTCGATGGTCATGCCACAAGCCGATCCAGTGCCGGTTACGCAACGCGTCGCAGACGGCAAGATGCACGTTACGCGTGATGGCCGGCTTGTCGAATGTGATGGAACCGGACAGGCGTATGAAATCACGATCAAGACCTTTGTAATCCGCGACCCGGTTTGGAAGGACGGAAAGCCCGTCAAATGCCGGCGCGATATGTTCTTATGAAGTGCCTCAAAGGAGAATTGATGAACAAGATCCGACGCGTAGGAGCTGCTGCCATTCACGTTGCAGGGGCCGTATCCGGTCTCACATTGATGTGGCATGCCGTGCGCTTTTGCAGGGGCGAGGTAGGCGCGCCGATCGTAGACCAAGTGAGAGCGATGATTGAACGGGGTGCCCCCGATTGGCCGATTGCACCATCGCTCCGGGGATTGATTGTGATCGATTGGGTGAGCCAGCTCTACTATTACCTCTTGGGCGTCGTCGCGTGGATCTCGCTCGGCGCGTTGGCGTTGCTCATTTCTCAGGCAGTCTCTCGTATCGTCCTGGTCGGCTTCAAGCAATTTTTGGATGAAGAGAAGGCGGCTCGGGAGGAAGACGCACGGATCGCGAAGATCGAAGCAGCACGGGCACGCCGGCGCGAGCTTAGGAGAAAGCTCACCGAGCCGAAGTCATCCATTGGTTCGGCCATCCTTATCGGAACTCTCATCGGCTTTTTCTTTCTCTTCCTCGCGCGATAAGCCCGCGCAGCTACGCTGGCAGTATTCGCCAGAATAAAATCTCTTGATAGCGATAGACAAAGTGATTGACGAATGTAATTCGAGTCGTCTATCCTTTGTCTATGTGTTCTTCTGGAGACGAACGGTATGAAAGTAGTTGGCGTGGCGGCTGTTCTCATCGCGGTACTGATCCTGAGTTACATCATCAATGGCGTAACTCATCTCCTTTAATAAACCACCATCGGGGAATATGTGGACTACGGAAATCTGAAGATTGCTTTGTGGGTTCTGGGCGTCGTGCTCGCGTTCGGCGGGCTGCTCGTGTGGTCGCGGCCGCTTGCCCGTTCGGTGTGCATCCTGGGGGCGATTCTCTCGGGATGTGGCCTGATCGTGTTTCATGGTTATGGAACCTACGCCGTGCCGGATCGAGCACTGGCCTACAACCATGCTGTCGAACTGGCTCTTGTGAAAACGGGAGTTCAGGTGACGAAGGATCTGAAGAGCATGCGTTGTACGCCGGATCGCTCGAAGGTTGCGGGGCCCGTGTATGGGCTGAATGACGACTATGAGTACAAGTACACATGCGTAGTTTCTCTGGATGGAATGAAGGGTGACTTCGTGGTGGAAAAGATCGACGTCGAAGCGCTTTTGCGAGAAAGCGTCGACGGCAAACTCAACCTCAAAGTAACGAGACTGACCACGAAAGACGGTATTGAGTTGCCGCGGGTCGAGGTCTACGCGATGCCTGAGCGAGTGAGTGCCGGGCAGGCGGCCGACTCGATTCGCGCTCTTATGGCCTACGCTCTTCCAAGGGCGATTGCGAAACGCGATGCTGATGTGGCCGCTGAAGAAATCGAGAAAGCAAATCGCGCGAGCTGGCAGGGGAAGTCCGATGGATCGTAACGAGCCGGCCGTCGCGCGGCGTGTCTTGCGCGTAGTGAAAACCGCGATCATCTGCGGCGTTTCTCTCGCCTGCGTGTTCAACGTGCTTGAGCGTTTGTATCTCATCAACGGGAGCTACTATCCGCGAATCCTGGGCGTCGACGTTGGTGCGATCGACTACCAGGCGCTTGGCACCCTAAGACGCGATAGGTGTCCGGACGAGCCGCTTGAGGTCTATCAGAAGCAGGCTGGTACGGTCGTGATCCGATGCGGTACGCAATGGTTGTTCGGTCATACCTTCATCAGCAGTGTGAACCCCTTCCGCGACGTCGCGAGCCAGTAAGCAACACGCGGACGTTGCTTGTAGGTGTGTTCAGTAATGTGTATAGTAATCAAAGATACGCCGTGATTCGGCGGGGCTCACATTGCTGGACGCGCCATGTTCCGTTGGGGATTGTTTGTGATGTTTGGGATACCTGCGATGTACATCCTGTACCACTGGATGACTCGCTGATCGCCCTGCCCGATCGACGGCGGGGCATAGGAGAAATAGATGAATGCCTTTCGCCTTTTTGTCGGGATGGTTTACGGTGTGCCGTTCTGCGTGGTGCTTATGCACTGGCTCGCAAACGCGGCGCGCGTGGTTCACTGAAGAAGCTCATTTGCAGAGGTACAGCATGATTCGGATCGAGAACATCGAGACTATGACGCCGCAGCAAGAGCGCGATTTCTGGACGCTGTTTTCCAGCGATATCGCACGCGACGATGGGGCCGTTGCCCGCCGTCATCTCGATGCTGGAAACCCGGTGTATTGCAAAACCGAGAACACGCCGAAGGGCACGATCGAGAAGCGATTTCCCGATGGCCGCCGGCAACTGGTGACGTGGGACAGTAAGGGTGAGCACGTCGTCTCGGAGCTGGCCCTGTCGTGAGCGTGGAACAACCTCACCGACCACAGCTATGGGTTGTCGCTGGGCCAAACGGCGCAGGCAAAACCACGCTGACCGGCCAGCATTTCGCCGGCCGCATCCCTGTCGTCAATCCTGACGACATTGCCAATCAGATCAATCCGGGGCATCAAGGCTCGCCCGCGACGATGGTTGCAGCCGGTCGGCTCGCGATCGCGCAGCGTCAGGCGCTACTGTCCGAAGGCAAGAGCTTCGCGGTCGAAACCACGCTGACCGGTAAAGGTGAGCTGGAGCTGATGCGCCGGGCCGCTGCGCAGGGCTACAAGGTCAACCTGTTTTTCGTCGGACTGGATGACGCGCAGCTCTCGGCCGGTCGTGTCGCGCAACGGGTCAGAAGTGGCGGCCACCCTGTTCCGCTTGATGACATTTTTCGCCGCTTTGACCGAAGCCTCTCCCATCTATCCGAAGCCCTGACGCTGGCAGATCGAGCGTACGTGCTCGACAACAGTGGGCTCAGGCGGCAGCTACTGCTATCGATGGAGAACGGCCGCGTCAAGCACATGACCCGACAACTGCCCGATTGGGCCAAGACGGCCATTCCGACCGGGATGCAACATGCGGCGAAGCATCACCGCTCGATGGGGCGCTAGAACTATGACCTCAAACGCAACAGAGGCGGCACGGGCCGACCGTGATCGACTGAGCGCGATCGAGCAGCTTCGAAGCGGAGCAATGCGCCTGGCCGACGCGCCGGATCTCTCGAAGGCCGACGTGAAATTGCTGTCGGGCATCGTTGCTGCGATCGACAAGCTCGAACGCAACTTCAGCGGCTCGATTCCGCCGGCGACGTCTCTACCCCGACCACGCGGCCGGAACGGCGGGGCCAAAGAGCGACTGAGCGAAGCAGATCAGAAACGGCTGCTTTCCATGTACGGGGCCGGTGAAAAGGTCTCGAAGGTCTGTCAGGAATTTGGGGTGACGCGAGGCACTGTGTATCGGTATCTGCACAAGCACGGGGTCATCGCGGAAGCGGTCTGAAACATCAAAAAAGAGGCCGTGCCAAGAGTCGACACGGCCCAATCTCCTGTTAAGGAGCAGAGAATTGAAGAATACCATGCAGGCTACATTGCTCAGCGAGGCCCGGCCAAGCCCGGTCGTCCGCAGTTCGGACGAGGGCGACACGTCGACGCCGCGGCGGAAACGCAATGTCGGCCAGCCCCAGCAACTTGAGCTGGTTCTTGCCGACATGGTGGACGTCGCGCCGAAGGACGATTTGGCGTCGATGGAGATCCCCCTTTACTCCCTCTCGAAGAACAAGGACACGGAGACGCGGGTGTATCAGCGTGGGAACCGCTCCGTCCGGATTATCCCGTCCGGCGAGGGCGCGGCAACGGTCTTCGACAAGGATCTGATCCTGTACGTCGCATCGCAGCTTGTCGAGCGGATGAACCGGAAATTGCCCGTCTCTCCGACTGTGCAGATCCAAACCTACGATTTTATCAAGGCCACCGATCGGGACGACAGCAGAGGCGGCTACGAGAATATTCTCGGCATGCTGCGCCGGCTTCGCGGCACGACGATCGAAACCAACATCCCGACCGGTGGCGAGCGCCAGGCAGACGGTTTTTCGCTGATCACCAACTACTCGGTCATCTCCGGTAAGCGCAGCTTCAACAAAAAGAAGGGCGAGAACGTCGAGCGCGTGCTGTCGTTCACTGTCACCCTTTCCGACTGGATCTATAACGGCTTGCTGGAGCTGGAAGTGCTCACGCTCGATCGCAAGTATTTCCAGCTCGGCAAGGCGATCGAGCGCAAGCTGTACGAGGTCGCCCGAAAGCACTGTGGGACAGATAAGGCGATGTGGGAGGTCGGAATCGACCTGCTGGCCGAGAAGATCGGATTCCGGCGTGATCGCCCCAAGTTTCGATCGGAGCTGCGTGCGATCATCAAGGCCGACACGCTGCCCGAGTACCGTATGGCCCTAGATCAAAGCCGGCGGCCGGATATGGTGGTCTTCTACACACGCGATGCCGCTGCGCTTTCCAAGCACATCCGTACCCAAGGGTGCTACGACTGGTTCAGAGCCCTTGAGACCAAGGAAACGCTGACCGCCTGACCCCCACCCCCTCCTGACAGTTCTACCAGCATCCGCGCCGTTCCGGGTTTCGCGGATGTTTTCGCTCGCCCTCACCGTTTGGACGAGCTGGCCGCCGGTGCGCGGCCGGCTCGCGTCAGTGCATCTTTTCTCCGTACGTCATCGCTGCCGATCCACTGCAGGCGCGCCTACTGGCCTTTCTTCGTTCCGGGTTTCGCGGATGAAAGCACGAATCACGGATTCGGGTTTCGCGGATGTTTTTTCCGGGTTTCGCGGATGTTTTCCAGCGGTATCGACGTCGCCAGAGGCCAATACGGGCGGGGATTTCAGCGATTTAGGCATCAACAGGCAACAAAGTGCGCCTCTTTCGTTCACCGAGCGAGTAACCGGGTTTCGCGGATGTTTTCGGCACTTATCCACAGAGGCCGCGCGAAAACCGGGTTTCGCGGATGCCTCTGTCGGGTTTCGCGGATGCCATTTGTCGGGTTTCGCGGATGCTCGGCTTCGGGTTTCGCGGATGAATTTCGGCCGCTCAGGCGCGCCACACAAGGCTTCCGCGAAACGTAACACGCGCGCGGTTTTTAACGCTTCTTTTTTTAACGTTGTAACGCGCCGAAGAGGCTCCCGCCTCTTCTCGATCCCACCCGACCGGGCAAGCCCGGTCTCCCATCTCCGGGCGGTCTAAGCATCCGTCGCGGCAAGCCGCGCCAGATGCAAGACCGAAGACCAAACCAAATCCACGCCCCAAAGGGGCCAACACGGCGCTTCGCGCCTTGACGACCCCAACCCTCGTCAGCTCTCCCTCGCTTGGGGTCTAAGCTCCCGCCGCGGCTACGCCGCGCCAGGAGCTAAGACCGGGATAAATCGCGCCCGCAGCGTCCGCTACGCAGCCGCTGCGCCCGCTCAACCCGGCTAGGCCGGCTACGCCGTCCTTCTGAAGCCCCTGCGAACACCTCACACGAAACACCAACGCCCAAAAGTCTACAGAGAGGGGGGCGCGCCCCTCGTCGTCGCCCTCTCTGGCTCAACTACAGCCTCTAGGACGGGCTGATTGCCACCGGGCAATGGGTAGCCGTGGTCAGGGCCCACGCGCGGCGCTATGCCCGCGATTCGCGATGCCCTCATTGCGGTCATCCAGCTCGCTACCCTCAATGACGGTGCATGTGCTGCCGATAAAGTCCTATGCCCTTCTTCGCACGCCCACTAAAAATAAACATTTGGTTATCTAAAAGATGACGTTTAGAATGCTGTTAATCGATCTTTGGTAACGTCATGTCGACACCAACTATCAAACCTACCGCCGAAATGTCCGCCGAATTGCAGGCGGCATTCGATCACTTCAACGAAAACCTGTTCGGTGGGGATATTCCGCCGACACTGCTCACCTTGCAGCGGCAGAAAATGACTGCCGGCTATTTCACCGCAGAGGGATGGGTCAATCGAAAGGGGGCGCAGAAAATCGATGAGATTGCACTGAATCCCCAATACTTCGCCGTTCAGACGCTGACGGAGAGCATGAAGACGTTGGTGTTGCAGATGACGTTCGCTTGGCAAAAGCACTTTGGCCAGCCTGGTCGCCGTCGCTACGCAAACAAGAACTACGCAGAGAAGTTGCAGAGCATCGGCCTTATGCCAAGCCACACCGGTAAGCCGGGCGGGCGCATGACGGGCGAGAAGATCGACGCCTACGTGATCGAGGGCGGACTGTTCGAGAGAGCCTGCGAGAAGCTGCTTACCGAATCGTTCGCGCTGTCGTGGCTCGATCGCTTTCCCGTGACGGTTCAAGAGCTTTCTCGAGTCCTGCACCAACTGCCCGAAGAGACGCGGATCGGGCTGACGGAAGACGAGGTGAAGAAGCTCGATATCAAGGTTGTTGAGAAGGCCGAACCGGCGTCCGGTCAGTGCCGCTACCACTGTCCGCTGTGTCTGAAGCGAGTGTGGGGCAAGAAAGGCATGGAAGGCGAGTTCGTTCACGTTCCCTGCGGTCAGGTCATGGTGACTGGCGACATTCCCGACGAAGAAGAGTCCGACGCATAAGCCGGCGGACGCAGACGATATTCCACTTTCATAAGGAGTTCAAATGTCTCTCAGGTTTCTCCCCATCGGTTCGTTCCTTTACCTGATCGGAGGAATGGTTTTTGGCTTTGGAATCGGCTTCGCCGCGATCATGCCCGGCTACGTATCGCTGGTGAGCACTGGTGTGGGATCGCTCACGATCGTAGCCGGGTATTTCACTCTTCGCCCCCTCTTCCGTCGCGCCAAGGCAGAGATCAAAGCGCGTAGTAAGGCTTCGTCGCTGCCGGCGGCCGCTCCGGGGGCATCTGGCGAATGACGCTGCTTATTCGTCTCCTGATGGTCGGTTTGCTCGGGCTGGGGCTCTTCTTCGGCTATATCAAATGGGGCGAACCGACACTTCGTGCGATGCAGGCTGAAGAGCAGCACGGCCCGGCCAGCGGGACCGTGCCGCGGGAAATCTCCCGCCTGTTCGGCAAGTACACGGCATCGAATTCGAACGGCCGCTACGTCTTGATTCTCGATGGTAGCGGTGCAGAGCTGCGATTTACCGACAACAAGCGCCAGGAGTACGCCTATCGCGGGCATTACACGGTAGATGGCAACAGCCTCGAAGTTGCATGGGCTGAGCAACGGAACGGCACTAGCTGGGTGTCGATGCAAACCGTGGCCGACAAGATGCGAGTGACGTCGGCCGATACGATTGCGGCGGCCGAAGGGACGTTTACCCGCGCAAAGAATTAATTATTCCGCATCAGTTCGATAGTTTTTCAACCAGAGCATTCAATGATGAAGAAACTTGCTGTCGCCATGCTGTTCGTCATCCCGGCCATCGCGTCTTCGGCCACGTACTCCGTTACCGAACGATCAGGCATGACTACCACCGGCGCGCAGCTCACTGCACTCGGTAAGACCGGCTGCGTCTATGCGAACGTGCCCATCGCGTTGGGCGACATACTGAACTATCCGGACGGGACGCGTCAGGTATGTGCGAGTGGGCCGAACGGCCCGCTGATGGTCAATGTGACATCCGAAAGAGCGGCGAAGCACTGATCACGGCCGGCTGTCATTCAAATAACCCCGATCACTCCAAGGAGAGAATCTAGATGAAGAAAATCGCCATCCTTTTTGCATCGCTTGCAATGGCGTCTGCGGCAGTTGCCGAGCCGGTTCCAGCTCAGGCGGTCAAGGCTACTGCAACTGCGTGCACACCCGGAACCGTGACGATCGACGCTGACGGGCGGCTGCTCAAATGCGGAGCGGATGCCGCCTGGACGCACAGCGCAGATAGCGCGATCGTTGAGCAACTGGCTCAACTGAACGCAACGAATGTGCTGATTCTCAACCGCCTTACCGAAATCGCCGCCGAGCGTTCGCAGGCCAAGTAACAAGGACGAAACCGCTATGAGTACAACATCGTATAAGCAACTTCTGAAGCAACGTGAAGAACTCGAAGCAGAAATTGCGAGGGTGCGCGAAAGCGAAAGGGCCGATGCCGTTGCGAAGATCCGCGAGCTGATGGAGATGTACAGCATCTCCGCCGACGAGCTCGGGGATCGCCGTCGTACCCGCAAGCACAAGCCCGTGGAGGCAAAATACCGCGACCCGGATTCCGGCGCGACGTGGTCGGGGCGTGGAAAGCCGCCTCGCTGGATCGCGGGAAAGGATCGCGAGAGCTTCGCAATCTGACGCCAGTGTGCGAACAAAAGAGCCGGGGAATCCCCGGCTTTTTTTATGTCTTTGCTTCCTTCGTGTATCTCGAAATGTCTATTGCTAAAGTCTGCATTGCTCACGTAGAATGGAGTTGCGATAGACAATATGAAATACAAAGGAGCAGAGATTGACGAACTATTTGGAGATCCCGTACGAGGCACTTGGGCCTGACGGCCGAGAACGAAGCCGCTACGCCTGCACAATCGGGGAGCTGCCGCACTCCATGCGGTTGCAGGCGTGCGAAGACGCGACAAAGCGCATTGCGCACCTGATTGGGCGCGAGAGCACGCGTCGCATTCCGTTCGGGATGCCGGTGTATGTGGCGTTCTCGATGCGCCCGGCAGACGCGGATCGGCACAAGTTTCGTGCGGTGCTCAGGATGCGTGGGGCGGATTTACCGTTGACCTACTGCATGATCGAAGCGATCCGTGCTGTACCGGTAGCTGCCGAGTGACGCGTTACGACGGAACGCCGGCGGGGACTTCCCTTCCCTGTCCGGTCGCTGGCTTTCGGGGTAAACCAGTGGTCTTCGAGGAAGATCCGCGAGTGGGGGATAATTACGGGATTAGCAACCATATGATGACAACCAACATGGCGACGACACGTCTGAAGCCGAAGCAGTTTGACGCGCTTGTGATGAAATCGAGAATGAAGGAAGACGCGGTAGCGATCGCGCGCTCGGTGTTGGTCGAGGGCCGCGGCTATGCCGAGGCGGCGGAAGAGCATGGGCGTAAGCGCCAGTACGCATACCAAGTTGTTACGCGCCTGCTGGCTCTCGAAGAGCCGCAGATGCACACCTACACGGGGTCTCCGGAGGTCTTCGTGCAGATCGACCTGATCGTAGAGCGGCACAAGGGACGCAAGATGCTGACGCGCAAGCAGTTCAATGCGCTCGAAAAGTTGTCGATGCTTGAGCCGCACTCGCTCGAACTAGCGAAAGGCGTGCTGGTCGATGGCGTCGAGAACATCGAGCTGGCGAAGAAGAACAACATCGCCCGGCATCTTCCGTGGCAGGCATCCCAGCGGCTGATGAAGCGATTCGATCCGTCAATGGAGGACACGCGCGTCTACAGGGGGCCGGCGGAAATGTTCGAAGAGATCGACGCGCTTATCAAGGGGCACGGTGGCAAAAAGGAGGCGGTATGAGCAAGGAGCAGTACAAGTCTTCGTCCGGCCGGTACAAGTCTATGTTCGAGCGTGTCGCGCATCAGTTCAACGATGGCGCAAACTTCGCGCGCTGCAATATCCGTATCCGCAAGCCGCAAGCGCATATCGTATTCGGACGCCAGCATCTTGACGACGGCAAGCTGCCGTTTGAACTTTCGACGGACGATGCTCTGAAGATGTGGAAATGGGCATACGAATGGCTTTCCATCGACTCGTCCAAGCAACCCGTGTTTGTTAGCAGTGCGCGCCAGTCGGCTCGCCTCCGAGTGGAACACGATAGCGGCGTTATGGTTCTTGCGTATGAAGCGATTCCTACGGTCGACGGCCTGACCGTGTTGTTGGGAAGTACGTGGATTCCGCCGGAGTTCTTCGAGAGCCTGGTACGTGATGTGGCGGCTGAGCTGGAGGCGAACGCCGTGCAGATTGTTTCCGTTGACCGCAATGTGATGGTGCTGCAACCCGGCGCTTCGGATGCGGACGTAATTGCACGCTTCAGGGAGGCTGCTTCGCATGGACGGCCGGTGTTAGTCGCTCCCGTCGCAGATTCGAGCGACACTGAATGACGACACCGAAGAGGCCGCCACGTGATCGAATACAACCTGAGCGCGCTAGATAAGGCGCTGATCGAACACTTCCACGCGCAAGCTGGTGTAAGCGGCTTCGATGGCGTTTCGTCGCTTTCGCAGACCGATCGAGGCGTGCTGGCCGTCGCGGATTTGGTTCGCCGGCAAACAGTGGTGCAGGTCTGCGAATCCTTGCATCTGAATGGCGAGGACGCTGCACGTCTCTGGTTCCATCTGTCCGACTTCGAGCCACCTCTATCTGACGGTGAGGCGCGATCGGCGCTCAACGAGTTGGTCAAAGCAAGGTGACACCCATGAACAAGCGAGCCGTCGTGCGGGCAGCACGCCTGTACTCGATCGCAGTCGTCGCACTGATGGACAATGGCGGCGCAGAAACGGCCGAGGAAATCGCTGTTGTGCAGGCGGCGGCTGACGCAGCAAGGGCCAAGCTCGATGCAATGCGGCTGAGGCTTGGCGATGTGCGATCGATTCGGGACTGCATCGCACTGGCGAAAGGAATGGAGGGCCAGTGAGCGAGTGCTCCATGAAGGCTGCGGCGCGGCCGTGTCCATCATGCCCGTGGCGCGTTGACCAGGATGCTGGCGACATTCCGAATTTCAGTCTCGCGCTGGCTGAATCCCTGGCGGGTACGTGCCCCGACGAGCGCGGCATCGGGCCGGACTTCGGTGCGTCGTTTTTCGCGTGCCATCAGTCGAAGCTAGGCAGCGAAATCCCTTGCGCTGGCTGGCTCGCGATGGTCGGCCACCGCCATCCACGCGTGCGGATGGCCGTTAGGCGCGGGAGCATATCGCCCGACGCGCTTACGCCCGGCGAGAACTGGCCCGAGCTACACGACAGCTATCCCGACGTGCTTGCGAAGCTGCGTGCGACGTGCGGCAACGAGGAGTGGTGAGACTTTTCGGGAATGCCGAGGGTTATTGATTTGCCATCGGCCCGGTGGTCGTTGCCCCGCCCTGCAACCTCATGAGCTGCCCGTAGATCTTCCGTGCATACGCGTCACGCTTGCTCGGTGTGACGGCGTTGTACGCACCAATGGCCGTCCAGTTGTAGCCGAGCTGCGCAATGTTCTGCGCCATGATCCACGTCCCCACATACGCGTTCTTGCAGGCGTCTAGTAGGTCTTCTTCCCCGATGCCGTATTGCTTCAGCCGCGGAAGCCAAGACGAGTTGATTTGCATCAGGCCAATGTCGCGCGAGCCGTTGGTGTTTTTCGAAACGACGCGTGGCCGCATTCCTGATTCCTGCATCGCGACCGCTCGCGCCAGCGACGTCGGCACGCTCCAGTAGTTCGCGGCGTCGTCCAAGCAATCCGCCCTGGCCGCCGGCAGCGAAGTTGCCCAAAGCATTCCCATCCCGATCGTCATCACGGCCGCCCGGAGCAGCCGATCGTTCAGACGGTCTTTCATCTCTTTTTCCTCATTAGACGTCTACCAAAAGTGCATAAAGGGTTCAGGAAACATGCACTTATGCCGTTATCCCTTTACGGCATGGCGGACTGTTCCTTGAGGCACTAGCTGACCCTTGCCGCCCGACTCCCCGAGGTCTCACCTCCCCGAAGCGCTCCCCCGAGTTGGCGGCTATCCCGGCGCGTATCAAGCAGTGCCCGACCCTTTCCGATACAAATGCGTCTTTTAGGCCACTAAAAGCTATCTTTTAGTGGTCGGTATGATAGCATTTCGTTGTCGGCAGGTGCTATCTCGCCGCTGGTGTGGAGTCGGGCTTAGCCGTGTCCCTTCAACGAAAAAAAGGAATGCAATGAGGAAGCTATTGGTAGCGCTCGCTCTGGTACCGGCGTTCAGCCAGGCCGCGCTTGTCATCGAGGGCGGCCCGGCGCAGAGCGCGCCGCAACCCGCATCGAGCAATTCGAGCGCCCCTGTCGTGAAAGCCGCGAACCCGGCTGCTTCGAGCGTTACCACTGCGCCAGCTCCGGCCGCTGGTGCCGCCGTGTCGGCCGCAACGCCCGAGCTGCAGGGTTTCGTTGTTGCCCCGCTTTGGGAGGCGACGCCGGCCGATCAGACGTTTCAAGGGCTCTTCGCTCGTTGGGGCAAGCAAGCGGGCTGGACGACGTTTTGGGAAGTCGGGCAGGACGTTCCCGTTGTCGCCTCGTCACCGTTCTCTGGCTCGTTCACCGATGCGGTTCAGGCAGTGCTCGATACCACGTTGAGCACGGATTTGCCGGTGCATCCGTGCTTCTACACCAACAACGTGGTGCGCGTGCTTCCGACGAGCACTGAATGCAATCCCAAGTGACCAAGGCACGCACATGAAAGCACAACGATTCGTCCTCTACCCTCTTCTCTCGTCGCTCGTCCTGTCCGGGTGCGTTTCGCCGCAGCTCACTCAATCCACGAACAAATTCGTTACGAACGCGGGTGCAGAGACTGACACGGCATCGCGCAGTCTCATCAGCCAGATCACGAATGGTCGTGAAGAGCGGCGTAAAAGCGCATTTGTCGATCACCCCTATCTCGCCGGCAAGAGCGTAGCTCTGCCGCCGAGCGCAACGCTTCCGCTTCCGTTGCAGCGCGGCGTCAAGGTCAAACTGGTTTTTCCGAATAAGCGCGTCAACCTGCCGGTCGCTGCTGAGCAGATCACGCTTGCGACCAAGATCCCCGTTGTCATCTCGTCCGACGTCTACCTGCCGGCCAACGCGTTGCTTCCGCGCACGCAGAAGCTGGACGATAGCCCCAGCGGCGGCAACGGGCCGGTTCCCCCGGTTATGCCGGCCGGCCCCGGCCGTCTCGCGTCCGGCCCCCTGCCCGCCCTTTCGAGCGTGACGGGGGGCGGGGGGTTGGTCTCGTCCGGCTACTCCGGGCAAGACTCGCCGCAAGAGGTCGAGATTACGCAAGACGAGATGCCGCTCAACCAGATTCTTGACCTGATGACGACACGCATCGGCGTGAATTGGGAGTGGGACGCAAAGAAGGGTGTCATTCGCGTCTATCGCATGCTGACGAAAACGTGGCTGCTGCCGGTTCGGCCTTCGAGCATGAGCTATTCGACCGACCAGATCAACAACACCGCGCTGTCGAACAACCAGAATGCTTTGCAAAACCAAGGGCAGGACAAGGCGGCCCTGAAGAGCGAGGCTCAGAACGTCAATGAAATCACGTCGATCCTCAACGATGTGCAAACGGTGATGACCCGATCGGGATCGGTCAGCGGAAACATTTCGCAAGGCACCATCACTATCACCGACACGAAGGATGCAGTTGAACGAGCGGAATCGATCGTCAACTTCCATCGCGCTTTGCTTTCCAAGATGGTCGCGGTCCATATGCGGCTCGTTCAGGTGACGTTGAACGATACAGGGCAACTCGGCGTTGACTGGCAGGCTGTCCTGACGAAAGCTTTGAACAAGGTTCCGGGCTTCATCCTCACGTCTGCGTCACCGATCTCGCTCGTTTCCGCGAACGCCGGAGAGCTGGGTGCGAAGATCACCTCCGGACAGTTCAGTGGCACGCAGGCGGCAGTGAAGGCGCTTGCCGAATTGGGGAATACGGCATCGTCCGATGACATTCCTCTCGAAGTGCAGAACCGTCACACGCACTACTACAACAACCGCGTTCGCTTCTCCTACGTTTCGCAAACGACCCCCGCGACGGCAACGGCGGGCGGTACTGGTGGCATTCCTGGTGTCACGACGGCCCAAGATCAAGTCGGCCTGAAGATGCTGGTGTATGCGAGCGTCACGAATAACAACTCGGTCGCCGTAACGGTTTCGCTCGATACGTCGGTGTTGCAGAGCATTCAGCCGTTCACGTCGGGCTCCGGTTCGAATCAGCAGACCGTCCAGCTCGTCAATACGACCGGGCAAGGTCTCTCTACCGACGCGATCATCCGGAACGGGGCAACAACCGTGTTGACGGTGTTCGATTCGAACACGGCGCAATACGATCGACGTACGCTCGGCCATAACATTCCGCTGCTCGCCGGCGGATCGGTCAATGCTTCGCGCACGCGTACCGCAACGCTGCTGGTCATGAGCGCGACGATCAAGGACACGGACGCCGGACAGCAAGGGCCAGCGCAATGATCAGCGAAATCAACGGGAAAAAACTCGCCTTCGGGATGGAATGGCGGCTGCTTGTTGAATCGGGCTCGTATGCCACGATCGCGGCGAGGCGAGCCCGCGAGATGCGATCGCCACTGCTTTGGCACGCGGACAAAGCGGACTACGCTGGGTTTCTGCCGAAGTCGGATTCGTCCGCTTCGCAGGCTGGGCAGATCTTCGCCGCTGCCGCCGCGTTTCTTCGTGTACCGGGGCTTCCCGATGATGCCCTGCTGCTGATCCGGACACCTGACGACAAGATTTCTCTCATCGGTGTGCGGCAGCGCAGGCCGTTGCGTCGCTTCGATCAAATCGGCCTGACCGAGCAGCAGGCCCATGAGCTGTATATCGAGTTCGGCAAAAAATGCGGTGAATCCGGGTTTGCGGTCGTGGGTGAAACGAATCTGTCGTTCGTTGGCGAGGCAACGCCGCTTACGCTCGCGGAGCTGGCGGAACATGCAGACAGCACTTGTCTGTTGAAGCCACCAAGCCGATCGGCGCTCTACAAGAAAGTCGCCGTCGCCATCGTCGCTGTCGGCGTGCTGGCAGTTATGGCGCCGAGGGCTGCTGACTACTTCTTTCCCCCTGACCCGGTTGCGACGAAGACGCCGACGGAGTTGTACGCGGATAGCCTGAAGGCGCACGCACTCGATCCCGTCGTAAGGGCAAGCGATTTCTCGTCGTGGTACGACTGGATACGATCGCTCACCACCATGTACGGTGGATGGTCTCTATCCAAAGTGTCGTGCAAGTTCAGTGCTCCTGGCTCGCAGGGCGGATCGTACCAAGCGTGGGATGGGCGCGCGCAATGCGCTCTCACCTACGACCGAGACTTGAAGAGCTACGCGACGAATCAGACCTTCATCGCAGCCGCTCCGAAGGAATACGCATCGAGCGCTACGTATCTCCCAACGGCAGACCAGATGATCGTCAATGCGTCGCCGCAAGCGGTCAAGAAGGTAACGCTGAATACGGTCTTGACGTCAGCAGGTACGGCCGCCGATCGGCAGATGCGTTTCACGTCGACGCTGCAATCGGCAAGCCAGCTCGTCAAGAAAGCGTCGCTCAATGATGCCGAGGCGTTTCTCATTCCTCCCGGTGTCCAGCCCGCAGGAGTCGCGGCAGTCGCCTACAAGGCGTCGCACTGGACGATCGAGGGCGCATCTCACTTCGTGAAGCTGCTTTCTGATTTTCCCGCATACGCGACGTTGAGCAAGGCGGAGCTGACGATCAACAAATCCACCAGCGCTTCCGACGACACGCCATATCAGATTTCGATCGAGGGCGAAGCCATCACACGCAACTGAGACCACTATGAAGACCAGACAAACCACTATCGCAGCCGCCGCGCTTTGCATGCTGATCGGTGTGCCGCTCGCCGCATCGGCGTCGCCGTCGCTCAACCTGCCGCTTGGCCAGAAAACATCCGCCACCGCTCAGCAAGCGCCCGTTGGCCCGGTGCCGAAGGTGGTCGCTTCAACGCCGCCTGGACTCGGTGCGCCGACGAGCGCTCCCCCAGCTCCCGCCCCGGCACCGGCCACGAAGCCGGCTTTCGCCGCACCGCAGCCGCCGGTTGCGTCTGCGCCCGTCCAAGTGGCAAAGGCCAGCACCACGACGCTGGTTGCGGCGCAAGAACCTGCCAAGACTGTCGCATCGGTAGCCGCGCAGGAACCTGCCAAGACCGTAGCACCGCAACCCGGCGTTGATCGTGCGCCGTCGCTGGGTGATTGGGAGGATCTGTACCAGCGAAAAGCCTATCAGGCCCAGCTCGCGACGTTGAAAGGCAGTGAGTCGACGGTTGCTCCGCAAGGTGCGCAACAGGCCATGTTGCCGCCTCTTCCGCCGCCGAATCAGCAGGGTATCGCTCAGCTTGGCGACGCACCCGAGAAAAAGACCAATCGGCGGTTCAGCGCTGCGTGTCCTGACGACAACAAGCCGTGCTTCTTCTCCGTGTACGGCGTTCACGTCGACGGAGGCGAAAACAATTTCCGCGGCCAGCTCGCGATCAACGGCCGCGTCATCTCAGTCTACAAGGGCAAGAAGTTCGAGGGGTACACGATCACCGACGTGTCCGACTCGGCGCTTACGGCGACGAAAGGGCGAGCCCGCTACGTGTGGCCGCTCTATGCGCAGGGTGATTTCGAGGCCGATCCGCGTCCGCTCGAAGCGGCTCGACCGCAAGCACCGACGCCGGGGTTCCCGGTGATTCCCAACAACCCCTACATGCGCTGAGCCATGCAGATCCAATTCCCGAAGCTGTTCTCGCGCTTTGCGCGTCGTCGCGGCGAGGAAAAGGCGAATGTGCCCGTCGACGCTCCGGCCACGCCGGCCGTGGCGTCGACTCGCCAGTTCTCGCGCGTGGTGGTGGCAGAGGACGCAGGCGACGATCGAGCCATGCGGCACGGTGAGTATGTCGTCGCGTCTCAAGAAGTGATTCAGACTGCAGATCTGCCCGAGTTCCGTCGCACTATCCAATCGACGGTAATTCGCGCCGAGTATCGGCAATCCATCTGCCCGATCCAGATTTCCGGCGATCAGTTCGCAATCGTGCTGACGCGGAACATGCTCAATACCGAAGTGGTTGATGAGGTGTACTCGGAGCTTCAGAAGCAGCACCGTCCGCATATTCCGGCGATCTACGTTGCAACGCAATCTGTCGTGTCTGAGCTGGCACGCGCGGAGAGCGGCAGTAACGCAACGCGCGTACGCAGCTCCGATCGAGATAGCCCGCTGTTCAAGCTCTTTGTCGAGATTGTCGACTTCGCACTCGATAACGGCGTATCCGACATTCACATGAAACTGAAGCTCGATCGCGAGTATTCGCAAGTCGGATTCCGCATGGACGGCAACGTGATCCGACCGAGAAAGTTTCGCATGACGACCGACCAGATGCAGCGCATGCTCGGCTTCATGTACTCGTTCAAGGGCAACTCAACCACAACCAGTAGCTACAGCGTCACCTTGGCGCTGCAATGCCAGCTCGAAGAAGTCATATCGGGGCAGTCGCTTAGCTTCCGATGGGCTCAGTTGCCGACCCACAAGGGGCTGAAGGTTGTGCTGCGGGTTATGAAGGTCGACGTGAACGATGCATACACCTCTGTAGGGATGCAGCCGAACGGGGCGGGTCTTCCGCCCTATCAGGAGCGGGCGATCATGCGTGAGCTGTATACGGACGGCGGTGGATGGGTATTTTCCGGGCGCGTTAACTCCGGCAAGTCCAAGTTTCTCCAAACGCTGATCAATCTGATGCCCCCGTACTACGAGATCAATTCGGCAGAAGATCCGATCGAGTATTTGCACAACCACGAAGGTTCGAATCAGCATTCCGCGTCGCGTGGTCTCAACGACGATGAGGGTTCGGATGCGTTCGCGTCTTTCAAGCTCCAGAACAAGCGAACAGACCCCGACGTGACGGTGATTTCGGAACTGCGAGACCCCAGCACAACGGGCGCATTTCGCGATGCTGTGCTGGCCGGTCAACGCGGTTTCACGACGATTCACGCACCGAGCGCCCTTGCAATTCCCAATCGCTTGATGAGTGAAGAGTTCGCCCTGGCCCGCGACATTGTCACGCTTCCTGGCTTCCTGAAGATGATGGTTCACCTCGCGCTCGTCCCGAAGACTTGCCCGATATGCTCGCTGTTGGCGACCTCGCATGAAACGTCCGGTTTCCTGCGATCGGTGATCGAGAGTCATAGCGGCGACTCGGCAGTTGCGACGATCGCGGCCGAATCACTGCGGATTGCGAATAGCGAATTCCTCGCACGTCTTGAGCATCTTTTCCAAATCGATGTGAGCAAGATCCGAGTGCGGAATCCGATCGGCTGCTCGCACTGCGCGCGTGAAGGTGTCCCGGAGCTGAACGGTATCCGTGGGCGCACCCTGATCGCTCAGATCATCGAGCCGTCCGATGACATGATGCGCTTAGTGCGCGACGCAAGGAGCATCGAGCTGCTGCACTACTACCGCTCTCTCCGTGTTGCCGGATTCGACAGCGATAACTCCGATGGCAAGTCGCCGCTTGAAATCTCGATGTACAAGGTTTCGCTCGGAGAAATTTGCTTAACAGAAGCCGAGAAGCGATTCCAGTCGATCGACGCTTACGAGCACGACCTGAAGCGACTCATGCACCGATCGTCCACGACGCACATAACCGCCGGCAACCTCGAAGTGGTTGCGTAGCCGATTAAGCGTGATAGCGGATACATCAGGGAATTCACCGGAATAGATAACTATGAGCGACATACTTGAGCAGATCACGAAACCGTTTAGCGACGGAATCAGGCGCTTGTTTCAACCGCTTTGGGATCAGTTCGCCCGAGACAAGATGCGGTTCGAGAAGAAGCGTGCCGCATTCTATGTCGACCTTGCGGCAACGATGGAGAGTCAACCGCGCGTGAACATCAGCGTTCACATCGAGCGTATCGCTGACCGCTACCCTGACGAGCCCAAGGGACGGCTCGCCGCTCGATGGCTCGACAACTACATGATCGACGGGTCATTCTCGGAAGCGATTCGCGACAGCGTTCCGGAAGAGGACTACGCGCCCCTCATGGTCGCTGAGCGAGCCGGGGATTTGACCAAGGGCTTGAAGGAGCTGGGAGGGGTCGTTACTGCGCTCGATGCGACTAAAGAAGCGGTTGCATCAATCTGGTTGTCCACTCTCTTCGTCTTTGTTGCGGCTCAGATCTTCATCGGCATGTACTCGTTCCGAATCGTGCCGGACATTGAAAGCTCGCTACCGCCCAACGTGCCGATCTCTGACCTCGGCCTCATTGCGGTCATCATGCACTGGATGAGCGTGTCGATTCGAACAGTTTGGCCGCTCTGGATCGTCTTCATCGTGGCTTCGATCTCGATCGTGAAGTGGGCCGTACCGAACTACGTTGGAAGGTGGCGGCAGTGGCTCGATCGACACGTTTTACCCTTCCGTCTGTACGCGGAGTTTCAGGCCGCATCCTTCATCGTAGCCCTTGCTGCCGTGACGCAACGGGTCAACAACAAAGTAGTTTCCGTTCCCAAGGCATTGCAGATGATGGAGCCCAACGCCAGCGTGTGGCTTCGGCATCACATTCTCCGGATCGTGCACAACCTCGAAGAGAACCCACACGGGAAAGGCGAGAACTTTCAAACCGGTATGGTCGATCGCGATACCGAGTATCGGATGATGGACATTGCCGACTACGCTGACGTGTCCGAGATGCTAAAGCAGGTTGGCGGAACCATCCTGGAAACAGCGCCGAAAGAGCTGGAGAAGCGAGCGAAGCGCATTCAGAACACTTCGCGAGCGGTGCTGGTGATTCTCGTTGTCGCGATTCAGGGGGGATTCAATTACATGGGATGGCAGTTCCAAGACGCGGTGTCTACGAGTGGTTATTCAAATGCGCCGGCACAGATTTCACACTAGTTAACGGGGGGTAATTCTAGTATGATTGTAATGATCTGATTTTGATTTGCATTCCGAATTATTAGGAGCAGAGCGAGCTTTTTTGGCTCGATTTTTTGAGATCAATGTAAAGGAACAAATGATGAAAGAGATGAAGGTGTCCGCTGAAGATGTGGTTGTGTTCGACAGCGAAGTTGGCGACGTCGAAAGGAGCGATGGTGCGAAGCGTCTGTATCGTGGCGGCCCGATCAATCATCGGCTCGCGCGCGGGCAGTCCGGCGCGACGATCGGGGAGTTCATGTTTTGGGCGATTCTCGCCGCGGCGGTGATCGTGACGGCGATCTACGGGTTCAACCGTGGACGTGCCGGGCAGAACGGTGCCGACTTCGTGAAGGAGTTCAACGAGCTGGGCGCTAATGCAAGCAACCTGTACGTCGGCCAATGGTCGAAGTTCACGACGGCAAACGCGTCGCTGTCGGGGCTGTTCAAGAACTTCTCGACCATCGTTGACGCCGGCGGTGGTGTCGTTACGCTCAAGGGTGGCGGTACGCTCGCAGTTGCGCCCGGCCAGGTCACGACGGCCAACGATTCCGGTCAATACACGGTCGCGGGCGTGACCGACGAGACCTGCAAGAAGATCGTCGCTGGTGTTGCCGGGAGCGCAGCAACCATGTCGCTGAACGGCACTTCGGTCAAGGCATTTGGCGGTCAGCTCGATCCGACTGCATCGTGCCAACCGACCAATAACAGCATCGTCGTACAGCGTCAGTAAAGCCGTCGAGCTGCCGACTGCACTTCCGGGTGCGGTCGGCTTTTTTTGCGTTTACAGAACCTACGGGGAAAGTTATGACGACGATGTTCGAGGCCACTCTCGGCGTTGCTCTGATGACCATGGCGCTTGCTAACTCCAACATGCAGGCAGTGAGGGCGAACGAGCGTTCAACCGCGATTCAGACGGGCCAGTACATGAGCGGCCTTCAGGCAGGGATCAACAAGTTCATCGCGGGCAATGGAGACCAGCTCTCCGGCCGCACGGCGACGGGATATGTCGATCCGAACGGCGCACCCATTACGCTCGCGAACCCGACTTCACCCACGATCGCGGAACTTCAGAAGTACGGCTTTTTGCCGATGGGATACACCACCAACAATCCGAGCAACCTCGCATTCAAGATCACAATCACCCCGACGAACTGTCCCGGCGTCGGCTGTCAGTTGCCCGCCCTGGTCGAGTCTTCGCCGTATCGAGACGTGCAAGGCAACGTGCGAAACGACCTGCTGGGGTTTGCGGTGAATGCGGCCGGTCTCGATGGCGGTCAGTCGTTGCCAAACAATCCCGGAACCTACTTCTCGCGCGGGGCGTCGTGGAATCTCCCCAACACGTATAGCGGGGCCGCCGGCGCGCTCGCGATGCGAGCCGGGTCATTGACGACGGGGTACGTCGATACCCTGCCCTTCTACAAGACCGACGGTAGCCGCGCGTTGACCGGGCCGATGAATGCAAACGGAAACGACGTGAACAACGTTGCTACCCTTGCTACTACCACCATCAAGAACGTTGGCGACGTGGCCACAAACTCGGTTACGGCATCTGGTCGCATCGCGACGTCGGGATATAGCCCAACGGACTTGCCGAACGGATGGAGTGGTGGTGTTAGAACGTGGGACGTCTACGCAGGTGGATCAATTGGTGTCGGGCCGAGTGGCGGCGCAGCCCCGGTTGCGTACCTCAGTAGCAACGGCTTTGTCGTGGGTCAGAACGTGGTGGGTGGTAGCTCGGTTACTGGTGGATGGCTCCATTCGACGGGAAGCGCGCAGGTCGACGGCGACGTGTACACGGCTGGCAATCAGACCATCAACGGCGTGTTGACCGCTCGCAACGTGGTCAATCTGCCTGCCCTTGCGTGGTCGGGTTGGGGGTGTGGCGGGAACGCGATCACGACTGATCCGAACGGGCAAATACTCTCTTGCCAATCGGGAGTGTGGACTGCATCTGGCGGCGGCCTTGGCGTCGGCCAGTCGTGGTCGAATCCACCGCGCGCAATGAACGTCACGTATCAGAACAACTCAGCGAAGCCAATTGCTGTCTCGATCACTGGCTATTGCGGCGCTGGCGGGCCGGGCTCGCAAAACTTCGTTCGAATGTTCGTCAATGGTGTGATGGTAGGTGGGTGGTACGCGTCTTTGAGCGACGCCGCTGCCGGCGGGTCTGCCACGGGCATTGTGCCGCCGGGCGCTACGTATTACGTCACGTACAACAACGGTCTCTGCGGACTTTTTTCGTGGTCCGAGCTGAGTTGACGACGCGGGCGGAACACTACGTTTCCGCCCGCTTGATTTGCTCACTAGAAGCGCAACCGCTTGTAGTGTTGTCGAGTCAGCATACCCTTCCGCGCCAGTAAAAAAGCCCGGTGATTGCCGGGCTTTGGGTCTCTCTATTCGTGTGCTTCCCGCTATAGCATTAGCCGACGTACTTCGATCGGTTGTTGGTCGGGATCTTCGCGCTGATCGTGTTCATGTTGCTGGTGTACGTGGCGCACGTGGTCGAATCGAGATAGTCCGACTGCCCTGCTGCCAGCGGGAAGCGCGCATAGAACGCGGTGTGATCGCCGCTTGCGCACGCTTGGGCCGCGTTCATCTGCTGGACGATCGAGGCGACGGCATCCTGCACGGAGATCCCGCCGGCCATGCTTGCCACCGTGAGCGGGGCCGATTCGTTGAACACTTGTCCCGACCACGCGCCGACATTGACGGCTTGGCCGTTCTGGTCGGTCACGCCGTTGTTGCCGGCGATCGACGTCGCGATGAAGATGCGGACAGTGGTGTGGGACGGCAGGTCATACTTGACGCCGTAGTATTCGAGCGCCTTGAGCGTATCGGCATAAGCGTTCAGCGTGTCCTGCGAAGAGCCCGGTGTGATCGAGAGATAGTCGACGCCGCTATGTGCGCGATTGGTCGACGCGATCGCATCGAGACCGGACAGAACACTGACGGCGGCCGACGACGCCTTGGAGTAGGCCGAGATCAGCGATTGGCCCTGCTTGACGAGAAACGAGATCCGCTGCGACGCATAGTGCGTGACCGGCGTAACAATGAACGTGTTGAGCGCCGTCGTGACGTAAGGGGCGACCAGTTCGAGCGACGCGTTGTTCTGCGTCGACGCATCGGCTTCCGATATGAACGTGCCGCCCGTCGCGACGATACGGATCATGCCGGTGGGCGCCTGGCGCAGCGTTGCCGTGAACGCGCCCGAGGCATCGGTTATTGCCGAGCCGATGGCGTTGCCGTTCGTGCCGTCGTTGTTCAGAGCGTAGATCGTGACAGTTGCGCCAGCCGTTGCGCCATTCACGACGGAGCCGGAAATCTGATTCGTCGCGGAACCGGCCGCCGGTTGGCCGGTGTACGGATCGGTCGCGTTCTGCTGAACAGGCGTCGGGTTCGAGCCGCCGCCGGACGATCCGCCCGAGCTGGCGCTACCGCCGTCACCACCACCGCCACCGCAAGCGGCCAAGAATGCCGCCATCGACGTGGCGATGATGAGCTTCGCCACCTTCTTCATTTGTTCCTCGCGCTTCATGGATTCTCCGTTGGAAATCTGTTGGCCTCTCGATGCGTTTCGAGCACCGTGGTTAAATCGTACTTCATGTAAAACGATATGTCTATCGTCGCGAAATGAAAAGTAACTATCACCCGCAATATGCGATAGACGAAAAGATATACTTATCCGCCGATTGAGTCGATGACCGTAATGCTTTTTTTGTCGAGAGACGCTCTGAAGTCGAGCTGTGGGGCGGCAGACGCGAGCGCTCGAAGCGCATCTATGAACGTGCCGCGGATCTCACCACGACCTTGGAACGGATTCTTCGCATTCCACGTCGGTTCGTTCCATCCGGCGATCTTGGCCCATGCGGAAAGTGTCTGCTGCGCGGTGTAGTCCGGGCGGAAGGACCAAGTCAACACGGGATCGGGGGCCGGCGTCGAGGGCGCAGCCGATTCCGAAGCGGTCTTGGACGTTTCTTTCGTTCCGGTCTTCGCGGCGTCTCTAGTCGTCGATGCGGCTACAACTGCCGGAACCCCTGTCGAATCATTGGCAGGTCGGGACTCCCCTTCCCATGTCAGGCCATTGCCTTGACTTTGAATGAGGTGAAAAACCGCATTGAGGCGATCGTTTGTCCGCGTGTCGTTTGTATAGCGGCGGTAGACAAAGCGGTTGGTGTCGTCGTTCAGATTTGCCGGTTCGTCGCTGGCTACTTGCGATTCCGGGTCGGTCGCTGCGCTATGTGCGGCCTCTTGCGCTTGCGCGATCGATGCCGAACCAAGCAGGACGGCCCCGGTCGTGATGATCGAGGTGGCGATAACGCTCCGAAGCGAACGCGCGGTGCGATAGTTGGTCATGAGTTCCCCGCAGCGCCGTTGCTGGACGGCGCGTGTTCGTTACAAAGCCGCGCCCATTCTCGGAGCGCGGTTCTCTCTGATTGTTACCTGCATATAGGTGTGTCAGGCGACACCGACCGGCAGTCCGATCGTTTCGATTGTAGCGCATCCATGATACAAATGCTGCATGTATGCGGCATTGTGATGGGTCTAGCCGCCTACGACGGCCAGTCCGCGGTACGCGTCGGCAACTTTCGGGGGGACAATCTGCCCCGTCTTCTCATATCGGCCGATTTGCGCGCGACTTAAGCCCCAGCGATCAGCAAGTTGCTGCTGGGTGAATCCGGCCTTTTTCCGCAGCGCTGCCGCGTCTTCGCCGTACAGGGGCCTGGTGTCGCTCATGGATTTGCTAAGGTTCTCAACTTTGGCCGGGCACGGCCGATAATCCTGATTCTTGCGTCGTGCGATTGTACCGGCTATATCAGCCACCAGTTCTAGGCATCGGAATTTTGCGAGGATGTGCAGAGGATAGGGTTATCTAAGAATAGATAGACAATACGAAGTACCGTGAGTATGCTCACGGTGATCTGAACGTTGGAGGGTGCATATGAAGGTGCTGGATATTCGGGTAACCGGGGCTTTGATGTTGTTCGTCGGCTTCGTTCTGTGCGGGCTGGGTGCTTTGGGCGCGCTGGGTTCTCTCGGCAGCTTTTTCTTCTCTTCGGTCGTTTCGGGGCTGGATTCAGCTCTGAGCGTGCTGATCTCCGCTGTGCTTCTCGTTGCTGGTGGTTGGATGATGAAGCGCGCGCGGCTTCAGTAAGGGATCAGAGTGTTCTCGTAACGCCCCAGCCGTTCGTCGTGCTGGGGCTTTTTTTTGTAACCCTGCGCGCCTGGTGGTCTGCGCGATTCGGCGGCCGCCGGAGTCCTGCGCCGGGCTACGGGGGTCGTGGCCGCTCACGCGGCCCCGAGGTCTACCGACCCGGCCCCCTACCGTCGCACCCGCCCGTCCACTGGACGGTCGGGCAAGGGACGGCACCGGCGGGGCGAGCGCCTGGTGGTGATCGACGTTCCGGATTGGCTTTGCAGGAAAGGGGGTCTGCCGGGCGTGTCGCGTAATTCGCAACGTCTATCTA
>VAPE01034266.1_pt1 | contig 51700 bp, 51 predicted proteins | sample 3393911 | NCBI WGS metagenome assembly VAPE01 (sample SAMN08290436, study PRJNA428436) | hydrothermal vent metagenome | isolation source: Deep-sea hydrothermal vent chimney | place: Atlantic Ocean: South-mid Altantic Ridge
CGATTGCTCCTCCGTGCCCATCGAAACTTCTCTAACAATAAGGCACGGGGTTTACCCAACGATTGCTCCTCTTTCTTGTTTTGGTTTCTATTTTAAAATAAGATAGGTGGAAATTTTCTATTTTTGCCTTTCTTGTTTTGGTTTCTATTTTAAAATAAGATAGGTGGAAATTTTCTATTTTTGCCCGTGCCCATTCTCTGCTGTCGTTAAAAGCACGAGGTTTTCGGTCATCTAAAATAAATTTTATGCGGCATCGGGAAATCGAATCCCGATTGGATCGTTGGCAACGACCTATTCTACCATTAAATTAATACCGCATAAATTAAAGTTAGATTTAAAATTTTTAAATATGTCTATTTTAATAAAATTTCTAAAATAAATTAAAGATGATTCTTAAAAAGCTCTTTCAAATTTTCCTTAGATTGAACACCAATAACTCTTTCTACTGGTTGTCCGTCCTTGAATAAAATCATATTCGGTATAGAACTAATATCATATTTCGCAGAAAGTTGTTGATTCTCGTCGACATCTACCTCTGAAAATTTCATTTTTCCTTCAAATTCTTCACTTAGCTCTTCTAAGACTGGGTGCATCATTTTACAAGGCATACACCAGTTTGCAAAAAAATCCACAAATACTAAACCTTTTTCAATAAAATTCCCAAAGCTTTCTTCATCTAAAGTTGTTATCATATTTTTTCTATTTTAAATCTATTTATAAAGATTTCTAAAATTTATTTTCCACCACTTCCAAATCCTTTTTCTCCTCGGGAACTTTCTTCCAAATCCTCAACTTCTTCTATTTTAACTTCCTCTATCTTTTGTATTAATAATTGAGCGATTCGATTTCCTTTTCTGATCTCATAAGATTCTTTTCCAAGATTAATTAAGACGACTTTTATCTCTCCTCTATAATTTGAGTCAATAACTCCTGCAAGACAATGAAGGGAATGTTTCGCAGCAAGTCCAGAGCGATCCCAGATAAGGCCTACAAAACCATTTGGTATCTCCAAAGAAATTCCAGTCTCAACAAGAATCTTTTCTGAAGGTTCTATTAAATAATTTTTTAAAGAAGACAAATCTAAACCTGCATCACCTTTCCGAGATTTAAATGGAATGATTGCTTCTGGGTGTGTCTTTTTTATTTTTAAATTCAACATGGGAGTGTTTCCTAAATGACTTATACGAGATTATATTTTTACATCAATCTCTGATTTTAATTAAAGAATTTAGTCTATCTTCCAATTCAATCGTGTTTTCTAATAAATTCTTCAATTGGCTTTCTGTAATTTCTTCTTCGTTTTGCATTTTTTAACATTTGGAATAACTACAAACAGAGCATCTCTGACAACCCTCTTCCATTATTAAGGGGTTACCACATTCTGGGCAGAGGTTTCCGCTTTTTTCCTTAAGAGGAGATTTTTGTTCAATTTCTTTTGGATTTGTCTTTTCTAGACCTTTGGCGATAGCATCTGGTAAGGATCTAACTTTATCTTTTCCAATTCCGTTTTGGGTTTCTCCGCCAATTCCTTTCAATTGTTCAATTATATACTCTAAAGGAATTCCTGCTCGGAAAGCCATAGAAATCAATCTTCCATATCCCTCAGAGATTGCGGATAAATCACTTCCCGCCTTACCTATATTTATGAAACATTCTTCTGGTTTATTTCCCGTCTGCGTTTTTTGAAAGTTCGAAGTTATAAAAGCGCTCAGGTCATAAGGGGTTTTTACTTTAACAGTTTTCCCAAAAACCTCTTCGGGACGGGGTTTATTTAATCTCTCAGAGATAAGTTTTTCTAATTTCTCTTCACTCGTGCCTGTTGTTAAAACTTGAATTTTTTTTGAACCATCTCTGTATACTGTCATACCTTTTAATCCGGATTTCCATGCAAATAAATAAGCGTCTTTAATTTCTTTAACCGTCGTGCTATTTTTCATATTTATTGTTTTACTTACCGCATTGTCTATGTTTCTCTGAAATGCCGCTTGCATTAATATGTGTTCTTTATAAGTCAAGTCTGAAGCTATTTTGAAAATTTTTTGAATGTCTTCTGGTATTTCTTTTATGCCCTGAACGCTTCCATAGTTATTTTCAATTAAAGGTAATACATTTTTTGAATCTATATTTCTTTTTTTGAATTCTTCTAAGAGTAAGGGATGTATATATTTTAAAGAATCTCCTCCACGAATATGCTTTCTATAAGCCATTGCAAAAAGAGGCTCTATTCCTGAGGATGAATCTAAAACCATAGAGATTGTTCCTGTTGGGGCGATCGTTGTTCGTTCTAAATTCCTCACTCTATCTTCTAATTTTCCATTGTTATATTTACTTTTCTCAAAAGATGGAAAGACACTTTTTTCTTTAGCCAATTCAACTGAAGTTTCTTTAGACTTTTGGTTTATGAATCCCATAACCTTCTCGGCTAATTTGAAAGATTCTTCAGAACCATAAGATACTTTTAATTTTATTAATAAGTCTGCCCAACCAAGAACCCCCAAACCAACTCTCCTATTTTCTTTTGTTTTCCTTTCAATTTTAGGAATCGGTCCTTTGCTAAAATCATTAACATTGTCCATGAATCTAATTGCAGTTCCAACCACTTCCTCTAATTTTTTGTAGTCTATTTTACTTTTTTTATCTTTAGGATTATAAAAAGTTGAGAGATTTATACTTCCAAGATTACATGCTTCATAAGGAAATAAAGGCTGTTCTCCACAAGGATTCGTTGCTTTTATAGGTCCAATTTTTGGCAGAGGATTATTTTCATTTAATTTATCTAAAAAAATTAAACCAGGCCCTCCACTCTTATGTGCAGAAGTTGCTATTTTATCAAAAACATAAGGGGCAAATAATTGAACTATTCCTTCTTTATTTACTCTTCCAACAACTTCTTCATTAAGGGGATCTATAATATTCGTTTTACCTGGAATTACTTTCTCTGAATCAAAATTAAGGAAAGCAGGCTGAGGAGCTTTATTCAAACTTGAGCCTCCAATATTATTTTTTTCAATATTTTTTATGATAGATTCTAAGTCTGAAGATTTAAAAGGAGTATGTTCCGGAAATTCCAAATCATAATGTCCTTTATTTTCAACTGCTTTCATAAATTTATTTGAGATTCCAACAGAAAGATTGAAATTTTCTAAATTTCCTTCTCTTTCCTTCAAAGGAATAAATTCCAATATTTGAGGATACCAACACTCTAAAATTCCCATATTTGCTCCACGTCGATTTCCAGAATTTATGACCTCTGTCGCTTGATCAAAAGAACCCATAAAAGAAATTGGACCAGAAGCAATACCTTTTGATTTTTTAACATAAGTTCCTCTTGGTCTTATTTCAGAAAAATTATATCCCGTTCCTCCTCCGACTTTATGTATCATCACCCCATATCTCACTGATTCATAAATATCTCCTAAACTATCCTTAACAGGGAGAACATAACAATTGAATAGAGACTTTATGTCGGTTCCAGTATTTGTAAGAACTCTTCCTCCAGGCATAAAAAATCCATTAGCCATCATTGAATAAAAACTCTTTGTAAAATTATAGATTTCTTCTTTGCTCTTTCCATAATCTTTTTCTACATTTCCAATAGCTTTTGCCACACGATAAAAACATTCTCCAACAGATTCAATGATTTCTCCACCCTCATCTTTTTTTAAATACTTCTTCTTGAAAGTGTATTCAGCATTCTTGGATAAATTTTCTAAAAGCGTTCCCTTTCCAACATACTCTGGTATTTTTTTATCTAATTTTTTTCTCATAATTCCCTGATCTCCTTTTTGAAATCTTTGACATCCTCAAATTCTCTATAAACAGAAGCAAAACGAATGTATGCAACTTTGTCGAGTTTCTTAATTTTCTTCATTATTAAATCCCCTATGAAAGAACTCTTAACTTCTTTTTTTCTTCTCACAGAATCTTCAATATCCTTTATCATTTTTTTTATTTTTTTTCCAGAGGTTGATCTTTTTTCAAATGCTCTATCGATTCCCCTTTCTAATTTCTCTATTTGAAAAAGTTCTGATCGTTTATCTCTTTTCAAAACATAGATTGGACGATTTTCAATCTTCTCATATGTCGTGAATCTTCCCTTACATTTCAAACATTCTCTCCTTCTCCTTATGCCTTTTGGAGAGTTTCTCTTATCCAAAACCTTCAACTTTTCGTTCGAACAAAATGGGCAAATCATACTATATATGGTATACAACCCCCAATAAATCTCTATGGGTTGTATTATACGAGAAATACGTTTAAACTCTATTTAAAGATTTAGGACAACTACGAAATGAATTTTGTAAAGTTTCTTTTATAGAAAGATAGAAATAATTTTCTGTTTATATTATTTCTCCAAAACCGATTAAAGCCCAAACTCCTTCAACCTTTTTAGAGACTACCCCACTATCTCCTTCAGATTTTATAATTGGCGAAACTAATTCTATTTCCAGAATATCTTTATTTATACTTTGAACGATTCCTACAACTAAAGTTGTGTTGATATTTATTATTAAAGATTCTTTTGTTTTTATTTCAGAATGTTCTTTAGAAAGATACTTAATTTTTATTTTTAAATTATAACTCGGTTCAGGTAGATTACCTTTTTTTGAAAGGACTTGCCCTGTTAAAAAATCCGCTTTTGTGACGAAGGGATCTAATTCTGTTTCTATTGCTATACTTACCCCTGGATGAACTTTCTCCAAACTATCTTTTCCTCTATGTAAAGAAATTATTTTTGTGTTTACTGTTTTATATTCGCCCTTTTTTCCGAATTTTATGCCTGGCTTTATTTCGATTTCATCTCCAATTTCTAGGGTCCCTTTTTTTAAAACTCCTCCGAAAACTCCACCCTTCAATTTTTCTATAGAAGAACCGGGATAATTAATATCAAAACTTCGGGCGATTAAAAATATGGGAGATGAATTCGTGTCTTTTTTTGGGCTTTTTATTTTTATTAATTCTTCGAAGATCTTATCTATATTTATTCCTTGTTGTGCAGAAACCGGTATTATTGGAGCATTTTCATATTGACTTCCTTTCAAAAAATCTTTTATTTCTCCATAACTTTTCAAAGCTTGTTTCTCATCAACTAAATCAATTTTATTTTGAACGACAATTAAAGTTTTTATGTTTTTGAATTTTAGGACGGAGAAATGTTCTCTCGTTTGTTGTTTTATTCCTTCATTTGCAGCGACGACCAAAATTGCTGCATCAACCAATGCCGTGCCAGAGAGCATAGTCATTAAAAGCATTTGATGACCCGGAGAATCTATAAAACTAACATAACAAACTGCTTCACCTTCTTTTTTATTATTGTATTTTCCGTTGGACTTATAGATTGTTGTGTCTGCATAACCGAGTTTTATCGTTATACCTCTTTTCAGTTCTTCAGAATGGGTATCTGCAAATTTTCCTGTAAGTGCATTAAGAAGGGTAGTTTTTCCATGGTCTATATGTCCTATAACTCCAACAGTCAATTCTGGTATTTCTTTCATTAAAAATAGAAATCTAATCTCTTTTTAAATATTCAGTTCTTGACTTTTTTAACTTTTAATATTCTGTCCGAATACAACCACTTAAAATTTGGAATTCCATAAATAACATCATATTTTTGCCCAATTTTTAAAGAGGGAACATCTTCAGTTTCAAGAGAATATTTCGCAGTTCTATCATCTCTAGCCCTTTCACTTAAAGTTTCTGGGTCGAAGACTTCCCAGAAAGTTCCATCTTCTTTATCAATATAATAACCTTGATAGGTTATATTTTTGAAGAACTTATAATTATTTATAGAATGTCCATAGAGAAGACCAGCTAAAGATAATGCTGCAACAGATATAACAAGTTTGTTTGTTAAATTTTTCATAAAAACCTAATAATTATTTAATTTATAAAACTTTCTCTTTTATACTACTTTTTAATAACAACTTCTTTTTTCTTATTTTGTTCTGGAAAAATTTCTTGAAGAGTTTTAGATCCCGCCTTCAAAATACTAAAATTAATCTGAGAAGTTGCTTCAGAAATAATTCTTCCTCTGACCGTTTTTCTCAATCTAAGTCCTTTCGGTCGGTGATTCGAAATCTCTTTTTTCCCCTCGAGTTTCGGTTTTCTTTTCATTCCCTTTCCGTATTTTAACAATAATTTTTTTAGGCCAATTCCTTCGACTTCTTTCATCGAAGTGAATCCAGATTTATCGCTTGTCCCTCTTATTTCAAATTCATAACCATTTAATTCAGACATTATTTCTTTCCCATCGATTTTATTTCCAAGTTCCTTTTCTAATAAAAATGGAATTTCCTTTTCCAACTTGTAAGTTTTCCCACTTTTTTCAGAGATATTTATTTTAAACATAGAACCCTAAAAAACTTTTAATTTAAAAATCTATTTATTATAGATTCTCCCAAGCTCCCTTCTTAATTTCATAAATTTCTACAAGTGTTCTTAATTCAGGGGAAGAAAGAAGTTCTTTATTCTTCTTTAGTTTTTTGAATTGGGAGAAGCCCATATCTGAATAAAGAAATTTTTTATTTTTCAATTTCCTTTCAAAATTTATATTGGAAATAGAAATTGCAACTTCCATACCTTCTTTTGCTTCTTTCAAATTTGATTTATCCTCCTGAATTTTTTTTATTTTTCCAATCTCTTCACCATTTTCATCTAAAACCTTTGTGTTTTGAGTTAAAGTTCCAGCTTCAACTCTAACTCCGAAAATTGCAGGATTTGAATTTTTAAAAATGAATTGAGGAAGTATCTTAACTTTGAATAACCCTCCCATCTCCAGAAACTTTTTCTTCTCAATTTCTGCCTTCTTTTTTTCTCTAAAAAATTTGAGATTATCTATAATTTTATATATGACATCCCCAATTATAATTTTAATTCCCTCTTTCATTTTTTTTGCGTCTTCCGTAATTCCTACATTGAAACCCAAAATAACAACATCCAATTCATTAGATTCTTTTGTAACTTTTGCATTTATTATATCTGATTTTTCTATATCCCCTATACCTGCTTTTAATATCTTAATTCCTTCCTGTCTTAATAAAATTAGAAGAGCTTCTAAACTTCCGAGGGATTCTGCTTTAATTATGATCCCTTTCTTATCGAGTTTAATGTTTTCCGAAAGAGAATCTTTAAATGATTTTTTTATTTCTTCGAGATTATTTTCATAAGCAACAAAAGACATTCCCGGAATTAAATTTTCTTTAGAAGTTAAATTCATTCTTATTCCGGCAGAGGCCACTATTTTTTTCTTTTGCTCAAACTTAGAAAATGAACCCATCTCTTCAAGTGTTCTTATCTTTGTGATTACTGGATTTCCTTGGAAATTAGATATTGCAATTTCTTCGCCTTCAGAAATATCTCCATCATAGATTAAAGCTTCTATATAATTCAAATTCTTTTCCTTCTTTATTTCTAAAATAATTCCTTTGAGGGTCTTGCTTAATATTAATTTTTTTCTTAAGTATTTTTGGCTTAGTCCATATAGAACGCCCATAAGGTCTCCGAGTCCTTCTTGGGTTCTGGCAGAGCAAGGAACCATTGAGATTTGTTTAGTGAAATCTTTTATATTATAAAATAAATCTGCATCAAAACCAAAACTATTAAGGGAAGCAATTATAGCCATATATCTTTGATTAAATATATCTTTGACCATCTCTCTCTGCGATTCAATATCTTCTTTTAATTCTCTTTTTCCTTCAATCCACCCAGATATATTATCTATTTTATTTAAGGCAATTAAGAAAGGAGTTTTATTTAATTTTAAAATTTTCAAAACTTCTGCAGTTTGTGGTTTTATTCCATCATTTATATCGATGACAAGAATTGTTAAATCTGACAGACTTCCTCCTCGTTTTCTTAAATTCGTAAAAGCAGCGTGTCCGGGAGTGTCTATAAATAAGAAACCAGAAATATTGTGTTCTATTTTCTTAGAGTTTATTAGTGAAGAAATTTTTTTTAGTTGGTCAAGAGAACAGGAACTAAAAGAAATCTTTTGAGTTATTCCGCCACTCTCTCCTTTCTGAACACAACTCTCTCGGATAGCATCTAAGATAGAAGTTTTCCCATGATCTACATGCCCCGCTACGGTCACAATTGGTTTTCTGAGTTTCATTTTCTAATTTTATTCCTCGAATTTGATATGATTTTTTTTGCATCAGTATAATAATAAATTAAAAAAGGTTTAAAAATATTTTCAAAATTGTTCAGCTTCAGAAATCTAAATTAGAGTAGCTTTTAGAATCGTAATGTTTTTGATTGGCCGGTCATTTTGACCTATTTGAACATTTCCTATTTTCTCTACTATATCTATACCATTTACAACTTTCCCAAAAGCAGGATGTTTAGAATCTAAAAAATCATTGTTAACTAAGTTTATGAAAAATTGGCTTCCCCCTGTATTCGGCCCTGCATTTGCCATAGAGATAGTTCCTTTATAATTTTTATTTCCTCCTTGATGTGTGAATTCGTCTTTGATGGTATATCCCGGACCACCCATTCCTGTTCCTGTTGGGTCTCCTCCCTGAATCATAAAACCTTTTATAACTCTATGAAAAATTATTCCATTATAAAATCCTTCCTTAACCAACTTTTCAAAATTTCCCGTCGTTATTGGCATATCATTATACATCTCAAGAGTTATATTTCCCATATTCGTTTCTAATAACACTTTTTGGTTTGTTCTATTATTTTTTATCATTGTAAAAGCGAAGACGATTATTAACAAGACGAAAAGAACTATTATAAATTTTTTTGAATTCATTTAAGCTCTCTTTTTAGGAGTTTCATTAATTATAAAGAAAGTCTTATTGGACCTTATCTCTTTTATCTTTTCATCTTTTTCAAAAATCCCTATTGCAAGAGGAAGCGAGAATTTACCCGAGATTCCGATTTTTGAATATATTACATAAGTAAAAATTCTAAATTCTCCTTCTTCTAATTTTTCTAAATTCCAATAAATTCTTTTTTTTGTCTGGTCAATTTTTGAAGGGGCTTTCCCTCCGAGAAATTTTTCATACACTTGGAATAATGAGGGGGTCTTATCTATTATGCTTATTTTTCCTATCTCTTTTCTGGAATGAACTAAGAGAGTTATTTTCAAAGCAAATTCTTTTCCCTTGGTGTGAACATAACTAACTTTTTTTGTTATTTCAAGGTCTTTTTCAGAATACTTTTTTATGATTAATAAAAGTCCAATTAGAAGAATAAAAAAGATTAGAGGAATCAACCAATTAGTTTCCAAGGTGATAGTTTTCTTTTCTCCCGGAGCCAATTCATAATTCCAGATGTAGAGAATTTCTCCCCCTTTTCTTTGGGTTATATCTGGCGTTGGATTTGAAGTTGTAAACAAGCGAGAAATTATTCCTCTTCTCAAAATTGTTTGAGTTTTTAAATTTAGATTACCTTCATTTTCTTTAGAAACAATTTGTTTGTCTATAAAAAAACCAAAAGAACTATTTGACATTTTAAGGGCACTTTTAGGAAGATAGTTGAAATTTCCTTGAAGACTTGAAGATTGTCCTTGAGAACTAACTGACATTTCTAAACTATAAAACCCAGAACCAATTTCTTTGAAAGCCTCCCGATTTAGAGGAATTAAAAAACTTTTTTCTTTGAAAGGAGAGATGGAAATGTTTGAAATTTCTTCAAGATTAGTAGTATTGATAAAATTAGAGAGAAAATTAATCTTAATATTTTTGAATTCAAAATTTTCATCATTTACTAAAGTTAAATTCATTTTTGTTGAATTTATATTAATATCTCCAATTAAAACTTTTAAAGAATTACCAAGTTTAATATTCCGCACGAGTAAAGAAACTTTTTTAGAAGTTCCATCAGATGCTTTTATAAAATAACTAAAAAAATAAGAGCCTTCCTTAAGAGAATTATATCCTGGATAAACTTTAATTTTAACCTCTTTCGTCTCTCCATTTTTTATGAAAATATTTTTCGGCTCGATATTAGAACCAAAATAACTATAAATTTTGAAATTATCTGATGGACCTTTATTCGTTATATAAGTATCATAAACTGCCGGAGATTTTAAACCAATTATAAATAACTGTCCAGTATTATTTTTATTAAGAGATGGACTTACATTTAGGTCTAAGGAATAGACAAAAGAAAGCGAAAGCAAGACAAAAAGTGGGATTATTAATAATATTTCTTTTTTCATATTTATTTAATACAATCTTTCTTTAAAAATTTATTTATTGAGGCTCTCATATTCTTCTTCAAGATCTCCTTTGAAATAATTAATTATAAGGTCCGAAGCCCTCAAAAGTAATTCCAAAGTTATTATGAACGAGAGAGGAATCCAGATATTTGGAAAAGAACTCCCAAGATTTTTAAGATTATTTAGTATATTGTCCAAACTGAAAGAAGCTGGCCTTATTATCGCGATACCCAAAATAGTGAATGGTAAAAGTTTTGCTAAATCTTTTGAAAGATCTTCCTTATAATAAGCAGTCATTCTTATTGCTGAAATTACAATTGCAGAAATTATGGCAATGGGCACACCTCTCGTTAAGACAACCAAGAACAGAGAGAAAATCATAAACCAGAAGATGACAAGAATTGGTAAAATAAATATATATTCTAAAAAATAGAAAGCAACATCTAAAAATCTTGAAAGTTTCGGATTTGAGGCTTTGTTATACTGTCTCAAATTTAATTTAAAAATATTCTTTTTTGATATGAATCTGTAAAATTTCCAGATTATAATTGCGTATACAAGAATTAGAACTGAAAGCAGAAATAAACTAATAAACTCTTTGGCCCAGACTGGAATCGAGGAATTAAATAAATTAAATCCCGAAGAAATTGTATTTAAATTAGAGCCAAGTTTCATTTAAAAAAATAGTTTCTTTTATTTATAAATTTTCTTATGATTTCAATTAAGAGCAAAGTTTATTAATAAAGAAAATATAAATTTTTATGTTAGAAAAAGATAAATTAGAAAAGAAAGATAACAAACAATTAAACGCTAAAAATATTCTAGAAAATAAAGAGCTAAGAAATTCTCTGAATAAATTAAAAGATTTTATTGTGAAGAAATATAAGTTTGTTGAATCTATTTCTATTCTTCCTCCAGATTCAATAAAATTTTTGTTAGAAACTGAAGAGATTCCTCCAGAGGCTAAAAATTTATTACAATTACAAATAATTATTCCAGATGAAAAAATTAAAGAGTCAAATAAAATTAAATCAGAAATAATAAAAAAGATTCAGGAATCGAAAGAAAAGTTGTGGCTCATCATAAGAACTCCTAAGAACATTTGGGATCTCGGATTGGAAGAACAATTTTCTTTACTTTCTGCAATTGCCATGTCTTTTCCCTTATACGATTCTGGATTCTTGGGCGCTCTTCGTGTCGCAGAGATTCACAAGTCTCTAATTTTAACTAAGTTCAAGAAATATGTTGTTAGTTATGTTATCGCGGGAAGTTTAGTCAGAGGAGAAGCAAGAAAGGATTCAGATGTAGATATCTTTGTTATTATAAACGACACTGACGTCAAACATATGTCTACTTCAGAATTAAGTGATAGATTGAAGGGGATTATTTATTCTTATGTGGCGGAGGCCTCGGAACTCGCCGGAGTAAAAAATAAACTTGAACCACAAATTTACCTTTTGACAGATTTTTGGGAAGCAGTTAAGGATGCGCATCCGGTTATGTTTACTTTTATTCGGGACGGAATTCCTCTTTACGATAGAGGAACCTTCCTTCCTTGGAAAGTTCTATTAAAAAAAGGAAAACTAAAACCATCTCCAGAGGCGATTAATATGTTTATGTCTTTGGGGGATCGAACCGTTCAAACGGTTAAAGAAAAAATGTTGAGCCTTGCGGTTCATGATATTTATTGGGGTGCAATAACTCCAAGTCAGGCTTTACTCATGCTCTATGGAATTTCTCCCTCAACTCCAAGAGAAACAATAGCAGAAATGAAAAAGATTTTTTTGAATAGAGAAAAAATTATGAGCTTGAAATATATAAAAATATTAGAGAAGATAGTTTCAACTTACAAAGATTACGAACATAAAAAAATTAAAGAAATCTCCGGAACAAATTTAGATAAATTGGTCTCAGAGTTCAAGGAATATTTGAAAAAATTAAAGGAATTAAGAATTATTATTGAAGAAAAAACTAAAAGAGACGCGATAATTAAATCCCACTCGGAGGTTTTCTCGCTTCTTAGAACTCTATTGAAAGAAAAATCCAACGAGGAAATTTTTAAAAAATTTAAATTGAAATTCATAAAAACAGGAGAATTCTCTGAGCGTTCTCTTAATATGGTTAAAGAATTAATCCGATTAAAAAAAGAGGTTCATAAGAAAAGTACATCTATAGAAGATTCTTATAAAGCCAGAAGGTATGCTCAAGAATTAGTTGTTAAATTAACAGAATATACTCAAAGAAAAAATTCTCCCAAAAAAAGAGAGAGTAATCTGAAGATAAGTTATGACAAAGGAAAAAAGGAAGGAGATTTATTTATTTATGAAGGAGGGGCTTTATTGTTTGAGAAAGAAAAAATAAGAAAAATAACAGACAGAATTGAAGAGATAGATAAGAAAGAAGCTTTGAAAATATTTGAAAGAGGAAGAGGAAAAAAAGAGAAACTTAATTCAAATTTATTTCTTCTTTTAAAAAAAGAACTCGGAGAGTTTGAAATTCTCTTTTGATTACAAAAATGAGGATTCATTTGTAGGAGGGTTTAACTAAAAAGATTTATAAATGAAGTCGATTATTTCTTGAAATGAAAGGTAGAGTAATTCAATTCCGAAGAGGAAGACATACAATCCATGAAAGGCACTTTTTAATAGAGATTAAAGGAGTTTCTAATAGAGAGGAAGCTTCTAAATTTGTTGGTAAAAAAGTTGTTTGGACTTCTTCCACAGGAAAGATAATAAATGGAATAGTTTCTTCCGCCCACGGGAATAAAGGAGTTATTCGGGCAATATTTGAAAAGGGTTTGCCGGGACAAGCCGTAACGATGGAGGTTGATATAGAATAATGGCAATTTTAAGAAAAGCGAATGCTTACTCAAAAAAAAAAGTTGTTCCATATACAAGAGTTAGTAAAAAGAGGAAAAAATCTTATATAAGGACGGTTCCTAATCAAAATATAGTAAAGTTTGAGATGGGAAAGATTTCAGAGTATCATCATGACAAATTTCCTTATCTTTTAACCTTAACAAGTTTAGAAGATGTTCAAATTAGACACAATGCTTTAGAGGCATGTAGACAATTTCTTAATAAAAAGTTGGACAAAGGATTGTCTGGGCAGTATTATCTAAAAGTTGTTCCTTTTCCCCATCACATTCAAAGGGAAAATAAAATGTTGACTGGGGCTGGTTCAGATAGAATGCAGACTGGAATGCAATTGTCTTTTGGTAAGTCTGTAGGAAAATCTGCTATATTGAAAAAAGATGCAAAATTATTTATCGTTGGAATCTCAAATGAAAAGGGAATAAAACTTACAAGAAAAATATTCAAACAAATTGCTTCAAAATTGCCTTCGAAAACAAGGACAAGTTTTTCTGAAATCCCAAGATCTAATAATTAAGTTTATTTAAAATTCTTAGAAGTTAGTATTCATTCCAGGAGGAAGTTCTCCTGCCGAGGACATTCCTCTGTTTTTTCCTTTGGAAGAAATCACATCATCAATTCTAAGAATCATCGTCGCTACTTCTGAAGCAGAGTTTATTGCCTGACTTTTTATTTTATAAGGTTCTATTATTCTTGCCTCTAAAATATTTTCTATTTTATTCGTGAATAAATTCAGACCTGCGGAAAGCTCTCCTCGTTCGTGTGCTGCTTTTAATTCTGTTAAAACATCGATTGGATCCATCCCTGCGTTTTCTGCGAGAGTTGAAGGTATAAATTCCAAAGCTGATGCAAATTCTTCGACGGCCAATTGCTCTCGTCCATTTAAACTTCCACTGAATTCTCTTAATCTCTTAGCGAGTTCCATTTCAACTGCTCCACCCCCTGGTAAAACTAATCCATCTTTTAGAGAGGAAGCTACATCTCCCAAACCATCTTCTAAAGCTCTTTCAACTTCGTCAAGAACGTGTTCTGTTCCCCCGTGAATTAAAATCGTTAACGCTTTTGGATTTTTACATTCTTTGACAACTGTAAAATCATCTTCACCATATTTGACCTCTTCAACAACTCCTGCACTTCCAAGTTCGCTTTCTTTGAGTTCCCCTAAATTACTAACTATTTTTCCATCTGTTGCCTTTGCTAATTTAACCATATCTGATTTCTTAACTCTTCTACAAACATAAAGTCCTTTTTTAGCGAGTAGATATTGTGCAAAATCATCAACTCCTTTTTGGCAGAATAAAACATTTGCTCCAGAATTTTTAACCTTATCAACCATATTTCTTATTGATTGTTCTTCCTGATTTATGAATTCTTGTAATTGTTCAGGAGAGGAGATTGAGACTTTCGTATCAATCTCTGGGTTCTTTAATTCCAAAGGAAAATCTATAAGGGCGATTCTCGCTTCCATTATTTGCTTAGGCATTTCTTCTGAAATTCTTGCATTGTCAAAAACAATTCCAAAAATTAATTCTGTTTCATTCATATCATCTCCTTTCGCCTTTTCTATTTTTATATCTTCAAGATTTACTTTTCCATTATCCTCAACTTGTTTTACCGCTTTGACGATTATTTCTGAGAATTTCTCTTTGTAAAATTCTGCCCCCTTTCCAGTCATAGCAGTTGTTGCTATCTTCCTTAACAAATCATAATTTTCTGGGTCAATTCTTAAAGCTATCTCTTTCAAAATTTCTTGTGCTTTCATCATCGCGAGATTATAGCCCTTTGCAATGATTGTTGGATGTATTTTTTTATCTAAGAGATGTTCAGCATTCTCTAAAAGTTTTCCCGCAAACATAACTGTCGTCGTCGTTCCATCACCAACTTCTTTCTCCTGCGTCTTTGCAATTTCTACCATCATCTTCGCCGCAGGATGTTCAATTTGCATCTCCCTTAAAATCGTAACCCCGTCATTTGTAATAATTATATCTCCCGTCGGAGAAACAAGCATTTTATCCATCCCTTTAGGTCCTAAGGTTGTTTTTATAATATCGGAGACCATTTTCGCTGCGAGTATATTATTTCTTTGAGCATCTTTCCCGATTACCCGTTGCATATCTTCCGGCATAATAATCATTGGTTTTTCTGACATAAGTTAAATAATCTTAATGAATATTTAAAGATTGTTGTTATAAAATATAGTTTCCGTATTCAAAGAGGTTTGTAATTGAATAAATAGGGTAGATTACATAGTTTAGAGGGGGTTTTAGAAAAAGAATTTAAAAAAAAGTAGTCGAGGAGGATTTTGGGCTTAGGAACTTATGCGGATTTGTCGAGGATGGTTTGGGAATTGGAACTTTATGTGTTAGTTGCAATTTAGTTTAAGTTTTTTCTTTTAGGAAAAGAAACAAAAGGGGAATTCCAGTGCTACGCACATTTACACTCCCTGCGGTCGAATTAATATAGGGGGCTTTTAGTCCTTCGGACAGATAGTCTTTTTCTGCGAAAAAGAAATTTATATGGGTGAGAAAACTTTATTGATTTGCCATAAATGCTAAAACTAAAAATACAATTCCTAATAATATAAACCAATTTGATAAACTGGAAAGCAAAGGAATAACTATCGATAAAATTCCAGCAATTCCAAGAATTGCAGGCAAAGTCCAATTTCCTTTTTTATTCATCTTTCTTTGCTTCCTTCTCAATCTCATCTTCAACCATTTTTTTAGCTTTTTCAAGAAGTTCTTTAGATTCTTTTCTAAGTTGAAAACTTTCTTTAATTTTTTCTGCTATTTTAGTTTGAATAGTTTCTTTTATTAATGGAAGTTTTATTTTTTCAAAATCCGAAGGTTTCAAATGTGCAATAATTGCGCCGCCAGATAATTGTTCAATTTGCATCTTACAAAGCACAGAATTTAAAATTAATGTCAAAACTTCTTTATTATATTCTGTATATTTATCCTTAACATTTAATCTTAAAAATGCAGAACTCATAATCCCATCTAAATCTTTCCTCAAAAAATAACTTAATCCAATTGTCCCATCTTTAGTAAATAAAATTTCTCCTTGTTTAGGTTGAAAACTCTTTTTTAATTGATTAAATAATTTTTCAGATATTTTTTTATTAGAATTGCTTATTTCATTTATTGAAAAATCAGATACTCTCAAATATTCTTTTCCTTCATCAAGATATGCTTCACTTCCAACCTCATAACCTTTTTTCCAATCAAAAACCTTTTTTACAACATCAAAACCATTTTTATGACCCTCAATTCGTTTAATTATTTCATCATATTTTGGTTGATAATATTCTGAATCAAATCTTAAAGAGTCATTTATCTTTGTTTTAGTTGTTTCAAAAGTTAAAGTTTGTTTAGGTTTGTAATTTACAAGTCCAAGTTCTTCTAAAAGTAAGTTTTCAGCTTCTTTGTAAAGTTGTTTTGATTGAGTTTGTTTTTCTTCATAACTTATAATAGAATTATGAATTTTTCTCATAAAGTCATAATCTAATTTTGGAATAATTATTCTTTCAAAATCTCTGCAATTTAAAGTAACTTGCCCAGTTTGTCCAGCATATCTCCAAACCTGTTTTCTTCCATAAATAGTATTAATAAATGTACTAATAAATCCTGCAATACTTTTATCTTTCAAATGGAATACTGCAATACTCTGATTTATATTTGCTTTATTTTCTAAATAATATAATCCTGCTCTTCCAACAATCTCTTCTGTAGCTCCAACAGCAGTAACTACAACATCATATTTATGTAATTGTGTCAATTTTCTTTTATTGTGTTCTTTTAATGGAAGCTTATCAGAAACTTCATAATTAATAAACCCTTTTCTGACAGGATTTGTTTTAATAAATAAAACATCTGTTCCATCATTTAAAGGAATTCTATCATCTTCGTTTGGAGTTGAACCAATATATACTTCTTTAATTAAAAAATTTTTTAATGGCAAAAATCCTTTTTTCTTTATACACATTATAACATCTAAATAATCTTTTCTATAAAAATCAGAATCAAATCTCAAATGATACTCTTCAAGGTCTTTTGATTTTATAATATTCCATTGAGCCATTTTAATTAATCTCCATAGTAGAAGGATGAAGAACTGTTAATCCTGCTATTTTTTTGAAATCTTCTTTTTCATCATAAGTTAATATCTGTTCTATTTCATTATTTTTCATAATAACACTATGAATAATATCTCCCACTCCAGAATGATATTTTAAAATATTCTCTCTCACATCAAAAATAAATTCGCTTAAATCATAAGAATTATTTTCTCCCTCAATATTTACAATAATAATCTTTGTTTCCCCAATTCTTCTTTTATTTAGCAAAGTAGATTCGCATTTTAGAACATAAGAGTTTTTTAATTTTTTATTAGACAATAATATATTCATCATTTCTGAAATAGTCCAAGAAGAAACACAAATTTGATAATCTTCTAGTTTAGAAAATGAATCTAAGATTTTTTCAACTTCTTTTTTTCTTGATTTTTCATCTTTTGAAAAATAAGCTATTAAAATACAAGAATCTAAATATATTTTTTTCATTTTCTTGCATAAAACCTCACAGGTTTTTTCTTTTTAATTACCTTTGTTGCTTTAAAAGAAACTGTTCTCCCATCTTTAGTTTTAAATTTCACTTTGACAGGTTTTTTTTCAGTTCTTATTGCCTTAAATTTAACTAATTTTCTTCTCACCATCTCAACTCCTCCAAAAACTCAGCTTTTCCTTTTTAGCCCACTTTTCAAAAGCTTCTGCAATTTCTTTTAAATCATGTTTTTGTTTTAAATGATTATGCTCATCTAATTTTCTAGTTCCATCTTCATTTTTTTCATAAATTTCTTGTCCTGAATTATCTTTCCCAGAATTTTCAGAAACAGCCATAAAAATATTATAATCTTCTTTTTTAGGGTTTATTTTATCATCCCATTTTTGAACAAATAAAACAGATGTTTTTGTTCCTGTATGTGGCTTAAAAGTATTCCCATCAAGACCTACAACTGCGATAAGTCTTGCTCGTTCCATTATGTATTCCCTAATTCTCTCATCACTTGTATTATTAAATCTTCCTTGCGGTAAAACTATCGCCATCCTTCCGCCAGGTTTTATAAAATCCAAATTTCTCTCAATAAATAAAATGTCTCTTGAAATCTTATTTACCTTTTTACCTTTATTAAATGCTACATCATAATTTGAAATTAACCGACTATCCTTTATGTCTCCCGCAAAAGGAGGATTTGCCATAACCATATCAAAATTAAAATTTTTAGGATTTTTTCTATCTTCTGCTAAATCCAACAATCTATAAAATCCCTCTAAATAAGTTCTGCTCCAATCTTTGTCCTTTAATTTCTCTTCCCATCTAGTATAATCTAAAGTGTTAAGATGTAAAACATTAGTTCTACCATCCCCTGCAATCATATTTAATGTTCTTGCAACCCTTACAGATTTTTCATCAAAATCAATTCCAAATACTTTATCAACATATTCTTTTTGTTCAGGTGTCGGTTTTTGATTAGAGAAATTTGAAAATTGTGCCTTTCCATCATGCTTTAATTTTTTCCAAACATTAAACAAAGTATGAACAGTAAAACCGCAACTTCCACAAGCTGTATCAATCATATATTCAGATGGCTTTGGGTTTATCATATAAACACACATATCAATAACATTTCGAGGCGTGAAATATTGCCCCTTCTCTCCTTTGGCAGATTTATTCACTAAATATTCAAAAGCTTCATCAATTACTTGCAAATTAGAATTAAATAATTTAACATTCTGTAAGAAACCCACACAAATTTGTAAATGATTTTCATCACTTATTCTTAATGGCTCGCCCTTTTCAAAAATTCCAGGCCATTTATTTTTTGCCTTTTGAAATAAATTATTTATTACTTCTTTAGTGTAATGAGCATCTCCCTTACTTCTAAATTCTAATTTTCTATAATCATTAATATTATTTAAATTTTCGTCTGCTAAAATTTTTAAAATTTCCTTGTCTTTCAATTCTGGATTTTTCTTTCTTTGTTTCTTAAAATCTCTTTCTATCTGCCCCCTATCTTCTGCACTTTGCATCTCGTCATAAAGTTTAGTAAAAATTAATTTAAAAACTTCTTCAAAAACATCTACTCCTGCATTTGCCAAAACCTCATCTTCCATTTCTTCTATTAAAGATTTTAACGATTTTTTCTCCTCTGAAAGTCTATCTTTTTGCATTAATTCAAGATAAGTAAAAATTTCATTTTTTACATCATCAATAGTTTCATTGAAAGCAGGGATATCACTTAAGGGCTCAAAATAATTAGGATTTAATCTTTCAAAAAAATCAATTTGACTACCATTAGTCCAAACTGCTAAAGGCGCTCCCGTCGCATTAGTATAACTTTTTAATTGATCTTTACCATCTTTTGCCTTATGTTTCTTAACTTCAATAACACAATACACGCTTGTCTTATCTTTCTTATTCAAAATAACAATATCAGCAAGTTTCTTTTCTCTACCAAAAGAAACAGAAAACTCAACTCTAAGTAAATCAACAGGATACCCATATTCCTTAAGTAATTTATCGACCATCAACCACCTTACTATTTCTTCAGGTTTCGCCTGTATTCCTTTATTTCTTACTAAACAAGTTAAGAAAAATTTACCATTTTTTTCAAAAATATTATCTTCTAAAAAATTAATTCTGTCTTTATTAAATATAGAAATATCATACTTATTATCTGCTTTTACTAGATTATGAATTTTGATAGCACTCATTTTTTTATCCACCATATTAACTATTAGTTTCTCTTTGTTTTAAATCTATTCTTCTCCTTTCAATAATTTTAGGAAGTCCTGCGATTAATAATTTTGTTTTAGTCTGTTTCTTCTTTCTCATATTATAATATTTTTAAAAACTCATTACACTTCTCCCTAAGATTATCATCAAATAAATCCAACAAAATTAATCAATTTTTCCACATTATTATTAAGCTTCTTAGGTTTTTAAGTTCATTCATTAAAAGATTCTATCACATTTTAATTTTTTTATATTGGCCCAAGATTACTAAAAATATTACTAGTATAATTCCAATATAAATACCGAAGAAGAATGTTCCCTTTTCTTGAAATTGATAAAATATAGTATAGATAGAACTAATTGCTAAAACAAATGTGAATAAAACAATTGCAGACCCCTGGAACATGTTTCCCTCGTATTTTTCAATTCCTTGAGCCGTTTCAACTCCTTTTTCTGTAATTTCAAAATAACCCAGGCTACTTTGGTCACCAAGATTTCTTTTTATAAAATTTTGGTCTGTTAAAAACTCTATCGCTCTACTAATTTCATTATCTTTATCAGAAATTTTTAATTTTTTGGCTAATAGGTGTTTGTTATTACTAAGTTGCATTTCTTTGCCTTCTCCATACAAGTTTGGGGAATAATTATAAATCTCCTTCAAAACTTTCTTCCAAGGAGTTTTAACTTGTTTTTTCTTTACCATCTCAACTACACTCAAAACATCTTTTTAAGTTTACTGAATTATTTTTATTTCTTATAATTCTTAATTCCTACTTCTTTTTGATTTAGCTATTCTAACATTTTTTCTTTTTTTAGAAAGCTATATAAATAATAATTTATCCTTTACATCTTATGATAAATAAAAAAAAGATTAAGAAATATTTCTTATTTTTTTCAATCTCAATAATAATTGTTCTTGGAGCTGTCTTCTTTTTTCATACTCCTTCAAGTACGGGGGGAGCAATTCAAAATGAGGGTATTAGTTTGAATTCAGGGCAACAAAGAATAGTCACAATCGGAATTGGTGACGGTGCGATATTAGGAAATAAAAATGCACCATTAACTATGATAGAATTCTCAGATTTCCAATGTCCTTTTTGTGGAGAGTTTGAGAGAAATGTTTTCCCGTCGATAAAAAAGAATTATATAGATACAGGAAAGGTCAAATTTGTTTTTAGGAATTTTCCATTAGTTTCTTTACATCCTTATGCCTTACAAGCTGCGGAAGCGTCGGAATGTATAAAGAAGCAGGGAGGAGATTCAGGATTTTATAAATTTCACGATTGGTTATTTGAAGTTCAGAATACCGTAACTAAGACAACTCCAGGTAAATTTTCAAAAGAAAATCTTGAGAAAGAATCAGAAACACTAGGGTATAATATAACTTCATGTCTAAATTTGGGAGAAACCAGAAATATAATTTATAAAGAATTGAAAGCTGGAACTTCCGCGGGAGTTCAGGGAACCCCCACATTTTTTATAGGAAATAAAATGGTCGTCGGAGAACGTTCTTACGCTTACTTTAAAAACATAATAGATTCTGAACTTACGAAAAAAAAATAATTATTAATAAGAAGGTTTATAAATAAAAATAACGATTTTAAAAAATGGTGAAGAAAGAAACAATAACAATAAACAAGAACGATTTATGGAAATATTCTACTTTATTTTTACTTGGTTTCGTTGTAATCTTTTTTGGAATATCTTATTTGGGAGGTCATTCGAATCCTTCTGTAAAAATAAATAATTCAGGCAATCCGACAGTAGACACAAGTGTTCTGAATAATCCTTCTTTATTTCCGTCCTTAGGACCGAATAATGCAAAACATATAGTAATTGAATTTTCAGATTTTCAATGTCCTTATTGTGCTATGGCTTCTGGATTACCAAACTGGACTGCTCAATATTCTACCGGAAAATATAGTGATTTATATGGATTAGCTGGGAAATTAGAAAAGAGGGCAGAGGAGGGAAAGCTTAAGTTCATCTATGTTCCTATGAGTTTCCTCGGGGAAGAGTCGGTTTTAGCCGCGGAGGCAGGTCTATGTGCAAATAAGCAGGGAAAGTTTTGGAGTATGCATGATGCACTCTTTACGGCAAATGATGGAAAAGAAAGAGATGGAACTTTTACTAAAACAAATTTAAAAACAATTGCTGGAAATATAAATGGTTTGAACACAACAGAATTTAATAATTGTTTAGAGAATGATGTAGAGTTAACAAATGTTAAAAAGATTGCAACTATCGCAAGTAAATTTACGACTGGAACACCAACTTTTTATGTCGATGGAACGAAAATACCTGCCGCTTGGTCACAGATTTCTTCTTTATTAAATTAATTTTTAAAAAAATTATATCCTTTCTGGAATAAATAAGAGTCTATCTTTGGGAGATTTCTCTTTCAAACAAACATCACAATTTCCACAGTTTTCGGTCTTTGAATATTCTCCAAAATAATTGAGTAAAAATCTTCTTCTACATATACCAAATTCACAGAATTTTATCATTTCATTTAATTTTTTTTCTGCAATCTCTTTTTGCGTTCCCTCTTTCTTTTCGATAAAGTATTCTATTTTTCTTCTGTCACCTTCGCTGAAAAAAAGTATACAATCACTTGGATTTCCGTCTCTTCCAGCCCGTCCAGTTTCTTGATAATAACTCTCTAAGTTTTTAGGAAGATTATAATGAATTACAAAACGTATGTTCGATTTATCAATTCCCATACCAAAAGCAATAGTTGCGACAACTATTTTAATTTCTTCTTTTATAAATTTGTTTTGTACTTCCTCCCGTATTTTTGAATTCATTCCCGCGTGATAAGCTGAGGCTTGATAGTTTAACTCTTGGAGTTTCCCAGCGAGGCTTTCCACGGATTTTCGACTATAACAATAGATTATACCACAATCTTTTTTATGTTTAGATAAATAATTAATCAATTCTATAAATGAATTTGTATTTTTTTTCCTAACTTCATAAAATAAGTTTTTTCTGTTTAGGCTTCTCTTATAGATTTTTGGATGATTTAGATTTAATTGTGAAAGAAGATCTTCCTGAACTTCTGAAACCGCTGTGGCGGTCATTGCAATCACCGGAGCCTTTGGAGAAAAATCCCTAAGTAATTTTAAATTACGATATTCTGGACGAAAATCATGACCCCATTCCGAAACACAATGTGCCTCGTCTATTGCAATTAAAGAAATTTTGATTCTTTTTAAAATTTCTAAAAAGCTCGGGTTGGCTATTCTTTCTGGGGCGACATAAAGAATTTTTATTTTATTTTTTAATAAAGATGATTCCACTTCTAAGATTTCTCCAATATTTAAAGAACTATTTATTCTTGCCGCAGAAATTCCCTTTCTTCTTAAACCATCTACTTGATCTTTCATAAGAGCAATCAAAGGAGAAATTACCAAAGTTAAACCATCTAAAATAGTCGAAGGAAATTGATAACACAAAGATTTTCCTCCCCCCGTCGGCATCAACACAAAGACATCTCGTCCATCGAGTATATCCTTTATTATTTCTCTTTGGAATGGATGGAACGAATCAAAACCAAAATGTATTTTCAAATTATCTGATAGTTTTTTATCAAAATCCTCTTTCATATTCTCATAGATTGTCTCGAGAATATAAAGGTTACTATTAAAAACCTCCTCTTCCAAACAAAATTATGAAGATGAATTTCTTACCTTTAGATTATAAGACATTTGATTTTGAGAGAAAGAATTATATGAAAATTTACGGAAGGGATGAGAAAGGAAAAAAGATTTGCGTTATTGATTCTTGTAAAAATTATCTTTGGGCGATTCTTAAAGAAGGATTAAGTGATAAAAAAATAAAAAAATTAATTGAAAAGATAAAAAAAATAAGAATTAAAAAAGTAGGGAGAGAAAGTAAAATTGAGGCTGTTGAGATTTTGGAAAAAAACTTTTTGGAAAAAAAAGTAAAGGCTTTGAAAATATTCGTAACAAATTATAAAGACCTCCACGATGTAGCGGACAATTTAGGATTTGAAGAAATAACTAAGAGAAGAGGATATGATTTAGGGTACATAACTCATTACATAATCGAAAAGGAAATTAGGCCTCTTCGATGGTATGAAATTTCCGGAGAGATTCTAAACAATTCAGAAAAGTTCGGAGGATTAGATTCTGTTTTAGATGTAGATTTTTGTGTAGATTTAGAGCACTCTAAAGAAATAAAAGAAGAAAAATATTCTCCTATGGCTTTAGCCTTTGACATAGAGACGGAAGAATTAAAAATAGGAAAGGGAAAAATTTTAATGATTTCTTTAGTCTCAGAAAATTTCAAAAAAGTCATAACTTGGAAAAAAATAAATAAAAAAATTAAAGGTGTTGAATTCGTAGAAGATGAGAAAGAATTGCTGGAGTCTTTTGTAGATTCAGTAAAAAAACTATCTCCAGATTTTCTTGTAGGTTATTATTCAGATGGTTTTGATTTTCCTTATTTAATTGCGAGAGCAAAAATAAATAAAATAAAATTGCCTTTAGGAGTTTCATTCAATGAACCAAAAATTACTCGCGGAAGATTGCCATCAGTAAAAATTGAGGGCTTGGTTCATATAGATATTTTAAGATTCATAAGAATAACTTATTCTCAATATTTGAAATCTGAGACTCTTTCCTTAGATGAAGTTTCTAAAGAGCTTTTAGGGAAGGGAAAGAAAAAATTTGAATTGGACTCTTTAAGGGATGAAAAAGAAGTCTCTTGGGAAAGTTTTTTTGAATATAATTTACAAGACTCTATTTTAACTTTTGAATTATATAAAAAGATTTGGCCAGATTTATATGAATTCAGCAAGGTTACAGAAAACCCTCTCTTCGAGGCTTCGAGGAATGGTTTGTCTAAAAGTGTAGAATCTTACATCTTACATAACCTTAAAAAATTTAATGAAATTCCTCAAAGGAAGCCGGGAGATAAAGAAATAATAAGTCGCAGAGAGCGAGAAAAATACAAAGGAGCTTTCGTCTTTGAGCCGATTCCAGGTTTTTACAAGGATATAGGAATGTTTGATTTTACAAGTTATTGGCCGAGCATAATAGTTAGTTTTAATTTATCTCTTTCGACATTTTTCGAAAAAAAAGAAAAAAATTCTTTGGAAGTTGATATAGAAAATAAGAAGCTTTATTTTTCTAAAAAGCCAGGATTTTTTCCAACGATCTTGAATAAAATAATTAATGAGCGAAAGAAATTCAAGGAGGAATATAAGAAAAACCCGAGTCCGATAAAAAAAGCGAGAAGTAACGCGTTTAAATTATTGGCGAATGCTTCGTATGGTTATCAAGGTTTTTACGGGGCGAGATATTATTGCCCGGAGGCCTCAGAAGCGACAACAGCTATAAGCAGAAAATACATTAAAGAAACAATTGAAAAAATAAATTCAGAAGGATTCAGAACAATTTATTCTGATACAGATTCTATAGCTTTTTTATTAGAAAGTAAGACTCAAAAAGAAGCCCTACTTTTATTGAAAAAAATAAACAAGAACCTTCCAGGGATAATGGAATTAGATTTGGAGAAATTCTATAAACACGGAATTTGGGTTTCTAAAAAGACCGGAGAGAAAGGTGCTAAAAAAAAATATGCACTTTTGGATTATAATGGAGATATAAAAATAAGGGGTTTCGCAGTTGTTCGAAGGGACTGGTGTAAACTTGCAAAAGAGTTACAAAAAAAAGTTATAACCTCGATTCTTAAAGAAGGGAATTATGAAAATGCTTTAAATTATTTTAAGAAAATAGTTAAAGAATTAGAAGAAAGAAAAGTTCCACTTGAGAAATTGATAATAAAAACTCAAATTAAGAAACTTTTGAGGGAATATAAGGCCTTAACTCCTCATGTTGTAGCCGCGAGAAAAAAGATAGAAAATGGAGAAGAAATTAGTATAGGTGATCTAATAGAATATTATATTGGAGAGTTTCCTGGAGAAAAATTGATAAGAGATAAAGTAAGGCTCCCAGAAGAAAAAGGAAATTATGATATTAAATATTATCTTACTCATCAATTAATCCCCGCTGTTGAAAATATATTTTTAATTTTTAATTTAGATATAAAATCAATAGTGGAAGGAAATAAACAAGGAAATTTAAATAAATGGTTCTGAAGTAAATAAATAAAATGAAAAATAGACCAGAATTAAAAACCTCGTTCGTTGAGGCCTTACCAGACCAACAAGCTCAACCTCAACTCACTCAATAGAAAATAAAAAAAAGAAAATAGAAAAGACAAATGAAAAATAGACCAGAATTAAAAACCTCGTTCGTTGAGGCCTTACCAGACCAACAAGCTCAACCTCAACTCACTCAATAAAAAATAGAAAAGACAAATGAAAAATAGACCAGAATTAAAAACCTCGTTCGTTGATAGGATGAAGATTCTCCTAGGAGATTCTGAAGATTTTAAAGATTATTTAGAAATTTTAAAATTTTCTCCAGTTAAATCAATAAGATGTAATACTTTGAAAAGTTCTGTAAAAGAATTAAAAAAGCGTTTAGAGAAAAAAGGATGGAAGATAAAACAACCATGGAAAAAGTATCCAGAAATTATGATTATTGAATCTAATTTAAATCCAGGAGAATTGGGAAATAGCCTCGAGCATCTGCTGGGTTATTTTTATATTCAGGAATTAGCAAGCACACTTCCAATAATCTCTTTAAATGTGAAACCAAACCAACGGATTTTAGATTTGTGCGCTTCTCCTGGCAGTAAGACTACCCAGATTGCATCTTCTATGAAAAATTCTGGATTGATAATTGCGAATGAGATTTCTTTAAAGAGGATAAAAATTTTATCGTCAAATTTAGAAAGATGTGGAGTCACGAATGCAATAATAACAAGAAAAGAGGGAAACGCTTTGTGTAGAAGATTGAAAAATTTAGATTTTAAATTTGATAAAATCTTAGTCGATGCGCCTTGTTCAGGAGAAGGAACTTTGAGGAGTTCGAAACAAACTTATTATCAATGGAATTTAAAAATTGTGAAAAGTCTTCCACGATTACAAAAGAGTCTGTTTGCTTCCGCATTTGAATTATTAAAGATTGGAGGAGAAATAATTTATTCAACTTGTACCCACGCCCCAGAAGAGAATGAAGGGGTTGTTAATTGGGCTTTGGAAAATTTTAAAGGAGAAATAGGAATAGAAAAAATAGAATTGCCAGTCACAACAAGACCGGGAATCTGTTCGTGGGAAAAGGAAAGATATTCAAATAAATTAAAAGACTCTTGTAGGATTTACCCTCAGGATAATAATACTGAAGGTTTTTTTATAACGAAGTTTAAAAGAATAAAATGAAATTAGATATTTTTAGTGAAAATAGAAAAAAAAAGTTTTTAGAAAAGTTAGAGGAGCAGTTTGGAATAAAAGATGTTTCTGGAAGATTAATTCAGATTGGGGGAGATAGAATTTTTTTATTTCAGGGGGAAATTTCCAAAAAGGAACTTCTAGATTTGGATTCAAATGTTCTGATAGAACGAACCGGAATTTATTTTGCCAAAGAGGTTCAGGGATTTGTTAGATTAAGTTTAGATGGTGCGATTCTTCTTAGAAATCAAATAACTAAAAATATTTTTGAATTATCAGAAGAACAAAAAGAGTCTTGGTTGAGGGGAGAAGAATTAGGAATAAAGTCTGGGAAAAATTGTTTTTTAATAATGAGTTATGAGGGAGATTTCTTGGGAACCGGTAAAGCATCTAAAGAGAAAATAAGTAACTATCTTCCAAAAATCAGGAGGAAATAAAACTTCCTTAGAAAGAGTTTTGGTATTTTTTAAAACAATTAACTTTTAATATGGATTAAATTTATTCAATAGATGACCGAAAAAAATTATGGGGGAGCAGCTCCTTTCAGAAGAGAAGGAAAGCTTGGAATAAAAGAAAAAAATAAATCCGAGATTATTAATGAGAAAAATAAAAATGTGAAAAAGTATTCCGATTCTTCAGATTTAAATATTGAATTAGAGAAAGTAAGAAAGGCGGGAGAAATTTCTAAAGAAGTAAAAAAATATGCGAGAGAATTTATTAAGAAAGATATGCCCCTTTTAGAAATAGCTGAAAAGATAGAAGAAGAAATAGGAAAATTAGGAGGGGAAGTTGCATTTCCAACGACCTTAAGCATAAATGAAATAGCTGCACATTATACGCCATCTTACGACGATAAAAGATTGGCGGGGGGTTTATTAAAAATAGATTTGGGAGTTCACGTAGATGGATGGATCTCTGATACTGCATTCTCAATAGATTTAGAAGGAGATGATAAGAATATAATTCTTATAAAAGCAACGGAGAAGGCATTAGAAAATGCAATTAATATTTCTAAATTCGGGACTGAAGTTTCAGAGATAGGAAAAGAAATAGAAAAGACTATGGAATCTTTCAAAGTCAATCCAATTGTTAATCTTACCGGTCACGGACTTGGAAGGTGGGAAATTCATTTAGAGCCCTCAATACCAAATATAGATAATAAAAAAAAGGGCGAGTTGGGAGAAGGTTCCTATGCGATAGAACCTTTTGCAACATTTGGATCCGGACGCGTTTACGAGGGAAAACCTTCTGGAATCTATGTTCTAAATAGTGAAGCAAATGTAAGGAATGCTTTATCAAGAAAGATTTTAAAATTCATAAAACAAAAATATAATGGTCTACCTTTTTGTTCGAGAAATATAATTAAAGAATTTGGAAGGACTTCGCTTTTTGCTTTGAATCAATTAGAAGAGTCGGGGATAGTTTATCAATTTCCACAATTAATAGAGGCGATGCATAAGCCGGTTGCACAAACCGAACATTCAATTATAGTTACAAAGAATAAAACAATTGTAATAAGTTAATAAAATAATTAGAGAATAATGAATGGAAATACTTATAAAATTTAAAGGTCTATAAAACATATGGAAGGAGTAAAGTTAAAAGGAATTTTAGAAGGAAGAAATATTATTTACAAATCTTTTCGGGGTTTTTTTGATTCTCAGATTTCTGGTTTTAAATCTAAAGGAATAGAATCTCCGTTTTTAGCAACCCCTGAAGAAATCGCTTTGATTAGATTAGAAGACATTGACTCTGAAGAGTCGAGAACGAGTTATGCCCCTGTAAAAATGAAAGGGAAGGCAACAATTATAACCGCTAATTCTCCATGGCTTACCAATGAATATTTTGCTAAAGTTGCAATGGACGCGAATGATTCCGAAGAATTTCCGACTATGCCTAGTTGGTTTTATGAAGTTTTGGAATCCGAGGCAAAGAATCAGAGAGGTTTAGCTCCGGAAGACAGAACAGTTCATATGATGGAGGGAGAACCAGATGGACGAGGATACATAAGATTAACTCCTGAAATGGATGATACAAGATTTCTACTAAAGAAATTTACTAAACGATACTTTAGAAAATTTAATCACAAATCTATTTATTTTTCTGATTTATTTGGCAACTTTCCTGAAAATAAAACTATCGTAAATTCTTTAATGTTTGAAAATATACAAAGTTCGGAATTTGTTGCTAATTATTCAAATTTTAATTGTAGGACAAATGCTTTGGGAATATTATATGAAAAAATAGGAGCTGTCCAGAAGAATTCAAAGTATAATTTAACAAATGTTAATGATGCAATCAAATCTTCCATACCTTCCGTGTTCGAAGACTTAGGAATCCCAGCGTTAGAAAAAATTGTTTCTGTGCCTTTAAGAAAAGAAACTTTGAAGAATCTCAGAGACAAACCATTTTATTAAAAACTTTTAAATTATTTGAGCACCTTTATTTCAAATTGAGGTTCATCTTTTTTACATTTTCTTTAAAATTAAATTTTTCGTAAACCTTTAATGCGGGGAAATTATTTGAGCTTACACTAAGCGAAATTGTCTTTATCCCTCTTGATCTAAACAACAAAATCGCATCATTAACAAGAGCTTTTCCAATGCCCTTTTTTCTGTTATTTTCTAAAACAAATAAGTCATTAATTATTCCCTTCTTCTTTGTTTCTGTATAAGGATTTTTTCCTTGAAAAGAGAAATTTATATAACCAACAGTTTTTCCATTTATTTCTGCAACAAAAATTTTTGTTTTATTATCTTTAAAGTCTTTCCTTAATTCTTTTGATTCTGCCTTTCTTATTTTTGTAATCGGCTCCCAATTTAATTTATTAAGTTTCATATGATCTCTCATACTTTGCATAACCAATTTAAAAAGTTCTTTGAAATCATCTTGATTAACTTTTCTTATTTCCATTTTATTGATTAGTAGAAAGCATTTATTAAATTAACGAAAGTGCCTGATTTACTTTCTGGAAATAACTAAAAATTCTTTTATATTTTTTATCTAATGTTTGAGGTAGTCTCATTTTTAAATTTGTTTTATCAAAACTAAATTTCCTTTCTTAAAAATTATCTGAAATAATTCTTCCACTTTCCCTAATGTATTTTGTTTTTTCTTCTTCGACAATTTCTATGAGTCGTTCAACTCCTTCAGAAAAATAAGGAATGAATCCCTGTAATTTTAACTGGGGATTTCTATAATCAACACATAAAGCCCCCCTTTCATAATTTTTAAAAAATTTGTAAGGAGTAGGAACTTTTATCTTAACAACAGGAGTAGTTTCAGCATTTTTTTCTGAAAGTTTATTTTTTTTTGTATTACTTAATTCCCTTTTTCAGAAACTTCTTATTTACTTTTTAGAATTCTTTTTACTCTTAACTTTTTTATCTTCTTGTTTTTTTAGAGGTTTCATAATCTGTTTAGAGATTTCCTCAAAAGCCGGATCAAAATCTTCCTTCTTTATAATAATTTTTTTATCTTTAAATTTGTAAATTTTCTTTATAGCATTTACTCCTGCCGCCCTTGTAACAGCCTCGATATCTGCGCCAGTCCATCCAGGAGTCTGCCTTGAAAATTCTTTCTCACTTATTCCTTTTTCAAGAGGCATCCTTTTCATATAAATCTTAAAAATTTCTTCTCTTTCTTTTTCTGAAGGAGTTCCTAATTCTACAATTGAATCAACTCTCCCCGGCCGTAGTAAAGCGGGATCGATTAAATCTCTTCTGTTCGTGGCGGCAATAATCCTTACTTTTTCTAAATCTTCAACTCCATCTAACTCTGTTAAAAGCTGATTTACTATTTTCTCCGTCGAATCAGACATAGAAGTTCCCCTTGCTTGAGAAATACTATCAAACTCATCGAAGAAAATTATAGAAGGGGAAACCTGTTTTGCCTTTTTGAAAATTTCACGAACGTGTTTTTCAGATTCTCCAACCCACTTAGAAATTAATTCTGGTCCTTTTATAGATATAAAATTAGCATTTGATTCTGTCGCAACAGCCTTTGCAAGGAGGGTCTTCCCCGTTCCGGGAGGTCCCGTTAATAAAACTCCTTTAGAAGGTTTTATCCCTGCCTGAACATACAAATCCGGTCTCAATAATGGTAACTCAATCAACTCTCTCAGTTTATCTTTAGCTTTTCCTAAACCTCCAATATCTCTCCAGTGAACATTCGGCTTATTAATTAAAACTTCCCTCATCGCAGACGGCTCAATATTTTTCATAGCTTCTAAAAAGTTTTCACGAGAAACTTTTATTTTATCAAGCACGGCCGTCGGAATAACTTTTTGCATATTTTTTAATTCTGAAAAGTAAGGTTTTATAGATTTAAGCGCGGCTTCTTTTGAAAGAACTTCTATATCTGCACCAGTATATCCAATTGTTCTCCTCGCTATCTCATTGAAATTGACGTCGTGATTTAAAGGCATACCTCTTGTATGAATCTTTAAAATTTCTTTTCTTGCGGTTTCACTTGGAGGATTAATTCTTATTTCTCGGTCAAATCTTCCCGGCCTTCTCAAAGCAGAGTCTATATCATCCGGTCTGTTCGTAGCAGCCATAACTACAACATTCCCACGGGATTTCAAACCATCCATAGAAGTTAGTAATTGTCCAACGATTCTTTTCTCGGTTTGATCTATTCCTTCTCCTCTTTTAGGAGCTATACTATCTATTTCATCAATAAAAATTATTGCGTGAGTATTTTTCTGTGCCTTCTCAAAGATTTCCCGAAGATGCTTTTCTGATTCTCCATAATATTTACTCATAATTTCTGGCCCAGCGATTGAGAAAAAAGCGGCATCTGTTTCAGTTGCAACCGCCTTTGCTAAAAGAGTTTTACCAGTTCCGGGAGGCCCGGTTAACAAAACTCCAGTCGGAGCACCAACTCCCAACTTTTGGAAAACCTCTGGATGTTTCATAGGAAGTTCAACCAATTCCCTTATAGAATCTATTTCATTTTTTAAGCCTCCAATATCCTCATAGGAAACTCCCGTCGATCTTAAATCCGCTTCATAAACTTTTTCAGAAACAATTATCTTTGTCGAGGGTGTTATAAGAACGTTCTTTTTCTTAGGAGAAACTTTTGAAACAACATAACCCAATTTTGTTCCAAAAATATCTATAACTATTTGTTGATTTACTCTTGCTGGTCTACTTAAAAGTTTCATGTGGAAATATTCAGTAGGATTATCGCTGAATTTTATTCCAGCTTTCATTGGAGAAAGAGTTACAGAATCTGCGGGATCTGCTTCTGCTCTTGTTATTGTTACAAATTCTCCTATCGATGAACCTATATTCGAACGACTGGTCCCATCGAGTCTTATAGAGTTATCAATAGAATCCTTTCCTAATGCTCGAACTGCCCGAAGAAGAACAGAAGATTTACCACGAACTTCTATCAAATCTCCAGAAGAAATTTTCAGTTCTTTTAAAACCGAAGAAGGAATTCTTGCAATAGATTTGTCTATATCTTCCTGTAAAGATTCAAGTATTTTCAATTGTATTCTTTTTTCGTTGTCTTTCATTTTTTATTAAAAGAAACTTCTAAAATTCCATTCTTAAAGGTATATTTAAATTTCTTTGAATCTACAAAAGAAGGTAATTGTTTTCTTAAAAATATTCCTTCACTTAATTTAGTTAAGAAATAACCCTGAACTTGTGAAGTCTCCTTTTTCCTTGCAGAAATTTCTATATTTCCTCCAATTGTCTCCACTTGTATATCTTTTTCATTATATCCTGGTATTTTAAAAAGAAGAAAAACCTTTCCCTCACTTTCTGTTATTCCTATTTTTCTTTCATCGGCTTCCCCACTTATAATCTCTCTTTGGTTATTTTCGTAATCATAAGAACTTCCCCGTCCCATAAAATTTTTTAAAAGATCTTCAAAGAGATCTTCATCTTCATCAAAGAAATTCATTATCCTAAGTATGTATTCACAACAGGAATACTAGATTTATTTACTCCGGCAAGTTCTTCTTCGATTCTCTTGTAAGAGATTATTGTCTCTTTGCTTACACTTGGTTTTATTTTTTTCAAAGCTTCGTCAAAGTTTTCAGCGCTGACATATTTAGAATCTAAGGAAGTTCTCAAAGCAATTAAAGCAGCTTCACGAGTCAAAGATTCCAAATCTGCACCAGTGTAGCCCTCAGTCTTTTTTGCCAATTTCTTAAGGAAAATAGAAATCTCTTTTTTATTGAAAACATTTTTCTCCGAACCTAAAGGCATTTTTCTTATATTAATTTCAAGAATTTTTTCTCTTCCTTCTTCATTTGGAGCTTCTGTTAAAAGAATTCTATCAAATCTCCCGGGTCTAAGTAAAGCAGAATCTATTAAGTCTGGTCGATTCGTTGCTCCTAAAACTGAAACTTCTTGTAACTCGTCGAGCCCATCCATCTCTGCTAATAATTGATTAAGAACTCTCTCACTAACTTTATTTCCTTCATCTCCACGTTTAGAAGCAAGAGCGTCAATTTCATCAAAGAAAATGATACATGGAGCAACCTGTCGTGCTCTCTCAAAAATCTTTCGGACTCCTTCTTCAGATTTTCCAACCCACATACTCAAAAGTGAAGGACCTTTGACCTGTATAAAGTTGGCTTCGGATTCTGTTGCAATAGCTTTCGCAAGTAAAGTCTTTCCTGTTCCGGGAGGTCCGTAAAGTAAAATTCCCCTCGGAGGTTTAATTCCTAATCTCTTAAAAGAGTTAGGATACTTCATAGGCCATTCAATTGATTCTTTTAATTCTTCTTTTATTTTATCCAAACCTCCAATAGAGTTCCATTTAACATTAGGTGTTTCAACTAAAACTTCTCTCATAGCGGAAGGTCTCACGACTTTTAAGGCTTGTAAAAAATCCTTTTGATCTACAACTAATTTTTCCAAAACTTCTTCCGGAATCTGACTATCTTTATTCAATTTTATTTCTGGAAGGATTTTTCTTAAGACATTCATTGCGGCTTCTTTAGAAAGAGATTCCAAATCTGCTCCAACAAAACCATGAGTTAAAGAAGTCAATTCTGTTAGAGAAACCCCCTTTGTTAAAGGCATACCTCTTGTATGAATTTTAATTATTTGTAATCTTCCCTCTTTATTCGGAGGATTAATTTTTATTTCCCTATCAAATCTTCCCGGCCTTCTTAAAGCAGGATCGATCGCCGAAACTCTATTCGTAGCACCTATAACTATAACCCTTCCTCTTGATTTCAAACCATCCATCATTGTTAATAATTGCGAGACAACTCTTCTTTCAACTTCTCCATTGACATCTTCTCTCTTTGGAGCGATTGCATCAATCTCATCTATAAAAATTATAGAAGGAGATTCTTTTTCTGCATCTTCAAATATGTCTCTTATTTTTTTCTCACTTTCTCCATAAAATTTAGACATAACTTCCGGACCGTTAAGTAAAATAAAATTTGCATTAGTCTCAGTTGCAACTGCTTTTGCTAAAAGAGTTTTACCTGTTCCAGGAGGGCCGTGTAAGAGAACTCCTTTTGGAGGTTGAATTCCTAACTTCTCAAATAATTCTGGGTGCTTTAAAGGTAATTCGACCATTTCTCTGATTTTACTAATCTCCGATTTTAAACCACCAATGTCTTCGTAATGAATTTCTGGAAGGTCACTTTCAATAAATTCCACTGCCTTAGGATTTAAGACTAATTCTGTATGTTCATCTACAAAGATTGGACCGGCAGGAGAACTATTAACTACTAAAAATTTTAATTGTGCTAAGCCCCCTCCAAGATTCCCAAAACCGAAATTCTCGAACATATCCCCGAGGACATTATTCATTTCTCCGAATTCTGGAGACAATAAATCCTTTCTTCTTTTTACTCCTCCCAATACAATTAAATCACCCTTCAAAAGTGCCCGTCCCAAGAGGCCTCTTTTCATTCCATCTGTATTTCCCTGAACCATTATTCCTTTTTGAGAAGGAGCTATAACTAATTTTTTTGCGGGTTTTACTTCTGCTTTTGAGATTCCAACAATTTCACCTAAACCTATTCTCGCGTTCTTTCTTAAGATGCCATCAATTCGAATTATTTTTTCTCCAACGTCGGCAGGATAAGCACGATCAGCAATTGCGATAGTTTCTCTCTTTCCAGTTATAGAAATAAAATCTCCTCTTTTTATATTCAAACCCCTCATGACTTCTGAATCTATTCTCGCGATTCCTTTATAGACGTCATCCTGTAAAGCTTCTACGACATTTAATTTTAATTCTTTAATTTTCATTGAAATTTAACACCAATTCTTTTATTGTTTTGAAAGACCAAACAACTTCTCTACATTTAATTTCATTACCTTCTTTCATAAAATCTAAAATTTTTCTCGGTATTGAGACTGTATAGCTGTTACCAACTACTCTCATCTTTACTCTGAATTCTTCCTCTTTCAAGTTTATAAACTTATTGTAGTATTCTAAATCTAACGGATGAAAAATTTTGTATTTACAATTTGGACAAACCATTGCTCGTATAGCAAAATCTCCTCGGGAAACCATTTCCTTCTTCATTCGGTCTCCACATTGCTTACATAAAATCGGATTATCAAATATATCACTCATATATACTCCTTGTGTATACACTATTTAAATCTTCTCTTTCTTTTGGCTTTATTTGATAATTGAAAAGTATTTAAAAAATTAACAAAAGTATTTAAAAACTAATTGAGATATTCTCTAGAATGGATTTTAAAAAAGAATCGATTCCTCTTAAGAAAGGAATGAAAAAATTCTGGTTCTTTCTCTGGAAGGATGACAGTTTCAAAGGATGGCTGGTCTCTATGATTGTTCTTTTAATTTTCGTGAAATTTATTTTTTTCCCTTTCCTATATGTAATAACCGGAACAGATTCGCCAGTCGTTATAGTAATTTCTTGTAGTATGTATCATCAGGGAAATTTATTTTCTAATTATGATAATTGGTGGAAAAGTCACGGCCAAAAATATTCTTCGTTCAATATAACAAAAAAAGAATTTAAAAACTTTAAATTTAAGAACGGATTCAACAAAGGAGATATTCTGGTTGTCGTCGGAGTAAAACCTAAAAATGTAAAAATTGGAAATATAATTGTTTTCAAGACAAACCAAAATATCCCAGTGATACACCGAGTCGTTGAAATAACAAAAGATGAAACAACAGGAAATTACGTTTTCGAAACAGAAGGAGATAATAACCCAACACAATTAATTCCCTCGAATAATCCAATGAGAATAAATGAAAAGGATATACTTGGGAAAAACATAATAGGAAAAGCCAAATGGAAAATTGCACCATATTTGGGCTGGATAAAATTAATTTTTTACGATTGGAAAAACCCCCCTTATGAAAGAGGACTTTGTAAAGCTTATTAAAAAACAAATTTTTAAAATTTTTCTTAAAGAGAATGTTAATGAAGAACTCTGTTGTTAGGAAAAGAATTTGATATTTGATTGGAGGAGAATCAAGGATTTTATACATTAAAAATGGAGTTTCAAAACAGAGGTAGTTAAGAAACAATTAAAAACATAGGCAATCTTATAATATTATGAGATTAATTTTAAAATTAAAATCCAATAAAACCGTTTCACAAAATAGGAATAATAATTCTAAATATTATTCTGGAATGCACGGTTGGATTTACAATAAATTAAAAAATACTGACTTTTCAGAACTTCATTCAGAAAATGGATTTAAACCATTTTGTTTCAGTAATCTGTTTTTAATCAAAGAGAAACTGATAAAAGAAAATCAAATTTATAGTATAATTATTTCTTCTCCAAACGAAATGCTTATGGTTTCGATATTATCACAAATGAACATAGGCGATTTAATAAATATCGGGGAATACAGCTTTGAGCTGATTTCCTATAAGCCTCTCGGTAAAATAAATTTTTCCGACGGCACTATTATAGAAAGCGAAACAATTACAAATGTCTCGCTACACGAAAACTCAAAAACAAGGTCAATTACATTAACTTCTGACTCTAAAACATTCAAGGATAATTTAGGGAAAAACTTGATAGGGAAATATAATCAATTTTCAAAAGAAAATATTAACGAAGATTTCGATTTATGGGAGAATATAGAGATTAGAGAAATGCCCAAAACAAAAAAAGCTGTGAAAATAAATTTCATTAAAAATTCGGATAACTGGTTTAATGTTATCGGGGCAAGATATCAATTTAAATTAGAAAAAACAAACGAAACACAAAAAAAGATATTTGAATTATGTTATGACTTGGGATTCGGAGAGAGAAATACTTTTGGATTTGGATTTATGAATATTAAAGAGAAAATTGTGGGAAATGCCGTAGATGGAAAATAAAAATAAAAAATTGATTGTTTTTAAAAACAGGAAAATTAGAAGAACTTGGAATGATGGAGAATGGTATTATGTTTTGGTCGATATTATTTTTGCGTTGACAGATTCAAAAGACCCAAAAGGCTACCTGAAAGATATGAGAAAAAGAGACACTCAAATTAATAAAGGGTGGGGGCAAATTGCCACCCCCCTTTTGATTGAAACGATTGGAGGAAATCAAAAACTTAATTGCTCCAATAAACAAGGCATTTTTCGTATTATCCAGTCAATTCCGTCTAAAAAAGCAGAACCATTTAAATTATGGCTTGCAAAAGTTGGGAGTGAAAGGATTGACGAAATCGAAAACCCCGAGCTTGCACAGGAGAGAATGAAGGAAATTTATGAGAAAAAGGGATATTCTAAATCATGGATTGACAAAAGAATAAGGGGAATTGCGGTAAGGCAGGATCTGACTGATGAATGGAAAGAGAGAGGTGTTGAGGAACAGAGTGATTTCGCAATTTTAACAGCAGAGATTTCTAAAGCAAGTTTTGGAATGAGCCCAAGTGAATATAAAAAGTTAAAGGGGTTGGAGAAGGAAAATTTGAGAGACCATATGACTGATTTAGAATTAATTTTTGGGATGCTTGGCGAAGCATCTACGGCAGAAATAGAACGAGCACAAAACCCAGAAAAATTTGAAGAACATATTGAGGTTTCCAAAAAAGGAGGAGAGATCGCGAAAAATGCAAGATTGGAATTGGAGGAAGAAACTGGAGAGATGGTTGTTAGCGAGGGAAATTATCTGACAAATGATGGAAAGGAAAGGAAGAGGATAGCGAAGAGAAATAGAAAAAGAGAGGAAGAAATTAAAGTTGCGGGGAAGGGGAAATGATTGAGGCGATTGAGAAAATCCCAATAGAAATCTTAGAAGCACAATTAAAGGCAGATGAGGAAGAAGGCTCTAAATCCAACCCAAAGTATATTGTTGTTTTTTTAGATGATAAATTTAATATTAATAAAATTGATGAAGGAACTTATAGTGAAATTTGTGAAAAACATAAAGACTTGAGTGATTTACAGAAAAAATTAATTAAAAGATTTAATTACTATCGTGGAATAGAAGACTTTGGGAAAGATTTCAACAGGTATAGCATAGGAGGAAACAAGGCATTAGCAACTTGCTCTTTATTACATTATGATTTCTCAAAAAAAGAAGGTAAAATTTCTAAAAATATATTTATTAAAAAATCAGACGAAAATGTAAAGTATCTTATAGAAAATCTAAATAAAAAAAGTAAAGATTATGTTTTAAACAAAGAATTTAAAGATTTAAAGATTATATTTGAAAAAGTTGTAATCAATTTTTTTTATAACTATCTCTTATCAGATAATCAAAAAATAGACTTTAGGAAATATAGAATCGTTTTAATCCCTAAAGATGGTGGTTTTCTCAAAAAATATAATTTATATCATTCTAAATTTATAAAATTAAAGGCGAATAAGGAAGATGGAAAAGAAAAATATGTTTTCCCTTACGACACTTTTAATAGTTGTCAATTTAGAAAATTGGGAATATTATATTCTAAATTTGGGAGAAAATCTCTAACATATCAAGATGAAGAAATTAATTTAATCAAAAAAGAAGAGTTTAAGAAATTAGATCTTTTTAAAAAAATAGTTAAAATGAGGAAGATTCTACCATTACCCTCATTTAGAATTACAAAAGATAGCAATATTTATGAGATTTGTTTTTCTAAAGAAAATTCTTTATTGAAAAAGTTAAATGAAATATATAATAAAAATAAGAAACCTTTTGATTATTGTTTAATTAGTAATTTTGAAGGTTATCGTTTTGAAAATATAATTAATTATGATTTTAATACAACTCCCTTAATTAACAATAAAATCTATAAGTTAGAGTTCAATAGATATTTGGACAAAAAAGAAAAAAGGGTCAAAGAATATCATTCCAGAAATAAAGAACATAATAAATTTGAATTGCTTTGGGATATTTCTTTCTTGTTTTGGAAATTAGATAGCGAAGAAAAAACTGAACAAAAACAAATGTTTTTCTTTAACCAAGAGATAAAAAATAATCCCTATTTAAATCAAATTTTAAAAGAGAATTCGGAATCGATAATAAATCAAATTTTTAAACAAGACAATACATTTATTAACCATCGATTGCAAAGTATAACTAAGAGAATATTGCAAGGAATATTCAAATCAAAAGAGTTGCTTGCAAGATATAAAAACCCCCACCAAATAAAAAAATTATTATTGACAAATTTAAAATATGAAAAAGATACAATGAAATCTGATGAAATTAAAAGAGTCCAGCAAAAATTATCTGAGTTTAAAGGTACTCAAAAGTTAGATGAAATAGAAAGTGATTTTGAAGCGTATGTATACGCGGGTTTAATTGTGAAACATTTACTATCCAAAACTTCTTCAACAAAATCCCCTCTTGAAATTATGACAAAATACTTAATCTCCGTTAATACAGTAAAGCAACTAAAGGATAAAATAATATTTCTAACAAGTAAATATGACCATCAACTAACTGTTACTCCAAAGATGTGGGCAATAATAAACGAATTAGTTTTAGAGAATAATTTTGAAGATAATAAATTAAAAGAGAATTTAATACCGTTTTTTATTGGATTTTATATGGACTTTTGGATATCAAAAGAGAAACAAGAAGATTTAAATAATAACTAAAGTAATAATAATTTAAGAGTAAAACAAAAATGGAACAAGAAAACAAGGACATTATTAGAAAAAGTTATAATGGACTTTTAGTTGTAAAAGCAAGAAATGGGAATTTCAATGCGGGGTTTGATGGAAATCCGAGGACGTTACCTGATGGGACTATTTTTGCAACAGATAAGGCATTAAAATATTGTATTAGGGAATATCTTGCAACATTTAAATCTGAGCCTGTCTTTGTGAGGAGAAATAGATCTATTAAAAAAATAGGGGAAAGGGAAAAATCATTAGCGTATGAAACCCTAGAAGACAATTTTTATAATAAATTAAAATTTCTAAAAGAAAAGGGATTGTTTAAGGAAATTGATGAAAAGAAAATATTAGATAAAAAAGATGGTGATGACGAAAGTTTGTTGAAAATTTTAAAATCATTTATAGATATAAGGATGTTTGGAGTAGTTTTTAGTGTCAATGCGAATATTTCTCTGACAGGTTCAGTTCAAATAAGTTATGGAATTAATAAATTGGGCAATAGTAGTAATTATTCTTCTCAAATTTTAAGCCCATATAAAAATTCTAATGATAAAAGCGAAGAAGCACTACAAACAACAATAGGAGAAGAAACTCGTGCAGATGAAATTTATTATGTTTATAATATTTCAGTGAATCATGCAAATGCAGAAAAAACTGAGATGACAAAAGAAGATTTAATAAAATTAAAAGAAGCATTATTAAATTCTGTAGATCCAATAACCTCTTGTACAAAATACGGTTGTGAATCTGTCGCATTAATATGGTTAAATAATGAAGAAAACTTAATTCTAAATAACTTAGATGAATTTGTTGAAATTGAAAAAAATAAACAAGGGGAAGTAAAATTAAAACTAAGTAGATTAAAAAGTTTTTTAGAAAATTATAATTTTGGAGAAATCGAGGACAAAGAATTTAAGCTAACAAATTTTGATTTATCAGAAAAAGAAGAAGATAAGAATAAAATTCAAGTTATATACAAGAAAGGAAAAATAATTTTGGAGAAATAAGATGCAAAAAATCCTACAATTTAAATTGAGTGGGAAATTTGCTCATTTCAAATTTCCATTTACAAGTCCTAATTTTTTAAAGAAATCTTTTACAATCCCCCCACGAACAACGATATTGGGTCTCTTGGGGTCAATAATTGGATTGGATGGATTTCAACAATATGGAGATGAGGTAGAAGAGCCAGAATATTTTGAAAAATTGGAGCACATTCCAATAGCAGTAACATTAAACAAAATTCCGTCAAAACAATTAATAAAATATAATTCATTAAATAGTTTTGCCAATAATTCAAAACAAGATGGGGAGAATGTAATTATCAAAGAAGAAATTTTATTAAATCCAGAATACAATATAACTCTTTTATTAGATGATTCCATTGAAGAAGATAAAGAGATAATAAAGTGTATCAACAAAAATAATGTTAAATCAAAATATCATATTTATCTTGGGAAAAACGAATTTTTTGCAAATATTAATGAGGTAGAAATTTATTCTTCCGAGGATTTTACACTTAAAGAATACAAGGAAATAGAAAAGTTAAGTTCAATTATACCTCTGAATTTACTAAATGACGGAATTGCTTATGAAAATTTGGTCTATGACAGTTTTAGTAGAAACATTAATTTTTTTGAAAAAAGATTGAAAACAGAACGATGCGAAGTTGGGTATTTTATTTTTGGGAAAGACAAAGATGATGATGAGATAGACTATATTAAATTCCAGAAACCAGTTGAACTTCTAAATCTTAATAATAATTTTTATTATTTTTTTAAAAATGAAAAATGAAATTTTTTTTAATGATTTTAAGTTTGTTAATGATAAAAATTATTTATCTGGGCACCGAAGAGAAAACAATTTTGAAGGACTATTTGAACACTCAAAAAAAGTTTTAGATTTTTTTAAAAAATTTGTAAATGAAAGACAGATAAAGTTTAACTTTGAAGGATTGAGTGTGGAAAAATCGAAAAAATTAATAAATTATTTGGAAAAGATAATATTTCTACATGATATAGGAAAAGTAAATAGCCACACTCAAAAGTATTTTCTAGGAGAATTGGATTCTTCTTTAGAAACAAGTCATTCAGATATTAGTTTTATAATCACTTTGTTATATTTTTATGGCGATATTATCGTTTTGAAAGATAATAGGTTGGATAACCAAAATAGGAAAGAAACCCATATTTTTACAGAATATCTTATTAGTTTTATCTATGCTATTTATTTCCATCATTCAAGTTTATTTAATTATAGCAACATTACTCAGGATATACAAGATAAGGTATTAATCAAAATTAAGTATCCAATTAGAAATATTTTTAAAACAAAAGAAAAAACATTAGAAGAAGTCATAAATATTTTTCCAAAGGATTGGAATTTTGAAGATAAACTTTTAAAACTAAAAAGATATTTTAATAAAGATATTTTAAATAATTCAGAAAAAACTTCATTATTTTTTAACTTAAAATTATTCTATTCATTATTGGTAATGTCAGATTATTATGCGACTTATTCTTACCAATTTAACAGAAGTTTGAATGAAATTAAAATTAATCAAATTGATGAAAAACTATTAAGTAGAATGGAAGATAATTTTTATAAAATTAATTATAATAAAGATTTGAAAGAGAGGAAATTAAAATCCTTGGATGATTGCAAAAACATCAACGACCTTAGAAATAATTTAATAGTTCAATCGTCCCAAACCCTAAAAAAAGAAATCAATAATAGCAAAGTTTTTATGCTTAATGTCCCTACGGGGGGAGGTAAAACGAATATTTCTCTTAAATTAGCATTAGACATTTTAAAATTAGATAAAAGTGTGGGTAGGATAAATTGGGTTTTCCCTTTTGTAAATATTATTGAACAAAACTATAAAATAATTAAAGATACTTATTTTGCGAATGAAAATTATAGAGATAGTCTTTCACAAATATATAATGATTCAATTAATTTTGAAATCTTAGAGAATGTTGAAAATTACGAGGACAATAAAATAAAAATCATGGAAAAGGATCTGAATTTGGCATACCTGAATAATCCTATAAATATTATTTCAAATGTTAATTTTTTTAACGCCCTTCTAAAAGTTAAATCTCAGAATAGATACAAATTTGCTAATTTTACAAACTCTATCGTGATAATAGACGAAATCCAATCACTGGATTCGAACTATATTGATATATTTTATAGGTTATTAGAAATTATTTCAAAACAGCATAACATTTATTTCATTATCATGAGTGCAACCCTACCTAACATAAATAATTTCATAGAAAGAAAAATTGCAGTGAATTTAATTAAAAATTATAAAAATTATTTTAATAATAAAATATTTAGAAGAAATAATTATTATTTTGTCGAAGAAGTCTTTGACGAAGACAAATTACTCAGATTTTTGGAGAAGATTATAAAGGAAAATACGCAGGTTAAAAAGGTTTTAATTGTTTTAAATACCATCAAGAGTTCTATTAATATTTTTCAAAAGGTTAAAGATAAATTTAAAAATTTTGATGTTTTACTATTAAATTCATTTATTCAAAAAAATGATAGACAAAAACTAATAAATTTTATTAAAAATTCTGAAGAAAAGTTAATCCTAATTTCAACTCAATCAATAGAAACTGGTGTTGATTTGGATTTTGATTTGGGTGTAAGAGATAAATCCTTAATAGATTCAATAGAACAAATTGCAGGAAGAATTAACCGAGAATGCAACCCAAATAAAAAGGGAAAGTTATATCTAATAAATTATAATAATGAATCTATAATATACAAAAAGGAGGATAGGTTTAAATTATTAGGCAAAGAGATTTCTTTTTCTGAGGAAAAAAGTATCTTAGAGAATAAAAATTTTGAGATATATTATAATAAGTGGTTTAATAAAATTAAGCAGGACCAAGAATTGGCCTTAAGAAAAAAACCTATCTTAGAAGTGTATAATTTAAATTTTAAAAAGCTTAGTAAACTGAATATCATTGAAAGTAAATTCTCATTAAGATTAATTTTTGATGAGATTAACAAAGAAGATTATGAAAATATAAAGGGCGTTAATAAAACAATTGACAAAGTTAAGTCAGTTTATGAACTTTTTAATTTAATAAAAGAGAAAAATGAATTTCACTATTTACCCTTGAAGAGATTGGTAAATAAATTGGTAAATAAAAACTCCTTACAAATTAATTTTTTCTTTGAAAAGGAGTTGAATAAATTTAAGTCCTTGCTCATGTCAGAATTTAATGCAAAAGAATTTGGAAATAATCTTGTAGTTTCTAAAAATTTTCGTAAAAGATATTTTAAAGAATACACCATTAAAGAGAAAAAATTTTCATATTTTGATTGGGGGATATTAAAAGAAGATTTAAAAAATTATTTAGATTCTAAGGATTTTATGCAAGTATAGCTCTTTTTACAACATCTTCATTAGCTCCAAAACCCCTATAAACTTCCATCCCGTCCCCCTAACATGAAGATAACAGGCACCCTCATAAAAAACTATTATCATTGCAAGAGACAGGCTTGGCTTTATTATTATGGAATTAATTTCGAAAACGAATTTACAAGAATTGGAAAAATAAAGCACATAGATGCTGGCTCAGAAGAATTGGCATTTAATGAAATCAAAATGGATAAAATAAAAAATAATGAAGTTATCGAATATAAAAAAACTTTTGCCAACATTGAAGGCACAAAAATGCAACTTTTATACTATCTTTATGTCTTAAAAAAGAACGGAATCATCAAAACAGGAAGATTGAAAGATTTAACGTATGGCGATGAAGAAACATTATTTTTAAATTCTGAAAACTTTATTAAAGTTGAAAACCTAATAAAAGAGATGGGGGAATTCATAAAACTAAATAAAAAGATTCCTGAAAAAAATCTCAAGAAAAAAAAATGCAAGGGCTGTTCTTTTTTTGAATATTGCTGGTGCTAAAATGGACTTATATATAACATCCAGTGGTTCATTGAAGAGAAAGGAAAATACCTTAATTTTTAATAATGAAAAAATAAAAAGAATCTTCCCTGTAAAAGAAATCGATTCTATTTATGCATACGGAGAAATATCGATTAATTCAAAACTACTGATTTTTTTATCCAAATTGAATATTCCTATTTACTTTTTTAATTATTATGGATTTTATTCTGGACTTTTTTCTCCAAGAGAACAAAATATTTCTGGCAAACTCTTAGTCGAACAAGTCAAACATTATGATAATCCCGACGAGAGGCAAGAGATAGCTGAAGAATTTGTTTTTGCATCAATACACAACATGAGAAAAACCCTAATGCAATATGATTTAAACGACGAAGCAGAGAGAATGAAGAAATTTTTAAATGCTGAAACTTATTCAATAAATCAATTGATGGGAATTGAAGCTAATGCGAAAAAACTTTACTTTAAATGTTTTAATAAGATTTTAAACGACGAAAATTTTAAATTTATCAAACGTGTAAGACAAGCCCCAGACAATTTTATTAATTCCCTTATTAGTTTTGGAAATTCTTTGCTATATACGACGACACTTTCAGAATTATTTAGAACCCAACTTAACCCTTCTGTCTCTTATTTACACGAACCGTTTGAACGACGATACTCTTTAAATTTAGATATTGCAGATGTTTTCAAGCCTCTAATTGTAGATCGGGTTATTTTTTCGTTGATAAATCAAAAGATGATTAGACCAGAGCATTTTGATAAAAGATTAAATTATTGTTATCTCAATAAAGAGGGAAGACTTCTTTTTTTGAGGGAATATGATAAAAAATTAAAAACGACTATAAAATACCCAGGATTGAATAGAAAAGTGTCATACAGGTATATGCTAAGGCTTGAGGGATTAAAATTAATTAAACATCTACTTAGGGAGAAAAAGTTTAAAGCTTTCAGAATATACTGGTAAAATGTTCATAATCTTAATCTATGACGCTAACGCCAAAAGAACTTCAAAAATTTTAAGGTGTTGCAGACAATACTTGAATCATGTCCAAAATTCTGTTTTTGAGGGGAAAATTACAAAATCAAATTTTCAAGAACTAAAATCTAAAATAAAAAAGATTATTAAAGATAAAGAAGATTCTATAATTATATATCGTTTATATTTAGATAAATATGCAAAAAAAGAGATTATTGGAATTGAAAAGAGAAAATGTGATAACTTTGTTTAATTCAGTGAACCTAAAAGAATTCTTCTTAAAAAAGAGAATTTTATTAAGGTTTGAGGTGGGTTCCCTGAAAATAAGGAGTAAAAGATTTATAAAAGAGAATTTCTATTTAATTGAATGGCTTGAAAATATTAAATTTAATGACTTCAACCTGTTCTAAACTTAACATAGTGTTTTTGAAATAACTCCTTGTCTAATTCTTCAATTGTTCGTTTTCCTTGTTCTAAACTTAACATAGTGTTTTTGAAATTATTCTACGACGAGAAAGCGAGAAATAAAACCAATTTCCTTGTTCTAAACTTAACATAGTGTTTTTGAAATTAATTAAATTATTAGTTACTCATTAATTATTAAGAAGTTCTAAACTTAACATAGTGTTTTTGAAATGGGTCTTCCCAAATGAAAAGAAAAACAATGAAATATCTAGTTCTAAACTTAACATAGTGTTTTTGAAATGAAGTTAACATTTCCCAATTAGTTGGAGAAATTGGGTTCTAAACTTAACATAGTGTTTTTGAAATAAAGAAAAACAATCAGTAACAACTGAAGCATTAGCGTTCTAAACTTAACATAGTGTTTTTGAAATTAAAGGGTAAATACTATAAAATAAAATGACAACAAAAGTTCTAAACTTAACATAGTGTTTTTGAAATTTGGAGCGGTTGGTCTTTTGTTAAAACTCATTAATCGTTCTAAACTTAACATAGTGTTTTTGAAATGATTTAATTCCAGATGAAGAATTTGAGAATTTAGCAAGTTCTAAACTTAACATAGTGTTTTTGAAATTTATTTATTTTACAAAAATAAATTACTTGGAGAAGTGTTCTAAACTTAACATAGTGTTTTTGAAATAAAAATCCTCAAAATCATATATGAGAGTAATTCTTGTTCTAAACTTAACATAGTGTTTTTGAAATTTATCTAAAAAATCATATAAAATTATAGAAAACATTGTTCTAAACTTAACATAGTGTTTTTGAAATAAAATAAGAAATAGAAAGGTTTATAAAGTCTTAAATGTTCTAAACTTAACATAGTGTTTTTGAAATATGAAGATTCTATTTGTCTTTTCTGTTTTCTATCGTGTTCTAAACTTAACATAGTGTTTTTGAAATTAACTATTCAAATAATTTAAATCTCTATTAATAAAATGTTCTAAACTTAACATAGTGTTTTTGAAATTATAATTGGGATATAAATTGTTCAGATGCAGAAGGGTTCTAAACTTAACATAGTGTTTTTGAAATCAAATAAGAGATTATAAAAGAGCAAAGGAATTTCTTGTTCTAAACTTAACATAGTGTTTTTGAAATGTTAATAATATGCAAGAGAATTATCCAACAAATAATGGTTCTAAACTTAACATAGTGTTTTTGAAATTATCCTCAGTAATTATACTAAAACTAACACCATCATGTTCTAAACTTAACATAGTGTTTTTGAAATTCGTCCGGGATACCGCAAGGGGCTTCGAAGATGGGTGTTCTAAACTTAACATAGTGTTTTTGAAATGAATAACCCCCCTAACCATCCGCCTATTCCACCGAGTTCTAAACTTAACATAGTGTTTTTGAAATTTATTTGGAGGAAAGAAGAATCTCCTCAAATTATTAGTTCTAAACTTAACATAGTGTTTTTGAAATGTCAGTTGAAAATATCCTTTTTTGAACATTTGAGAAGTTCTAAACTTAACATAGTGTTTTTGAAATATCGAGAGACAAGCAAGATTAAATAAGGAATGTTCGTTCTAAACTTAACATAGTGTTTTTGAAATCGGATTTGAGTAGAAACACGAATTAATTTATTTTTTATGTTCTAAACTTAACATAGTGTTTTTGAAATTAATATCCCACAATTAAATTAAATAAAAACTTTCCAGTTCTAAACTTAACATAGTGTTTTTGAAATATTCTTAAAGGGATCACCGAGATAAACGAAGGTATGTTCTAAACTTAACATAGTGTTTTTGAAATAAATTTCAATTCCTAAAAATCCTATTACCATACCAATGTTCTAAACTTAACATAGTGTTTTTGAAATATAAATCAAATGTGGGATAACTAAAATGGAAAAAGGTGTTCTAAACTTAACATAGTGTTTTTGAAATTAAACTATTAAATCATAGATATAATATGAAAGAAAATGTTCTAAACTTAACATAGTGTTTTTGAAATAACAAAAGAGAAGCATTAAGTTTTGCAATGTTTCTAAGGTTCTAAACTTAACATAGTGTTTTTGAAATAAGTTATTGGGTACTCCACACAAAACTAAAATATTGTTCTAAACTTAACATAGTGTTTTTGAAATCCTTTTGAATTATTGAAAGAACCACCACCCCCACCATAGTTCTAAACTTAACATAGTGTTTTTGAAATATTAAACAAAAAACAGGTGAAACAAAATGATAATAAAGTTCTAAACTTAACATAGTGTTTTTGAAATTGAGAGAAGACAATCATTATTAATTAAAATTTTATAGTTCTAAACTTAACATAGTGTTTTTGAAATGTGCTTTGGTTCTTTTCTGTAACTTTTAAAAAGTCTGGTTCTAAACTTAACATAGTGTTTTTGAAATTTATAAATATTAGTGTAAAATTATCTGGCCTATAAAAGTTCTAAACTTAACATAGTGTTTTTGAAACCTGAAATCAAGAATTGATATTGAAAGTGTTTTGAATTATTCCAACCAAAGATCGTTAAAAAAACTTCCCCCTCCTATAAAGATTTTCAATAATTAAAAACAGGATAATAATATAACTTTATTCTCAACAGTAATCACTCTTCTTTCCTTGCACTTCATCTGCAGATGGCAAACTTTTTGCAAGGGCTTGTTCTTTTGGCGGAAGATAATTAAGCCAGCATAAAGCGTGGAAAGATGCTCCGGCATATTCTTGGTGTTCTTTTCTGTAATTCGAATTCTCGGAAGCTTTATTCTCTTTTCTAAGATCATACACACCCCAATCTAAACCAAAATTCACATCTGTTTTTATTTGCGTTCCAATCCAGATTCCTTCTTTGACAAACACATACGGCGTTAAAACGGTCGTTCTGGAAGCTCCTTTTACTGGTTTAGGTAACCGGTCTGCTAATTTTTGGAATTCCGGAGATAAATTAGTAAGATGATCTAATCTCATCATTATCCCGCAAGGATTTATTATATCAAAATCATATTCAACAGACCCATCGCTTACAATCCTTCGATTCCCGTCTGACACATAACCGCTTATTGGAGAAGTTACTTTCAAATTATTTATTTTAGGATTATCATATCTAAATCCCCCGTGCGGTTTATAATCTCCCCCACGATACTGCCCTGGATAAAGAATCGAACTAACTTTTGATAAATTTATAGGAGTTTCAAATATCATAGAAGAACACTTTGGAGGAGTTCCCGAAGATTCCCATTTATTTGTATTCATATTAAATCTCCATGTAACAAAATTATTATTTTGGATATTTTTGTTTTGATTAAAAAATATCAAAAAAGCCCCACCAACTAAGAGCACCGTAATAATAATTATAAATACATAATATCTACTCATATTCAAATTAATACTTCAAAGGTATATTAATCTTATTATTCTAATCTTATATTTTTAATTTAAGAATCCTTTGTAAAGCTTATTAAAATAAATATAATCCGATTAAGAACAAAATAGAAAACCTTTTAAGGAGTTAATCTTAAACCAAAGAATGGAATTTTGTCCAAAATGTGGGTCTATGTTTTCGAACGAATTGGGTATTAAGAAATGCAATCAATGTAGTTATTCCGAGAAGGGAAAATTAAAACTTAGGATTTCTGAGATAATGGAAACACAAGAACAAGTAGAAGTCATTTCTGAGACTGATGAAAAAATGTTGCCGGTTGTCGACGCAAAATGTAAGAAGTGCGGAAATAAATCCTCTTATTTTTGGACATTACAGACTCGTGCAGCGGACGAATCTGAAACAAAATTCTTCAAGTGTACAAAATGTGGAAATACTTGGAGAGATTATAGATAATTAAATTTCAAAAATTGTAATGGTTCTCGAGACATTTATAAATTTAGTATTATAAATATCTTCCTCTAATCCTCCTGCTTCGTGAATATGGGCCGACAAAAGAAGCGTTGGTTTGAATAATTTTATTGCTTTTGTCACGGCCGTCGAACCCAAAAATCCACTAAATTCAGAGGTGCTTCCTCTTGGATGAATGTGGGTAATCATTATTTTTTTTTCAAGAGAACTTATTTTATCGTGTCCTTTTTTCAAGAGTTTGAAAATTTTATCTTCGGAAAGAACAAATTCTCCAATGTCGCCCCCTCCCGCTCCAAAAATTCCTACATCTTTAAAAACAAAAGCTTTTCCATGAATGTCTTTAACCAAAGGAGACTTTGATAAAAATTTTATCGTTTTGTTCAATTCATGATTCCCCGGAATAATTAAAATTTGTTTATTCAATTTTAAAAGAGGCTTAAAAAAAATCTCATTTAAAGATTGGTCATTAGTTAAATCTCCGAGGAGAAGGATTAAATCTACATTATTCTTAAGAGCTTCCGAAACAATTCTTTTTAGAAAGAGTGGTTCTCCGTGTATGTCCCCTGTTGCTAAAACTTTTATTTTCTCATTTTTCATTGATTTAAAAGGAAATTAGGAATTAAAAGATTATCCTATTTTCTAAAATATACTTTTCAAAAGATTTATAAGGAAGTATATTTTAGAAAATATGCTTAGAAGAATATACTTCCTATGAATGATGGATTTGATGTCTTCTTTAGGAAAAAGCCGGCACTTATGTTGGTTGCCCTCGAGAAGAACACGCGGATTAGGTACGGGAGTGTTTTGGCTAAAGAAGCCAATTGCACTTACAGTCACGCAGTGAAGATTCTGAAGGCCATGAAAGATTTAGGGTTAGTTGGATTCGAGAAAAAGGGGCGAATAAAAATTGTCCAACTTACCAAGAAAGGAATGGTCGTCGCAGAAGCAGTAAAAAACTTACAGAAAGTCATAATGTAACCGCCCCTATGAAAGTATCTCGAAAAGAAAAGACTCTTTTAGAGCAAATTTTGTTCTGTTAAATTTTATAGATTCAATTTAATAAAAATATTTATATAAGAAATATCTTACCTTTCTCCGAGATCCTAAATATATCTTCGAAGAAATATTTATAAAAGATTTAAACTCTTATATTTTGTGCTCCTGTAGTCTAGAGGCCAAGGACGCCACCCTCTCAAAGAACGAAGTGAATTGAGTGAGATCAGTTTGTCCTGTCGCTCTCAAAGAACGAAGTGAATTGAGTGAGATCAGTTTGTCCTGTCGCTCTCAAAGAACGAAGTGAATTGAGTGAGATCAGTTTGTCCTGTC
>VAPE01028495.1_pt1 | contig 51497 bp, 48 predicted proteins | sample 3393911 | NCBI WGS metagenome assembly VAPE01 (sample SAMN08290436, study PRJNA428436) | hydrothermal vent metagenome | isolation source: Deep-sea hydrothermal vent chimney | place: Atlantic Ocean: South-mid Altantic Ridge
ATAGAGCCGTCATTCCCGCGGTCTGCTGGGCGGGAATCCAGTCTTTTCAGTAACTTCTGGATACCCGACTACAGACTTCGGGTATGACAAAAACATAAAACGGCAGTTTATACACGGACTCTAATTATTATGCTTTTTCAGACTTATCCAAAACACTTCACTTATTTTAGAAAACATGGTACAATTGCTTCATGGAAAGAAGGGGCTCCAGGAGAACAACGGTGAGTTTAAGGGCAGAGCGTATCTCGGGTAATACAAAAAAGGCAGTATTAATAGAGAACATCTCTGAAACCGGGATACATATGATAACTGCTCCTGCAAAAACCGCTGCAAAATTTAAGACAGGGATGGAAATTAATCTGAAATTCAGACTGTCTTCAGGGGAGACGCTTAATCTCCGGTGCAAAGTAAGATGGGCATATGCCGAGACCCCTCCGGATGGCTTAACAGACAGCGTGGGGCTGCAAATCATAGACCCACCCTTGAAATATATAGAGTTTGTCAGAGCCATCCATTGATCAAGTTTCGCAGTATATTCACCCGGATGGTGAATTGCGAAATTTTCCCGCACTTGTTGCGGGGCAGGACGCCCGTCGACAATGAGTGAAGAGTCGATTATATCGCTTCCAACAACCGTTTATCACTGGATTCGGGTTCTGATAGAATAGAGATATGCCCAGGATCAGTGCAGGTCTTCTCATGTACCGTTATCGCAACGGGGTTCTCCAGGTCTTTCTTGTACATCCGGGCGGCCCTCTGTGGACCGGGCAGCGTGGTTTGACATGGAGGAGGCAAGAAAGAAGCTGAATCCGGGGCAGACAGCCCTGCTTGAAGAACTCAAGGCGATGCTTTCAAAGGGATAGGGACTTACTTCTCCTCTACATGCCTCAACCCTTCATCGAAGAGGTTTTCTATATGTTCATCATCGAGGGTGTAAAATGCCATCTTTCCGTCCTTCCTGTATTTTACAAGCCTCATATTTCTCAATATCCTCAACTGATGAGAAACCGCAGACTTTGTTGCCCCTAAGAGGTTTGCAATATCACATACGCAGAGTTCTTCCTGTGACAGGGCAAAGATTATCTTTACCCTTGTCGGGTCGCCAAGCACCTTGAAGGTCTCTGCAAGGAGCTGTATCGTGGTTTCGCTTTTAATCCTCTTTTTAAGAGCGGCAACCTTTTTCCTGTCAACATAGGTTACCTCACATGTCCCGTCTTTGATCTTCTTCATCTTTCCCCTTTCTTAATATATGAACAATTATTCAAATATATCAAAACTAAGGCGATATGTCAAGCCTTTTTCATCTCCGGGTCATTTAAACTTTAAAAGTGGATGGGTGAAATGTGGAGAGTATAGGGTCATTCATCCACGAGGGCATCCCTGAGGAGTTTGCTCTGGCGCTGGAATGCCTGCCTCGGGTTGCGGCTTGCATTCATTAGGGCAATCTCCTGGGTTATTAATCTTGCAAGATTGAGGACGTGTGTTTCAATCTTTTTTGCCTCCCTTCTGTACAGGGGATGGTCCTTGTTTATGTAGATCGTTGTGTCCTCTGAGAAGACCTCGGGGGCATCTTCACCGAAACTGTCCAGACAGCAGGTTACCCCGGTCTGTCCGAATTTTATTTTTTTGACTATGGCGTTAGGGGTAACCCTTTTAACAAGCGGATTTCTTCTCCTGCGTTTTTTGGGCTTTGATGATACGGGGCCTGTGTCTGAAGGAGGGGTCAGGCCGGCCTTTATCTCTTCCTTCACGTTTCCACTCTTGACCCCGGGTACAAGAGCGGCTCCACCCACCCCCTCTCCCTCGTCGCTACCGATGGGAAAGGCCCCGAAGGGCGAGAGATCCGGGGTTTTTGCCAGAGACTTATATACACGTTTCAGCGCCTCGTTAAGGGCACGGCTCATCCGCCTGCCCTCTTTTTTTGTGCCAATGCGCTGAAGAAGATTTTTCACATCAGCCATCACCTTTAACATGACCTGCTGAAAGGCCTTGAACTCCTCCGAGTCCCTTATAAAGCCTGTCCGGTCGCTCGTAACGGGGAGGAAGTCCGCATTGACCTCTCCACGTATCCGGGCCATTGCCCGGCCCCATGATTCCATTCCAAAGAGTTCCCTTGTCACGGTGACCTGCTTTACCTTTACCTCTATGCCGAGATTTTCCGCCTTTTTTAATTTTAGCATAACTCTCGATTTGAGAGTTATGAAAGAGCGGTTTCCCGCCACGCTGAACCGTTCCATCTCGGAATTCGTGCTCTATATCCCGGGCCGGTTACATTGTAAATGCCTCACGGAGTATGACATAATATTCAATATAAATAGAGTCTGCGTATAAATAACGGTTATTAGTCATTCCCGCAATCCCGACAAATCGGGATTGGGCGGGAATCCAGTCTTTTCAGTAAGTTCTGGATACCCGACTACAGACTTCGGGCATGACAAGAATAAAAAATGGCAATTTATAAACGGACTCTAAATAATCGCTTATCCTGGAGGTATGTATGATTACGTCGGATCACTATAAGATAAAAGAACCCCCGGCCTGTTCTCACTGTGGGCATAAGATGGTGAAAACCGTACCTCCCCCGTACAATGTTGGGATGGTCTTGGCTGGGGCGTCAAGTATTTCTGGGTGTGTTTCAACGATGAATGCTCCTTCTTTGTCAAAGGGTGGGAGCATATGATGGAAAACTACGGAAAGGCCGCATCTTACAGGTCTATCTGCCTTACCGACAGCGGTGAGACAGACGTCGTCTGTGTCCTGTCCTATGACGGCCTTAAGGGCGGGATAGTGGAAGAGTCTGAAGAGGAGAGTTGAGGTTAGTTGATTGCTATAGTTGATTATGGTATGGGAAACCTGCGGAGTGTTGAAAAGGGGTTTCTCAAGGTGGGAATAGAGACGGGGGTTACCTCCAGCAAGGCGGATATCGACAATGCCGATGCAGTAGTGCTTCCGGGTGTCGGGGCCTTCCGTGACTGTATGAACAACCTCCAGCGGCTTGACCTTGCCGGGGCGGTTCTTAAAGGGATCGAGGCGGGAAAGCCCTACCTCGGGATATGCCTTGGCCTGCAGGTACTCTTTAAGGATTCAGAGGAGTTCGGCCACTCCGAAGGGATGGGCGTCTTCGACGGACGGGTAGTGAGGTTCACAGGGAAGGGCCTGAAGGTCCCGCATATGGGCTGGAATACTGTAAAGCTCAGAAGAAGGCCACCCCTTTTTGACGGTATAGGGGATGAGAGTTACTTCTATTTCGTCCACTCCTATTACGTGGTTCCCGACTACGAGGGCATAATAGCCGGTTCAACCGAATATGGGGCCGAGTTTACCTCTATGGTTTGGAAGGACAATATAATCGCCACCCAGTTCCACCCTGAAAAGAGCCAGAAAACCGGGCTTAAAATACTCAAGGGATTCGGGGATTTCGTAAAGAAACACGCCTGAAATTACAATGCACCTTGCCGAAAGCCCCGACCCTTGGTCGGAGAGCTTGACTTCACTCCCCCCAACAACTCCTTAATGGACCTTCCCATAACGGGATGAATGAACTCAGGCGCAATTTCCGACAGTGGTTCTAAAACGAACGTCCTCTCATGGAGACGGGGGTGGGGAATCCTGAGTGAACCGGTATCGACTACCAGGTCGTCATAGAAGAGGATATCGAGGTCGATGACGCGTGGTCCCCACCTGTAGGTCTTTTCCCTCCCCATCGTTGTTTCAATTGCCTTGAGCTTCTCAAGGAGGTCCTCCGGCAAAAGAGCGGTTTCCACCTCCACGGCCATATTGATGAAGGGGGGCTGATCCTTAACACCCCAGGGGTCGGTTTCATAAAGGGTTGACCTCTTTGTTACTCTTACGCCTGTCTCTTCAAGGCCCTCAAGGGCCTTCCGGCAGTTTTTCTCACGGTTGCCGAGGTTTGTTCCGATTCCTATGTATACAATAGCCATAGAGGACTTACGGGTGGGTGGGAGCTTAAACTGCGCCTTTGAGCCTCTCAACCGCTTCCCTGGTCCTTTCATCCGAGACGGTAAGGGCAAACCTGATATATCCCTCGCCGGGTTCACCAAATCCGTTGCCGGGCGTGCAGAGGATGCCTGCCTTTTCAAGGATATGAACGACAAAGTCCTCTGATGAATACCCGGATGGAACCTTTGTCCATAGATAGAAGGTAGCCATGGGCTTTATGACTTCAAGCCCCATCTCCTTCAGGCCCTCGTAGAGGATATCTCTCCTTGCCTGATAGGTGTTCCTTATTTCAGAGAGGATGTCCTCACCTGTGTTCAGTGCGGTTATCGATGCCTCCTGGATGGCCTGGAACACCCCGGAGTCTATATTGGTCTTTATCTTTCCAAGCCCTGCGATAACCTCGCTGTTGCCGACGGCATAGCCTATCCTCCAGCCTGTCATATTGTAGGTTTTGGAAAGGGAGTGGAACTCGATACCGACCTCTTTTGCTCCCTCTATCTCCATAAAACTGAGGGGCCGTTTCCCATCGTAGAAGAGTTCGGAGTAAGCTGCGTCATGACAGATTATAATGTCGTGTTTCGTTGCAAACTCTATTGCCTCGTTAAAGAACTCCCTGCCTGCAAGGGCCGTTGTCGGATTGTTGGGATAGTTCAGGAACATCATCCTTGCTCTTCTGAGAATATCCGCAGGGACAGCCCCGAAATCCGGAAGGAACCCGTTTTCCTCCCTCAAAGGCATATAAAACGGTTCTCCGTCGGCGAAGAGAGCCCCTATGGCATACACCGGATAGGCGGGGCTTGGGCAGAGAAGGACATCTCCCTGATTTATGAAGGCGAGGGGAATATGCCCGATGCCCTCCTTGGAGCCGATCAGGGAAAGGACTTCTGAAGCAGGATCAAGGGTAACGCCGTATCTGTTCCTATACCAGCCGGCAACGGCCTCACGGAAGGAGAGCATGCCCTGGTATGAGGGGTATTTGTGATATTCAGGGTTTTCAACCGCCCTCTGCATTGCCCTGACTATATGTTCAGGGGTGGGAAGATCTGGGTCGCCGATGCTGACATCAATCAGGTCGGTTCCTTTCTTGAGGGCCTCGGACTTCATTTCATCGATCCTGGCGAAGAGATAGGGGGGCAGGTTTTTTACGCGCCTTGCAAGTTCAATCTTTATTGACATAGTGCCTCCTCGGAAAAGTTCTCATATTTAGAGTTACAAAGGACATGGTACCCAAGATCCGGAAAGATATTATATCAAAAAGGGACTATTTTTCACCTTTTTTGTTTTTGCCGAGGCCGAACTTTTCCCACCTGTACCAGAAGGTCTTGTAGCTCATGCCGAGGAGTTCAGCGGCCCTCTTTGCAACGTAATTGGTCCTCTCCATGGCCTTCTTCATGAGTTCCTTCTCGATCTCCTCGAAAACAATGCCGTTGTCGGGAATCTCTATATCCAAAGCGCCCCTGTCTTTCCTGACGGGGAGTTCATCCTTTATGTCATTGTAGGTAACCGTGCTGCACTCGGACATAATGATTGCCCTCTCTATAACGGATTCGAGTTCTCTGATGTTCCCCGGCCACCTGTAATCGATGAGAGCGGTCAATGCCTTTTCTTCAATGCCGGATACCCTCTTCCCGAATTCCTCGTTGTATTTCCTGAGAAAGTAATCGGAAAGGAGGGGGATATCCTTCTTGCGTTCCCTTAACGGAGGAAGGTTTATGGTGACCACCTTCAGCCTGTAATACAGGTCCTCCCTGAACTTGCCGTTCTCGATCAGTTCCTCGAGGTTCTGATGGGTGGCGGCTATGGTCCTTATGTTTACCCTGAAGGACTCCTTGCCGCCCACGCGCCTGACCTCGCCGTCCTGCAATACCCTCAGGAGTTTGGCCTGGAGGTTAGCGGGCATGTCGCCGATTTCATCAAGGAACAGGGTGCCCCGGTCGGTGCTCTCTATTAGTCCCTTTTTCCTCGAGGTTGCACCGGTGAAGGCGCCCGGTTCGTAACCGAAGAGCTCACTCTCGAGGAGGTTTTCGGGGATGGAGGCGCAGTTTATTGCGGTAAATGGTTTTGTCCTCCTGGGGCTGTTGAAGTGGATGGCGCGTGCTACCAGTTCCTTGCCCGTTCCGCTCTCACCACGTATAAGGACCGTAGCGTTTGTAGGAGAGACCTTCCTGAGCGTGTCGATTACGGTTTTCATCTTTGAGGATTCTCCTATAATGCCGTCTATACGGAACCGTTCGTAGAGAGTCTCCCTGAGGTAGAGGTTTTCTCTCAGGAGTTCATTTCTTTCAACGGCCTGACGGATTTTAAGAAGAAGGGTATCCTTGTCAAGGGGCTTTGTCAGATAGTCGAAGGCCCCGTTCTTGATGGCCTCAACAGCAGATGAGATTGTCCCGTAGGCGGTCATAATAATAACAGCCGGTGGTTGTTTTGGATGTAAGGATTGAATCCTCTCTATAAGTTCAAGACCGTTTAAGTCCGGCATCTTGAGGTCTGTGAGGACGAGTTGCGGGTTGTTTTCCTTAAAGACGGCGATTGCCTCAGTGCCGGAGCCTGCCTCAAACACGTTGTACCCCTCTTCGGAGAGTATGGTGCCGAGGATCTCCCTCTGAAGGGGCTCGTCGTCTACAACCAGTATATCTGTGGTGTGGGCCGGTTTCATTCGGACTTCCCTTTCAGGAGCCTTTCATAGGCCCTGCAGAGGTCGATAAACCTGTCGTGGTTGCCTCCCTTGTCGGGATGATGTTCGTGGGCAAGCCTCCTGAAACGCCTGGTGAGTCCCTTCCTGTCCAGGTTGTTGTATTCCTCAACGGAGAGGTTGAGGACCCTGCATGCCCCGGGTAGGGAAAGAACAGGTCTTCCAGTTCAAATGTATCAACTTCGACCCCGTTGCCTGTAATGCTTAGTTCAACTTCAGCGTCGATATAGAAACTGTTTCCACCCGGGTATACAATGAATTCCGAGGGGTCGGGGCCAAGATCAAAGAGGACGTGACTCTTCAGTTGTTCTCCCTCCTTGAATGTCTCTTTTATCAGGTAGCGGGGGCTTCCGCCTATCTCTTCCCTTGAGAGATACATAGTCATTTATTATAGCTTAAAGACTGGGGGGAAGACCGCCGTATGAGTCGTGGGTCAAGTGGAGGGCAGGCGGGAAGGATGTTTGTTTAAACCTCAAAGCGGCATGGTGAATGTAACCGTGCTTCCGGTTCCTTCGGTGCTCTCAAAGGTAACCTTTCCCCCGTGTTCTTCAACTACACGCTTTGTCATGGCAAGTCCGAGCCCCAGCCCCTTCTGTTTTGTTGTAAAGAAGGGTTCAAAGATCCTGTCGAGGTCCTCTTTTTGTACGCCGGTTCCTGAATCCCTGATGGAGATGATCACCTCTCCGTCACTGTTTTTTCTCGTGGTTATTCTTATTGTGCCGCCGTCAGGCATGGCCTGAAAGGCATTGAGGAGGACATTGAACAGGCAGGTCTTGATCAGCTCCTGATCAACTGGCGCCTTAAAGGATGGATCAAGCTGGCAGTCCTTTGTGATGGCGATACCTGCCTTTTCAGCCCTTGCACGTACAAGTGAGAGGGTATCTTCAATAAGGACCCTCAAGTCCACGGGTCTTTTTGTTATCTTGAGGGGTTTTCCGTAAGAGAGATAGTTCCCGACAAGTGTGTCAAGGCGTCTGATCTCCTGCTTGATCCTCTGAAGGAGCTCCCTTGATGTTTGATCGGACCTGTCCATCAGGTGATCAACGCTGAGGCTGATGAAATTCAGGGGGTTTCTTATTTCGTGCGCAATGGTACGTGAAAGTTCACCGATCGTTGAGAGATGCTCTGTTTCCCTTACCCTTTCCTCGAGTTTCCTGAGGTCTGAAAGCCTCCGGATCATTTGATTGAAACTCTCCTTGAGTTCTCTTATCTCGTCCTTTTCCGTTATGCTCAATTCGGTGTCGAGATCACCTGCCGCTACTGAGCGGGCAGCTTGCACCACCTCCTTTATCGGCCGTGTATAACGGTTTGCCAGCCAGATTGCACCGAGAGTACCCAGAACAAGGATGAGGAGCGCAGCCATTATTCTGCTCAGTATATTGGCCTTGAGTATCCTTGCTATATCATCGGTGCTGATCACGAAATGTATGTAGCCCTGGTGTTCCCCCTTTACGACAACGGGGATGATAATGTTGTAATTTCTTCCCTCTTTCGAGACGAATTCACCAAGCTCGGATTTGAATATAAGTTCGGTAATGTCTTTGGTTGTGGTTTTCCCGACCTTGCCGGGGTTGGTGCTTGCCGTGATTTTGGTTGAGGCATCTATTATGTTTATCTCCCTGATGCCCTCCGAGTTAAGCCTCTTGAGGTCGCGTAAAAGGCTTATCCTTTGAGATTTATCCTTGCTCGTCATTTCCTCGATAGCGATGCGGGTGGAGTCCATGAGCCTTCCCATCTTGCTCGCAAGGGTCATGTAGAGGACCCTTTCAGAATAGAGGTTGAAGGCGAGTATCATGGAGATCATGGTCGCACTGAGTGCGACCATGATAAAGATGAGTTTTTTGTTGAGGGTCCATTGCATCGGAAGTTCAGGATGATGCGGCGCTCATGCCGTCAGAGCCTTTTTGTCCTGAGCCTCAGGGAGTTGCTCACAACGGAGACCGAACTGAATGCCATTGCCGCCGAGGCAAAAACAGGGTTCAGAAGCGGCCCTCCGAAGATATAGAGAATTCCGGCTGCAACGGGGATCCCGATGATGTTATAGAAAAAGGCCCAGAAGAGGTTCTGTTTGATTGTCTTCAGGGTTAGTCTGCTGAGGCGGATAGCCTCAGCAACACTCCGGAGATCACCTTTAATCAGGGTGATGTCGGATGCCTCCATGGCAATGTCCGTCCCTGTTCCTATGGCAATACCGACATCCGCCGCGGCAAGTGCGGGGGCGTCGTTTATACCGTCCCCGACCATGGCAACAACCTTTCCCTCCTCCTTCAGACGCTTAACAACGTCTACCTTGCCCTCCGGAAGCACCTCGGCAAAGAACCGGTCTATCCCCACGGACTCTGCAATACGTCTCGCTACTCTCTCGTTGTCGCCTGTAAGCATAACCACCTCCACGCCAAGATTCTTTAGTGAAGAGACTGCCTCGGATGAACTCTCCTTGATTGAGTCTGCTATACCCAGGATGGCGAGGATTCGTTTATTAACGGACAGAAGCACGGCGGTTTTTCCTTCAGAGGATAGTTTTTTAACATCCTCCAGGGCAACACCGGTCTCTATCCCCTGTTTCTTCATCAGTGAGGGGTTTCCTACAAAGACATCGTCACTGCCGATCCTGGCGCTTACGCCTCCTCCGGGGATTGCCTGGAAGTCGTCGGGGGCGGTAAGGCCGATTCCCTCAGATAGTGCCTTCCTTACGATTGCCTCGGCAAGGGGGTGTTCGGAGACCTTCTCTGCTGAACCGGCCAGCCTCAGCAGGGTCTCTCTATCAACACTATCGGTACTTATAATGTCTGTCAGCTGTGGTTCCCCTGTTGTTATGGTCCCGGTCTTGTCCAGGATGACGGACCGGATTTTATGTGATGTCTCCAGGGCCTCTGCGTCACGTATCAATATCCCGCGTTCAGCGCCTTTGCCTGTCCCGACCATAATTGCAGTCGGCGTTGCAAGACCAAGGGCACAGGGGCAGGCAATTATCAGTACGGCGATAAAGTTCATCATCGCCCTTGTAAAGGCAGGCTCCGGACCGAGAAAGAACCACAGCAGGAAGGTCACAACCGCCATTGATATCACTACAGGGACAAAAACGGAAGCCACCCTGTCGGCAAGCCTCTGTATAGGGGCCTTGCTGCCCTGGGCCTCTTCCACAAGGCGTATGATCTGTGAGAGGGCCGTGTCCTTCCCTATCCTGGTAGCCTTCAGTTTGAAGCTTCCCACCCTGTTGATGGTCCCGCCGAATGTCATATCACCGGTGGTCTTGTCAACTGGCATACTCTCTCCCGTCAGCATGGCCTCGTCTACAGAGGAATAGCCGTCGATTATAACCCCGTCAACGGGTATTTTTTCGCCGGGCCGGACTATTACCGTGTCACCCTCGGTTACTTCGTCTATGGGAACCTCTTCCTCCTTGCCGTCTTTTTCGATCCTCGCCGTCTTTGCCTGAAGCCCGATGAGTTTTCTCATGGCCTCGGAGGTCCTTCCCTTTGCCCTTGCTTCAAGCAGGCGTCCAAGGAGTATGAGGGTGACTATTATTGCCGAGGTATCAAAATAGACATGAACCTGAAGTCCTCCGACCTCGAATATCCGGGGAAAGAAGGTGGCTATAACACTGTAAAAATATGCTGCGGAGGTGCCCACGACCACAAGGGTGTTCATGTTGGTTGTGAAGTGCTTGAATGCCGACCATGCCGCCCTGTAAAACCTGAGTCCCGCCCAGAACTGTACGGGCGTTGCAAGTATTAAGAGGACAAACCAGTTTGAGAGCACCGGGATGTCCAGGATACTTCCTGCGAGTATAAGGACGGAGAGGACCGCACTGACTACAAAGCGGTACAGTATGTCCCGGTAATCCTTCTCGCGGGATTCTTTTTCCCTGTCGATGAACTCCCCCGTTATCGTCTCAACGTCATAACCCTGTCCCCTGACCGCTTTTCTGAAGTCACTGAAGCTTACAAGGGTGGGTATGTATTCGACGGTGGCCTTTTCCGTGGCAAGGTTCACATTAACACCGAGGACGCCGTAGAGCCTTTTCAGCGCCTTTTCAACCGCGGCAACACAGGAGGCACAGGTCATGCCTTTTACGGCAAACTCGGTTTTTACCGTGACAATGTCATACCCCTCCTCTTTGATTGTCTCTATGAAACTTTCGACCGGTATGTCCTTTTCAGCAGTAAGTGTCGCCTTCTCCGAGGCAAAGTTGACGGCTGCGTCCCGGACCCCGTCCATCCTGCCGAGGGCGGTTTCAACGGCCTTGACACAGGAGGCGCACGTCATCCCCCTAACAGGCAAAGTTATATTTCTCATGGTTATGCACCTCGATAGATTTTTTTAAATCCCTTTTAATATTATATATACCATATACTATTGAAGGAATTGTGAATTTGTTATCCTGCTTAGCAGGAAAGAATCTTTAAGAGGAGGTTTTTTGTCATGCCTAAGCCCGTAATTGATTGGGATCTCTGTGAGGGTTGTGAATCCTGTATTGCCATCTGTCCCGAGGTTTTTGAGATGCAGGATGACGGTAAGGCCCATGTTACAAATGAAAACGGCTGTGATACCTGTGATTGCCAGGAAGCGATCGATACATGTCCGGTTGAGGCAATTACCTGGGAGGACTGAGTTTGTCAGGGGGAGAGGGGTTAACCTTCTCCCCTTAAAGCCTGCTCAATCGCCTCCCTGTTGTCTTGAAACCCCACAAAGACCTTCTCTCCAATGACCACTGTAGGCGTTGCCATCCTTCCGTATTTCCCTGTGAGTTCTTTACGCGCCTCCGGGTCATTTGCAACATCTTTATCAATATAGGGAATGCCCCTCTCCGAAAGGTACCCTTTCAGCGCCCGGCAGTCCTGTCAGGTGGGACTTGTGAAGACGGTGATGTCCTCCATTACTCCTTGCTCCTTTTCGGTGTTTTACTTGCCGTTTTCCCGGCAACCCGTGTTGCGGTTTTCTTTTTCCGTGATCTTCCGGAAGCCCCGGTCCTTTTTGCGGCCTTCCCTGTTTCATTCTTTTCCAGTTTATCTATCTGCTGCTCCATCTTTTTTATCCTCTCCAGTATCTTCTCCACTTTTTCATCACGCATCGGGTTCTTCCTTTTATCGGAAGAGATTTCATAAACCCTGCCGCCGAGTTCGGTGAGCTGTACCTGTATCTTCTGTCTCAGTTCAAATGCCTTTACTTTATTTTTAATGTCTTCGGTTACGGAACCGGCCTTGTGCTTCAGTACCTCGGTGCCTTCCTTGAACGCCTCAAGTCCTTCGTCGATCCCCTTTTTGATGTCCTTTCTCAGTGTCTCCCAGAACCCCATATGAATCCTCCTGTGCGTTTTTAAGATATTATACCACATGGGAAAGGTTGTGTGATTTAAAAAATTTTTCAACCTATAAGAAAAATTATTGGCTGTATTCTTGACAAAGGATGGGATACTGTGATAGATTTCAACACTTTTGCATATTTGACTTTTTTCAAACAGTTGATAGAAGGTGAACTATGATTGAACTTAACAAGTGGTTTTTTGTGCAGTTGGCCAATTTTCTTCTGCTCCTTTTTCTGCTGAATCTCCTTCTCTTCAGGCCTCTTCTCAGTCTCTTTAAGGAGAGAAAGGAAAGCGTTCAGGGCGCCCTCGAGGAGGCAAAGAGGCTGAACGAGAAGAAAGACGAGCAGCTAATGAAGTTCCGGCAGGAACTGTCTCTGGCAAGGGAAGAGGCCAGGGAGCTTTACAGTTCCCTGAGGGAAGAGGGGCTTGATGTGCAAAAGAAGTTGATATCCGAGGCTCACGAAGAGGCAATGCGGGAGATTGAGAAGGCCAGGGAGGATATCCGGAAGGAGACGGAAAATGCACGCAGGAAGCTTGGTGAGGATGTGAGGAGATTCTCCGACGAGATTGTCAGGAAACTTGTAGAGGTATGAGCGGGATGGAAAATTTACGATCAAGGATTAAGAAATCAGCGGTTGTCGTCCTGTCGGCGCTTTTTACCGGTGCGTTTTTTATCATACATAATGCGGTGGTCTATGCAGCCGAGGAGGGGGCCTCCGGCCGTGGTGGTGACTGGAAGGAATGGTTGTGGAGGATTGTAAATTTTGCAATCCTGATCTTTATTCTTGTCAAGTTTCTTTCAAAACCCATGAAGGAGTACTTCAGGAAGAGATCAGAGGTTATTGAACAGTCCCTTACGGAGGCGAGAGAGGCAAAGGAGTTAGCACAGAAGGCCCTGAAAGAGGTTCAGGAGAAGCTCGCCCTCAGGGATCAGGAGATAGAGAAGATCATTGCATCCGCCCGCAAGTCCGGTGAGTCTGAAAGGGACAGCCTTATTGAGCAGGGGACCCGGATGAGTGAAAAGATCAAGGAACAGGCAAAATCCAACATTGAACTTGAGTTGAAGAACGCAAAGGCAGCGCTTCGTTCAGAGGCCGCTGAACTTGCAATCAAGCTTGCGGAGAAGAAGCTGAAGGAGAACCTGACCGAAGAGGAGCAGTTGAAGATTATAGAGGAATCAATAAGGAAATTAGAGGGATAGGACCGTGGCACAGGATCAGAATAAATATGCAAAGAAATATGCGCGGATGCTCTTTAACTCCTGTGGCCCTGAAGGGGCCGGGGATGTCATCAAGAACCTCTCGGTAGTATGCAGGATAACAGAGGAGAGCAGGGAGCTGAAGAATTTCTTTCTCAGCCCCCTTGTCTCGGATGATGAAAGAAGCAGGGGCATAGACGCCCTTTCAGCGAGGCTGTCTTTTAAGGAAGAAGTGAAGCGGTTCTTGGTGTTTATAGCTCAAAGGCGCGCTGTTGCAGCCCTGCCCGCCGTTCTGAAGAATTTTATAAGTATTTATTTTGACAGGACGAGAAAGACCAAGGCGACGGTGGTTACGCCTTTTAAATTCAACGGTGAATACGAGAGGCGTCTTCTCGAATCCCTTAAGCGTTTGACGAAGAGGGAAGTGGAAATTGAGTACGTCTACGATCCTGAGTTGCTTGGCGGTATCGTTGTGAAGATCGGCAGCACCATGTATGACGGCAGCATCAGAGGCCAGCTCCAGCGTTTGAGGAACCGGTTGGCCGGAGTGTAAGCGTTATAGATTGCAGGTTGAAGATAATATAGATAAGGGGTGAAACTATGGAGATTAAGGTTGATGAAATAAGCGAGCTTATTAAGCAGCAGATCGCCGACTTTGAGAAGAAGGTGGATGTCAGTGAGATAGGGTCGGTCCTGAGTGTCGGTGACGGAATTGCGAGGGTGTACGGCCTTGAAAATGCAATGGCAAGTGAGCTCCTTGAGTTCCGGAACGGAGTATTCGGGATGGCCCTGAACCTCGAAGAGGATGTGGTCGGTGTCGTTCTGTTTGGTGAAGACACCCTTGTGCGTGAGGGGGATATCGTAAAGAGAACGGGGAGGATTATGGCGGTCCCCGTTGGTGAAGCCATGCTCGGCCGGGTCATGAATGCCATCGGCCAGCCCATAGATGGTAAGGGACCGATTGAATCCGGCGAGTCCAGGAAGATAGATATCGTTGCCCCCGGTATTGTTGACAGGCAGCCAGTTAGGGAGCCTCTTCAGACCGGACTTAAGGCCATCGATGCCATGATTCCCATCGGCAGGGGGCAGAGAGAGCTTATCATCGGTGATAGACAGACCGGAAAAACGGCTATTGCAATTGATGCAATTATTAATCAGAAGGGCGAAGATGTTAATTGTATCTATGTGGCCGTAGGACAGAAGAGGGCATCGGTAGCCAGGGTTGTCCAGACCCTCGAGGAGCACGGGGCAATGGAATATACAACCGTGGTTGTTGCTTCAGCCTCAGAGCCGGCTCCCCTTCAGTACATTGCGCCTTATTCGGGTTGTACCATGGGTGAGTATTTCAGGGACAACGGGAAACACGCCCTGATTATATACGATGACTTAAGTAAACAGGCTGCTTCCTACAGGCAGCTCTCCCTGCTTCTGAGACGTCCACCGGGCCGTGAGGCTTATCCGGGGGATGTCTTTTACCTCCACTCGAGACTCCTTGAGAGATCAGCCAAGCTCTCTGATAAACATGGAGGCGGTTCCCTGACCGCACTTCCTATAATTGAGACCCAGGCAGGTGATGTCTCGGCTTATATCCCTACCAACGTTATCTCCATTACCGACGGTCAGATATATCTCGAGCCCGATCTCTTCTATGCCGGTATAAGACCGGCTGTTAATGTCGGCCTTTCAGTCAGCCGGGTTGGTGGCGCTGCACAGACCAAGGCGATGAAACAGGTTGCCGGTACACTCAGGCTCGATCTTGCCCAGTTCCGTGAGCTTGCAGCCTTTGCCCAGTTCGGCTCCGACCTCGACAAGTCCACTCTCCAGCAGATTGAGCGCGGTAAGAGGATGGTTGAACTCCTGAAGCAGGACCAGTACTCCCCGTTGTCCATGGACGAGCAGATTATCGTTCTCTATGCCGGGACACAGGGGTTTCTCGATGATCTCGATGTGGAGGAGATAGGTAGTTTTGAGCAGGGTCTTTTGAGTTATGTTCGCAGTCAGAAGGCGGACCTGAAACAGGATATTGTGGAAAAGAAGGCCCTTGATGAGGAGTTGAAGAACAGGCTCAGCGAGGCTATTACGGCATTCAAGGAGACCTTTAAGGCTTAAAAACAGAGGTGAACGAAGCGAGCCGGTTCAGGGTGTAACGCAATGACCGATAAAAGGGAGAAATAGATGGCGACTTTAAGGGACATTAAAAGACGGATAGTCTCGATCAAGAGCACCTCAAAGATAACCCGCGCCATGAAGATGGTAGCTGCCGCCAAGCTCAGGCGTGCCCAGGAAGGCATGATGGCCCTTCGTCCCTATTCCGATAAGATGCGCGAGGTCCTGATGTCCCTTGCACAACCCACGGGTGATGATCTGCATCCCCTGCTCAGGGTAAGGCCGAGGAAGACGGTTGAGGTCCTTGTCCTGACCAGTGACAAGGGGCTGTGTGGCGCCTTTAATGCAAATGTTATTAAGGGAGCAAACGGGCTTGTCAAGGAACTGAAGGCCGGGGGCTTTGAGATCAGCCTGAGTACGATCGGAAGGAAGGCCCGGGATCACTTCAGCAGGCGGGACTACCGTATCAGACAGTTATGGACAGGGCTTTCCGGCAGGATAACCTTTGATTCCGCTCAGGATATTGCCGGGGATCTTATGGAGCACTATATAAATGAGACCTTTGACGAGGTATACCTGGTCTACAATGAGTTTAAGACCGTTGCCACTCACAGGGTTGTGAGGTTGAGGTTGTTGCCCATCGGGGAGATAGTGCAGGATGAATCGAAGGAGATGACGGATTTTATCTTTGAGCCTTCTGAAAGAGAGGTTTTCAGCAGGCTGCTGCCGAAGAGTCTTGAGATCATGGTTTACAGGGCCATGCTCGAGTCACAGGCCTCCGAAGAGGCGGCAAGGATGACCGCCATGGAGAACGCAACAAGAAATGCAGAGGATATGATAGACAGGTTGACCCTTGAATACAACAAGGCACGTCAGGCCTCCATTACCAGGGAATTGATGGACATCGTCGGTGGTGCCGAGGCGCTGAAGGGAAAATAAACGGGGTTAAGATCAGGGTTGAGGTTTGAGGCCGGGGAACATCGGTGTTTATTTTTAACCTCAACCGTTATTTTAACCTAAAAATTAATATGGAGGTATAAAATGAATAAAGGCAGGGTCGCACAGATTATCGGTGCAGTCGTAGATGTTGAGTTTGAAAATGAGCTGCCTCAAATACTCAATGCCTTGAAGATAGAACAGGCTGAGGACCCGGAGAAGGGGCTACCCGAGGTAAACATAGTTCTGGAGGTTGCTTCTCACCTCGGAGAAAACAGGGTGAGGACTATTTCGATGGGTCCAACCGACGGGCTGATCCGTGGTATGAAGGTTGTTGATATGGGTCAGCCTATTGCGGTTCCCGTTGGCGATGCCACCCTCGGAAGAATCATGAACGTAACAGGCGATCCCTATGACCAGGCAGGCCCTATAGATGCAAAGGAGAAGTGGCCGATCCACAGACTGGCGCCCGAGTTTGTCGAGCAGGAGCCCACTGAACAGGTCTTTGAGACAGGGGTTAAGGTTTTTGATCTCCTTGTCCCCTTCGTCAGGGGCGGCAAAATGGGTATGTTCGGTGGTGCAGGTGTTGGAAAGACGGTTATTATTATGGAGATGATTCATAACATTGCCCTGGTTCACGGCGGTGTCTCTGTTTTTGCCGGGGTCGGCGAGAGGACGAGGGAAGGCAATGACCTCTATCTCGAAATGAAGGAGTCGGGTGTTCTTGAGAAGGCAGCCCTTATCTATGGACAGATGAATGAGCCCCCGGGTGCGAGACTCAGGGTTTCCCTCTCCGCCCTTACCGTTGCAGAGTACTTCAGGGATCAGGGACAGGACGTTCTCATATTTATCGACAATATATTCAGATACACCCTTGCAGGGTCCGAGGTGTCGGCGCTCCTGGGCAGGATGCCCTCAGCCGTCGGTTATCAGCCGAACCTCGGGACCGATATGGGTATGCTGCAGGAGAGGATTACAACCACGAATAAGGGTTCGATCACGTCAATGCAGGCGATTTACGTCCCTGCCGACGATCTTACCGACCCTGCCGTTGCTACTGCATTTACCCACCTCGACGGAACGGTCGTTCTGTCGAGGCAGATCGCCGAGCTTGGTATCTACCCTGCAGTTGATCCCCTTGATTCCACTTCAAGGGCACTCGATCCGAGGACCCTCGGGGAAGACCATTACCGTGTTGCGAGGGGTGTTCAGAAGATACTCCAGAGATACAAGGGGCTCCAGGACATAATTGCAATCCTGGGCATGGAGGAACTCTCCGAGGATGACAAACTCGTGGTTTCAAGGGCCAGAAAGATCCAGAGGTTTCTGAGCCAGCCCTTCCACGTTGCCGAGGCATTTACCGGAACCCCCGGCAAGTACGTAAAGCTTGAGGACACTATTAAGGGTTTTCAGGCAATCATTGATGGCCGGTACGATGATGTGCCCGAGCAGGCTTTCTACATGGTAGGCACCATTGATGAGGTCGAGGAGAAGGCCAAGAAGCTTGGCTGGAGCAGGGAATAGCATTAAGGTTGATTGCTTGATGCTTGAGTTTATTTGAGCGCTTAAGATTCAAAATTCAAGGCTGGAGTTATAGATGGCTGAAAAACTTATGCTTGAAATCGTTTCACCCCATGGTGCCGTCCTGAAGGAGGAGGTTGATGAGGTTATTGCCCCCGGCTCGGAGGGAGAGTTCGGTGTGCTCCCCGGGCATATATCCTTTGTAACCACTCTCAAGGTTGGAGTGCTTGTTTACAAACAGGGCGGGGCTGCACGATATGTCTTTGTTAACAGTGGCTATTCAGAGGTCTCCGGTGACACGGTCCTTGTCCTCGCTGACAGCGCTGAAAGGGCAGAGGCTATAGACGTTGAACGTGCAAAGGAGGCGGTGAGGAGGGCGGAGGAACGCCTTAAAAAGAAAGAGGAGTTTGATTATGCAAGGGCAAGGGCTTCACTCGAAAGGGCGCTGACAAGGATAGAGCTTTCGGAGAAGAAGACCGCCCGTTAATCCCGTGCTTGCAATAGTCATATGATTTATGTTTTAATATCCTTGCTTTTAAGCTGACCCTGCGAGGTCGGCAAGGCAGACGTTATGAGCTTGAAATACATGTATAATATCGAAGGACCTTTCTCCTGAGAACAGGGGGAAGGTTTTTTTTTGTCATGAAAAAGGAGATCTTAGATGCCAAGGACATAGACCGCGTCCTCTCAAGGATGGCCCATGAGATCATTGAGAAGAACAGGGATCCGGATGAGGTCTGCCTTGTAGGGATTCAACGGGGAGGGGTTTATCTGGCTAAAAGGCTCTCTCGCAGAATAGAGGGGTTTGAAGGGGTGAGCATCCCGGTAGGCGCGCTGGATATCTCCCTTTACAGGGATGATATTAACATAAGAAAGGACCACCCCGTTGTGAGAAAGACGGATATCGAGTTTGAAATAACAGGATGGACGGTGATTCTTGTCGACGATGTCCTTTTTACCGGTCGTTCCATCAGGGCGGCCCTTGATGCCCTGATGGATATGGGGAGGCCGGCGCGGGTTCAGCTCGCTGTCCTTATTGACAGGGGGCACAGGGAGCTGCCCATAAGGCCTGATTTTGTAGGGAAAAATGTCCCCACCTCTTTAAATGAGAGTATAGATGTGGAGCTTGAAGAGGAGAGCGGGACCGACAGGGTGGTTCTTGTGGGGACGGAAAAATGAGCGCTGCAGGCAAAAGAGAAAAAGGGCGAACCATGGAAACAAGGCATCTTCTGAGCATTAATGATCTCTCGGAGGGTGATATTAATTTAATACTCGATACCGCTGAGGGGTTCAGGGGTGTCCTCGAAAGGGATATCAAGAAGGTTCCGGCCCTGAGAGGCAAAACGGTTGTGAACCTGTTCTATGAGCCCTCTACCAGGACACGGACCTCCTTTGAGCTGGCTGCGAAGAGGCTGAGCACCGATGTAATAAACTTCTCCGTATCCACGAGTTCCGTGGTCAAGGGAGAAAGCCTTATAGACACGGCGATGACGATTCAGGCCCTGGGAGCTGATTTCGTGGTTGTCCGGCACTCATGCTCAGGTGCATCACACCTTCTTGCAAGACATCTGGAGGCCTCGATAATCAATGCCGGAGACGGTGTAAATGAGCATCCCACACAGGCACTCCTCGATGCCTTTACGGTCAGGGTGAAGAAGGGAGTTCTGGACGGGCTCAGGGTGGCTATTGTGGGAGATATACTCCATAGCAGGGTGGCAAAATCAAACATCTCATGCCTTAGAAAACTCGGCGCTGAGGTCAGACTTATCGGGCCTCCCACGCTTGTGCCCCGGCGGTTCAGTGAAGAGGGAGTGGAGATATTTTACACAATGGAAGACGGATTAAGGGATGTGGATGTGGTGATGATGCTGAGAATTCAGCTTGAGAGGCAGGACCGGGGGTTTTTCCCCACGGTAAATGAATACTTCCGTTTCTGGGGGCTTACACCCGAGAGGTTCTCACTTGCAAAGGATGACGCGATAGTTATGCATCCCGGCCCCATGAACAGGGGGGTGGAGATAGATTCCTCAGTGGCGGATTCCCCGAGGTCGGTGATCATGGATCAGGTAACAAACGGAATTGCCGTAAGGATGGCGGTCCTTTATCTGCTCGGAGGAGGCAGGGCATAGGAATGTTGAACCTGCTGATTAAAAACGGACATATAGTTGACCCGGCACAGGGGATTGATGGGAAGGGCGATATACTGGTCGAGAATGGGAAGATAAAGGAATGCAGGATTCAAGGTTCGGGACCCGGGGTTCAGGATCCGGAGTTCAAGGGCCGGGATGACCGCTCACCTGAAATTATTGATGCCACAGGCATGTACGTGCTTCCGGGGTTGTTTGACATGCATGTTCATCTCCGTGAACCGGGGTATGAATATAAGGAGACGATAAAGACCGGTACGATGGCGGCGGTCAGGGGAGGTTTTACATCCGTCTGCTGCATGCCCAACACAAACCCGGTAAATGACAACGAGACCGTCACCGATTTTATCCTCAGAAAGGCCTTTGCAGAGGGCTCATGTTATGTTTTTCCCATTGGGGCTATAACAAAGGCCCAGAAGGGCGAGGAACTTGCAGAGATGGGGATGATGTACGAGGCAGGGTGTGTTGCCTTTTCAGATGACGGACGTCCCGTTATGAACAGCCTCGTTATGAGAAGGGCGCTCGAGTACTCAATGAGGTTTAATGTCCCGGTCATTTCCCATGCCGAGGATTTGGATCTCGCTGCAGGGGGCTTGATGAATGAAGGGGTTGTCTCCCTGAAACTTGGTCTGACGGGAATCCCCGCCGAAGCAGAGGTGACAATGATAAAGAGGGATATTGAGCTTGCCGCCCTGACAGGTGGAAGACTTCATATTGCCCATGTCTCTACCGCCGGTGGCGTCGAGGCCGTGAGACGTGCAAAGGAGCGTGGTCTGAATGTAACCGCCGAGACCTGTCCCCACTACTTTACTCTTACGGAGGATGCGGTTAACGGATACAACACCGATGCAAAGGTGAACCCTCCCCTGAGGACTGCAAAGGAGATAGAGGCGATCAAAGCGGGGCTCTCCGATGGAACGATTGATGTTATTGCCACAGATCACGCACCCCATCACAGGGATGAAAAGCTCTGTGAGTTCGACCGTGCAGCGTTCGGTATTTCAGGGCTTGAGACAGCGCTGGCGCTGAGTCTGCGGCTCGTGGAAGACGGCACACTATCGCTCGGAGAGATGGTGAAAAAAATGTCACTGAATCCTGCAAACATACTATCTATTGATAAGGGTACGCTTAAAAAGGGCGCTGATGCCGATATTATAATTGTGGATCCGGAAAGAGAATTCAAGGTGAAATCGGAGGAGTTTTTGTCCCTCGGTAGAAATACCCCGTTTGATGGATGGTTATTAGCCGGGTCTGCTTTAATGACTTTTGCAAAAGACAAGTGGTATCGATGGGAGAGTCAATGAAAGAGGCGTTGCTTGTGCTGTCGGACGGGATGGTCTTTGAAGGCGGGTCCTTCGGTGCCGAAGGCGAGACCATTGGTGAGGTGGTTTTCAATACCTCGATGACCGGTTACCAGGAGATACTCACCGACCCCTCATACAGGGGACAGATCGTTACCATGACATACACACAGATGGGAAACTACGGTGTGAATGAAGAGGATATCGAGTCAGGAGGAGGGCCCAAGGTTGAGGGGTTCGTTGTAAAGGAGTTCTTTGACTACCCGAGCAACTGGCGTTCGGTTGGATCACTTGGGGATTATCTCGGGAGGCATGGTGTAGTGGGCATCCAGGACATTGACACGAGGGCGCTTACAAGACATATCAGGAACTATGGCGCCCGGATGGGGATAATATCCACAGAGGAACTTAACCCCGAGACCCTCTACGCGAAGGTAAAGTTCCATCCCGGCATTGACGGGGTTGACCTCGTCAGGCATGTAACCACCGGGAGGGAGTACAAATGGACGGAGAGGCCCTGGGGGCCGGGTTCGGGATTCAGGATTCAGGATTCAGGATTACATGTGGTGGTTTATGATTTCGGGGTGAAGTTCAGCATCCTTCGCAGTCTTGCCGGGGCGGGATTTGATGTAACGGTAGTGCCGGCTGACACCCCTGCCGAGGCAGTGCTTGATATGAATCCCGACGGGGTGCTGCTGAGCAACGGTCCCGGAGACCCTGAAGCTGTTACGTATGGGATTGAAAACACGAAAAAACTACTCGGAAAGAAGCCGCTTTTCGGCATATGCCTCGGTCATCAAATCCTCGGACTTGCCCTTGGCGGTCGGACCTACAAACTGAAGTTTGGACACCACGGCGGCAATCATCCCGTAATGTATCTTGATAGCGGTGAGGTGGAAATTACAGCACAGAACCATAACTACTGTGTGGATGTCGAGAGTCTCAAGGGACGGATAAGGCTGACGCACAGAAACCTCTATGACGGGACGGAAGAGGGAATGGAGCATGTTGAACTGCCTGCCTTTTCCGTGCAGTATCATCCCGAGGCAGGTCCCGGGCCAAATGATGCCAGGCATATATTCAACAGGTTCAGGGAGATGTTGGAGAAGGACTGAATACAGGGAGTGATTATGTTTTTGGAACTGATAAGAAAAAGAAGAAGCATACGAAGGTTCAGGGAGCAGGGGGTCGAGCCTGAAAAGATCGATCTCCTGATCGAGGCGGCCCTCCGTGCCCCTTCATCGAGGGGCCTGAATCCCTGGGAGTTTATTGTGGTAACCGACAGTGACCTCCTTAGGAAACTCGCAAGGGCGAAGGCACATGGTTCGTCGTTCCTGGTGAATGCCCCTCTGGGGATTGTGATCTGTGCCGACCCCCGGAGGTGCGATGTATGGATTGAGGACTGCTCTATAGCCTCGATCTTTATTCATCTGACTGCAGGATCCATAGGGCTGGGGAGTTGCTGGGTGCAGATCAGGGACAGGGTGTGTAACGATCCCATGACTTCGGAGGATTACGTAAAGGAGGTATTAAGTATCCCCCGTGCAATGAGGGTCGAGTCTGTTATTGCTATTGGTTACCCGGATGAGAGAAAGCCCCCTCACCCGGGAGAGGACCTTGACTATAAGAAGGTGTTTCATAATTCCTATGGAAAATCATACGGAGGATAACACGTTGAGTTATGGGATCGCCGGCGTATAAGATCACGATAGAGGACGGCAGGGTTATCCTTGAGACCAGGTCTTTCAGGTCGGACAGGGGGAGCGTGCTCCACAGCGGGATCTTCAGCCGTGAACTCTCCGCAAGCTTTATTGCGGCAGCAGCCATGGGAGCGGTCCTTGGTTTTTTTGCCCTCATTACAGATCTGGGACTCGTTCATTATGTTATCGGGATACTTGTATTTGCAGTTGTCTTTCCCCTTTCGCGGTTGTATATTCTGAAGGAGCCATACCTGGAGACGGTGTTTGACGGAGAGTGGGTGACGATTTCCCTGAAAAGGCCCATATTCGGCACAAGGGTAAAGAGACCCATAGGGGAATTAAAAGAGATAAGGATAGGGCACGTGAAATTTGAGCCCGAAAATCCGGATGCCATAGACTTTGTTAAGAAGATTGCCTTGCAGCACGGGACCGTTATCCCGGGCTTTGGAGAGGTGAAGGAGTTTTATAATGTGGATCTGGATTTTGGGGACGAGAGCTATACGATCCTGACAGCTCAGGAGAAGAAGGATGCAGAGGATGTCGTTTTGAAATTAAGGGAGTTTCTGTAATTTGTCCCTCGTGACATTTATCATCACGCCCTTCGTGTTTTATTAAATTTTTTCAGGAGAAAGACAACGATGCCTAAAAGAACGGATATCGGCAGGATTCTTCTTATCGGTTCAGGTCCGATAGTGATCGGCCAGGCCTGTGAGTTTGACTACTCAGGCACCCAGGCATGCAAGGCCCTGAGGGAGGAGGGCTACAGGGTTGTGCTTGTAAACTCCAACCCTGCAACCATTATGACTGATCCCGAGACAGCGGATGTCACTTATATCGAACCACTTACACCCGAGATACTGGAGATGATAATTGATCGTGAAAGACCTGATGCGCTCCTGCCTACAATGGGGGGACAGACCGCCCTCAACCTTGCCATGGAGCTTGCAGAGTCCGGAGTGCTTGACCATTATGGTGTTGAACTGATAGGGGCAAAGCTCCATGCAATTAAGGAGGCGGAGGACCGGGACCTGTTTAAGGAAGCGATGGGGAGGGTGGGACTCGAGGTTCCCCGCTCGGTTGCCGTTACAGACATGGAGAAGGGGCTTGAGGCGATAGGGCATGTAAGGTTCCCTGCCATCCTCAGGCCGGCGTTTACCCTCGGCGGCACCGGCAGCGCCGTTGCCTACAACATGGAGGAGTACAGGGCGCTTCTTGAAAATGCCCTTGATCTGAGTCCTGTAGGTCAGGTGCTTGTGGAGGAGTCCGTCATCGGATGGAAGGAGTATGAGCTTGAGGTGATGCGGGATAGCAAGGACAATGTGGTCATAATATGTTCGATTGAAAACCTCGATCCAATGGGTGTCCATACTGGTGACTCGATTACCGTGGCCCCGGCCCAGACCCTTACCGACAAAGAGTACCAGAGAATGAGAGATGCATCCATAACGGTGATCAGGGAAATCGGTGTCGATACAGGGGGAAGCAATATCCAGTTTGCCCTCAGCCCGGAAAACGGGAAGATGATGGTCATAGAGATGAACCCCCGTGTTTCCCGCTCGTCTGCCCTCGCCTCCAAGGCAACGGGGTTCCCCATTGCAAAGATCGCTGCAAAACTGGCTGTCGGCCTTACACTTGATGAGATACCCAATGACATAACCCGCGAGACACCGGCCAGTTTTGAACCCACTATTGACTATGTGGTAACCAAGATTCCCCGTTTTGCCTTTGAGAAGTTCCCGGAGGCAGACCCGACACTTACGACCCAGATGAAGTCGGTAGGGGAGGTTATGTCCATAGGGAGGACATTCAAGGAGTCCCTTCAGAAGGCCATAAGGAGCCTTGAAATCGACAGCCATGGCTTTGAAGAGAAAGCAGTCAAGCCCGATAAACTGAGGGAGATGTTGAAAACACCAAACTGTGAAAGGCTCTACTACATAGCACAGGCATTCAGGGAAGGAATGACCGTAGCGGAGATACACGAAACTACATGGATAGATCCCTGGTTCCTGAACAACATAAGGGAGATAGTGGAATTTGAATTCGAGATTCAAAACTCAAAATTCAAAATCACAAAAGAACCCGGAACCCTGAACCTTGAACTCCTGCACAAGGCCAAGTCATGGGGTTTTTCAGACAGGAGGATAGCAGGGCTTGCCGGATTGAAAGAGGAGGATATCAGGGAGATGAGAAGAGGAGGGGGGCTGCGGGCTGTTTATAAGATGGTCGATACCTGTGCCGCCGAATTCGAGGCATACACACCGTATCTGTATTCGACTTATGAAAAACCGTTCTACAGGATAGGGACCGGAAGTCCGGAGCCGGAGGATAAAAAGACCGGGACAACTTGCCGGCCCCCGGTCCCCGACCCCCGGGCGGAGTGTGAGGCCGCTCCAACGGACAGGAAGAAGATCATGATCCTGGGCAGTGGTCCAAACCGTATCGGGCAGGGCATAGAGTTTGATTACTGCTGTGTCCATGCCGTCTTTGCACTGAAGGAACTCGGGTATGAGACGATCATGGTGAACTGTAATCCCGAAACGGTCAGTACCGATTATGACACCTCGGACAGGCTCTACTTCGAACCCCTTACCCTTGAGGATGTACTCGGCATCATCGAGGTTGAAAGGCCGGAAGGTGTGATCGTCCAGTTCGGCGGGCAGACACCCCTGAAACTTGCCGTCCCTCTCGAAAGGGAGGGGGTCCGGATCCTTGGTACCCCCCCTGATGCAATAGACAGGGCAGAGGACAGGAAACGTTTCAAGGAACTCCTTCACAAGCTGAACCTCAGGCAGCCCGACAGTGGTACGGCGATGAGCATTGAAGATGCCCTGGGGGTTGTTGCTGCAGGGATCGGCTATCCGGTTATGGTGCGGCCCTCCTACGTGCTTGGAGGCAGGGCGATGGAGATAGTCTATGATGAAGAGTCTCTCAGTAACTATATGCAGAGGGCTGTCAATGCCTCTTCCGGGCACCCCATACTGATCGACAAGTATATTGTTGATGCCACGGAGGTGGACGTGGATGCCGTTTCAGACGGGGAAGTTGTCATAATCGGAGGGGTAATGGAGCATATCGAGGAGGCGGGGATTCATTCAGGGGATTCGGCATGCTCCATTCCTCCTTACTCTCTCTCAGGGGATGTTGTCGGGGAGATAAAGAGGCAGACCCGGGCGCTTGCAAAGGAACTGGGTGTTATCGGGCTCATGAATGTCCAGTTCGCAGTGAAGGACAGGGATATCTATGTGCTTGAGGTAAACCCGAGGGCTTCACGTACCATCCCCTATGTCAGCAAGGCAACGGGGATTGCCCTTGCAAAGGTTGCGGCAAAGACGATGGCAGGGGAAAAACTCCCGGACCTTGGTATAGCATCCGATCCGGAGGTCAGGCATGTGGCGGTAAAGGAGGCGGTCTTCCCCTTTGACAGGTTTCCCGGTGTTGATACCATCCTTGGGCCCGAGATGAAGTCCACAGGTGAGGTGATGGGGATAGACCTTGATTTCGGTATCGCCTATGCAAAGGCGGAGTCATCTGCACGAAATCAGATCCCTAACAGCGGCAAGGTGTTCATGAGTGTAAGGGATGAGGACAAGAACCATGTGCCGGAGATAGCGGAGACGTTCATTAAATACGGTCTTTCAGTGGTTGCAACAAAGGGGACCGCTGCCTACCTGAAGGAGAGGGGGATAGAGGTGGAGGTTACGAACAAGCTCAAGGAGGGCAGGCCTAATGTGGTTGACCTCATCAAGAACAAGGAGATCAGCTTTATCATAAACACCGTGGAGAGTGCCCGTGCAAGGAAGGACTCGTTCTACATCCGCCACAGCGCCCTCCAGTACCGTGTGCCTTATACAACCACCATATCGGGGGCCAGGGCAGTGGCCCGGGCGCTCAAGGGTCTCAAGAGCAAGAACCTGACGATACTCTCCGTTCAGGAGTATCATAGTGAAGCTCCCCGACCAAAGATCGGGGCTTCCGAGTAAGGGGAACTCTTTTGAGCCTGTTGAGCATTGTTCATCCTCATCCCGACACCCGGCCGGGGACTCCGTGGCAGTATGATTACCCGGGTCTCTAAAGGATACTTGCAAAGAGGATGTTTGAGAAGAAGTGGAAGGTCACCGGGTAGAGGAGGTTGCGCTTTTTCATGTAGAGCCATCCCATAACCAGCGAGGGGAAGAATGTCAGGAGGGCTGAGACGTCTCCCCCGATAAAATACCTCGGGGAATGCATGACTGTGAAGGCAAGGCTTGTGACAACGACACCCCATAAGGTATTCCCTGCCTTTTCCTGCAGGAACCCCCTGAAATAGACCTCCTCCGGTATGGACGCTGCGAAGAGATGAAATGCGAGTGTGGAAGGCCCTATAAGTGTAAACTCTCCCCCGGTGACCAGGACTGTAAAAACAAAGGGGATCAGAAACAGCGATGATATGATGATGGCCTTGGCAAAATCCTTGAGAGTGATATCCACATGGATCCTGGAGTGAAGGAGCACGGGCGTCAGGACCATCAGGAGAGGTACTGCCCAGCCTATAACGGATAGGTTTGACGTGTAGTAAATCAGTACAAGTGCGAGTATTGCCACATAGCTTGAAAACAGGGGGATGTATGATTTTCTCCGGTTTCTTTTCATCAAGTTATGGTTCAGCCGCGTCCCCTGCGTATCCTGATCGTATTGCCGTGTGCCTCGAGGCCTTCGGTATCTGAAAGGGTTTCAACAACGGGCGCCAATTTCAGGAACGATCTCCTGCTGAACTTGATCAGGCTTGATCTCTTCAGGAAGTCATACACGCCTAAAGGGGAGAAAAACCGTGCCGTCCCGCCCGTGGGGAGGGTGTGGTTGGGCCCGGCTGCATAGTCACCAAGGGGTTCCGGGGTCCATTCACCAAGGAATATGGCGCCTGCATTCCGTACCAGCGGGAGCAGCTTTTCCGGGTCCTCCGTCATAATCTCCAGGTGTTCCGGTGCTATATCGTTTGCTATGCCGAGGGCCTGTTTGAGGCTCTTTACGATTATTATCCTCCCGAAGTTTCTGAGTGAACTGCTTGCTATCCCTTTCCGCCTCAAGCCTTTAAGTTGCTCTTTCAGTTCAGAGTTTACCCTCTCAGCGAGGTCTGCCGATGTTGTTATCAGTATGGAGGAGGCGAGTTCATCATGTTCTGCCTGACCAAGCAGGTCGGCGGCAATCAGTTGCGGCCGGGCCATTCTGTCGGCGATGATCAGCACCTCACTCGGTCCGGCTATCATATCGATATCTACAAGGCCGAAGACCATCCTTTTTGCAGTAGCCACATAGATATTGCCGGGCCCGACAATCTTGTCGACCTTCCTTATGGTTTCAGTACCATAGGCAAGGGCGCCGACTGCCTGAGCGCCGCCTATGCGGTAAACCTCCTTTACGCCGAGGATCTCTATCGCCGTCATCAACGCAGGGTTTATATCGCCGTGGGGTGTGGGCACACAGAGAGCAATTTCCTTCACCCCCGCGACCTGTGCCGGGATGACATTCATGAGCACCGTTGAAGGATATGAGGCCTTCCCCCCGGGGACATATACACCGATACGTTCGATCGGGCGTATGATCTGTCCCATGACGGCGCCCCTGTCCCTGAACGTCCATGATTCTTCCACCTGTTTTTTATGAAACTCCAGTATCCGCCGGGCTGCGGTCTTCAGTGCCCCGACAATAACGGGCGGGGTGAGGCGTGACAGTCCGGATATCTCTTTTGCGGGTATCTCGAATGGTGGTACTTTAAGGTCGTCAAAACGCTCCGTGTATTCCATAAGGGCACGATCGCCGCGGTCTTTAATCCCCTGAAGAATCTCACTGACGGCATCGACCGTTTTATCGTCCACGCCCTCCGCCCTCTTTTTCAGGATGGAGGTGAACCTCCTGAGAGCCCGTTCATCCTTGATAATCTTCATGGTGGTTTCTCCTTTTCAATATATGCGGCATCTGCCAAGGAACGTAAAACAACCGGTCTCTTCCGTTGCAGCAGGCCCGAGACAATACTATTATAACCAATCCCGGCACCCGAAAACGCAGGATGGATATACTTGCCCTGAAAGTGCAATTAACCCTGCCGTTGTTTTATACTTTAATCATGCCCGGAGACATAACTGTTGAATATATCGGGGAATTGAAGAAGGAGCTCCAATCACTCAGAAAAAGGCTCAACGACCTTACAGCACCTCTCGTTGTGATGCTTAAGAGGAGGAATTTTTTAATACATTCAAAGGAACCCGGGGATGACCTCCTCGTTCCCGACGACGGCTGTGTTGACGATTTTTACCGTATGATGAAGGGGTATGCATTCAGGCTCTTCCTCAGGGATGTTATCAAGATGCAGGGGGGCTTTAAAACGGATATGGTTGCGAGGTACGCAACCCGTGATGTGACGGAACACTACATCTCATTTCTCAGGGAGAAGGGGGTCATTGATAAAAGAGGAGAGAGTTTTTTCTTGAAGAAGGGGCCGGTGAAGAGCTTTGGTGAAACACTCGAGTGGTTTGTGGCGGAGATCTTTAAGCGGGAGTTCATGATAGAGGCTACCTGGGGCGTCAAGTTCAGAGGACGTAAGGTCGGGGGCGACTATGATGTGATAGGGAAGATCGATGGCGGACTCCTTTACATGGAGGTGAAGTCGTCTCCTCCAAGGCAGGTCTATGACCGGGAGGTGAGGGCATTCTGGTCGCGGGTGATTGATCTCTGCCCCGACATGTCGGTGTTCCTTATGGATACACATCTCAGGATGAAGGATAAACTCGTTCCCATGTTTGAGAAAGAACTGGGAGAGCGCTATGACTCACCTCCCGAGGTGAAGCGTATAAAGGCGGAGCTTTTTGCCGTTGAGGACAGGGTTTTTCTGATAAACGCAAAACCCTCCATAGAGGGTAACCTTGAGACGATCGTAAGCTATTTTTTAAAGAGGAGGTGCCGATGAAAGAGGAGTCTGTCGGGATATGCGCCATCTGTGCATGGAGGGCCACATGCCAGAAGAAGTTTTTTATTTCACGGAAGGATATCCGCTGCCCTGATTTTGTGAGGGATTTAAGTATCAAGGATGAAGAGGGCGCGGAAGAAGAGAAGAAGGAGAGAGAGGGCGAAAAGCAGGGTCCAGGTTAAAGTCGTTTCCGCTGCCGGCCGATAGTATTAACAGGGAGGAAAGACAGTGAAGTCATTCAAAGCGAAAGAGATTGTGAGTGTCCTGATGGAGAGCGCCTTCTACTTTGATCTCTCCCCCGGGGAGAGGCTCTGCCTCGTCAGGTATCTCCTGAGTGTCGGGCAGTTGTCCGGAGAGACCGAGTAACTATCGAGGAGTGATGATCAGGTAGAAGAAGGTGGCCTTTCTTCCGGTCAGGCGGTTTATTGCGGTAATACCGATCCGGTTGATCCTCCTCGAGAGCCGGCCGATATCCCTGATCGATATCCTGCCCGATGATAGGTCGACCCGGGGTTTCAGCCATCCTTTCTCCGAGATATAGACGCCGATATTCTTATAGTTGACTATGTTTGATATAACCGCTTCCACACCCATGGGTGGGTTTTTTTTCAGTACCCCGTATCCCGGACTAAAGCCGGTGACGTGAAGGGGTTCCGTATTAAGGAAGTCCTGAAATTTCCTGATGGTCGCCCAGGTGCCCACGATCGGATCTCGCGGTATCAGGAACCTGTCGGTCCAGGTGTTTACACTGCCCGTGTCCTGTGTTAAGGCGGCAAGATACCCGTGCCTTTGAACTATCTCCCGGTATCTCCTGTTATACCCGCCATAGGGGTATGCAAAGAACAGGGGTCTTCTGCCGATCAGCTCCCGGAACCTGTGTTCGCTCCTGTAGAGGTCATCCTCTATCCACCGGAGGTAATCCTTCTCAGACATTCCACGGGGACGCCTTGCAAACCTCTTGTGTGAGTAGGAGTGGTTTCCGAAGGTTACGAGACCGTCTCCTTTCATTTCATTAATCTCTTCGGTCGTCAGGAAGTCGCCATACCTGCCTGCCGCCTCCATGTAGAGAAAGAGGGTGAAGGGAACCCGGTATTTTTTCAGAATGGGGTATGCATGGGTGTAGACACTGCGATACCCGTCGTCGATGGTTAACACCACTGTCCGGGGTGGTATCCTTTTCCCCTCGTTCAGAAGGGAGACGAGGAAGGAGAGACTCACAACATTGTAGTTATTCTCCCTGAGATATCTCAACTGAGATTCAAAAACCGTGGATGGTATCGAGGTTGAAGGACTCCCGGGTTCGTTGAACTTGTGATAAATAAGAACAGTGGCGTACCCGGACAGGATGTTTCCTTTTGTGCCGACTGAATATGGTGTCGAGTTTTCAGCCTTTGCAGGGGAGAAAAGAGACAGGGACAGGCTAATAGAGATAATCAGGATCAATACGGCAGTTGTCGTAGATCTCAAGGTGATTGCTCCTGAGTATGGTGTTCAGGCGGTTTACATACTCCTTCCTCAGGGTTGAGTAGTTGTCGAGGTAGGAGATCAGGTTGAGTGAGCGGGGGGTGATTACCCTCATCTCCCTGAACCTCTCATATGCCCATCCCACGTTTATATTGAAGAGATAGTCCTCTACGGAATCAAGGGTGGAATCATACCGCGCGAGCCTTGCGTTGGAGTTTATGGCCTTAATTCCCGCATCCTGCCGGAATGTCCATACTCCAAAGACGTTGTTTCCCTCAGAGAAGAACCGGGAGCTTCCCCAGCCGCTCTCAAGGGCTGCCTGCGCAAGGATGATGCTCGGGGGATGGACGTTCAGCCGTGTAAGCAGTTCTTTCAGGTCCGAGGTCCTGTACCTGTTGAAGAGACCGGAAATAAAGGTGATATCCTTCCCTGTTAGTGTGATATCCCGGTTGATCTTTTTGACTATGCCGAGCAGTTCAGCCCTCTGCTGCCTGATCCTGTGCTCCGCAATAAGAATGGAGGGCAGGATTATCCTGACAAAGGCCTCCTTCTGCCTCGCCGTAGGGAGTCTCCTCAGTGAAGGCGTTTTCCTGTAAACAACCGGCGTTATGGATTCACAGTCGAAAGGGGTTCTCAATATCGACTCGGGGGTGTCAATTTTTTGATAAACCACCTTTAAATCCCTGCCGCCCATCTTGACGACCTCCTCTCCTGCTAAGAGGAGGGAGACAATGGAGGCAGTGGTTATTGTACAGATAATTATGCCTTTTACAGTCTTCATATGTCCTTGATCCGAAATTAATAAATCAAATGCTGTATTTTTTATTATACCATACCCGAATTTTATAATCAAATTTCATGCCAGTGATTTCAGGCCCTGCCACGGGATTCCGCGTTTCCGGTTCCGGTATAATAAGATTATGGACCGGGATGACGGAAAAAGCTGTGGGAATAATTCAGGCAGAGATACCTGCGGGGTAGGGGTTTCCGGCAAGGATATCTCCCGGGACATCTGTCCATACTGCGGGATCAGGTTTGCAAACCCCGTTGAGCTTATACAGCACGTCTTCAGATACCACAACTCCTGAGGTGAATAGAACATCGGCAGTCGGCCGGTCCTGACTCCTCAACCCGATGGGAAAATCCCCCGGAGGTAAGTCCCCGCATCAGAGAATCACCGGATTGCCCGAACATATGTCGTCTCCATCAACCCGGGCTTCCACCGTTGTCCTTCTGTGCCGTGATGTTGACGGGTGTAAGAAGGGCGGACCCGTCCCTTTGTACCGAGGTGAGGGTATCCACCCTGGCATGGGCAAAGTGAAGAGGCACAAAGAGCATCCCTTCGGGGATTTCATCGGATATTCTTGCCTTGATAAGCACCGAACCCTTCTTTGATGTGATCTTCATGAACTCACCGTCACCGACTCCGAACCTCCCCGCATCCTCATGGCTTACCTGGACAAAGGCATCGGACAGGACGTGGCTCAGACTCTTTGACATGACTGAGAGAGAGCCTGAGTGCTGCATAATATTCCCGGTAACCATCAGGATCGGATACTCTTCATCCGGGGCCTCTTTCAGATCCCATTTCGAGGGGACGAACCTCCACTTCCGGTTCCCTGCTTCAGTGGACACCTGCCCTATTTCATTCTTCAGTGTGGATAACTCTATCGTGCCCAGGTCATGCCTGATAGCCCTTGCAATGTTCCTGATGATTTTCCAGTCGTGTGTGGAATCACCCGCCGGTGCCACCACCTTGGGCAGGGGTTGCGGAAGGCCCTGCGAGTTTATAAAGGTGCCTTCCTTTTCCGCCCAACTCGTTGCAGGGAGTACCACATGGGCATACCTGGCAATCTCCGAGAGGCGTATATCCTGGACAATGAGGAGTTCAAGCCCCCGCAGGGTCTCTTCAATGAGATTTGCCTCGGGCATTGTGACAAGGGGGTCTTCACCCATTACATAGAGGGCCTTTAAGGCCCCGGGGGAGTAAAGCATTTCATAGAGGTCCTTGCCGCCGTTCAGCGGACGGACGTTCATCAGCCAGGCGCCGTATGTGTTTGCGTAATCAGCAGGTATCTGGAGCGCCTCCGGCCCCTCACCCAAAAGCATCAGCAGGTTGGCGGCGGCATGCACCGTCTCGATCCCCTTCTGGTTTTCGGCAGCCCCGAGTGTAAGGGTGAGGAGGCGGCTTTCTGCGTTTATAAAAGACCCGGCGACCTCCTGAAACGCATCCGCCGGTATCCCCGTAATCCCGGAGACCTTTTCCGGTGTATAATCCTTTACCGAATCCTGCAGGGCCTCGAGCCCCTCTGTGGTGATATCGTTTTTTACATGTACGCCTGCCTTGAAGGCAAGATTGATTATACCGTTGAGGAAGGCCGTGGCAGTGCCGGGCCTGTTGCGAAGCCACTTAGATGCCCTCCTGGCAAGCTTTGTTTTCCTGGGGTCCAGGACAATTACCTCCGAGCCCTCCTGCTTGGCCTCTATAAACTTCAGGCCGAAGATGGGATGCGTTGAGGTTATGTCCGTTTCAACTACAAGGACGGCCTCCTTCCCCAGAGGGGAGTCAAGATTTATGGGGTTCAGCTTGATGCCGTAGGTGTCTTCCATCCCCTTCAGAGCCCATGCAAACCCTAATCTTGCAGAGGTGTCAAGGTTATCAGAGCCTATCACTTCACGCATGAACTTCTGGAGCATATAGTTGTCCTCGATGGTTGCCCGTGCTGAGCCTATTGCTCCGATGCTCTCAGACCCGTATTTTTCCTTTATCTCCTTGAGCCTCTCGGAGATAAAGTAGATGGCCTCTTCCCAGGATACCTGCTGAAACTCCCCGTCTTTCTTGAGAAGGGGGGCCTTGAGCCTTGCGTCACTGTAAATGAAGTCGAACCCGAATCTCCCCTTTCCACAGAGGTCCCCCTTGTTTATACCGATACCGTCAACACCTCTTACCCTGAGTATCCTGCCTTCTCTGAGATCAAGAGTAAGAGTGCATCCAACACTGCAGTATGGACAGATTGTATCCGTGCTCTCAAGAAACCATGCCCGGGCCCTGTACTTGTAGGGTTTGGTGCCGAGGGCTCCAACCGGACAGGCATCCACACACTGACCACAGAATTCGCAGTCAAGAGTCTCTTCAAAGGCAGGGCTGACCTTTGTCTTGAAGCCCCTTCCTATCAGGCTGATTGCACCTACACCCTGGTGTTCCCAACAGACCCTGACACAGCGTCCGCAGAGGATACAGCGGTTGGGGTTCCTCTCGATCAGCGGACTTGATGCCTCCGGGTCATGTTTCCTCACGCCGTAGAACCTGCTGTGTGAGGGACCGTACTGGTATGCAAGGTCCTGGAGACTACACTCGCCCGCCTTGTCACAGATAGGACAGTCAAGGGGGTGGTGGACGAGAAGGAGTTCAAGCACTGTCTTGCGGGCCTTCCTGAGTGTAGGGGTGTCCGTATGAATAACCATGCCGTTTTCCGCCGGCGTGGAGCAGGCTGCGAGCAGTTTCCGCTGTCCCTCAACCTCGACGAGACAGAGCCTGCAGCCGCCATAGGGCTTTAACCTCCTGTCCCAGCAGAGATGAGGTATATTTATGTTATTCTCCTTTGCAACGTTAAGGATGGTCATCCCCTTTCCTGCCTGGAGTTTCTCGTCGTTAATCGTCAGTTCTATCATCTCCGGAATCCTCCTTCGTAATATTCGCTTTTCTGTATTTTCCCTGTTCCCGACAGATAAGGATATCAAAGAAACAGGTTTTCCTCACCCAAGTTGAGCGATTCTACGGCTGTTAGGTGCTTGAATGTCTCTTAGGCAAAAGAATCGCTCAGTTCGGGTTTCATTTAAAATGATGCGACCGTCAACCCTTAACGGACGCTCCGGTCTCCTCTTTTTCAAACATGTCCCGCGGCCCTACCTTCACTGCACCGAACTTGCATTTCTCATAACAGGTCCGGCACTTGATACAGAGTTCCTGGTGGATATGGTGGGGTTTTTTCTTTTCGCCTGTAATAGCATGCTGTGGGCAGTTCCTTGCACATACGGTGCATCCCGTGCAGGCCTCTTCATCGATATAGAACGTTGAGAGTTCCCTGCATACACCCGCCTTGCACCAGTTGTCATGTATGTGCGACTCGTATTCATCTTTAAAATAACGAATTGTGGTAAGTACGGGATTCGGCGCGGTCTGTCCAAGACCGCAGAGTGAGGTCTTGATAATGTCACCCGAGAGGTCCTGAAGGATTTCGATGTCCTCCTCCTTGCCGCGACCCTCGGTGATATCTATTAATCTGTCAAGCATTACCCTTGTTCCTATTCTGCAGGGCGTGCACTTCCCGCATGATTCATCAGCGGTAAACTCAAGGAAGAACCTTGCAACATTAACCATGCAGTTGTTATTGTCCATGACCACCATGCCGCCTGAACCCACGATAGCCCCTGTTTTTACGATATCTTCATAAGTGACGGGGGTCTCAAGGAGATGCTCCGGCACGCAACCTCCCGAGGGTCCGCCAAGCTGAACCGCCTTGAACTTTCTCCCCTTTCTGATTCCGCCGCCTATGTCAAATATAATGGTTTTCAGCGGAGTTCCCATCGGGACTTCTATCAGGCCGATGTTGTTTACCGCACCTGTAAGGGCAAAGACCTTTGTCCCTGTTGATTTCTCGGTTCCGAGGCTCTTGAACCACTCGGCTCCGTTCAGGATTATCTGGGGGATGTTTGCATAGGTTTCCACGTTATTGAGCACCGTGGGTTTGCCCCATAGCCCCTTGTTTACCGGGAATGGCGGCCTTGGTATAGGCATGCCCCTCTTGCCTTCAAGGGACCGCATCAGTGCCGTCTCCTCACCGCAGACAAATGCTCCGGCGCCCAGGTATATCTCGATATCGAGGTTGAATCCCGAGTTCAGGATGTCCTCGCCGATGAGGCCATACTCCTTTGCCTGGTCTATTGCAATCTGAAGACGGCTCACTGCAAGGGGATACTCGGCTCTCACGTAGATATAACCCTTGGACGCCCCTATCGCCTTTGCACCTATAATCATGCCCTCAAGGACGACGTGGGGGTCGGCCTCCATGATGCTCCGGTCCATAAAGGCGCCGGGGTCGCCCTCATCACCGTTACAGAGGATATACTTCTGATCCCCTTTGGCCTTGGAGCAGAATTCCCACTTGAGTCCGGTCGGGAATCCGGCGCCGCCGCGGCCCCTTATGCCTGAGTCCTTCACCACCTTAATGACCTGTTCAGGGGTCATCTCAAGGAGCACCTTGCCGGCAGCCATGTATCCGTCACGGGCTATATAGTCATCTATACTCTCCGGGTCCACAAGGCCCTTGTTCCTCAGTGCGCGGAGCACCTGGAATTTAAAGAAAGGGATCTCGTTGATGGATGGTACGGCGGATCGTTTCTTGGGCTCCCGGTACATAAACTTCTCAACAGGCCGTCCCTTGATAAAGTGTTCCTCGATGAGAAACGGTATGTCTTCAGGCTTCAGCTTCTCATAAAAGGTGTCTTCAGGATGGATGATCAAAAGAGGCCCCTGAGCGCAGAACCCGTTGCAACCGGTGAGGACCACGGATATTTCATCCTGGAGTTTATGCTTTTTCAGTTCCTCGATGAGGGCATCCTTGATTTTCAGGCTGCCGCCCGCGATACAGCCCGTTCCTCCACACAGCATCAGATTGGCTCTATACATTTTATTAACCTCCGGTTCCAGGTATTATTTCAAACCACCGGGGCACGACGCCAGAACGAGTAAAAAAGAGACCTTGTGTCCCGGTGACCCGTATTCATATCAGGTTTTTCAGTATGACGTTTCACAGCCCTGAACAAGGGCGAGGTCCTCCACAACCTTGCCTCCTATAATATGTTCCGTTACAATCCTCCTCGTCTTCTTTTCATCAAGATTGCAATATTTTACCGGCGGATCATCCAGTATATTTACGGTGATCATCGGCTCACGGCTGCAGAGGCCTGCACACCCCGATGTGGTTACGACAACATCTGTGCTGCCCGCCTTTTCCAGCTCCTCAAGGATAATATTCATGATATCCCTTGCTCCGGCTGCCAGTCCGCAAGTACCCATATGGACGGTCACTCGTGCCCTGTGTTTCTCTCCCCTGAGGGCGGTTTTTGCCTTGTACTCCTCTTTTATCTTTTTCAGGTCTTCAATAGTAAGCTTCGTCATGTTTGCCTCCATTTTTATTTAGAGTCTGTTTATAAAGTCATTCTATCTATCTGTCATTCCGGAATCCTGAAGCCGGAATGACGGAAAAACAACAACTGCTCGACTTTATACACAGACACTATATTTAATATTAAACGGGATGTCAATTGTACTGATCAATTATTTTCGACACCTTGACAGGATCAACACTTCCATGTGTGTCATGATCCACGACCACCACAGGTGCCAGACCACAGGCGCCCAGGCATCTGACGGTTTCGAGGGAAAACTTCTTGTCATCGGTGATACCTCCCGCTTCAATCCCCAGGTGTTCTTTCAGCTTTTCCAGGATTTCGGTTGCCCTCTTCACATAGCATGCAGTTCCAAGACATACTCGGACGTTATGCTTGCCCTTGGGTTTCATGGTAAAGAAGGAGTAGAAGGATACCACCCCATGAACCTGACTGACCGGGAGGTTCAACTCACGGGCAATTATCCTCTGGACCGGAGGAGGGAGATATCCGACTATCTCCTGGGTCTGTTGGAGTACGGGAATCAATGCCCCCGGTTTGTTCCTGTTTTTGTCTATTACATTCATGATTTCCTTCAGTTTCTTTTCAACGTCCCGGACATCCAGGGGTTTTTCTTCAACCTTCTGCGCCCTGACTGCGGTGATGGCCTTCTCTGTGACATCTATAAGCAACTGGGGGGAGAAGGGTTTGGGCAGGTAATCGATAATGCCCAGTTCCAGGGCATCCTTGATGCTCTCCTGTGAGGGATAACCGGTTATTACTACTATGCCTATGTGGGAGTTGTTGTTCCTGATCCAGCGTATAAGTTCAAGGCCGTCGATTCCGGGCATTTTGAGGTCGGTCACAACGATATCGAAATCTCCGTTTTTCAGAACTTCCATTGCTTCCGCTACACCTGTAACCCCCGAGACATTATAACCCTCGGGGGTGAGCACCCTTTCGCAGCTCTTTATCACAACGCTTTCATCGTCTACAATCAAAATACTGCCTGGCATAATCTAACCTCCGTTTGTAAAAATGAAAATTGTATTAGGAAACCCTTCAATATTCAATATTAAATCTCCAGGGGCACCACCCTTGCAAGCCAGACAAGCCAGCCTTCCGAGAGGTGCTCTTTAAGTAAAGACCCGATTACATCATTGGCCTTTGTGTTGAACTCCCTGATGTCGGACGTCATGGGTGCGGGGATATCGATTATCTTACCCGTTCCGGTCAGCAGCCGTGCGAAGGGCTCACCTGCCTTTACCTTCTCAACCTTCAGGTAGTCAACATAGAGCATCTCCCCGGAGGCCATCTCATATCTCAGGTCGTATCCTATCTCCCAGAGGCCACTCTTCGTGGGTCTTGCCCAGACCCCTTCTTTGTAAAAGACAACGGGGTTTTCCCTGTCCCGCAGAGGCACTATATAGTCCCTGAATTCATTGATGTATGCCTGGCGGAGTATCCAGCCCCTCCGGTCGAATATCTTTTTTGCAACGTTTATCATGAATTCAGGGGTGAAGGGTTTTTCGATATACTCGAAGGCTCCAAGCCGTATGGATTCCTTTGCGTCTTCAAGAGTGGGGTATCCGGTAATAACAACGACGTCGGTGTTCGGCTGGATCACACGGGCCTCCTTCACAACCTCAATCCCCGATACGTCAGGCAGTCTTATGTCGGTAATCAGGAGTTCATACTCCTCCTTTTCAAGCTGCCTTACCGCATCCTCTCCCCTGCTCACAGTGGTTATATTGAAACCCTCTGCTCCAAGTATCCTTTTGCAACTCAGCGTTACGGCGGGGTCGTCGTCAAGGACTAGAATCTTCCCTTTATCCATTGTGCCCTCCTTTCATAAAGCATTAACAGGTCTTGTAATGAAGTTCATTCCTGCTGGTTGTGCCGATATCTTCTTTGCAGCAAATTGCTTGCCAGGTTGGAGGTGGTTCCCGATGCCGTTCCCTTTTCCCTGAAAACAAAGGGAAAATCGGAAGGCCCGCATTCTGAGTGTGTGGTTTCATTTGGAAGTACGTACAATTACGTATAGTAAAAATGTACAATATAATAAAACATTTCATTAAGTGGTGTCCATGAAAGGTGCTGAAAAAGAGGCTTCTCTGCATGTGCTTAACAGGGTCTTGCGGTGTCGCAGACTTATATACACTGTTTCCTGTATAACAACATCTATCACTCAGGGGCAGCGAAGAATCCCGTCTCCTCATTAACCTGAACCTCGAACGGCAATATCCAGTACACCTCCTTTACGGCCTTTTGGGTTTTTCAATACCATTCCGAACTTCGAGCCCTTGTCCCGTCATCCTATTCGCCTGCCCCCAATTCGGGCCCCTGGAGTCCGTTGACATAAGTAATAATAAATGGTATTATTTTTATAAAGGTGGACAAGGACTTTAAGATTCTTGATGTATCGGGCGATGTCGGACTTATGGTATACGGCAGGACGCTTGAGGAACTCTTCTCTAACGGGGCCAAAGGTCTTTTTAGCCTTATTACCAACCTCTCCTCCCTGGATGCAAAAAAATCAATAGATGTAAAGGTCTTTAGCGAATCACTCGACGGACTTTTTGTGAGCTGGTTAAATGAGCTTATCTTCCGGTTCGACACCTATGGTTTCACCGGCAGGGAGGTTGAGATAGAGATGGTGAATGAAAACAGGATCGAAGCAACTGTATGGGGAGAGGAGTTTGATCCGGAGAGGCACGAAAGGGGGTTGTTACTGAAGGCCGCCACCTATCACAACCTGAAGATCGAAAAAAAGAACGGGCTCTGGACTGCCGAGGTGATCTTTGATATTTAGGCTGCGGCTGAAACCGTAGTTTTTCCGTTCAACCAACATGAGGTATTTGTATCTTAAATTTTTTAATTTCCGGGAGGTGAGACCATGATTGAGAAGCTTCAGAGGATAGATGAGAACCGCCTGAGGGTCCCTGTCGGATTCATCGACGGCATGAATGTCCCCGGGGTGATCTATGTAGACAGGGGGCTTGAGGACCTTCTTGAAGAGGGCGCCGTGCGCCAGGTTGCAAACGTGGCAACCCTCCCGGGGATTGTTGCGTCGTCACTTGCAATGCCGGATATCCATACCGGATATGGTTTTGCAATCGGTGGGGTTGCAGCCTTCGATTTGGAATCGGGTATTGTATCCCCCGGCGGTGTCGGCTATGACATAAATTGAGGGGTAAGGCTCCTGAGGAGCAACCTCACCCGTGAGGAACTGCTCCCCGGGATTAAGGACCTCGTCGGGGTCCTGTATAACAAGATACCTTCAGGTGTCGGATCAAAGGGGAGGATCCGTCTCACAAAGGACGAGGAGAGACGGCTCCTGCTGAAGGGTGCACGCTGGGCTGTCGAGCAGGGGATGGGTGAGCCGGAGGACCTTGAAAAGACAGAATCCGGAGGGTGCATTGAAGGGGCGGACCCCTCCATGATCAGCGACCGTGCCTATGAGCGTGGCCGTGCCCAGCAGGGGACCCTTGGTTCCGGGAACCATTTCCTTGAAATACAGTATGTCTCCGAGATCTATGATGAGGGCGTTGCCTCTGCCCTTGGTCTCTTCAAAGACCAGATTACCGTTATGATCCATACCGGTTCAAGGGGGTTTGGTCACCAGGTGTGTACGGACTTCCTGGAGGTTATGGAGAGGGCTGTAAGGAAGTACGGGATAGGATTGAAGGACAGGGAACTTGCGTGTGCACCCATAAGCTCACAGGAGGCGCAGGATTACATGGCAGCCATGAAGGCCGCGGCAAACTATGCCTGGGCCAACAGACAGTGCATCATGCACTGGACGAGAGAGACGATAATGAATACCCTTGGCATCTCACCGGGCGCTCTGGGTATGAGTCTCGTATATGATGTCGCCCATAATATAGCCAAGGTTGAAGATCATCTTGTGAATGGGAAAAAGAAGAGGCTTGTGGTTCATAGAAAGGGAGCAACGAGGGCATTCCCTCCGGGACATTCCGAATTGCCCGATGTCTACAGGGAAGTGGGACAGCCGGTTTTGATCCCGGGAGATATGGGAAGGGCCTCTTTTGTGCTTGTGGGGACCGAAGGGTCGATGAGTCAGACGTTCGGCTCCACCTGCCATGGCGCAGGCCGTGTAATGTCACGCCACAAGGCGATTAAGAGGGCAAAGGGGCGTGCCATCTGGAGGGAGATGGAGGATGCGGGGATCTATGTTATGAGTGCAGGCAAGAGGACGCTTGCAGAGGAGATGTCTGAGGCATACAAGGATATATCGAGCGTGGTCGACGTTGTCCACAGGGCCGGGATATCAAAGAGGGTGGCCAGGCTCAGGCCCATCGGTGTTGTGAAGGGGTGACGATTAACGATTTTTCAACGGCATGTCGAACCTCGAACCTCATTGGAATGTGTAAGTTTTTCAGCCGGCGGATTACGGGAATCATGGAAGGTTTGAAAAAGCGGCTTTGTTTTGTTTAAAATACACAACAGTGGGCGGGTAGCTCAGTTGGGAGAGCGCAGCCCTTACAAGGCTGAGGTCACAGGTTCGATCCCTGTTCCGCCTACCATCTTTACCCCCTTTTCAATATTCAGGGCCCTTGTCTCTTAACCTTTGCATCACCTCGATCAGGGGCAGGTTCCTCTCGATGGAGATTCTCTTGCAGTCCTCATACTCGGGAAGAAACCGGTCTTCGCCATGGCCGGTAATTACCTTAAATCTTACCGGACCGTATTCGGTCTGGATTTCTCTGATCTTCCGTCCGATACAGACCCTTTCCGCATCGAAGAACCTGACGCCGATGGTGGTTGTTTCATTCAGGATTATATCGATGAGGGTGTACTTAAGCGCCTGTGTGGAGAGGACATTTAAGACGATACCGGGTCTTCCCTTCTTCATCATCACGTTTGTGAGATAGGCATCGAGCGCCCCGCATCCCAACAGCCGCTCAATCAGGTATCCATATACCTGGGGATTCATATCATCAATATTGGTCTGGATGATGATCAGCGACTCGGTGAATCTTCTCCCTTCTGAAATTTGCGAGGTCTTTTCAACAGTCTCGCCGATAATGACCCGTAGCGTGTTGGACCGTCCCTTGAAGTCATGCCCTCCAGCACCGTAGCCGATTGTTCTTATTACCATGGAGGGGGGTGAACCGAAGGAGGATGCAAGCGATCTGATTATGACCGCTCCTGTCGGTGTTGTAAGCTCCCTGGCCGGACCCGAAGAATAAACAGGAATTCCCTTCAGCAGCTCGGCTGTAGCCGGCGCCGGGACAGGAAGGAGGCCGTGTGCAGTCTCCACCGTTCCTCCACCGAGGTTTACGGGAGAAGACGTAACACCTTCAACCCCGAGATGGTGAAGGCACAGGAGGGTTCCAACGATATCGATTATACAGTCGGTTGCAGAGAGTTCGTGAAGATGGGCATCCTTCAGAGGAGAGCTGTGTATCTTTGCCTCCGTACGGAAAAGCTGTCTGAAGATCCTTGATGAATCCTTGACAATATGCTCCGGGAGGTCCGAGTTTCCGATAATCGAGAGTATGTCTGCAAGCTTCCTCAGGGGTTCCTTCTGTTGTACCTTTACATTGACCTTGGTTGCTGCTATTCCCCCTTTTACGACCTTTCTTTTTGTTATGCTGTAGTTAGCAATACCAAGCGTCCCGAGCGATTTTTTCAGTTTGTTGAAATCGGCGCCGGCGTCTATCAGCGCCCCAAGGCACATATCACCGCTTATGCCGGAATAACAATCAAAGTGTGCTGTTTTCATCTGGCCTCCGGAAGGTGTTTTTCGTATATTCTAATCTATGTCGCCACTTTATTGCACGCGGATCTTGTAGCCCAAATCCGCTGTTTGACTCGTGGGCCAGGTTTGAGGGCAGGTGTGTCAAGCTCTTCGACCAGAGGTCGGAGCTTGCCAATGTAAGGAAAATTTGATTATGTTTTTTAATACCCCACCCCGAAATATCGGGGCTGTGGGGCCTCCTCATAATCCCCCCCTTTGGAAAAGGGGGGCGAGGGGGGATTTTTAAATCTAATAAACTCTACCTAACGATACTCCGCCGTCTCTGCGGCGGGGAGCTTCACTTTGCTGCAAATCTTATAAAAAGCCAAGCCACGATTAACCCGGCTGCTAAGGCAAAAATGATTTGATAGTAGGGCCTTAAAGATCTTTTGAGCCGGTGCCGGGTCTTCTTTAAAGCTGACCATTTGTTTTTAGTCATCGGATGCTCTTTCCTGACCTCCCTTTGCCAAAGGGAGGGATTATCCCCCTTTGGCAAAGAGGGGCGAGGGGCGATTTTTAGATTGATGTCAATTCAATTATGAGACTTTTAATAATTATGTAAAGAGCAGGATGTGAAACGTTAAATGCAAGATAAGGCACCGGTTGTGATTTTCGATGACATCGACCTCTCTTTTGACTTCATCGATCTCTTTCCGGGTTTCACATATTCCCCGGACTTCCGTGTTCAACGTTCAACGCGCTGAGATAGGGAAGAGGGTGTTTATACCTTAGCGAGGAATTCACGGTCTATCTCCATTCTTGCCTGATAGGAAATCGTATTCAGGAGGATCATAACACGTTCTTTAACAAGCAGGTCCTTTTGAAAGATTCCCATCAGACCCTTGAGCGGTCCGTCCGTGATTGTTACCTGCTCGCCGGGCTCGAAATGGGGGGGATCAAGCCGGATGAATCCGTCGTTCATTTTTGATTTGAGAAAGGTAATCAGGTTTTCATCTACACTGTAAGGGTTTCCGACTCTGTCGCCTACAAGGCTTCTTACACCCCTGGTGTATTTCACCATCCGGTAGTACCGGGACAGGTCGAACCGTGCAAAGATGTAACAGGGAAAGAGTTTTTCTACCACTACAGTCATCCGCCCCCGAAGATAACGTTTCCTCCTGATTTTGGGGTTAAACACCTCGATTCCGGTCTGCTGATTAAACTGTATAGTGACGAACTCTTCCAGCCCCGGCTTCGTATATATACAGTACCAGAAGGACATGTCCATGCCTTGAAACAATATAGCATAATAAACAGCGTTTGTCAAATCGTCGTTTCGTCGAAAAAGATTCGAGAGGGAAAGGGCCAGCGGTATAAAGAGGTCCACGTTTCATGTTCTCAAAAGAGATGACGAACAGGCTGCCGGGATAGGGTGTTCGGGGTTCAAAGAGACCCCGATTTCAGGCGGAGCGGGTGAGGAAGTCTTTTTCCTTCAGGAGGTCAATAACCATATTTATGGATGTTTCGAAGTCGCAGTTTTCCGTATCGATAACGAGGTCGGGGTTTTCGGGTTCCTCATAGGGTGAGGATATCCCCGTATAGTTTTTAATGATACCTGCACGGGCCTTCCTGTACTGGCCCTTGGGGTCGCGACGCTCGCATTCCCGGAGTGAGCACTTGACGTATATCTCGAGGAAGTTGTCTCCACTGAAGCGTTCCCTTATGTATGCCCTGTCGGCACGGTAGGGGGAGATGAAGGAGGCGAGGACAATAATGCCTGCATCCACAAAGAGCTTTGAGAGTTCGGCTGTCCTCCGGAGGTTTTCCTTCCTGTCTTCACGGCTGAAGCCGAGATTGCTGTTTATCCCGTGGCGTACATTGTCGCCGTCAAGCACATAGGTGCGGATGTCCTCTTTGTGGAGTATCTTCTCTACGTAATGGGCTATTGTGGACTTGCCGCTTGCTGAGAGGCCTGTAAACCAGACGAGACCGCTCCGGTGTTTGTTGAGCCTGTTCCTGTCTTTCCTTGTAATGTAGGCGTTATGCCAGATGACGTGATTTTTCATATGATCGAGGTTCTATGTCCGGAACCATGGTTAACCGTTTTTATCAGACCTTCCGTAATGATCGTCTATCCTTACAATATCGTCCTCTTCCACGTACTCGCCGTTCTGGACCTCGATTATCTCAAGGGCGAGTTTTCCCGGATTTTCGAGGCGATGAATGGTTGATTTAGGTACATAGGCGGATTCGTTTTCATGGATGAAGATCTCTTTGTCCCCTATGGTTACCTTTGCGGTGCCCTTAACAACAACCCAGTGTTCCGACCGGTGGTGGTGTTTCTGCAGGCTCAGCTTTGCCCGGGGGTACACCGTAATCTTTTTGATTTTATACCGGGGTCCTTCCTCGAGGATCGTATAACTGCCCCAGGGGCGCAGGGTCTTGAGGTGTTCATATGCCTCTTTCCTGTTTCCTCTGTTTAAGGTCTTTACAATATCCCCTACCTTCTGGGTGCTGCCCTTCCTGGCAATGAGGACTGCATCGTCGGTCTCCACAATCAGGCAGTCCTCGATCCCGATGGTGGTTATCAGCCTCTTGTTGCCCAGGATCATCGTACCACTGGTATCCACGGTCAGGGTATCCCCCTTCCTGACATTGCCTGATTCGTCCTTGTCCAGGACGTCATAGATCGAGTCCCAGGATCCGATGTCGTTCCAGTACAGATCCAGGGGCATGGTTACGACATGATCCGACTTCTCGATGATCGCATAATCGATGGAGATGGCGGGCATATCAACAAAGGCGGCAATGAAGTCATCAAGACCCTTCGTGAGCATATTACCGATATCGGGTGAGTGCTGGAGCATCTCATTGGTCATTCTCTCTACGGTGAAGGCAAACATGCCGGAGTTCCACAGGTAGTTTCCGTCCTTCATGTACCTTTCCGCTGATTCCCTGTCGGGCTTTTCTATAAAACGTTCCACCCTGAAGCAGTCAAGTCCGGAGGATAGCCTGACTTCCGGACATGCAGAGTCCTGCATCTTTATATATCCATACCCGGGTTCGGGTCGGGAGGGTTTTATACCAAAGGTGCAGATTAATCCCATCTTTGCCGCCTCTTCGGCGGCCCTTACATATTCGGCTAACCCCTCCTCGGGTTCAATGACATGATCAGAGGGCAGGATGAAGAGGACGTCGCTACTGTCAGACCCGAGCTTGTCCCTGCAGTATTTCATTGCGAGGGCAATAGCAGGTGCGGTGTTCCGCCCGTCCGGTTCAAGGACTATGTTGGCCGGAGGCAGGGAGAGCGCATCAAGTTCTGCCTGGACGTAGAAGCGGTATTCACTGTTTGTCATTATAACGATGTCCTCCCGTGGAACAATTCTCAGGATGCGCCTGACCGTCTCCTGAAAGAGGGAATACTCCGACCTCAGCTTCAGGAACTGCTTCGGATAATTCTTCCTTGAAAGCGGCCACAGCCTCGTTCCGCTACCGCCGGCAAGTATGATTGCCTTCATACGGCCTCCTCTGTTGTTATGGGCTTTCTTTTCATGAAATCCCTGTGCACCCCGAGCGCTTTTCCGGTCTCTGCCCCGACCTCATCTCAATGACTGTCTGCTGCGTGCTGCCTGACCGAAGGAGCCCCCATCCTCTTTCAGAGACGCCCTCATGCCGCGTGTCCCGTCAAGGTCAAGTATCACAAAAGGATTGCCCCTATATAATAACGTAAACCGTCCAATCCGTTCACTGCCTCCCCCTTCCGCACCCAAATCCGCCGTATGAGTCGTGGGTCGAATTGAGGACAGGATGATATTATATGCGTTTTCAGGATTGTGACTCAGCCTGCCTGTGAAGAGAAGCGATTGCAAGGGTGAAGGTGTTTTAGTTATATTAAAAAGGTGGTTTGTTGTATTGATCAGGGTCTGTTTATAAACCGGACTGCAGTGTCAGCCCTGGAATGAATTCAGGGCGGGCCATGAACCATGTGTCCCGAAAGCTTACGGGATATCGTTTCAGGCTTGGCAAGGCGAATAGACTGCGTCTCAGAACCATCGATATGCAGATATCCAGGACTTGATTCGGGATTCAGTCATGACAAAAACTACTTTATAGACGGACTCTAATTGCCCAAATCCATCTGTAATCCTTGGCCGATTATCTCCACCCGTTTACCACTGGATTCCGGAGTAGACCTTCTGACGGGAGTGAAGCTTCCCGACTACAATGCGGGGCTCCCGAGCAAGGAATATAAATGTCATATAGCTGTCTTTCGTACCCGATCAGAGATCGGAGCATTCAGGCGGCATCCCCGTAATCAATTGAAGGATTTTATTATTATCAAAGGCGCCCGGGAACACAACCTCAAGAATCTTGATCTGAGGATTCCAAGGAACAGCGCCGTCGTGATAACAGGGCCATCCGGTTCGGGGAAGTCCTCCCTTGCCATAGATACAATTTACGCCGAGGGACAGAGGAGGTATGTAAAGAGTCTCTCTTCCTATGCAAGACAGTTTATACAGGAGTTGCGGAAGCCCGAGCTGGATTATATAGAGGGGCTTTCGCCGTCGGTTGCAATACAGCAGAAGACCGTATCGCGTTCACCCCGCTCCACCCTCGGTACCATCACGGAGATCTACGATTACATGAGGGTCCTCTACACGAGGGTCGGCAGGCCCTTCTGTTATAAGTGCGGCAGTCCCATCACAGTCCAGGATACCGACCACATACTCCTTTCCGTACTTGACCTTCCTGAGGGTACGAGGCTGCAGATCCTTGCCCCTTTGGTGAGGGAGCGGAAGGGGGAGTACAGGAAGGAATTGCTGCAGATGAGAAGAGAGGGGTTTATAAGGGCGCGGATCGATGGTGAGATGGTGGAATTGACGGAAGACCTGAAGCTCAGGAGACACAGTAGACACACCATAGAGATAGTGATTGACAGGTTGATTGTCAAGCCGGCAGTGGAAAAACAGTTGAGACGGGCGCTTGAGGCCGCACTTGTCTATGCAGATACCGTTGTCATCAACCTCATCGACAGCGGGGAGGATATCCTTTTCAGTAAGACCCTCGCATGCCTCAAATGCGGCGTGAGCTACCAGGAGATAACCCCCATGTTCTTTTCCTTTAACAGCAGGCTCGGCGCATGCCCCTCCTGCCGGGGGCTTGGATATGAGGGAATAACGGAAGAGGCGGAGGATACCGAGGGAATGAGGGCCTGCAGTGCCTGTAACGGGCTCAGGCTGAAGAGGGAGGCGCTGAGCGTAACGATGGGGGGGCTGAATATAGGCGAGTTCTCCTCTCTCTCCTTACTGAGGGCCTCTGATTTTATTAACGGGCTCCAGCTCTCAGAGAGAGAGCATGAAATAGCCGGACGTGTCCTTAAGGAGGTGGGAAGCCGTCTCGGTTTCCTCATCAAGGTCGGTCTTGGGTATCTTACACTCGACAGGCCGGCATCCACCCTCTCGGGCGGTGAGGCCCAGAGGGTGAGGCTTGCTACGCAGTTGGGGGCGTCCCTTACGGGTGTGCTCTATGTCCTCGATGAGCCGAGTATCGGACTCCATCCGAGGGATTGCAGGAGACTCCTCGATACACTGACCGCCATAAAGGATGCCGAGAATACGGTTATTATTGTTGAGCACGATGAGGAGACCATAAGGTGGGCGGACCATGTCGTTGACCTCGGTCCGGGTGGCGGCAGGGCAGGGGGCTGGGTGGTTGCAGAGGGGACGCCCGGGGAGATTCAGCACAACAGGAGGTCGCTTACAGGGGAGTATCTCTCAAAGCGGAGGTCCATCCCGGTACCGGTCAGGAGGAGAAAGGCCGGTAATTTCCTGAGGGTCTCCGGGGTATCGGAGCACAACCTTAAGAACATTACTGTTGATATACCCCTTGGGGTTTTCACCTGTGTTACAGGTGTTTCAGGGTCGGGGAAAAGCAGTCTCGTTATGGATGTGCTTTACAGGGCGCTTCTTGGGGCTGTTCACGGTCTTGATGTCAGTCCCGGCAGGTACAGGCAGTTGAGCGGGGTTGAGAAGGTCACCCGTGTTATATCCGTTGAACAGAAACCCCTCGGGAAGACGCCGAGGTCGAATCCTGCAACATATACGGGTGTGTTCAACCATATAAGGGATCTCTTCTCCCGTGTCAGGGAGGCAAGGATCAGGGGTTATACATCGGGCAGGTTCAGTTTCAACCTTCGGGGCGGCAGGTGTGAGACCTGTAGGGGTGAAGGGTGCAGGAAGGTGGAGATGCATTTTCTTCCGGACGTCTATGTGCCCTGTGATGATTGCGGCGGTAAACGCTACAACAGGGAAACGCTCCAGGTAAGGTACAGGGACAGGAGTATTGCAGACGTCCTTGAGATGACCCTATCAGAGGCATACGACTTCTTTTCCGGTATTCCCGCCATCAGGGGGAGGCTCCAGATCCTGATGGATGTCGGGCTCGGATATGTGAGGCTCGGTCAGTCTGCGACGACCCTCTCGGGCGGTGAGGCCCAGAGGGTGAGGCTTGCAAAGGAACTTGGAAGGCAGTCCAGAGGCAATACCCTCTATATACTTGATGAGCCCACTACGGGGCTTCACTTTGTGGATATTGAAAGGCTCCTTCACGTCATTTATGAGCTTGTGAAGAGAGACAATACGGTTGTTGTTATAGAACACAACCTCGATGTGATAAAGTCTGCCGATTATATCATCGATCTCGGTCCTGAAGGTGGTGATGAAGGGGGTTATGTGGTTGCTGCGGGGACGCCGGAAGAGATAGCGGCAGAGGATGGCTCATATACCGGGAGTTTCCTCAGGGAGAGACTTAACGGGTCGTCGGCGAGAATTGAGCCGGGGCAGGGGGAACAGGTTTGAGGATAAGGCGGGCAGGGTTTGTTTTGTACAGGTCAGGTGGATGATGGAGGTTTCAGGGATGAACCGTGTGAAGTCGGTGAGATCGTGGATTTTCAGTCTGTTTCTCCTCTCTGTGCTTGTTTCCTGCCGATGGGGGGGGGACAAGGTTTACAGGGAATCGGATTTCCTTCTGGATACAGTGGTGACGGTAAGTGTGGTTTCCGGTTCTGCCGAGCGGGCAGGGCAGGCAATAGAGAAGGTCTTCAGGGAGCTGAAGAGACTGGGAGGTCTGCTGAACTTTTACTCGTCAAAGAGCGAGATAAGGGAAATAAACGAAAATGCAGGTGTGAAACCCGTAAGGGTTTCCGGGGATACACTCAGGGTGATTCAGAGGGCTATAGAGGCGGCTGAAGAGACGAATGGGGCCTTTGATATAACAGTGGGTGTCATTACCCATCTCTATGATTTCCGTAAAAAGATCCACCCTTCAGCTGATGCCGTCAGGGCGGGGCTTGCCCTTGTCGATTACAGGGATATCGAGGTGGATCCCGGCAGGATGACGGTATTTCTCAGAAAAAAGGGTATGATGATCGACCCCGGGGGTATTACAAAGGGTTATGCGGCGGACAGGGCAATATCCATATTAAAAAAGGAGGGGATCAGGGCCGCCCTTGTTGCTGTGGCCGGGGATATCAGGGGGTATGGTCTGAAACCTGACGGAAAACCCTGGAGGGTGGGGATCAGGAACCCCCGGGGTGCAGGGGACGATATCTTTGCAGCAGTGGAACTCAGGGACCAGGCGATCTCGACCTCGGGGGACTATGAGAGGTTTTTTATTGAGGGCGGTGTGCGCTACCACCACCTTATAGACCCGAAGACGGGCTATCCTGCAAGGGGTGTGATCAGTACGACCGTCATTGCCCCCCTTGCGGTGAAAACGGATTCCCTTGCCACGGCGGTCTTTATCTCAGGGGTTGCGAGGGGAATGAAAATTATCGAGGGGCTTGGTTATAATGCAATAATGATCGATTCCGGGGGTGTAAGGCACCTGACTGAAGGCATAAGGGGCAGAGTTGAGTTTATTAAAAAAGACAATTAAGGCGACCTCTCCCTTTGACTGGATTCTCCTTGTATTGCTTCTCTTTTTCTCCCTCACGGGTTTTATCTTTGTCGGCAGGCTCATGCCCGCCGGGGAGACGGTCATTGTGGAGGTAAACGGTAAGACCGTTTACAAACTTGCCCTCTCCGAGGACCGTATCGTTGATGTGAAAGGCCCCATAGGTGTTACAAAGGTTGAGGTGAAGGACGGAAGGGTGCGGGTGCTGTATTCCCCGTGTCCCGAGAAGATAGGCATGAAACAGGGCTGGATAAGGCGTGGTGTCATTATATGTGTCCCTAACAGGGTGGTTGTGAGCATAAAGGGCGGAAAGGCAAGGGGGGTAGATGCAATCACAGGATAGACTCAGGGTGGCCCTTCTTGTGGCGGTGGCGATTGCGCTCCATGGTTTTGAAA